>ERZ1023266.13-NODE-13-length-123325-cov-822.206352_pt1 | contig 123325 bp, 125 predicted proteins | sample MGYA00380462_ERZ1023266 | MGnify/ENA primary metagenome ERZ1023266 (study PRJEB33173, sample SAMEA4830414) | metagenome | study: EMG produced TPA metagenomics assembly of the PRJEB25223 data set...
CAATCAATCAATCAATCAATCAATCAATCAATCAATCAATCAATCAATCAATCAATCAATCAATCAATCAATCAATCAATCAATCAATCAATCAATCAATCAATCAATCAATCAATCAATCAATCAATCAATCAATCAATCAATCAATCAAATTGTAGGATTTGTTAAAACCTGCTGCAAGCCTGAGGAAGTATTTCATTTTCTTCATCAGCATTCCATTCCTTTTTCCTTCATTGGAGGAATGACCAATCAAAATGTTCTACTTAATATTTCTGGAGTTAAGTTTGTATTAAGGATCCCTAATGCCGTAAATTTGTCACTTATAAATCGAGAATATGAGGCATTCAATAATGCACAGGCATATCGTGCTGGCTTGAATGTAGAAACACCCGTATTAGATGCCAAAAGTGGCGTAAAACTGACTCGTTATTTAGAAAATAGTAAGCCTTTAAGCCAGATACAATTAAACGAACAAAGTTGTTTGTCTCAAGTTGCGAATAATTTATATCGTTTACACAATAGTGAATTTGTTTTCCGCAATGTATTTAGCGTATTCGATGAGTTTCGCCAATATTTTTCATTGCTAGAAAACAAATCCGCTTTTTTTCAAGCAGATCCTAGAATGGATAAACTTTCAACCGTATTCTGGCAATTTGAAAATATCAATAAAGACTTAATTTTATGTCCGTGCCACAATGATTTAGTCCCTGAAAATATGTTATTACAAGATGATCGGCTATTTTTTATCGATTGGGAATATTCAGGCTTAAATGATCCGTTATTTGATATAGCGACGATTATTGAGGAAGGTAATTTATCAATAGAAGCTGCTGATTTTCTATTAGAAACCTATTGCAATCAGACAAATAAATATCACGAGACAGAATTTCAAATCGCTCACAAACGGTTAAAAATTCATCGTTTTTGCCAAAATGTATTGTGGTTTTTATGGACAAAAGTAAAGGAAGAACACGGCGAGAATTTTGGCGATTATGCGTTAAAACGCTTAGACGCAGCATTTAAACTATTAGAGGAATTGCCATAATGCGTGGCTATCTCTTTGGCATACTATCCGCTGTATTTTGGGCATTATCTGGATTGTTATATAATGAATTGCCATTAAGTGAATATACTGCGTTAGGGAAAGTAATTTCATTGCTTTTTTTAATTGATTTTTGCTCGTTATTAGTTATCGGCATAACATTATGGCGAAAAAGTGCGGTAGATTTTCAAGGCGTTTTTTGGCAACCTGCGTTATCTGGCGTATTAGGTGGGCCAATAGGAATGTCTGCCTATTTATTAAGCATTCATTATTTAACGATCTATTATGCGGCACCGCTTTCATCTCTCTTTCCTGTTTTCGCTGCGTTAATGTCTTATTGGATTCTAAAAGAAAAAATCTCTAGAACAGCGCAGTTTGGATTTGGATTGGCGGTTATTACTTCTGCATTGTTGGCTATTGAAGTCGGGCAAAAAGCAAACTTCAATACAAGCGGTCTCATTTTTTTAGCCATTTGCATATTAGGGTGGTCATCTGAAATAGTGATATCCTCCTATACAATGCGTTCTCTCTCTGGACTTCAAGTGTATTTTTTAAGACTATGTGGTTCAACTATTGGTTATTTATTGATTCTATTTATTCTTTCCTTGAAAGATTTCTCACTAGATATACTTAGTTTTAATTATGTACAAATTGCTGGTGTAATAATCTTTGAGGCATTATCTTACTGCTGCTATTACCAAGCGATTTATCTGTTAAAACCAATCAAAGCAATGGCATTAAATATCACATATTCTGTATGGGCAATTGGACTTGGTTATCTGCTCTATAAACAGCCAATTAAGCCCATTACCTTACTACTCACCTTATTATTAAGTGCAGGAGTGATCGTTACACTTTATTACAAAGGGGAACAAAAATGAATGCAATTATTTTGGCTGCAGGATTAGGCAGTCGTTTTAAAGCAATTACACAAAGCACACATAAAGCATTGTTAGATATTCACGGCACACCTAACTTAGAACGAACACTGGCGTTTTTACAACAAGCGAATATTGATAAAATTGTCATTATTTCTGGGCATTTGCACGAACAATTCGAGTATCTAAAGAAAAAATATGACTGCAGCTTGATTTACAACGAAAAATATCGTGAATATAACAGCATTTATTCCTTTTCTCTGGCACAAGACTTCTTTAGTGATTGTTATGTTATTGATGCGGATGTTGTTCTCAATCGTAATATTTTTCTAACGAAGCCACCACACAGTACATATTTCACAGTCATCCGTTCTAAAACGCACAATGAATGGTTACCGATTTTAAATAGTAATGGGCAAGTAATACGTATTGAGATTGGATCATTAAACCAGCCTAGCTTGTCAGGGGTATCTTATTGGACAACTCGGGATTGCAATATTATTCTAAATTTGCTCAAAGAATACACAAATGAAGTGCGGTTAAAAAATCCCAAACTTTATTGGGATACTATTCCGATGGAATATATAGATAAATTAAATGTTCATACGGAGCAACTTAACAACGATGATATATTTGAGATGGATAACCTTGATGATTATCAGCATATTTTACAAAAATTGACACCAAACAAGGAAAAATAATGAAAAAATTGACTCTCAGAGAACAACAACTCGTTTGTCTCGATATCTTAGATTATTTCCACGCTCTATGTGAGAAACACCAAATTCACTATTCTCTTGGTGGTGGAACATTAATAGGCGCAATACGCCACAAAGGCTTTATCCCTTGGGATGATGATATTGATGTTTATATGCACCGCGATGAATATCAAAAATTTGTTGATGTTTGGTTTCAAGAAACTCACGAATACTACAATATGGAAACGGCAGAAGATATACTTGCTCAATATACCGGTGAAATGGCAAAAATTTTCGATTGTCGCACTCAAATAACAGATGCTAAGGGAAGAAAAAGCCCGATGTTTATGGATATATTTATCTACGATGGTGTACCGAATGAACCAAAGATCATTTACCCACTGATGAAAAAGCACCGAAGAATTAAACTTCGATTTTCTTCTTGTAAGAAAAGATGGTTAAGATCAAAAGAAAATACTTTGCAAAGAACGATACTTGGTAAATTAAGCCACTTTTTATTTTCCAAAATGCAAAAAAATTTAGCACAATTCCAAATAAAATATCCGATAAAACAATGCGATTATATTGGTCTCGTATTATCTGACTACGGTGGTTGGCAAAAATCTTATATGCCGAAAGAATATTTTAATCACATTGTTTATAAAGAATTTGAGGGGCGACAATTTCAAGTAATGAATGGATATCACGAACACTTAACGCAATATTATGGAGATTATATGAAGCTTCCACCAGAAGAAGACCAAAAGCCACATCATATTCAAGAAGCGTATATTTTGTAAGCGAAAGGGCAGATTTAATTCTGCCCTTTTTCAATTATTACTGAACCTTTCCACAATTCAAGCAATACAAATATTGACCTTTAGGATCATTAAATTTAGTTAATACATTCAATTCTTTTTGTAATTTTTGAATTGGAGCCGGCAGACCAAGCCATTTAGCTAACTGTTCTTGCGCACCTTTTTTAGTATCGCGCAATAAGGTGCTAATTAAACTCACATTATCATCAGTGAACCATTCCACGCTAAAATCTTGTACGGCAGTATCTTGGCGTTGATTCACTAATTGCTCTGCTTTATTGACCGCTTCATTAAAAGAACCGATCTCATCCACCAAACCATTTTGGAATGCGTCACTACCCAACCAAACCTGACCTTGAGCAAGTTTATCTACTTGTGTTTTAGAAAGCTGGCGACCTTTGCTGACAATTTCTAAAAATCGGTCATAACCATGCTCAATTTCTGTTTGATAAATATCTTGCACGGGTTTTGCTAATGGAGAAAACGCTGATGTATTAGCTAATTCAGTGGTTGAAACACCATCTGCATGCACGCCTATTTTCTTAATACTATTTTCGAAAGTCGGGAACATCGCGAAAATACCGATAGAGCCTGTAATAGTGTTTGCATCGGCAATAATATAATCTGCAGTGGATGAAATCCAATAACCGCCAGACGCAGCCATTGCACCCATAGATACGATGACAGGCTTTCCAATTTTCTGTAAATTTTCAGTTTCTTGTCGGATAATTTCAGAAGCAAAAGCACTTCCGCCAGGTGAATTAACGCGTAGAATCACGGCTTTCACAGAATTGTCATCGTGGGCTTTACGAAGAATTCTTGCAATGGTGTCGCCACCTGAATTTTCTTCATCACTTTCTCCATCAATAATCGTTCCTTCAACATTCACAACCGCAATTTTATTCGGTACGTTGTAATGTTCTAAACGATCAGGCAGTTGAGTCAAATAATCATCAAATTCGATAAGATTCACTTTTCCATCACTTCCTTTGCCAAAAAGTGCGGCTAGTTTTTTATCTAAATCCAAACGAGTTACAACATCAGTTACTAATCCACGTTGTTGTGCGTATGCCGTACTATTGCCTTTTAACGCTTTAAGTTCTGCAAGATACTGTTTCGCATTCGGCAAAATGTTATCTTTCTTAATATTACGATTTTCACTGACGGATAAAACATAATTATTCCACATTTCACCTAACCAACGTTGCATATTTGCTTTTGCCTCAGCCGACATATCGTTGCGTAAAAATGGTTCAACTGCTGATTTATAAGTCCCCACGCGGAAAATATGTGGTGTAACGGCTAATTTGTCTAGCATCTCTTTAAAATACAAATTCTCTTGCGATAAACCGTGAATATCCACGCTTCCAATTGAATTTAAATAAATTTCATCAGCAAAGCTCGCTAAATAATATTGTCCTTGTGAATAATTATCTGCATAGGCGATCACTGGTTTCCCTGCATCTTTAAAGTGACTGATAGCACCACCAATAAAATCTAATGCGGGTAAATCCGCCCCTTCAAAATAATTAAGATCGAGCACTAATCCTTTAATTTTAGGATCATCTTCCGCTTGTTGAATGGCAAATACCACATCAAAAGTCGAAATTTTTCGAGGGACGTGTTCGCCATTCAATTCGCTTAACGCATCTTGCCAACGAAGTGTTTCATCTCGGTTGTCCGCTAAATAACCATCTAAATTGAGCAATAATGCGCCATCCCCCGTTAATGTTGTAGATTTTTTTCCACCGCTTGAAAAGCTAATAATGGCCACTAGCAATAGTACAAAGCCTAAAAACACAACATTCATCACAAGATCACGAATGAAACACAGCACTTTCCAACAAAATTTTAATACTTGAAACATACAAATTACCTTTAAAAAATTTGTGCTAGCGTATCACAAAGCCTTGTCAAAAACTATGCTATAATCCACCGTACTTTTACTTATAAGGGATAATAAAATGGATGCACTTACACTTTTAACCACAAGAAAATCAAACAAAAAATTGACCGCACCTGCACCTAATGCAGAACAGCTTGAGCGTATTTTCGAAGCAGCAATGCGTGCGCCAGATCACGGAAAATTACATCCTTATCATTTTATTGTAATGGAAAATGAGAGCTTAGATAAATTAGAAACGCTACTTAAAGCTGCCGTTGTAGAATTTGATCTTGGGGAAGAAAAATTGATAAAAGCAGAAAACCTAGCACATCGTGCACCTATGGTTATTGGCGTGGTAGCAAAAATCGATCCAATTATCGCTAAAGTGCCTGGTTGGGAACAAATGTTGAGTGCAGGTTGTGCAACTTATGGATTACAACTGGCTGCACAAGCACAAGGATTTGATAATGTGTGGATTTCAGGGAAATGGGTTAATGGCACTGCATTACGAGAAGCATTCGGATGTCGTGAACAAGATCGTGTGATTGCGTTAGTCATGATTGGCACAGGCATGGAAAAAGCCGAACGTGAATGCCGTGTTATCGATACAAAAGATTTTGTAACCTATCTATAAAATATTGCTTGCTTTCCTCAAGACTTAGAGGAAAGCAAAAATATTGCCTACTCTTCTTCCAATTCATCCGCCATTGCCGCCAATATTTCTCGTGTAAGAAGGGCCAATGCACGATAAAAAGGCAAAGTTGCTTGATTTTCTACTTGAGTTAAAAACTTCGCTGCACAAGGCAGTAAAAAAGTTTCAAAGAATTCTTGTTGAGCCACTAAAGAATCCGAATTATCTTCAAGCCAAGAGGCTGTGAGCAATAATAAAGCAAAATGATCCGCACTTTCCACCTCTGGCATATTGCGTACAAGACGAAAATTCACAAATTCTTCAACATCAATGCCATAAGCTGAAATAGCCGTCATCACTTTCCCATTCGCACCAAATAATTTTTGATACTCTTCGTTCAACAAATTGAGATCGATTTTAACTTGCAAGCTATTCAGCGCTAATTCACTTTCTTTATCAGTATCTAACGCCCAAACTTGACTCAAACCTTTTTGTTGTAACCAAACAAATGCGTCAGCGAGTACTTTATCTGTTGGAGAACGATAAAAAAGATTACCGAATAATCGACTAATTAATGAAAAATTATTAATTTGTTTTTCAGACATTACGCTTTTCCTTTAAAAGTGCGGTCAATTTTGCTTGTGTTTTTTGAGCAGCAAGTTCAATCATCGCTTCACGAGCCTCATCATCAATTAAATGAATATCTCCAAATAATTCAAACTCGACATTTTCAATGCCACAGTAATTAAACAATCCATTAATTAAACAATGATTAAGCGATTTATCCACACCAAATTCTTTATATTTATCAACATTACTGCCAATCGTAATAAATTGCTGCATTTGCTTATTTTTGAGCAACCCCACTGATTCGCCGTTTTCTGTTTTATAGGCAAAACCGTGACTTAATACGCGATCTAAATAGCCTTTCAAAATTGATGGGAACCCCATCCACCAAAGGGGATAAACCAACGTAATTAAATCTGCTTGAAGAATAAAATCATGCTCTTGCTGAATATCTTCTGGAATAATACCTTTGTTAGCATTCTGCAATTCTTCATGAGATAAAATTGGATTGAAATTCATTTCATAAAGATCACGAAAAAATACATTTACACCATTTTCTTGACTAATTTGCTCAATACGATTGGCAATCGCTCGCCCAAAACTATTTTCTGAATTAGGGTGAGCAAAAATAATTAAGTGATTCATTTTTCTTACCTATTTGTAGGGAAATAAAACGTGACAGAAGTCTATCAAAATAGAGCGCACTTTGCATATAAAATCACATAAAAAAAGCGGGCATAGCCCACTCTCTTATTTGCATCATCATTATGCTGCGTTTTTACGTTCTTCTTCTATACATACTGCCGCAGTAAATAATACGTCAGTTGATGAATTTAATGCTGTTTCGGTTGAGTCTTGTAAGATACCAATAATGAAACCAACACCGATCATTTGTGCTGCTACATCATCAGAAATACCAAATAAGCTACATGCTAATGGGATTAATAATAATGAACCGCCCGCTACGCCAGATGCACCACAAGCACAAAGTGCTGCAACAATACTTAATAAAAGTGCACTAACGAAGGAAACTTCTAAGCCTAGTGTATGAACTGCGGCTAAAGTTAAGATAGTAATAGTAATCGCCGCACCCGCCATATTAATGTTCGCACCCAATGGAATAGAAACAGAATAAGTTTCTTCATCAAGATTTAAGCGTTTTGCTAATTCAATGTTCACTGGAATATTTGCTGCAGAACTACGTGTGAAGAATGCAGTTACCCCACTTTCGCGTACACAAGTCCACACTAATGGGTAAGGATTACGACGGATTTTCCAATAAACTAAAATAGGATTTACAACAAAAGCAGTAAATAACATCGTACCAATTAATACAGCAAGTAATTGCACATAACCGCCTAATGCGACTAAACCTTTATCAGATAAGGTTTCAGCCACTAAACCGAATACACCAAATGGTGCAAAAGAAATAATCACGTGAACAATTTTTGATACGCCTTCTGCAAAATCTGATAACACATTTTTAGTTGCATCAGATGCATGACGTAAAGCCAAACCTAAACCAATAGACCAAGCTAATACACCAATAAAGTTTGCTTTGAAAATTGCATTTAATGGATTATCTACCACATTCAAAATTAATGTTAGCAACACTTGACCAACGGCTTGTGGTGCAGAACTTGAATCTTCTTTCGCAGCCAATACCACTTCCGTTGGGAATACGAAACCAGCAATAACAGCAACAAATGCAGCTAAGAATGTGCCTAAAAGGTAAAGCACAATGATTTCTTTCATATTGCTTTTCGTACCAATTTTACGGTTTGCAAGGGCAGCCATAACAAGAAAGAAAATTAAAATTGGTGCAACGGCACGCAGAGCTTTTACAAAAATCGTACCTAATACGCCAACTTTTTCAGCAAGATTAAAACCAATGGTTTCTTGTAATGGTGCTGAAATCAATGCAACAACAATACCAAGAACCAAGCCAGCGGCAATTCGTTTTACCAAACTACCCTGAAATAACAGACTAAATAGACGTGATGTGTTCATATTTTTATCTTTCTTTTAGTAAATTTAACTTCAGATTGTTACCAATCCACCTAGGGGGAATTAAAGATAGCGTAAAATTTTAATGAAAGAAAATATTTTTTATTATTTTTCACTCTAAAAGTGAACTTTTTTCTAAAGTTATTAGATATTCTCTAAAAACATACTTATAAAAAAATTTTTTATTTAACCTATTGACACCCTGTATGAAACATCAGTAAAATTTAACTGTACAAAAAAACAAGGTAAAAGGTTATTTATCCATATTATTTAACGGGAGATAAGAGAATGAACAACCAAACTTTGGCTACACAATATGAAATGGATTTTTCTTATAATCCACTGCCTTTTTTCAGTGATATAGAAGATAACCTTAAATTCAACAAAAAATTAGATTTAAATCTTTACTGTATCAAACGTCCAAAACAAACTTGTTTTATTCATATAACTAACCCAAATATGTTGGCTTGGGGAATTGAAAGCGGCGATATGTTAGTCGTCGAAAAAAATGACGATCTTTATTCTGGTGATCTTATTGTACTTGAAGAAAATAACGAATTTCATGTCTATGAATTTATGGCACATAACGGCAATTATCTTTTCATGGCATTGGATTCCACAACACAAAATATAAATACAAAAGATTGGTCAAATTTACCTATTGTCGGCACCGTAACCAATACGATTCATCAAATGAAACGTCGCAATAAAATGAAATGGGCAGCGTAGTTAAAAGCAAATAAAAAAGTGCGGTGAAAATCAACCGCACTTCTATCTAGTATCTAGATTATATTTCAATTAATTACTCGTCGCTTTACGTCTAGCAATAACTGCCTCAGAAAGTTGTTGCAATAATCTTTCAGAATCTTCCCATCCAATGCACGCATCCGTAATACTTTGTCCATAAGTCTGCGCTTTGCCATCAACTAAATCTTGACGACCTTCCACTAAATGGCTTTCCACCATTACGCCAAAGATTTGTTTAGAACCAAATGCAATCTGATTACATACGTCTTGGCAAACATCCATTTGCTTTTTATATTGTTTACTGCTGTTTGCATGGCTAAAATCAACCATAACATGTGGAATACGCCCTGTTTTTTCAATATCAGCACAAACTTTTTCTACATCTTCAGCACTATAGTTAGGGCCTTTATCTCCACCTCGTAAAATAATATGGCAATCTTCATTCCCTTTTGTAGAAACAATTGCAGAATGACCAAATTTAGTGACAGATAAGAAATTGTGGGGAGCTTCCGCCGCACCAATTGCATCTAAAGCGACTTTCACACCACCATTAGTGGCATTTTTAAACCCAACAGCACAAGATAAACCTGAAGCCAACTCACGATGAACTTGTGATTCTGTTGTTCTAGCCCCAATCGCCCCCCAGCTCATAAAATCTGCCAAATACTGAGGTGTAATCATATCTAAAAACTCGCCCGCTGCAGGCACACCAAGATCATTAATATCTGAAAGTAATTTCCGTGCAATACGTAACCCATCATTTAAACGATAAGTATCATTCAAATATGGATCATTAATTAAACCTTTCCAACCCACCGTTGTACGCGGTTTCTCAAAATACACACGCATAATAATTTCAAGGCTATCTTTGTATTTTTCACGTAATGGTTTTAAACGAGTCGCATATTCAATGGCAGCTTTCGGATCATGAATAGAGCAAGGCCCAATCACGACTAATAAACGATCATCTTTAGCCTGAATAATATTATGTGCCTCATGACGAGTTTGCTTCACTAATGCCGCAGCCTGTTCACTAGCAGGATATTTTTCTAATAATGCAATCGGTGGTAATACCTGATCAACTTTTTCAATTCTCGTATCGTCGTTCGCCACGACAATTTCAATTTTCTCTTTAGCCATACATTACTCTCTTGCTTTCAAATGTTGTGTTTAAATTATGTAGCTAATCTACACTTATTTTTGTACTAGTAAACTAGTTCGATATGTTTTTTTAGAATAAAACCTACGAATTCCCTATTAAACTATCTTTACAACTCCCTTGCAAGCTGAATAAAACGAAATAATTAAGTAAATAAAAGATAAAAAAATACCGCACTTTTGTGCTGTACTCTCGAAATTAATGGCTACTTAATACTTGTGCAGGTTGTAATTTAGCAGCTCGGCTTGCTGGATAAAGGCTTGCCATTAAACTCAAGGCAAGTGCAGAGATTAAAACCATCAAAACATCCAACCAATGTAACTCGCTTGGCAAGAAATCCACAAAATACACATCGCCCGATAATAATTTCTTACCGATAACCCACTCAATGCCTTGAATAAAGGTTGTAAGATTTAATGCAAGTATAATGCCTAACACAATTCCAATTAAACAACCTTTCATTCCTGCTTGTAAGCCATACCAAATAAAAATACGTTTGATAAAAGCGTTATTCGCCCCAAGTGTACGCATAATGGCTATATCGCCTTGCTTATCTTTTACTGCCATAATCAGCGTAGAAACAATATTAAAACACGCAACACCGATCACAAGCACCATTGCGATATACATTACGGTTCTAATAAGCTGAATATCGCGATACATATAACCAAATTTACTAATCCAATTTTGCATATATAGCATCTGCGGATAATCATTAAGCATTGATAAATCCAGATTTCTCACAGAAAAAGGATCATCTAATTTCAATTCAACACCTGTAATTTGATCAGGTTGATAAGCCAAAAAGGTTTGTGCTTGAGCAAGCGGCAATAAGGCATAACTATAATCAAGCTGACCATCTAAGCGTAAAATAGCGGTAACTTGCACTGGCTCACGAGTTGGTTGAGCAAATTGTTCATCGCCGTTTTGCTGAGAAATAAGCAAGGTAATCCAATCCCCTACTTTTACATCAAGTTCTTTAGCAATACCTGATCCCAAGACTAATCCGCCTTCTTTCTCAAATTTGTTCCAACCTTGCTCTTGTACAAAATTGCCAATTGAACTTACCTTATCTTCTGCTTGTTTTTCAACACCTTTGACCTGAACAACTTTCAATTTTGAGCCATTTTCTACCAATGCCGTAAAGCTAACAAAAGGAGAGATTCCTTTAATTTGTGGATTTTGTTGTAGGCGTTTTTCTAAATTTTGCCAATGATGAATTGTGGGATCTTTCGCTTGAGGTGCAGAAAAAATCTCAATATGCGGCACGACTGCCAAAATCCGTTGATTAAGCTCACGCTCAAAACCATTCATCGCACTTAAACCAACAATTAAAACTGCAACACCCAACGCAATACCAATTGCAGAAAATTTTGCAATTAACGCGACTAAAGGATTTTTTTGTTTGCCACGTTGATAACGCCAGCTAATAAAAAACGGCGTATTCATCACGCCCCCTCCTTCAAAAGACCATCTTGCATCACTAAACGGCGTGATAATTTTTCCGCAAGCCCCATATCGTGAGTGACTAATAAAAAAGCGATATTTTGTTCTTGATTAAGTTGTTGAATCAGCTCAAAAATACTTTCAGTGGTCTTGTGATCGAGATTTCCTGTGGGTTCATCCGCTAAAACTAACGATGGATTATTCACTAAAGCACGCGCAATCGCCACACGCTGACGTTCCCCACCAGAAAGTGCAGAAGGACGATGGGTAATTCTATGACTTAATCCCACCGCACTTAGCATTTTTTCGGCGCGATCTTTCGCTTCTGCTTTATTTTGATGACCAATCAACATCGGCATCATCACATTTTCAAGTGCGGTAAAATCCGCCATCAAATGATGGAATTGGTACACAAATCCTAAATAACGATTACGCAAAGCAGCTAATTCATTAGCCGATGCTTGTTGCAAGGATTGTCCATTAATAAACACTTCCCCACTACTTGGCTGATCAAGTCCCCCTAAAGTATGTAATAAAGTACTTTTCCCTGAACCTGAACTTCCCACAATCGCAACCAATTCTGCAGGTTCCATAGAAAAAGAAACGCCTTTTAACACTTGCGTTTGATTTTCGCCTTCTTGATAAAATTTATTGATATTTTCGCATTTTAATAAATAGTTATTCATTTTTTACTCTTTTTAACCGCACTTTAGCGGCAGATAATCCCATCAAAAACTTGCGCGAGTCTATCACACTTTTCCTTGAGCTTAAGTTTCAATACACCCAAAGTATTCAAATCCTGTTTCAGGAAAATGTTTTTCAAGATAACGTTTTAAATAGCGTTGGGTTTCTTGACTAATAATAGGATCATATTCTGGGTAACCGTTATACATTACACTTAACACTGAAATACCGCGAGTACGACAAGCCTCTAAACTTAATAATGTGTGGTTTATACTACCTAATTTTCCCGATGTCACTAAAATTAAAGGGTAATTATTTAACTGGATATAATCTAACGTCGTCGCCTCTTCGCAATAAGGCACCATTAATCCACCAGCACCCTCCAATAGTACATAATCATATTTTTCTGCCAAAAGTGCGGTAGATTTTTCAATGATTTTTGCTTCAATTTTTCTACTTTCTCGCTTTGCAGCTAAATGTGGCGAACAAGGATATTCAAAAACATAAGGGCAGGTTTTGCCTTGTAAATCTTCTTCCGTTAAATCAATCCCTTGAATCTTTCGATGCACAAGTAAATCATCAGCGATATTTTTACAACCTGTTTGAATCATTTTTTGTGTAATAACGGAAAAGCCTTGTTCCATCAATTTTTTAGCATAAATGCCTGTAGCAATCGTTTTCCCCACATCAGTATCAATGCCAGATATAAAAATAACCTTTCCCATAAATATTCCTTACTGATTTTCTATGTGAGAATAGCGCGCGATAAAAAACAATGGATGATAAGTCAGGCGCACTTTGCCCGACGGCATACTGAACGCCGACAAGTAATCGCCAATAAATCCATTGAGATTTTTTCTTGTCCAATTTTTTTGGTTCGTGGCTGTTACGCCTGTATATTTAAGGTGTTTGAGTACATCTAATGGCGTATCAAAGTCTAGTATTACCTTAAAATCCTCACACCATAAAAGCTCAAAATCTTTGGCCAACCAAGTCTGCCATTGGGATAAAGTCGGGTAATTTAAGCCTATATTTGTGATCTGGCGGACTTCTTTTAAATTATCTTCGCCAAAGGTTGCAACCGCCAATAATCCGTTTGTTTTCAAGCCTGTTTTGCAATGGTCGATAAAAGCGTCAGGTTGGTGAAACCATTGCACGGCGGATGCGCTTGCGATTAAGTCAAATTGTTGCAAAAAAAGGAAATGTTCGGCATCGCCGCAATGAAAATCAAAGGATTGCGGCAATTTTTCAGCCAGTTGGGTCTGCACATCGCACAAATCATTAAATAACCAATAATCCGCTGAAATCTGTTTTTGCAACAATGAACTCAACATACCAGACCCGCAACCAAGCTCCAAAACACTATCTAGTGACCCATTTGGTAAATAGTCTTGCAAATACGCCATTAAATTAATCGCCATTTTCTGTTGGATTAAGGCGTGCCTGTCATAATCGTTTAATGCTTTTTGGAAAGCCTGCCGAATACGCGATTTATCTACGGAAGTTAATGATCCCATAATGCCGACCAGTGGGTAAATCTTGAAAACACATAATGCTCACCCTCTATTTCCCGAATCGCACAACGGGATGCCCAATATTGGTGCTGATTAGCTGGCGTAAAAATTTTATCGCGAGAACTAACCCATGCATTTGCCCAGTGAATAAGATCTATGCGTTTATCCTGCTGAATCATCGCAAAAAGTGCGGTAAGTTCTTGATGAATTTCGTCAAACGGACGGGCTGGAAATAGTTGGTAACATTCAAAAGATGCTTTATCTCCACAGATTCTGCGTTCAAATTTTAAACGGGTATTTTCTGTGAGATTATCTAACGTACCTTTAAAAATAGCGTAGGGAATACCGAAGCTATCATCACAAGGTAAACCTGTGCCATTCACTGCCGTTGCGGATTTTAATCTTATTCCTTGTAATACTCGCTCTGCCACCCAAACACCCATTGACCATGCCACTACACGAATTTGCTCATAGGCAGAAAAATCAAAATCTAACTTCAAATCTTGATAATCGTAGCAAATTAATAAATCATGATCTGTTGGCAAAATCAAATGAGCTACAGCATCAAGAGGTGTCCCCCAGCCAGCAAAATAAACTATTAAATGCTCACCTTGATGATCATAAAATTTCGTTTTCACATTATTTCCTTATAAGCATGCCACAAACTGTTTCACTTCATCCATTGTCATATCTGCCGTCAAAGACAATCGTATTCTGGATGTACCTTTTGGTACTGTCGGTGGTCTAATCGGCAAGCAATAATAACCTTGCTCTTGCAGATCTTTCGCCTTAGCAAGGGTTGCTTCGTTCTCGCCTAAAATATAGGGAACGATGCAGGTTTGGCTCGGCATTATTTGCGTTCTGTGTTCCACTTCTTGGCGTAAAAATGCACTTAACTGCTCAAGATGCGTTCTTTCTTTTGAAAGTTGTGGTAATCGTTCAAAAATAAAATGAGTCCAAGCCACATTAAAGGGCGGAAGTGCGGTTGAAAAAATCAATGGACGCATTTGATTAATCAAACATTCTTTTAATATTTGATCACAGACGACATAAGCCCCCATTGAAGCTAAGGCCTTGCCAAAAGTGCCAACCAACAAATCTATATCAGCTATCACATTAGCTCGTTCGGCAATACCCAATCCGTTTTGCCCATAAACACCGACGGCGTGGGCTTCATCCACATAAAGATAAGTATTGGGAAATTGTTTTTTTAATTGAACAAGCTGTTTCAAATCCGCCACGTCGCCGTCCATACTAAAAACGGACTCTGTCACAATAAAAGTGCGGTCAAATTTTCCAGCATTTTTTTCGAGCAGACTCTTTAGATGTTCATAATCATTATGACGATAACGAAAAAACTCACATTGGCTTAAACGAATGCCATCAATCATACTGGCATGCACTAGTTTATCTGCCAAAATCAAACTTTTCGTCGTCGTCAAAGCAGGCAAAATGCCGATATTGGCGTGATAGCCGCTGTTGAACAATAACGCGCTTTCCCGTTGGAAACGTTGTGCGACAAGCTCTTCTAAATCGGTATAAATAGGAAAGTTACCCGTTAATAAACGAGACGAAGAACTGGTAAAAGAAGGGAAATTATCGCCATATTGCTGTAAAAAAGACTGGCGCAAGTTTTCATTTGATGCCAAACCTAAATAATCATTAGATGACATATTCAGCATTTTGCGATTTTCTCGCATAATATATCGTCCTTGATGAACTAAATCTGGAATTGAACGATATTGATTTTGTGCACAAAGCTGTTCCAGTTGCTGTTTGAAAGCATCCATTTTTTATCCTAATGTTCATATTCCTGAATTAAAGCCAGAATCATGCCTTCCGTTAATTTCTGAAGTTCATCATCTTTAATCACAAATGGTGGCATCACATAAACCAATTTTCCGAAAGGTCGAATCCAAACACCTTGTTCCACAAAACGTGGGACTAAAGTTTTCATATTTACCGCACTTTTCATTTCAACCACCCCAATCGCCCCTAATACGCGAACTTCTTTTACATAATCTTTTTCAGCTAAAGGTGAAAGCTGTTGTTTTAAGGAAGACTCAATTCGCTGAATATTTTGCTGCCAAGGGCTTTCCAACAATAAACGGATAGATTCAGCCGCAATCGCACAAGCCAACGGATTTGCCATAAAAGTGGGCCCGTGCATAAAGCATTTAGCCTCACCGCGACAAATAATTTGTGCAATTTCAGTGGTCGTAATGGTTGCCGATAAAGTTAAATAACCACCCGTTAATGCTTTACCGATACACATAATATCTGGCGAAATGCCTGCGTGTTCAGCTGCAAATAATTTTCCTGTTCGACCAAATCCCGTGGCAATTTCATCAAAAATCAGCAAAACGCCATATTGTTTACAAAGTGCTTGCGCTTTCACTAAATAAGTTGGCGAATAAAAATACATACCGCCCGCACCTTGCACAACAGGTTCTAAAATCAGTGCGGCGATTTCATTACCTTTTCGTTCAAGTAAATCAGCTAAAGGTTCAATGACACAATCATTCCAAGATTCATTAAATGGAATGTTGGGTTGAGGAAGAAAATATTGTACAGGCAGGCTATGATGAAATAAATGATGCATCCCTGTGGTTGGATCACACACTGACATCGCATTCCAAGTATCGCCGTGATAACCAGAACGAATAGTGGCAAATTTTTGTCGTTGCACTTCTCCTTTAGCGTGCTGATATTGAATAGCCATTTTCATTGCTACTTCCACAGCAACAGAACCACTATCAGCAAAAAAGATCTTATCTAATCCATTGGGCAAAATTTGTACCAATAATTGAGCTAATTCCACCGCAGGGTCATGGGTAAATCCGCCAAACATAATATGGCTCATTTTTGCTAATTGATTCTGTGCCGCCGCATTTAAACGAGGATGATTATAACCGTGCAACGCCGCCCACCAAGAGGACATCCCATCAATCAAACGACGACCATCTTTTAAAGTGATCATTACGCCATCAGCACGTTCCACCGCATAAAGCGGCATATCAGAAGAAACTGAAGAATAAGGATGCCAAATATGTTGTGTATCAAAAGCTAAAAGTGATTGTTCATCCATCATTTATTTACCATTTACTCGTATCTCAAAGCTGCTGCAGGTTCTACTTTCGCAGCTCGATAAGCAGGATAAAGGGTTGAAAGCAAGGAAAGTAACAGTGAAAATCCAATGACAAAAATCATTTGAACAAAGGATAATTCTGTCGGCAAGAAAACACCTTGAGGATTTACCGCACTTACAATCTCTGTTAAGTTCAACGTAGCTAAAACACCTAAAATAGCACCGAGCAATGTGCCAACAAATCCCACCAGTAATCCTTGATAAATGAACACCGAACGAACTTGAGATTTTGTTAAGCCCTGAGTTTGCAAAATCGCAATTTCCCCTTGTTTATCCACCACCATCAAACTTAAAGAGGTGACAATATTGGAAATCGCCACGACAATAATCAAACTAATCAGCAAACCCATCATATTTTTTTCCATTCTCACTGCTTGGAAAAATTCGCCTTTTTGCACACGCCAATCTGTGATTTTTTGTGTCGGGAAATGTTGTGGGAGTTCTGTAATTTGGAACGGATCATTCAGAAATAAACGATAGCCCTGCGCTTGCTGAGGTTGAATACGCATTAAGCGACCAATATCTGTAATATTAGCAAAGGCTTCGTAACCAGATGCTTCGCCATAATCATAATAAATATCGCTAACAGTAAATAAACGCTGCATTGGCACCCGACCGAATGGTGTATATTGGCTATTTTCCGTAATCATCAAACGGATTTTATCCCCAATATTCACGCCCAGTTTTTGCGCCAGTTGATCGCCAATGACCAGTTTAAACTCCCCACTAGGCAAAATTTCATTAAATTTAGTCTGCTCAAAAGATTCAACCAAAGGATCATCAGAAAATGATTGAATACCAATGATTTGTCCTGCACTCACGCCTTTTGCCGTTTGATAAATCACATTTGTTGTATTGATCGGCACGGCTTTTTGGACAAAGTGCGGTAAATTTTCTAATGTTTTTTCTGTAGAAATAGGCTGTTCTTCGCTCACAATCGCATGAGGAATGGAAGATAGCACCTGTTGTTTTTGGTAACCTTCTAATCCATTCATCACCGAAAGCACGATGATCAATGCCATCACACCTAGCACAATCCCCAGGCTTGCAAGATTAGTCACTAATCTCCCAAAACGATCCGCACTTTTCGCACGCCAATAACGCAAGGCGATATAAAGAGAAATAGGAAAATTCATTATTTTTGATGTAATTGTTGTACAAATTCTTCGATGTTTTGCATTACTTTGCCAACTAATGTTGTCACTGCACTATCGCTCGCCCAAGCAATATGCGGGGTGATAATTAAATTAGGCATCGTTTTTGCAGCTAAAATTAACGGATTATCTTTTTCTGGTGGCTCTTTTACCATTACATCCAAAGCCGCTCCGCCTAAATGCCCCGTTTTTAACGCATCAACTAAGGCAAGTTCATCAATCAAAGGCCCACGCCCTGTATTAATCAAAAATGCACCTTTTTTCATTTTGGATAAGGTTTCTGCATTAATTAAATCCTTTGTTGTTTCCGTTAATGGGCAATGCAACGTCACAATATCCGCTTGTTTTAATACTTCATCAAAAGGCGTATAACCTTCACGGCAAACAGTAGCATCTTTATGTTCTGCATAAAGCACTTTCATTCCCACGGCATTAGCCAAACGCCCCACTTCTGTTCCTAGGCAACCTTTACCAAATACGCCCAACGTTGAACCGCGCACATCTGTAATTGGATAATCAAAATAACAAAATTGTTTACTTTCCGTCCATTTTGCTTCCGTTTGATCGCGTAACCAACCTGCCAAACTGTGTTTTAAAGAAAAAATCAGACCCATTACGTGTTCTGGCACGGTTGTACTGGAATAACCTGTCACATTACGCACGGCGATGCCCATTTCTTCTGCAGCCACAAGATCAACATTATTTGTACCAGTTGCAGTAATCGCAATCAGCTTTAATTTTGGCAGTTGTTGCAAAGTTTCACGATCAAAAATGACTTTGCTGGTAATAACAATATCTGCATCCTTCGCTCGCTCAATGGTTTCGGCAGAAGACGTATGATCATATTCAGTCCAAGTATGTTCAAAACTTGGGCGAGGAATTGAAATATGTTTAGGAATAGCCGTGCTATCTAAAAATACGATTTTCATTAATTGCTCCTTTTTTATATACAAAGTGCGGTCAAAATTAACCGCACTTTTGATGAAATTTAAATTGAGGTATCCAATTCTGGAAAAGATTTTACTAAATCATCGATCGCTCTCATTTGAAAGACAAAACCTTCAAGCGCAGAAAGTGGCAATGCAGAAGGGCCATCACATTTTGCTTGATTTGGATTTGGATGCGCTTCTAAGAATAAACCTGCAATGCCTACTGCTAAACCTGAACGCGCTAATTCGGTTACTTGCGCACGACGACCACTCGATGCCGCCCCAAATGGATCGCGACATTGAAGTGAATGGGTTACATCAAAAATAACAGGGCTACCCTTAGAGGCTTTTTTCATTACACTAAAGCCAAGCATATCCACAATTAAATTATCGTAACCAAAATTTGTTCCACGATCACAAAGAATGATTTTATCGTTACCACATTCTTCGATTTTTTCCACAATATTACCCATTTGACTTGGGCTTAAAAATTGTGGTTTTTTCACATTAATCACTGCGCCTGTTTTTGCCATCGCTTCAACGAGATCTGTTTGACGTGCCAAAAAGGCGGGAAGTTGAATAATATCGACAACATCTGCAACAGGCTGACATTGATAGATTTCGTGTACATCGGTAATAATTTTTACCCCGAATGTATCTTTTAATTCTTGGAAAATTTTTAATCCTTCTTCCATGCCAGGTCCACGGTAAGAATGAATAGATGAACGATTCGCTTTGTCAAAAGACGCTTTAAATACATAAGGCACGCCAAGTTTCTCTGTCACTTTCACATAAGATTCGCACACTTGCATTGCCATATCACGGCTTTCCAGCACGTTCATTCCGCCAAAAAGTACGAAAGGTTTGTCGTTTGCAACATCAATATTGCCAATTTTTACAATTTTATTTTGCATAAATTTTCCTTAAATCAATGGAGGGGAAAAGTATCTTTATTAATCTCGCCTTTAAGTTCTAAAAATTGCGTGCGGATAAACGCCGCCGTTGGATCTTTTGGACAATGTTCCACAAAAAATTCTAAATCTTTCAATGCTGAAGGATAAGCCCCCATTTGAGCTAAAACTAAGCCACGGTCACGGATATGATAAGGATTTTCAGCATCAGTAATCATTAAATTCTTAATATAGTGGTATGCCATATCGTTATGCTCTTCACGAATAAGCGCATTTTTCGCCAGTTGCTCAAAGCGAGAATAAAGTAAAGAAAGATCGGCTCTATCAAGTTCTTCGGGTTGAATTTTCTCCCCAAATCCAAATGCACCTTCATAAAGTTGCTGCAATTTTTCTTGCGATATATAAGTGCCATCCCAAGGATCAATAAAAGCCACTTCATCTCTAATTTCAGCACGTAAAATTAACTGTGTTGGGAAATTTACTGGGTAAATTGGTAAATCTAATACGTCAGCTAAATAAAGCACTATCGCCCCAAGAGTCACTGGCATACCTTGACGATGTTGAAACACATAAGGCAAATATAAATTGCGAGCATAAAAATAATCTTCTGGATCGCAATGAAAGCCCCAATCGCCGTAAAATAGTTGTAGCAAATGATGAATCTGCTCTTCTTTCGACCAATCTGGCGAAATTTCTTTACGCGCTTTACGCACAAGCCCACCCATTTTTCCCCGAAGTTGTGCTTCTGAGCTGCCATCATCAGAGATAACAAGATAAAAATGCACAAATTTATCGTATAACGCACGTCGATAATATTTCATTACTTCTTCCAAAAACCTAAAGTGACGCGCTCATTGTCGCCATAATCACACACGGTTTCAACCATTTCCCAATAATTTTCTAGGAAAATTGACCGCACTTTTTCGCCTTGTTGCCATCCGTGTTCAAGCAATAATACGCCATTAGAATTCAAATAACTCGATGCTAATTCAATAATATGACGTAAATCAGCATACCCCGCATCATTGGCAACTAATGCAGAAAGGGGTTCAAAACTCACATCGCCTTGATGCAAATGTTCATCTTGCGCATCAATATAAGGCGGATTGCTGACGATAAGATCAAACTTCCCTGTTATATTATCAAACCAACTGCTCTGCAAAAATTGGACATTTAGCTGATTTCTTTCTGCATTAGATTGAGCTAATGCCACAACATCGGGCATAAGATCCACACCAATTATTTCCAGCGGAATATGCCGCTTTTGGCAAATGGGCGCAAGCTCGGAAGCCAAAGCGAGGGCGATTGCGCCTGTGCCAGTGCCGAGATCAAGAATATGAAAGTGCGGTGGATTTTCTTCCAGTTTTTCTAACGCAATTTGTAATGCTTTTTCCACTAAACTTTCCGTGTCTGGTCTTGGAATCAAGGTGCTTTTTGAAACATTTAATGGCAACGACCAAAATTCTTTTTCGCCAAGAATATAAGCGATAGGTTCGCCTTTTAGACGACGATCTAAAAGTGCGGTCAATTTTAACCGCACTTTTTCATCAATCTCGGTATCATCAAAAGCAAGGATTTGCGTACGCGATTTGCCAGTAACATGTTGAAGAAGCACAAGCACATCAATTTTACTATTTTCAGTGGGATTTTTTTGTGCCAAATCCGCCATTGCTTGTGCCAGCCATTCTTTATAATTCATTATTTTTCGTCTTTTAACACAATTGTGCCAGCCACTAAATCAGTTAAAGAACGACGATCATCGCGCACAAGTGCAACAATACCGCTAATAATCAATAAGAAACTTGTCCATGCCAATAAAATATCAATAATCTCACGACCGATGTATTTACCAAATTCAACAGGCTGATTGGTATGATAATTAAAGACACGCAAGCCTAACCAGTGTTTTGCCATTGTTTGACCATAAGTTTTCATGAAATATAACTGAAAACCAGCATATACAATCGTCCCCACTACACCGGCAAAATCCCCCAATGCAAAACCGAGACCAACCATCACCCAAAGCACAAGCCCATTAATCATACTCGCAAGCCAACGTTTAAAACGGCTTGCTTGAACAGGTTGAGAAGGTTTGAAAGTAGAAGAAAATTCAGCATCTTTTTGATTTTCAATGATCATTTTATTTCCCTGTAAAGTTAAAAAGGACATCTGAAATCAGATGCCCCTATCATTAATTCTGTTCAGACAATGCAGCCAACTGATCCGCTTGATATTCGGTAATAATCGGCTGAATCAGTTCATCAATTTTACCATTCATTACTTCATCCAAACGGTAAATAGTGAGATTGATACGGTGATCGGTTACTCGACCTTGCGGATAATTATATGTACGAATTTTATCAGAACGATCGCCCGAACCTAATAAGTTACGACGCATATCTGTTTGTTCTGCAGCTTGGCGTTCTTGCTCTGCTTGAACAATACGTGACGCTAATACCGACATTGCTTTCGCTTTATTTTTGTGCTGTGAACGCTCATCCTGACATTCCACAACAATGCCTGTTGGAATATGTGTAATACGCACCGCAGAATCCGTTGTATTTACGTGCTGACCACCAGCGCCTGATGAGCGATAAGTATCAATACGTAAATCGGCTGGATTAATTTCTGGCATTTCAGATTCTGGCAATTCTGGCATTACCGCGACGGTACAAGCAGAGGTATGAATACGACCTTGTGATTCAGTTTTTGGTACACGTTGCACACGATGACCACCAGACTCAAACTTCAATTGACCATACACACCCTCGCCAGTGACTTTAACAATCACTTCTTTATAACCGCCTTGCTCACTTTCGTTAGCACTGAGCATTTCTACACGCCAGCGTTTACTTTCAGCATAACGACTGTACATACGGAATAAATCACCGGCAAAAATACCCGCTTCATCACCGCCTGTTCCCGCACGGATTTCTAAATAGCAGTTATATTCATCATTAGGATCTTTCGGCAGTAAAAGAATTTGAAGTTGTTGTTCCACTTCTTCAATTTCCGCTTTGGATTCTTCGATTTCCATTTGCGCCATTTCTTTCATTTCAGGATCGTCGAGCAATATTTCAGCTTCTTCAATATTTTGATTTAATTGCGTCCAACGATTAAAACATTTCACTACTTCTTCAAGTTGCGAATATTCTTTAGAATACGCACGGAATTTATCCTGATCACTAATTACCGAAACATCGCCCAATAAGGCTTCGAGCTCTTCATAACGTTCTTTTAAACTTTCTAATTTTGCAATAATGGAATCTTTCATCATTTGTAAGTCACCGAAAATAAAATCGGCGTATTCTAGCCGATTTTAAGGAAAATTGACAGCGAAAAGGAAATTAAGAATCTCAGACGCTTTATTTGTGATTTACCCACTATTTATTGGTGTCTTGTTTTTGATTGAGCTCACGATATTTATCACACCCTTCTTGACTACGTAGATCGCAAGCATCGCCAAAGTATTTTTTGGCTTTGGATTTATCTTTTTCCAACTCACCTAGCTTAATTAACACTTTCGGATCTTTGCTTAACACCAACTCTTCTTTAATCGCTTCGATTTTTTCTTGAAGCTCAGGTTGATTTGGTAAATCATCACGACTAAGGATATTCAGTTTTAAATCGGTTATATCGTTAATTTTTTTATATTTACAATTTAGATGGAGATTACACTTATTAATCAATTCCTCAACCATTTTTTCATTTTTTGACGTGCCTAATCCCAATAAATAAAGCGTAGCTAAATTTTGGTAAATATCAATGCTAAGATGCTCAGAAAAATCAAATGTTACAAACACATCATCCGAATTATTGATGTTAATACTCCTATAAGTTTCACTATACCAGTAAAATGCTTTAGACCAATCTTGCTGAACGCCATCTCCATAAAAATAGGCTACAGCTAGATCTGCCTGTGAAGATGGATACCCTACCTCAGCATTTTGATTTAATAACATTATTGTACTTAGCTTATCTCCCTTTTCATATAAATCCCTAGCTTGCAAAGATTTCGCCTCATAACTTCCTAATTGAACAGCTTTTTCAAGATATTCATCTTTTCTTTGCTCATCTAAATAAGATAATTGATAATAAGCCTCAGCATAATTTTGTGCAGCCGCTTTCTCATACCATTTTTTAGCAAATTCTTTTTGGTTATTACTTTCATATACTTGAGCCAACTGAAATTGTGCAGCTGGATAACCTTTTTCAGCCAATACACGCAAACGCTCAGCAGGGAATTTTTCTAATTCCTTTCTTGCCTTTACATCTGCATAATGCTGTTCACGCTCCAACAAGCGTTCCAACTTTCGAATTTCAGCCTGTTCTGGGTAATATTGGGTAAAATACACCGCTCCGCCACCAATTACTGCCAATAATAAAACAGCTAAGGTTAATTTTTTCTTCATTATTTTGTTCCTTGATTTAATTGTTTATACATCTCACAACCTTGTTGTTCGCCATTATCACAAGCCTTACCAAACCATTCTTTGGCTAAAACTTTATTTACTTGAACACCTTTTCCTAAAATATATGATAATCCCAACAGAACTTGAGCCTTTGCATGTCCCTGATCCGCCGCTTTACGAAACCATTTCACGGCTTCAAAATCATCTTGTTTGACGCCACGTCCGTCTCCATACATCGCGCCCAATATCAATTGAGCCTCTGCATCTCCCTGCTCCGCCGCTTTGCGAAACCATTTCACCGCTTCAAAATTATCTTGTTTGACGCCACGTCCATTGGCATACATATTACCCAAATTATATTGAGCCTCTGCATTCCCCTGTTCCGCCGCTTGGCGATACCATTTCACGGCTTCGAAATCATCTTGTTTGATGCCTCGCCCGTCATCATACATCACACCCAAATTATATTGAGCCCGTGCATATCCCTGCTCCGCTGCTTGGCGATACCATTTCACCGCTTCAAAATCATCTTGTTTGACGCCAATCCCATCTTCATACACACCTCCCAAAAGAAATTGGGCGATCGCATCACCTTGCTCAGCCAAGGGTTGAAGAATTACCAACATCGCTTTGAAGTCTTTTTGCTTATATAGCTGCTCAACTTGAATCATTTGGCTTTGTTCTATTGCCCAAGCAGTGGATTGAAAAGAAAATACAGAAGCACCGAAAAGTGCGGTGGTAAGAAGTGTTTTTGTTAGTTTCATTTTGTTTTCCTATTAAATTGAATGAATAAATAATCTTTTATTTTTATTCACTAAAATTGGCGTATAAGTAGAAAAATCTTTAAGTACTTCGCTATGTGGGTGCCCATTTCGTCGCTGGCTATCTGCTGAAAACACACTAAGACAAGGCGAAAATATGTTCGCTAATCCTTGCTGCCAATTATGCTTTGAACCGTGATGGGGAACTTGTAAGCAATAAATTCTCGCCATTCGTTCTACACCTAATGATTGCGTTAAATCGGTTAATAATGGCAAATCATTTAAAAACGCATCGCCTGTATATAAAATCGCATTTTTGTTTCTATCTTTTGGGAAAACAAGAATTTCATTTCCATCATTTTTAGGAATATCATAAATATAATTATTCCCTAGTCCCCAAACAGCTGTTGATGTTATATTTCTAATATATAAATATTGAGAAATGATATTTTTGTTTTTATTTCCATTTCCAAATGCGAGAGTATAGAGTGTTTTTAAGGCTGGCGTTGGATCTGTGGAATTAGACTGATGAGATTGAATAATTTGCTCAACCTGCTTTTGAAAAGCAGTCAAATTTGTTGGCACTTTTGCAAGCAAATGAAATGGCACGTTATATAAAACAAATTCAAACTGCTCTTCGCCTTTTCTAAATAAAAGGGCTTTATCAGGATTGAGCCAATGTACATTTTGTTTTAAGTTATCAAACTCATTTGATAATTTTTCAGTAGTTTTAAAAGAAAGTACATCATCAAAATTACTTGGTTCAAGAGTTATCAAAATTTCACTCTCATTTTCTTTTGCAGGTAATAAGAGAAATTGGGTTTCTTTTAATTCTTCAGCAAAATCAGCTTTTAAATATTGAATAGGGTTCTGATAAAACGCCCATTCTTCATCATCTGGCTGAATATCTAAAAGAGAAGCAATTACTAAGCGTTGCCATAAGGGATAATAAGGCACAACCCAGCGTTTTATTTTTCGCTTATTTTTGAGTAGTTCTTTTACACCACTAATATGATCTTTATCAAAATGCGAAAGCACTAATAAATCAATATTAGCATTATTTTCTTGCTGGTTATATTTTTGCACGGCATTTTGAATAAGTTTCTGACTTGAATTAGTGCCACAATCATAAACCCAGTAAAAGGCTGGAGCGCCTCCCATTTGAATACGCCCACTCGAAAATAATCCCTGCCCCACATTCCAAAATTCGCATTGTAATTGCGGTAAGAAGAATAAAGGCATTAGAGTTCTCCTCTATTTAGCTTACTGTAATATTCGCAACCATCTTGATAACCATTATCACAAGCCTTGCCAAACCATTCTTTAGCTAAAGATTTATTTACTTGAACTCCTTTCCCCAACAAATATAATGCTCCCAACATAAATTGAGCCTGTGCATATCCCTGCTCCGCCGCTTGGCGATACCATTTCACCGCTTCAAAATAATCTTGTTTTACGCCACGTCCGCCTTCATAATACATCACACCCAAATTAAATTGAGCATTTGCAAGCCCCTGCTCCGCCGCTTTGCGATACCATTTCACCGCTTCAAAACCATCTTGTTTTACGCCACGTCCATTGACATACATATTACCCAAATTATATTGAGCCTTTACATCTCCTTGCTCAGCCAAAGGCAACCAAAGTTTAAAGGCGGTTTTATAATCACCTCTCGTAGTGGCTTCAAAACCTTGTTGCAATTGCTGTTCCTGCGTATCCGCCCAAGCGGTGGATTGAAAAGAAAAGATAGAAGCACCGAAAAGTGCGGTGGTTAAAAGTGTTTTTGTTAGTTTCATTTTAATTTCCTTTAATTAACTTAATGTAATCGTAAGATGATTTTTGGTATCGACCAAAATAGGTTTATATTTTGCAAAATCTAGCCAAACTAGAAGATGTGGGTGATGGTATCTAGCACAAGGATCGGCATTAAATATACTTATTCTAGGTTGATAACTAGCAGACAAGCCCAATTTCCAATTTGAATGTGAACCATGATGAGGAACTTGTAAACAAGCGATTTTAGCTATTCGATCTTTACCTAAACTTTTCTCAAAATTATCAATTTGCTTTTTTGTTTTTAAATAACCATCACCGCTATAAAGAATTGCATCTTTATTATTTAAATTAGAATGCCACCCACCGCCATCTAGATCTCGATAACACATTCTCGAAAACATTGAGTCAGATAATGATCCTATATAGAGAAAGGTAGAAATAATATTCTTATATTTGTTATCATTTTTATGCCTGATCTGAAAGAAATTATTATACACATCCTTCACATTATCAATATTAAATGGCTTCGTATTGATTGCCTGAATAATATTATTTAATAAAACACTTACACGTTTATTACAGTTTCTAACAAAACTAAATGGAACATTATAAGAAAAAAACTCTATATCTAGCACATTAGGCAATTCACTCTCTTTATAAAGAATAACATTAGTCAAAATATTATTAATTTCTTCTTGAGTAAGAATTTCATCTAATGTTTTAGAATAATCATCTGGAAATGTAAGTACAATATTTTCTATCTTGTAATGTTCAGAAAGATATTTTATAGGAGATAGATAAAACTCAAACAAATCATCTTCACTTGAGATATTTCTCAAGTAAGCAATTATTAATCGTTGCTCTAAAGGGTAATATGGTAAAAGCCAATATCTAACCGTTTTATTTTTGAGTAGCTGGTTCACGCCATTAATATGATCTTCATCAAAATGAGAAATAGCCATCAAATCAATTATATTGGTTGAATATAACTTATCCATTGATGCTATCGCTTTAGATAAAAGCTTTTGATAATTCTTAGAAGCAGATCCACAATCATAAACCCAATGAAAGGCTGGGGAGTCTCCCATTTGAATACGCCCACTTGAAAATAATCCCTGCCCTACATTCCAAAATTCGCATTGTAAAGTTGGCATTAGAGCTCCCCTCTATTTAACTTACCGTAATATTCACATCCTATTTCTTCTCCATTATCACAAGCCTTACTAAACCATTCTTTAGCTAAAGATTTATTTACTTGAACACCTTTTCCTAAAAGATATGAGAATCCCAATATAGCTTGAGCATTTGCCGCTCCCTGCTCCGCCGCTTTGCGAAACCATTTCACCGCTTCAACATCATCTTGTTTGACGCCACGTCCACTTTGATACATTGCTCCTAAACCACCTTGAGCTTTTGCATATCCTTGCTCTGCCGCTTTGCGATACCATTTCACCGCTTCAAAATCATCTTGTTTTACGCCTTGCCCCTTATCATACATCACGCCCAAATTAAATTGAGCATTTGCATGTCCTTGCTCAGCCGCTTTGCGAAACCAGTTCACTGCTTCGAAATCATCTTGTTTGACGCCACGTCCATTGGCATACATATTACCCAAATTAAATTGAGCCTTTGCATATCCCTGCTCCGCCGCTTTGCGATACCAGTTCACTGCTTTGAAATAATCTTGTTTTACGCCTCGCCCGTTGCCATACATAACACCCAAATTATATTGAGCCTTTGCATTTCCCTGCTCCGCCAAAGGCAACCAAAGTTTAAAGGCGGTTTGATAGTTGCTTTGCTCATAAGCGGTTAAACCTTGTTGGAATTGCTGTTCCAGCGTATCCGCCCAAGCGGTGGATTGAAAAGAAAAGATAGAAACACCGAAAAGTGCGGTGGTAAGAAGTGTTTTTGTGAATCGCATAGAAATCGTCCATTTATTAATCAATAATTGAAATAACCAAACATTTTTTGTTTAGCAAGATGTTTTGTTGTACTCTCTGTAAAGAGAGTACAACACCCAGTATACTGGGTGTGAAATGATTAAAAATTGAACTATTTAATTAGGAGGGAATTGGGGGGATTAAGAGTGAAAAAAGTGAGCCATCTTGCTCACTTTCTGCCATTAAATACACATGACATCAAACTTCGCCAGATCAATTTCATCTTCTGTGCCATAAAATGCCACTAACGCCTTGCGTAACATTTCCGCTCGTTTTGGTAAACCTTTTTCCGCGTAGATTTTCACTTGCTCATACACGGCTTGTTTAAAAGGCTGTGTATCGCCCGGATTGCCATTCAAATTATCCGCGCTGGCAAAATAACGAAAACCTGCCGCCGTTGCCACAATCCACTCTAATGCTTGTGGTTTAACTTCAACTTTTTCAAAATCACGCTGGCGTTCTTCTGAACGTCCATCTGGCTCATACCAATAACCAAAATCTTCTAGTTTACGGCGTTCTTTGCCTGCCACTAACCAATGGGCAATTTCGTGCAATGCACTGCTGTAAAAGCCTCGAGCAAAATAAATCGCGTTATAGGGTACTTCATCATTTGCGGGTAAATAAATGGGCTCATCACCGCCTTTGACTAAGCGAGTGTTGTATTCCTCTTCAAAACATTGATTAAAAATTGCAATAATATCTTCTAATTTATGTTCCATTCTATCGACTCCTAAAAAACTGCGAGATTATATCACCAGAGGCTCATTTGTTCTTGTTTATTTTCTTCAGGCAAATTGACATGTAGCCCAATCAAACGAATCGAGCGCCCCTTTGATCGCATAAAAATTTGGGGAAGTAATTGCTGAAAACTCTCCAAAGAAAGTGACAAACCAGTTTTTTCTAAAGTGGTTACTTGAAAATCTTCAAATTTAAGCTTTACGTATAAGTTCGCACAACATAACTGTCCCTAAAAAAGCAAGATAAAATCATCATAATGATTACTCCTAAAATAAAAAGAAGTACGCATAGAATGATGCGTACTTAATGTAGAGTGGGCTTCAGCCCACCAAAATATCTCACGATTGTTTGTTGGTGGGCTAAAGCCCACCCTACAACTGCTCGACAGCCGATTCCATTGTGCCCGCAATGCTACGCATTAAAGGCGTACGGTGTGCCGTGGCTTGCGCTAATCGTTCAAGCAGTGCGGTAACTTCTTGCGCATTATTGATTTCAATGTCTATCATAATCGTTGATTTTTAAAATTTAAGGGGGTATAGTCGTCAAGCCACTAGAAAAGCGATGAATCTCGAGGATCGCAAGCGATAGGTTGAAATAGTACCTTGGACTGTGTGCGGTGGGTTCGAGCCCCGCCTAGTGGCTTACTCTTTAAATGCCTTTCTCCATTGCTTATCACTCACTAATCTAAACGACAGCACAAAGATTTCTTTTGGGGATATTGAGCCTAATTTACTTCGCTCGTTTCTGGATAATCGTTAATAATGCGTAAATCTCTCAAGTAACTTTGCAAACCAAAGCTCTCACCTTGTGAGTAAGTAAATCGATGTAGTAAAGCCTGTTTCAAGCAGGCTTTTTCATTCTGACTTAACGTATTCGGATAACATTCTTGCCAATCTTGTCCCAAAAGTTTGTCCATATTTTCTCCTATGTTGCTTTTTAAATTTTAAAGGGGTATATTCATGCAAGGCAGTTATTAAAAAAGCGGTGATAATCTCCCTGCCGCAGCCTACTTGAGGTGGCTCGTCCTGCTCAGGTGTCCGAGAGCGTGTGTAAGTGATCGGGAGCCTTACTTGATAACTGCCAATTTACCTTTCATTTTTTCTACTTCCTTGATATTAATCTCCCTTGCCGAAAGCACAAAAATTTCATTAAATTCAGATAAGTGCTTTATTACACCTAAAATACGCTGTTTCTCAAAGTTTTTGATAAAATAAAAACGATCATTATCTTGTAGAACAATATCAGGCTGATTAAATAAATCAGGGAAAAGTGCATAGCTTTCCAGTCCAAAATCTTGCCCATCACGACTATTAAATTGCTTAATTAAAGTATCATCAGAAAGCCACACAGTGCCAGTTTTGCTTTTCAATAAATCCTTACTTTCCACACTCAAGACACCTGCCACAAATTTAAAATTTTTGGTAAGGCTATCTCGCACCTGTAACATTTGATCAGCAGTGAGTTTTTTTCCATCTAGGCTGAGCGTTTGTTTCATCTCCGCCATATGCTTTGCCAACAATTCAAAATCGTGCTTAAACTCCCCACCTTTCATCTCAACTTTCGCAAACGCATGCGCCAGTTTTTCAGGATAAAGATCCAAATTAGGCTTGTAGTTTAATCGCCCTACATTGTAATCAAAGCCTTTATCCGTCACACGTATCGTGCCATCAGGCAATTTAAACCCTACCGTCTTTTCACGATTACCTTGCTTATCCGCAGGGCGTTCTACTTCCACCAAAAATTCAGAACTATCGTCAGGCTTATCAATCCCACGGCGTTTCAAATCTCTTTCGCCTAACCTTCCTGCGGTTCAAGAATCCCTAATTTATCCCGCACCCAACTTTCCGAAATCTGCACGCCAATGCCCGTAAGTTTAGGGATGGCATCTGCAAATACCGATAAATCTTCATATTCTTTTGTGTCAAACTCAAAATAAGGGATACGATGTGGCGCAATGACAAAACGTTGTGATCAGCCGATTTGTATTGAGTATGAAGAATGCGAACCGAATAAATACGGTGAGATTCGTAAGAAAATTGTGGGGGTAAAAAACAGATTCACAGAAAAGAAAATCATCACCAAATTAAAAAACTGGGTGATTAAATCAGCGAAAAGTGCGTTGGGTTCCACCGCACTTAATTCGGAGTCCACCGAAACAAACAAGGCGCATCGCGCCGCTTGGACTTGTGTCAATAACTGTAACCGTTCAAAAATTGAACAGCAAGCTAATTTATTGATGTTGCCTATTGGTTCGCCATTAAAACCGTCACAAATTGATATGTTAATCAGGTTCGGACGGTTACGGTTGAATGACTATCGGTGGATTTGTTGTGAAAACGATGAAGTTTTCATTAAAGAAGAAAAAATTCCGTTGGCTCAAGCCTTTGGTTGGGGCGAGAGCTTGGGGGATTTTAGGGTTAATTTCATGTTCATCATATCGACGAGTTCTTGGTGCTGGCGCTTTTGGTTTCTCAAGATATTTTAGGAGTTTTCTGTTATAAAATCCCATTCAATCGTTTTGGCCATTAGAGCAGAAAGCGAACTACGTTCACGCAAAACTGTTGCTGGAGAGATTTCTTTTAATCGTTGATTTTACCACTCACGAAAGTGTGCTTTTCCTATTTCTTGTAAAAATATTGCGGCAAGCGGAGTTCGAGAAAGACGCAGTAGTCTTATGCGCTCTTCACGTTTCCCGTGCTTGGTTACAGTGACTTCTTTTAGATACTTATCAATCAGTTCATCCAATGTAATATCAGGGATTTCATTATACTTTCCTGATTCGAGCTGTTTTTCGAGCATTTCTGCCCATTTTTTTGCGTCTGCTTGAGTCAAAAAAGTGGCGGATTTGCTCACGCCAAACTTGTGCGTGCCAACGCTTGCCATTCTTGATAATTGTCGCCATTGTTTACTCCATAAAAATGTGTGCAAAAATATGTGCAATGGAGTATAGAACAGATCGAAATCGATCCCAATCGGTATGAAAATACTACCTTTTAGGCGATTTTGATATAAAAAAGAAGGTATGTTTTAGTGTGTGAAATTATATAAGCTATTGTTTTTACTTATATTTTATCTATTTCTCTCTGAGAATTAGGGAATAAAGAAAAATAGAGATGGTGCGACTAGCTGGACTCGAACCAGTGACCCCCACCATGTCAAGGTGGTGCTCTAACCAACTGAGCTATAGTCGCACTGTGTGAAGTAGTCGTGATTATAGGTATTTTTAACTTGAACACAAGTATTTTTCTTAAAACCCGATATAACTGGCAAAAAAGTAAACAAAACCAGCTTAAATAACTGAGCCGTTTTTGATTTCCAAAAGTTTTAAGCGTATAATGTGCACCAATTTTTTATCTGGCTAATATGTAGCGAAGTAAAATAACACCTTTAAAATTTTGTAATTATTGACGGAGTAAATAATGTCTAGAAGACTAAGAAGAACGAAGATTGTATGTACTATGGGCCCATCAACTGACCGTGATAACAATCTTGAAAAAATTATCGCAGCGGGCGCAAACGTAGTTCGTATGAACTTCTCTCACGGTACACCTGATGACCATATCGGACGTGCTGAACGTGTACGTTCTATTGCGAAAAAATTAGGTAAAACCGTGGCAATCTTAGGTGATTTACAAGGTCCTAAAATTCGTGTTTCTACTTTTAAAGACGGTAAAATTTTCTTAAACATTGGCGATAAATTCATTCTTGATGCAGAGTTACCAAAAGGCGAAGGCACTCAAGAATCCGTTGGTTTAGACTATAAAACGCTTCCACAAGATGTTGTTCCGGGCGACATTCTTTTATTAGATGATGGCCGTGTTCAATTAAAAGTATTATCAACTGATGGTGCAAAAGTTTTCACTGAAGTTACTGTTGGTGGTCCATTATCAAATAATAAAGGTATCAATAAATTAGGTGGCGGTTTATCTGCGGATGCCCTAACAGAAAAAGATAAAGCCGACATTATTACCGCTGCACGCATTGGTGTTGATTTCTTAGCCGTTTCTTTCCCTCGTTCAAGTGCAGATTTAAATTATGCACGTGAACTTGCTCAACAAGCAGGTTTAAATGCAAAAATCGTTGCTAAAGTTGAACGTGCAGAAACCGTTGCTAATGATGAAGCCATGGACGATATTATTTTAGCATCCGATGTAATTATGGTTGCTCGTGGTGACTTAGGCGTAGAAATCGGCGATCCTGAATTAGTCGGTGTACAGAAAAAATTAATTCGTCGTTCACGTCAATTAAATCGTGCTGTAATTACAGCGACTCAAATGATGGAATCAATGATTAGCAATCCAATGCCAACGCGTGCTGAAGTAATGGACGTTGCAAACGCAGTATTAGATGGAACTGATGCAGTTATGCTTTCTGCAGAAACAGCAGCAGGTCAATATCCTTCAGAAACAGTGGCAGCAATGGCTAGCGTATGTTTAGGTGCAGAAAAAATGCCAAGCATTAACGTTTCTCGTCACCGTATGGATAAAGAATTTGAAACCATTGAAGAATCTGTTGCGATGTCTGCAATGTATGCAGCAAACCACATGAAAGGTGTAGCGGCAATCGTCACTTTAACTAGCACAGGCCGTACTCCATTATTAATGTCACGCATTAGCTCTGGCTTACCAATCTTTGCTTTATCTCGTAATCAAGAAACCCTAAACCTTTGTGCACTATACCGCGGTGTAACACCAATTTATCACGGCGAAGAAAGTCGTACAGAAGCAGGTGCAAAAGCAGCACTTCAATCATTAAAAGAAAAAGGTTATTTATCTACTGGCGATTTAGTGCTGGTAACCCAAGGTGGTCAAGGTGCGACACAAACTAACGTATGTCGTACATTAATTGTTGAATAATCAACAATCTAAATATGTTAAAATAAAAGAGCGGTGGATTTTTCCACCGTTTTTTATTTCCTTTTTTCACCGCACTTTTCACTTAAATCCAATAGATATTTGCGGTATCATAGGCGACATTCTAGTATCGAAATAAGTCCTATGGCATCACAACCTCAAATCAAATCTTCAGACAAAAAAACAGCACAAGTTAGCATTCCTCCGCACTCAATTGAGGCTGAACAAGCCGTGTTGGGTGGCATCATGCTGAGCAATCAACATTGGGATGGCATTGCTGAACGTGTGATTGCTGACGATTTTTATACTTTTCAGCATCGTCTAATTTTTACAGAAATGGAACATCTAATGCGTAATCAATCGCCTATTGATTTAATTACGCTAGATCAAGCCTTAAGAAGCCGTGGTGTAAGCGATGAAGTAGGTGGATTTGCCTATCTAGCAGAGCTTTCCAATAATACTCCAAACGCGATTAATATTTTGGCTTATGCAGATATCGTGCGCGAGAAAGCCATATTACGAGAACTTATTTCGGTAGGGAATCGCATTGCTGAAAATAGCTATTCTCCTAAAGGGCAAGACATTAAGTTAATTCTTGATGAAGCTGAGCGTGAAGTATTTGCGATTGCAGAAAAACGGACAACTTCTAGTGAAGGCCCACAAAATGTGATCAATGTGCTGGAAAGTACCATTGAAAAAATCGATATTTTAAGCAAACTTGAAAATCATTCAGGTGTAACAGGTGTTACGACGGGCTTTACCGATCTTGATAGAAAAACGGCTGGTTTACAACCTTCTGACTTAATTATCGTTGCGGCACGTCCGTCAATGGGTAAAACCACTTTCGCCATGAACCTTTGCGAAAATGCCGCAATGGCAAGTGAAAAACCCGTTTTAGTATTTAGTTTAGAAATGCCTGCAGAACAAATTATGATGCGTATGATCGCATCCCTTGCTCGCGTTGATCAAACTAAAATCCGTACAGGGCAAAATTTAGATGAAATCGAGTGGAACAAAATTGCCAGCGTAGTAGGAATGTTCAAGCAAAAAAATAATCTTTTTATCGATGATTCTTCAGGTCTAACACCTACCGATGTTCGTTCCCGCGCACGCCGAGTTTATCGTGAAAATGGTGGATTAAGTATGATTATGGTGGATTATTTGCAATTAATGCGCGCACCCGCATTTTCAGATAACCGAACACTAGAAATCGCAGAAATTTCTCGTTCCCTCAAAGCACTCGCCAAAGAATTACAAGTGCCAGTAGTCGCCCTTTCTCAGTTAAATCGTACTTTAGAACAACGTGCAGACAAACGCCCTGTAAACTCAGATTTACGTGAATCAGGCTCTATTGAACAAGATGCAGACTTGATTATGTTTATTTACCGAGACGAAGTCTATAACGATAACTCGGAAGATAAAGGCGTTGCAGAAATTATTATCGGTAAACAGCGTAACGGCCCAATTGGTCGAGTGCGGCTAAAATTTAATGGACAATTTTCACGCTTCGACAATCTCGCTGAACAACGTGAATATCGAGATGATTATTAAGGAAAAATAATGAACGTAAAACCGGCGACAGCGAAAATTAGCTCGCACGCCTTAAAACAAAATTTAGAAATAATTAAACAAAAAGCACCAAATAGCAAAATTATTGCTGTGGTTAAAGCAAATGCTTATGGTCACGGCGTTGTGTTTGTTGCATCAACTTTAGAACAAAATGTCGATTGCTTTGGGGTAGCGCGTTTAGAAGAGGCTTTAGCATTACGCTCAAACGGCATTACTAAACCGATTTTATTGCTTGAAGGCTTTTTTAATGAACAAGATTTGCCTATTCTAGCCGTTAATAATATTGAAACCGTGGTACACAATCACGAACAGCTTGATGCTTTAAAACGTGCGAATTTACCAAGTCCAATTAAGGTTTGGTTAAAAATAGATACGGGAATGCATCGCTTGGGCGTTGCTCTTGATGAAGTGGATTATTTTTATCAAGAACTGAAAAAACTCCCTCAAATTCAACCGCACTTAGGCTTTGTCAGCCATTTCAGCCGTGCTGATGAACTAGAATCAGATTACACCCAACTTCAAATCAATCGTTTTTTATCCGCCACAAAAGATAAACAAGGTGAACGCACTATTGCTGCTTCTGGTGGCATTCTTTTCTGGCCAAAATCTCACTTAGAATGTATCCGCCCAGGCATTATTATGTACGGCATTTCTCCAACTGATACTATCGGTAAAGAGTTTGGCTTAACGCCAGTGATGAATTTAACCTCGTCATTAATTGCCGTTCGCCATCATAAACAAGGCGATCCTGTAGGTTACGGCGGTATTTGGACAAGTCCACGAGATACCAAAATTGGCGTGGTCGCAATGGGTTATGGCGATGGTTATCCGCGCGATGTGCCAGAAGGTACGCCTGTTTATTTAAATGGCCGTCTTGTACCAATTGTTGGACGTGTGTCAATGGATATGCTTACTGTTGATTTAGGTGCAGATAGCCAAGATTTGGTAGGCGATGAAGTAATTTTATGGGGCAAGGAATTACCTATTGAAACCGTAGCTAAATTCACAGGCATTTTAAGCTACGAGCTAATTACAAAATTAACACCTCGTGTTATAACTGAATACGTTGATTAATCACTGCATTTTTTGAACAGAGGGAGTCATTCTCCCTAATAAAAATTCCAGAAAGTGCGGTTAAAATTTCAATTATTTTTAATGAAAGGAAATACCATGAAAAATATTAACCCAACTCACACCCAAGCGTGGAAATCTCTCGAAGCACATAAAGCTGAATTATCAAACACCACTATCCAAGATTTATTTAAACAAGAAAAAAATCGTTTTGACGATTATTCTTTAACATTCAATAACCAAATTCTTGTAGATTTTTCCAAAAACAACATCAATCAAACAACCCTTTCACATCTTCGCCAACTTGCTCAAGAATGCTCTCTTGATAGTGCAAAAGAAGCAATGTTTACTGGCGAAAAAATCAATCGTACTGAAAATCGGGCTGTGCTACATACTGCACTCCGCAATCGTGCTAATACGCCAGTGCTTGTTGATGGCAAAGATGTTATGCCTGAAGTCAATGCTGTGCTAGCTAAAATGAAAGATTTCTGTCAGCGTATTATTTCTGGCGAATGGAAAGGCTATACAGGTAAAGCCATTACGGATGTTGTGAATATTGGTATTGGTGGCTCTGACTTAGGCCCTTATATGGTAACCGAAGCACTTCGCCCGTATAAAAATCATCTAAATATGCACTTTGTTTCAAATGTCGATGGTACACATATTGCGGAAACCTTAAAAAAAGTCAATCCAGAAACAACACTTTTCTTAGTGGCATCGAAAACTTTTACAACTCAAGAAACCATGACAAATGCGCAAAGCGCGCGTGATTGGTTACTGAAAGCGGCGAAAGATGAAAGTGCAGTTGCAAAACATTTTGCAGCATTATCAACCAATGCTAAAGATGTAGAAAAATTTGGTATTGATACCAATAACATGTTTGAATTTTGGGATTGGGTCGGCGGTCGTTACTCTTTATGGTCAGCTATTGGTCTTTCAATTGCACTATCAATTGGCTTTGAAAACTTTGAAGCGTTATTAAATGGCGCGCATGAAATGGATAAACATTTCCGCTCTACTCCAATCGAACAAAATATCCCAACCACTTTAGCATTAGTTGGTTTATGGAATACCAATTTTCTTGGTGCACAAACAGAAGCGATCTTACCTTATGATCAATATTTACATCGCTTTGCGGCTTATTTTCAACAAGGTAATATGGAATCAAATGGTAAATATGTGGATCGTGATGGCAATGTCATTAACAATTATCAAACTGGCCCTATCATTTGGGGAGAACCAGGTACAAACGGACAACACGCGTTCTATCAATTAATTCATCAAGGTACCACTTTAATTCCTTGTGATTTTATTGCGCCAGCCCAAAGCCATAACCCATTGGCAGATCATCACAATAAATTGCTTTCTAACTTCTTCGCACAAACAGAAGCATTAGCATTCGGAAAAACAAAAGAGGAAGTCGAGGCTGAATTTGTAAAAGTGGGGAAATCTTTAGATGATGTGAAAAATATTGTTCCATTTAAAGTATTTACGGGTAATAAGCCAACTAATTCGATTCTCGTTCAAAAAATCACGCCATTTACTTTAGGGGCATTAATTGCGATGTATGAACACAAAATATTCGTACAAGGTGTGATTTTTAATATCTTTAGCTTCGATCAATGGGGTGTCGAACTAGGCAAACAACTTGCAAACAGAATTCTTCCTGAATTAACAGATTCTGAAAAAGTAGCAAGCCACGATAGTTCAACAAATGGATTAATTAATCAATTTAAAGCATGGCGTTAATTATTTGGATTTGAATAATTCTAGAGCTATCACAAATAACGACTAAAAACTCTATTTAGGTTAAGATAATCAAATGAGAGAAAGTCGCTTAAGTCAATATAAACAAAATAAACTTATTGAGATATTTCTGGCAAGTGTGACAGCTCTAGCCGCAGCTAAGTTGGTAAATATAAATAAACTTCAGCTTATTACTTTCATCGTCTACCATTGTTTATCACTCAAAGCAGCCTACATATGGAAATGTTTGAAAGTGAAATTCAAGCGAATGAAAGCTATTTTGGTGGTGCTCTGAAAGGTAAACTTAGTCAAGGAGAAGCTGGAAAAACTTCGTAATTTGTTTTTTGAAACGAAATGGCAAAGTAACACCGTGGTGGTTATGAATATGCAATCTGCAACACTGTTACCGATTATTCGAGAAAAGGTAAACAAGGTAGTATTATTTATATGAATTTCTACAGAGGTTATGATATTCTTAAGCTATATTTAAAGGAATATGAATGGTGTTTTAATCATAGTGATTTAAAAAAACTCAAATTTCTATTTCAAAACAATTAATTTAGGAGAGTTTTAATTGGTTATCTATGCATCTCCTTTTATTATTTAAATAACGTATAAAATAGTTTAAAGAAGAGTGTAAAATTGAAACTTATATGGAAAATTTCCCATTAGTATCAGTTATTGTTTGTGCTTATAACGCTGAGCAATATATAGATGAAAGCATTTCATCCATTATTAATCAGACTTATGAAAATCTAGAAATTATAGTTATCAATGATGGTTCAACAGATTTGACTTTGTCTCATTTAGAAGAAATATCTAAATTAGATAAAAGGATAAAAATTATCAGTAATAAATATAATTTAGGGTTCATAAATTCTTTGAATATAGGCCTTAGTTGTTTTTCAGGTAAATATATTGCAAGAATGGATGCTGATGATATAGCTAAACCATCGTGGATTGAGAAAATAGTTACCTATCTAGAGAAAAATGATCATATTACAGCAATGGGATCATACTTAGAGATTATTGTAGAAAAAGAATGTGGCATTATCGGTTCTCAATATAAAACTGGTGATATATGGAAAAATCCATTGCTACATAATGATATTTGTGAAGCTATGCTTTTCTATAATCCGATACATAACAACACTATGATTATGAGAGCAAATGTATATAGAGAGCATAAATTAATCTTTAATAAAGATTATCCGTATGCAGAAGATTATAAGTTTTGGTCAGAGGTTAGTAGGCTTGGTTGTTTAGCTAATTATCCTGAAGCATTGGTAAAATATAGACTACATGGAAACCAAACATCATCAGTTTATAATCATAAGCAAAATGAGGTAGCTAAAAAGATAAAGAGGGAAAATATTACATATTACCTTAATAAGATAGGTATAGATATAAAAGTAATTAATAGTGTGTCGTTGCTAGAAATATATCATGTGGATAAAAGTAATAAAGTGTTGAAAAGTATACTTTATGAGATGTATATGAGCTTAGATAAATATACTATAACTTCACTCTTACATTTTATTAAATATCATCTTGAATTATTTGATTTAAAGCAAAATTTAAAGATTATAAAAAAGTTCATAAGAAAAATAAATGTTATATTTTAGATAGAGTGTTCAGAAAGGGGAGGAACAAATTCCAAGTTTGTCTAAAAGGACTAAATTCTAATTTAGTCCTTTAAATTTATCTTAGATAGACGATAAATATATATTTTAAATGAATTTAATTATAAAAAATCAGTGTCTTACTAAGTTAAGACACTGATTAATCATATTAGACTTTAATGCTATTGGTTATAGCACAGAAACATTTAAGCTTGAGCCACCACCAACAATACGAACTCGGCGACCAGCTACAAAACTGCTGTCAGCCTTTTGAACAACAACGATCTCTTGACCATCATCTTTCTTAATTACAAGTTCAGCACCGTTTACTTGACTCATTTTTTCTTCGATTTTACTTCCAGCTATTGCACCGCCAATTGCACCAACTACTGCTGCAATAGCTTGACCACGACCACCGCCAATTGTACTACCAGCAATACCACCTAAAGCTCCACCACCAAGCGTACCAACTACGCCTTGATTATCAGCTTGAATTTTAACAGGGCGTACAGAAACAATCGTACCATAAGTAATTGAACGCGCTTCCTTTGCTTGAGATGCGCTATAAACATCACCGCTGAAAATATCAGTATTTGCACAACCAGTTACACTAAAAGCAACTAACAGTGCTAATGCCATATTTGTTTTTTTCATATAATATTCTCTATATTAGAAGGAATTAAAGTGGGTTTCTTGGAGAAAAAGTTGAAATGTCTTTAGTATTACCATTGTCAGATACTAAAACACAAGCACCAACAACTAAAGTTGAATCATACTTATGCACAATAACAACCTCCTCTCCTTTCTGCTGGTTACCAGAACAATCATTTTTACGAACAGTTAATTTTAGATTTTTGCCTTCCATTTGACTAAAAATAATTTGACCTTTATAAGTCCCCTCCCCCTTTTGAAAAGCAGAACAAGCACTCAAGTCTACTGTTGCTAAACAACGAATGCAAGTGATAATTTATTCATTTTTACTAAACCTCAAGTATTTTTTTTATAGAATAAGGATGAACCTTAATGCAAGTATGATTTACTGTTTTATCCGTAAAACTTACTGCAATAGATGGATTTGGTAATCTTTCCCCATCCACTTTAGGCTCGCTCACTTTAATGGTTAATTGAGTTAATTTGTCCCATAAAAAATACATATTAACACGGTTAATCCATTCATTTATCGATTCTTTCGGTAAAAATGGCATTACAATCTCAATATGTTCCCAGCCCTCAATTGGATATTTTTTATTTTTAGGAAGTGGAAGTTCAATAATATCCACAAATTGATTGGCAAATTTAACTGGTTTTTCTAATTCAATAAGATAAATCTTACGACCATTAACAATATTATCAGATAAAATTCTACCGCACTTTAATAAAAGTATCAGCCAATTTTTAGCACTTTGCTCACTATTTACCCGTAATGCAAGATGATCAATTTCATAGTGAGACAGATCTATTGTCATTTCTTTGGCTAAATGCTGAATTTTTCTTTCAAATATTGCTAAATCTGCTGAAAGTGCGGTTAAATTTTCCTGTAAATTTGTCATTTTGTCCCTTTGAGAAATATACAAAGAACGGTATCATAACCGATTATTTTTATTATTCAATTTGAACATAGGAAAAAACGTGAATATTCAATCTATTCTATCCGATAAAATTAAACAAGCGATGATTCTTGCAGGTTCTGATCAATCTTGCGATGCGCTTATTCGTCAATCAGGAAAACCACAATTTGGCGATTATCAAGCCAATGGCATTATGGCTGCGGCAAAAAAATTAGGTTTAAATCCACGAGAATTTGCTCAAAAAGTTTTAGATAATGCTCAACTATCTGATATTGCAGAAAAATTAGAAATCGCAGGCCCAGGTTTTATCAATATTTTCTTAAATCCAACTTGGCTAACAACTGAAATTTCAGCTGCACTTTCCCACAAAAATTTAGGTATTCAAGCTACCAATAAACAAACAGTTGTGATTGATTATTCATCGCCAAACGTAGCAAAAGAAATGCACGTAGGTCATTTACGCTCTACGATAATCGGCGATGCTGTAGCCAGAACCCTTGAGTTTTTAGGTCACAATGTCATCCGCGCTAACCACGTAGGCGACTGGGGAACGCAATTCGGAATGCTTATTGCTTATCTTGAAAAAATGCAACATGAACACGCCAGTGAAATGGAATTACAAGATCTTGAAGCCTTTTATCGCGAAGCCAAAAAACATTACGATGAAGATGAAATATTCGCAGAAAAAGCGCGTAATTACGTCGTAAAATTACAAAGTGGAGATGAATATTGTCGAACGATGTGGAAACGTTTAGTCGATATCACTATGCAACAAAATCAGCACAACTATGATCGCTTAAACGTGACTTTAACCGAAAAAGATGTGATGGGTGAAAGTCTTTATAATCCTATGTTACCAAGCATCGTAGAAGATCTTAAAAAACAAGGTTTAGCTGTAGAAGATGATGGTGCATTGGTTGTTTATTTGGATGAATTTAAAAATAAAGATGGCGACCCAATGGGCGTGATCGTTCAAAAAAAAGACGGCGGTTTCCTTTATACTACAACAGATATTGCTGCAGCAAAATATCGTTATGAAACATTAAAAGCTAATCGTGCCCTTGTTTTTTCAGATACTCGCCAAAGCCAACATATGCAACAAGCTTGGTTAATTACTCGTAAAGCAGGTTATGTACCAGATAGTTTCTCGTTAGAGCATAAAAACTTTGGGATGATGCTTGGTAAAGATGGCAAACCATTTAAAACCCGTACTGGCGGCACAGTGAAATTGGCCGATCTATTAGATGAAGCCATTGAACGCGCCACTGTATTAATTAATGAAAAAAATACCAATTTATCTAATGATGAAAAAGAAGCTGTGATTGAAGCCGTTGGTATTGGTGCGGTGAAATATGCCGATCTCTCCAAAAACCGTACTACTGATTACGTTTTTGATTGGGATAATATGTTAAGTTTCGAAGGTAACACGGCACCTTATATGCAATATGCCTACACCCGTATTCGTTCGATCTTTAATAAAACAGATATAAATTCAACCGCACTTTTGGCTGCACCTTTAACTATTAAAGATGATAAAGAAAGAACGCTTGCAATCAAGCTTCTACAATTTGAAGAAGCCGTGCAAACTGTCGGAAAAGAAGGCACACCACACGTGCTTTGTGCTTATTTATATGAACTTGCTGGCATCTTCTCGTCATTCTACGAGCATTGTCCAATTTTAAATGCTGAAGATGAATCTATAAAATTAAGTCGTTTGAAATTAGCATTATTAACGGAAAAAACCTTAAAACAGGGTTTAACGTTACTCGGTATTAAAACCGTAGAAAAAATGTAATTTAGATAATTAAAATCCCTTTCTCAGGAAAGGGATTTTTTATGCTTATTTACAGAATAAAAAAAGTGCCCCAATGGGGCACTACTCGGAAAGCAAAATAGATGTCGGCTATTTAAGATAGCACTTGTTTTTAGTGGTTTCAGAATAAAGAAATCCGATCAGTTATGCAAATACATATTTTTAGATTTGTGAACTTGGTCACGATTTTTTTATAAAAAAACTAAAAACAAATATATTTCTAATAAAGTGCGGTAAAATTCTATTAAAATATTTCCGCACTTTACGCCCCTACTTTAAAGAATATTCTTTTCTCCACGAGACACACTAATCAATCCAGAACGAACAATTTCTAACAATGTAGTTTCTTCTTTCAATGCAGAAATAAACGCATCAACTTTATCATTTGTACCGCTTAATTGAATTGTGTAAGACTTTGGTGTGACATCTACAATTTGACCGCGGAAAATATCTGCTAATCGTTTAATTTCATCGCGAGATGAACCTACTGCTCTTACTTTCGCTAAAACAATTTCTCGTTCTATATGTTCCTGCTCACTTAAATTAACCACTTTAAACACATCCACTAATTTATGAAGTTGTTTTTCGATTTGCTCCAATGCCTGAGCATCGCCCACAGCTTCAATGGTCATTCGAGAAAGCGTTGGATCATCCGTTGGTGCAACCGTCAAACTTTCAATATTAAAGGCACGTTGGGAGAATAAACCAACAACACGCGATAAAGCACCAGACTCATTTTCGAGTAAAACAGATAAAATTCTACGCATTAGTTTGTCTCCTCTTGAGGTTTACTTAAAATCATTTCATTCATTGCACCACCACGAATTTGCATTGGATAAACGTGTTCAGATTCATCTACATTAATATCTACAAAGACTAATTTATTTTTAATACTGAATGCTTCTTGCAATTTGCTTTCAAGTTCATCGGGGGTAGCAATTTTTATTCCTACGTGACCGTAAGATTCTGCCAATTTCGCAAAATCAGGCAAGGAATTCATATAGGTTTGCGAATGGCGACCAGAATAAATCAAATCTTGCCATTGTTTTACCATTCCCAAGAAATGATTATTCAAACAAATAATGACAACAGGAATGCCATATTGTGTTGCGGTAGAAAGCTCTTGAATATTCATTTGAATACTACCATCGCCAGTAACGCAAACAACAGTTCCTTCAGGATGAGCTAATTTCACACCAAGTGCCGCAGGAAAACCAAAACCCATTGTGCCTGCACCACCAGAATTAATCCAATGACGCGGTTCATCGAATGGATAATGTAACGCAGCAAACATTTGGTGCTGACCTACATCAGAAGCCACATAAGCTTGTCCTTTCGTGAGGCGATATACCGCTTCCACGACTTGTTGCGGTTTAATCACGCCAGAAGTGCGGTCAAATTCCAAACATTTTTTTGCTTTCCATTGGTTGATTTCTTGCCACCAACTTTCAAGATCCGTTTGAGATTTTAATCCCTCTTCATTCAATAAACCCAAAAATTCTTCCAATACATTTTTCGCATTTCCGACAATTGGAATCGCTACTGGCACATTTTTAGAAATTGAGGTTGGATCAATATCAATATGAATCACTTTTGCATTTGGGCAATATTTTTCTAAATTATTTGTCGTACGATCATCAAAACGAACGCCAACCCCCAAAATAAGATCACTTTCGTGCATTGCCGTATTCGCTTCTAAAGTACCATGCATACCCAACATACCTAAGAATTGTTTATCCGTACTTGGATAAGCCCCCAATCCCATTAATGAGGAAGTCACTGGTAAATTTAAACGTTGTGCAAACTGAATTACTTGCTCACTACATTCAGCAGTGATTGCTCCGCCACCAACGAAAAGTATCGGTTTTTTCGCTACTAAAAGTGCTTTTAATGCTTTTTTAATTTGACCTTTGTGTCCATTTACTGTGGGATTATAAGAACGTAACTCGACAGATTCAGGGTATTCATAAGGATATTTAAAATTCGGATTTACAGTGTCTTTTGGAATATCCACAACAACAGGGCCTGGACGACCCGTAGATGCAATATAAAAGGCTTTTTTCAAAGTAGATGGAATATCTTCCGCCTTTTTGACAATAAAGCTATGCTTCACAACGGGACGAGAAATGCCCAGCATATCACATTCTTGGAAAGCATCACTGCCAATTAAATTGCTCATAACCTGACCCGAAATGATAACCATAGGCACAGAATCGGTATAAGCCGTTAAAATACCAGTGATAGCATTTGTTGCACCAGGCCCCGAAGTCACTAGCACACATCCAACTTTACCCGTTGAACGTGCGTAACCATCCGCCATATGCACCGCGGCTTGTTCGTGGCGAACTAAAATATGTTCAATACCACCCAGCGTATGAATTGCATCATAAATATCTAATACCGCGCCTCCGGGATAACCAAATACATACTCTACGCCTTCATCACGTAAAGATTGAACCACCATCTCTGCGCCAGATAACTTCTTCATTTTTCACTCCTTAAATTCACCGCACTTTTAAAAATACGAACAGATTATGTCAATATTCCACATCATACAAAGTAAAAAAAATTTGTCTAGCCACTAAAACAACAAAAAAATCAATTAAAAAAATATAAAAAACCAAAGATAAATGAAAATTTAGTTTTTTATAAATTTTTTCATCAATAAAAATAAAAAAATGCGACAAAATGCCGCATTTTATAAAATAGTAAAAATATTATTTTTTATTCAAGTTTTTGAATGAGATCACACTTTTAGCGTTTTTTAACTGCAAATACAATGACAATCAATGAAACTGCCGTTGCTGCAAAACCAGCTAAACCTGAATAAGTAAACCCTACCACAATGTAACCAATAGAAGTCGCTGTTGCAACTGTGGCAGCATAAGGAAGCTGAGTAGTAACGTGATCAATATGATTACATTTCGCACCCGTTGAAGACAAAATTGTTGTATCCGATACTGGCGAGCAATGATCGCCACATACAGCCCCTGCCATTACTGCAGATAAACAAGGAAGCAATAATTCTGGTGCGGCATTCGCTGCCATTGCTGCGGCAATTGGTAACATAATACCGAATGTTCCCCAGCTCGTACCTGTTGAGAACGCCATTGCAGAACCAAGAATGAATAAGATCACTGGTAAAAATTGCATTGGAATATTACCAGACACAAGAGAAGATAGATATTTACCTGTTTGCATATCGCCTACTATTTTATTAATTGTCCAAGCAAAGAATAAAATTGCGATTGCGCCTGACATTGATTTAATTCCCACAATCCAAGAACGTGCATATTCGGGAACACTCACTTGACGATCAAGAATAATTAATAAAGTAGAAATAATAATTGAACAGAATCCACCTACAACCAAAGATGTTCCTACTACGGTGTTTTCAAATGCACCTAAAACACTAAACACTTTGCCATCCGCAGCCAATGCCTCTGCGCCCGTGTAAATCATCATTGACATTGTAGCGATAATTAAAACTAAAATAGGTAATACAAGATTACGCACCTGACCTTTTGTACCCGTTTCTTCTTCCAACTGATCTTCAGTATTTTCCAAAGCTAATTTTTCGTGACGCACCATTGAAGCAATATCAAAAGAAAAATATGCCACAAAAAACACCATAATAATGGAGAAAATTGCATAGAAGTTCATTGAACTCATTGCTACGAATGCACCAATTGGTGTGTACTCCGTGATCGAATAAGTCGCTAATAAACCACCTATTAAAGTAATAATGTATGCGCCCCAACTGGAAACTGGCATCATTACACACATCGGTGCTGCCGTTGAATCTAAAATATAAGCAAGTTTCGCACGAGAAACTTTAAAACGGTCTGTCACAGGACGAGCAATCGCGCCTACAGCGAGACTATGGAAATAATCGTCAATAAAAGTAACAAAAACCAATGATGCCGCTAATAATTTAGCACCACGACGACCTTTAATACGGCTTTGTGCCCATTCAGCAAAGGCACGATTACTACCTGATACGGTTAAAAGTGCGGTTAAAACACCAAGCAATAATAAGAACAAAACAATGTTCATATTTGAATTGATTTCACCATCGGCATAAACCAAAGAAACCACATTTTTTACCAAATAATTAAATGCGCTGCCGATTTGCCAATCGCTTAACATTAATGATCCAATAATAATCCCCGCACTAAGGGAAACCAAAACACGGCGAGTTGCTATCGCCAAAATTATCGCCAACAAAGCAGGGACGATTGACCAAACAGATGATGAAAAATCAATAAGTTCCATTAAATAATACCTATAATTAATGGAGAGAACGGAAAGCACAGGACAGAATAAGACCAAAACAACCGTAGTGCTCCATAGTTAATCAGAAAAACTATGACAGTGTCGCCCCTTTCGAGCACGCCACCAACCAAACAAAACGACTTTTATTTGATTTCGGCAACTATTCCTTTCTTTTTTCTTCTTCGTTATCCACTCTGAAAAAATACTTATAATAATTGCACCTCTACTTTTGTAGTAATTGGAGAGATTACCGTAAAACAAACAAAATGCCAACATATTTTATAAAAATTTTATAAACTTGAATAAAAATATAAAGAAAATAAACACAAAAAAATATATCTGTTTAGACCATTTATTTAATAATAGATATTTACAATAAATTTTATTTTCTCTATTATTAAATAAATTTTCCCACATTTAATGTTATTTATTGAGGTTTATTATGAACGAATTAGTAAGAGGTTTAACAAATCTTCGTAGTTTACGCGCAGCTGTACGTGAATTAACGTTAGAACAAGCAGAAAATGCCCTAGAAAAATTACAAACAGCTATCGAAGAAAAACGTGCTAATGAAGCAGAATTAATTAAAGCAGAGACAGAGCGAAAAGAGCGTTTAGCTAAATATAAAGAATTAATGGAAAAAGAAGGTATTACACCTGAAGAATTACACGAAATTTTTGGCACAAAAACTGTATCAATTCGAGCAAAACGTGCTCCACGCCCTGCAAAATATGCGTTTATTGATGAAAATGGCGAGCATAAAACTTGGACGGGTCAAGGTCGCACACCACGCCCAATTCAAAATGCGTTGAACAAAGGTAAATCATTATCTGATTTCGAAATTTAATTTTTCTATTTGAAACTAGAACCTATTTTATGGGTTCTATTTTTTTATCTAAACATAGCACACAACATTATGATCGAAAAAAAAATATTACTCACTGATTGCCCTGATGATAAAGGCTTAATCGCAAAAATAACTAATATTTGTTACAAACATCAACTAAATATTCTTCATAATAATGAATTTGTAGATTTTGAAACCAAACATTTCTTTATGCGCACAGAATTGGAAGGTATTTTTAACGAAGCTACTTTATTAGAAGATCTAAAATATAGCTTACCCGAAGAAACGAATTGTCGATTAATTGGCACCCAACGTAAGCGAATTGTAATTTTAGTCACCAAAGAAGCTCACTGCCTCGGCGATATTTTAATGAAAAATTATTATGGTGCGCTTGATGTAGAAATTGCAGCCGTAATCGGCAATCACGATAATTTACGTGAACTTGTTGAACGTTTTAATATTCCATTTCATTTAGTTAGCCACGAAAACTTAACCCGTGTAGAACACGACAAATTACTGGCAGAAAAAATTGATGAATATACGCCAGATTATATTGTTCTCGCTAAATATATGCGTGTGCTAAACCCTGAATTTGTCGCGCGTTATCCAAATCGAGTGATTAATATCCATCATTCATTCTTGCCTGCTTTTATTGGTGCCAAGCCTTATCAACAAGCCTATGAACGCGGTGTAAAAATTATTGGCGCAACGGCACATTTTATTAATAACGAATTAGATCAAGGCCCAATCATTATGCAAAATGTGATTAATGTGGATCATACTTATAATGCAGAAGCGATGATGCGTGCTGGTCGTGATGTGGAAAAAACCGTGCTAAGTCGCGCTCTTGATCTCGCTTTACACGATAGAATTTTTGTTTATAAAAATAAAACAGTGGTGTTGTAATGGAAAAAATTACTCTTGCACCAATAAGTGCGGTTGAAGGAACAATTAGTTTACCAGGTTCTAAAAGTTTATCGAATCGCGCATTACTTTTAGCCGCCTTAGCTAAAGGCACAACAAAAGTAACCAATTTATTAGATAGCGATGATATTCGACATATGCTTAACGCACTGAAAGCATTAGGCGTACGCTATCAACTGTCTGATGATAAAACTATTTGTGAAGTAGAAGGATTAGGCGGAGCATTCAATATACAGGACAATCTTTCACTCTTTCTTGGCAATGCTGGGACTGCAATGCGTCCATTAACCGCAGCACTTTGCTTAAAAGGAAAAACCGAAAGCGAAATCATCTTAACGGGTGAACCTCGTATGAAAGAACGACCGATTCTTCATTTAGTCGATGCTTTACGCCAAGCGGGTGCAGATATTCGCTACTTAGAGAATGAGGGTTATCCTCCGCTCGCAATTCGCAACAAAGGGATAAAAGGTGGAAAAGTCAAAATTGATGGTTCAATTTCATCTCAATTTTTGACCGCACTTTTAATGTCTGCGCCACTTGCAGAAAATGACACAGAAATAGAAATTATCGGTGAACTAGTCTCTAAACCCTATATTGACATTACCCTTGCAATGATGCGAGATTTTGGTGTTAAGGTTGAAAATCATCACTACCAAAAATTTCAAGTTAAGGGAAATCAATCCTATATTTCGCCTAATAAATACTTGGTAGAAGGCGATGCATCATCAGCCTCTTACTTTCTTGCAGCTGGAGTAATTAAAGGAAAAGTGAAAGTAACAGGCATTGGCAAAAACTCAATTCAAGGCGATCGTTTATTTGCTGATGTATTAGAAAAAATGGGGGCAAAAATCACTTGGGGAGAGGATTTTATCCAAGCCGAACACGCTGAATTAAATGGTATTGATATGGATATGAACCACATTCCAGATGCCGCAATGACGATTGCGACCACTGCTCTTTTTGCCAACGGCGAAACCGTCATTCGCAATATTTATAACTGGCGTGTGAAAGAAACAAATCGATTAACAGCAATGGCAACTGAACTACGTAAAATCGGTGCAGAAGTCGAAGAAGGCGAAGATTTTATTCGTATTCAACCGCTTCCACTCAATCAATTTAAACACGCCAATATTGAGACCTATAACGATCACCGTATGGCAATGTGTTTTTCTCTAATCGCACTATCAAACACACCAGTGACGATTTTAGATCCCAAATGTACTGCCAAAACCTTTCCTACATTCTTTAGTGAATTTGAGAAAATCTGCTTAAGAGGTTAAATTAAAAAAGTGCGGTCAGTTTCAAAAAGGTTTTCGGTATTATGTAGCAGTTGCACAAAGTCCGAAAATTGACTAAAACCACATTCTAAATTAAGTGCCTTTCCGAGATGATCTTGCGAAAGGCATTTATTTTTCCTGACATTCTACGAGATTTTTCACGCAAATTCTTCATTTTCCGCTGATTTAGGCGTGAGAAATCCGCTCGACCGTGATTTCGGTAAGCTAATTATCCCTTTCTATTTAAATTTGATGAAATATCGCTAAGGCTATTGCAATCTACGCAGCTAACTGCATTTCATCGGACTTCATTTGTTCTTCTAGTCGCTTGAAGTAGTTTTGTGAAATTTCTTCTGGAGCAAAGGCTTTCATTCCTATTAACTCACCTTGATGGTGATTTCCTTGCCAGTAACCGACCCATTCTTTGAGTGGTAATACCCATAGACAACGTTGAAGCACGTCGGAGAATAATTCACCATTCGATTTTCTACGATTGTCTGACATAAATACCGCTTGATTGGCGTAATGTAAGGCATATTTATTATCGGTTTTATGGTGTGTGCCACGCATTAAATCTCGCATTCTGGCGTTGAAAGACTCTGCTAGATTGTTGTTTACACCTTTTGCACTATAAGCCTCTTGATGATTCACCGACCAACGGTTGTAATGAAAATTAAGATTGTTGTAGGCGGGGTTTTCGTCACACATAATATCGCTACCTGCTTTTACGAAACGTTGGTTCAATGCAAAAACAGTATCAGCATTTTCGGTGTAATCCATTGCGACAATGGTACGGTTTGCTCCCCATATATTGCTATCGTTTGCAGCTCGTTGTGTCATGACGAACAAACAACGTTTAGTTGGTCTAAATTTGGGAAATTTCCGTCCTTTTTCGTCCGCTTGTTGGCGTTGTTTGTGGTTGTTCTTACGGAAATTAGTTGGGCGTAGGGTAAAGTTAATCCACATTCCATCTTCGTGAACTTCGCCTGACAATAAACTTAAATCGCGCGTTTAAATAAGGCTTCGCGAACTTTCCCGCAAAGTACAAATGCCGTTTTGTAATTCAAATGGAGAAGGCGACTAACATCAATCGAATTGATGCCTTTTGAGCAACTTACCATCATAACAATGACCACAAGAATATCGACTAATTTAACCTTATGAAAAGCGAAAACGGTATTTGTAGTGATATAGAAATGGCGTTCGCAATGTTTGCAGCACCAACGTTTACGAGAAGCAAGGAAATAGGCTTCGTGACGAATGCCGCAATGCGGACAACACACATCACGAATATTGCCAGTATTTCCCCAACGGTAAATTTTTAAGAGGTGAAAGGCATCTTCTTCTGTAAGGCGTAAAATATCTTTTAAATTGATGTTTTTTGATTTGCTTGAAAGTAAATAATGTTGAGCCATTGCGAATTTCCTTGTGTAGTACAAGGTATTCGAGATTGGCTAAACGCTAGACACAAAAAAACACCCACTTGAAAATTCAAGTCGGCTCAAAGCGTTTATGCCTCGAATACCGTTAATACTCCACAAGGAATTTGTGGACTTAATGCCTAGATAAACACATTGAGACATTCGCACTATAATGTGCAAGACGCTCAATTTTTGCGGTTTATCTATCTTTCCTTAAAAGAAAGTTAAAGGCAAAATTTTGATTCGTTGGCAAATTTTAGTCGCTCTTAGTGGGAATTCTTCCCTAAAGAATGAGGTTTGAATGTAATCCTAAATTATGGATTCGTCAAGTAAAACAACCCCTTCGGGGTTGATTTAAAGTATGAATAATCAGGTTCTAGTTGTTCGTTGAACCTTGATAACCTGTTCATAGCTACAACAAGGACATTTAGATTTTCTGTTATAAAAATCTGTGGTTGTATTATGTACATCCGTTGTGTAGTAATGAGAAAACTGATCTTGACCTAAATAACGTGATTGAGTTGTACTTGTTTGGTGTATGCCTGTATGCTGCATATCAAGTTTTTCATATTCAGATAGCTTGCTTGTAATGAAGCAATATTGACATTGGTATTGCTTCTTATTCACGCTTACTTAATATACTTTAAGACAAATGCCGAGAAGTTTCATTGCAGGAAATTTATAGGTTCAAAGCTCGTTGGGCTATAAGAAAAATTTGGTAGGAAATAGATAGGGATATCTCTTGATATTTAATGTCAGTTTTTTATTTATAATAAGATACCTGTGTCTGGTGTATTATCTCAGAAACAGGTATTTACACGAATTGTGGGAGAGGCTCATTGATACTACTATTTTCTTACTAGCTTATGAAATTAGGTATTAACACCTAATAATCTATTCTCATATCTCCACTCAATATTTTCCATATTTGTAAACTTAGGTAATTGTATAGTTATTTCATTAACAAAAGATGGATAGCTTCTCCTTACTAAATCATCATCACTTAATTCAATAAAACAGCGATTCTTATAGAATGGATCTGGTCTTAAATTTATCAGCCCTGCATCAAACATTATATGAATATCTGCTCTCAATAATAAACCGTTAGATATATCATCACTACCTCCATATGCATAAGGTTTTATATGAGCCGCTTGTAGCACTCTTGTTAGCATATTTCCAGTTATGACACAGCGTTCTAAATTTTCAATTAGACTTTTCCTAAATTGTTGTTGCTTAGGTCTAGCTGATGCTCTTGTGTTAGCTGATTGTCTAACTAAATTTTCTATATCTAATTGTCTTACTGACTGTAAAATATCAGATCGTTCAGTTGTCCAGCTTCCATTAATCAAAACAGATATTTGCTCATCTAATTCTGGAATATATTTAAATTTTGTAGTATTTCTAGTTGATGAACTAATAAGCTCAAATTCTTTCTCTATAAATCCAAAATTAGCTAAAAATCGTAAAAATTCTGATGAAAAACGTTTGTCATTAGATCTAGGCACTGCATTATACCACCCATCAATTATACTTTTATCATTTCTATATTGTAGTATAAATTTAATTATTTCCTTTGGTTTTTTATGATCTCCTGCCATTGGTATTACAATAGAATATAATTCTTCATTTGTAATCCAAGCATCAAATGCACTAACTAAAAACAACTCTCTTAAAATTTGTAGAATTAACTTAAAAGGATGTATTGATAAGTTATTATCTCGCCAAGATAAAATTTCCTCATTAGAATAACTGACCTTATTTGGCAAGGTTAATGATACTATCATCGTAGCTGCAAAGTCTATTTGTGATATTTTTCCATTAACAATATCTTGTGCAAATGGAGTAATCTTTATTTCTCCACGGCTATTCTGTGGAATTAATCCAAATAACTTCCAGTATTGCGCTGAGTTTCTCATTAAATTTCTATCGCCAACACGTTCAGATAGATTAATTGTTGTTACAGTGTCTTTATGCATATTCTCCATTACTAACTTAAAGTCGTTAGAACTATATGATATATTCCCTTTATTAGCCAAAGGGGCTATCCTAGAAATTAATCCTAATAATACAGCAGGATCACCTAACGCTTCGGTTGGAGCCTTAGTTGCAAAATACCATTTATAACAATCAAAAGGTTTTTTAGGGGTATAATTATTCATCATTATTTATTCAAGTCGTGATATATTGCTTTACCTATTTTATAGGAAAGTAAAACTGGAACTGCATTACCTACTTGCCTATAACAAGAACCACGAGTACCTTTAAAGGTAAAGTTATCGGGGAATGTTTGTATTGCAGCCGATTCTCTAACAGTCATTCTTCGATTGTTTTTATAGTGAGGAATAGCAACTACACCGCCACCACCGTTTCCCCTTGCTAAAATAGTTGGAGATGGCAAATCTGCTGATGTTTTTCTATGCCCAGTAAAATCTCTTGTAATAACTTTATATTGGGAATATTCATTATTTGGCACAGAATCTGCATTTTCCCCATCGGGATCTGGTAAATGAGAAATAGCTTCTTTAATGCTAACCCATCTTTTTAAACCATCATTACCATTTTTAGAATGAGTTTGCTTTGGAAACTCAAATTGAATATCCAAATCTTTTCTTATTCCTACAATAATTACTCGCTGTCTAGTTTGAGGGACACCGTAATCTGCTGCATTTAATAATTTATATTCTACACTGTAACCAGCATCAGAAAAATCTTGAATAATTGCTTTTATTATTTCACCCTTTCCTAATGATAAAATACCTTTTACATTTTCAGCTACAAATACCTTTGGTTGTTTAGCTTTTAATATTCTTACATACTCTAAATACAAGCTATTTCGTTCATCTAACTCGTGCCTTTTAGTATTTGCCATACTAAATCCTTGACAAGGGAAACCACCAATCATTACATCAGCATTTGGAATCTCGCTAGATGGAATTTTAGTTATGTCGCCTAATACGCATTCCTTACCTATATTTTCTTTATAAGTTTCTACTGCATCTTTATCAAAATCATTTGCCCAAATTAAATTAAATCCTGCTTGCTTAAAACCAAGATCTAATCCACCTGCACCACTAAATAAGGAAACTACTGTTAATTTTTTATTCATAATACATTAAAAGATTTTAAGATAGATCCAGCAATAGCTTTTGATAAACCTACAGGAACTGCATTGGCTATTTGTCTATAACAATTTGTTTTATTGCCTTGAAATTGAAAATCAACTGGGAAACTTTGAATTGTTGCCAATTCACGAACTGTCATTCTACGATGCCCATTTGGGTGTGGTAGAATAACTACACCACCTTTTGCATCTCCTCTACCCGTTACTGTTGGAGCTGGTATATTTTCATTTATTGGTCTTTTTCCTAAATAGCCATTCATAATAATTTTATATTGGGAATATTCATTATTTGGCACAGAATCTGCATTTTCCCCATCGGGATCTGGTAAATGAGAAATAGCTTCTTTAATGCTAACCCATCTTTTTAAACCATCATTACCATTTTTAGAATGAGTTTGCTTTGGAAACTCAAATTGAATATCCAAATCTTTTCTTATTCCTACAATAATTACTCGCTGTCTAGTTTGAGGGACACCGTAATCTGCTGCATTTAATAATTTATATTCTACACTGTAACCAGCATCAGAAAAATCTTGAATAATTGCTTTTATTATTTCACCCTTTCCTAATGATAAAATACCTTTTACATTTTCAGCTACAAATACCTTTGGTTGTTTAGCTTTTAATATTCTTACATACTCTAAATACAAGCTATTTCGTTCATCTAACTCGTGCCTTTTAGTATTTGCCATACTAAATCCTTGACAAGGGAAACCACCAATCATTACATCAGCATTTGGAATCTCGCTAGATGGAATTTTAGTTATGTCGCCTAATACGCATTCCTTACCTATATTTTCTTTATAAGTTTCTACTGCATCTTTATCAAAATCATTTGCCCAAATTAAATTAAATCCTGCTTGCTTAAAACCAAGATCTAATCCACCTGCACCACTAAATAAGGAAACTACTGTTAATTTTTTATTCATAATTTAATTTTTTGAAGAAATCTCTTTAAAAGAAATAGAAAAAGCATCTTTAAGATTTTTAGGCATAGTACGATAGTCTGCAATCAGCTTTTCTTCTTGTTCCGATATAGTGTTTTCTTGCGTTATGGTTTGAAACATTTCCCCTTCACCACTCACGAGCCAATTCAAATTCACGCCAGCTTTGGCAATGCCAGTCATACCTTCTGCGTTTGGCTCACGCTCACCACCGACATAACCTTGTAGCGTGCGGTAAGCGATTCCTGTTTGTTCTGCAAAGTCTTTAATTTTCCAATTTTTAGCTTCACAAACTTGTCTTAATCTTTCTGATATGCACATTTGAGCGTTCCTTTTCAATTTAGAATTGACAAATACCGCAAACGAGCGTATATTTGGCATTGATTAAATGGTATTTTATCACGTTTGAGCATAAATTGAATGCCCTAGATTGAATATCCTGTAAACAAATTTTTAGACAATTTCAAGACCTTGAAATAACAAAAAGAAAGTACAACTATGGCGCAACACTACCTCTTATCCAGCAAAGCCCGTACGCTTTCGCCTATCAAGATGGCACAGCTATCTGATAGCGAAGCCCGTGCATTGCTATGCCAAATTCGTTGGGGGAGTGAGGAAAATGTGGTGTGTCCAAAGTGCGGTGTGCAGCATATTGCTTATCGCATTGCCAGTCGCAATCAATGGCGGTGTAAACATTGCAATCATACCTTTAGCGTTACATCAGGCACAATTTTTGCCGACCGTAAATTATCTATTCAGACCTATCTTTATGCCATTGCCTTATTCGTTAATGCTGCTAAAGGATTATCTGCTTGCCAACTCTCGCATGATTTGAATGTTCAGTACAAAACAGCTTTTACGCTCGCGCACAAAATCCGTGAAAGTTTACAAATTCAAAAACAGTTATTTCCGCTTTCGGGTGAAATTCACATAGACGGCACTTATGTTCATTCTGCCCCACGACCAAAGAATAAGAAATCGGAGCGCGTGGATAGACGACTGAAGGAAAATGCTAATCCTCACAAGCGGTCAATTTTGGTAATGCGTAGCCGTTACTCTGAAGAAGAAACCACAGAAAACCCGTATTTAGTGGGCGCAAAGAAAACCTTAACCTTTCCGATTTTATCGGAAAATAGCCAAGTCGTGAATAAACTGGCAACAAGCTATATTAAGGCAGGCAGTCGTATTCATGCGGACGAAAATTCAGCTTATGACGAATTGATGATTCACTACAATTTACGTCGCGTAAACCATCAAAAAGAGTATCGCAGTGATGAAGGTATCACTAACAATCTTGCAGAAAGCTATTTCAGTCGCTTTAAGCGTATGATTATTGGCACACATCATAAAATCAGTAATAAGTATCTTGATAACTACGCCAATGAATGTGCTTATCGTGAAGATAATCGCCGTGTGGATAATCTGAGCCTATTTAACAGTACACTCGGGCAATGTCTTGCTACCGACAATACAACGGACTGGCAAGGTTATTGGCAAGGTAATCATCGACAAGCAGAAAGGCTGATAATGTAATGGGAAATAAAATCTACTTTAGCCAAATTAAGGCAAAAATCGACCGCTTGCAGCGTGAACGAACACAGGTGCTAGAACATCTCGAATTAGTCGAAAGAAAAATCCAAAAGCTCAACGATGCCCTTGAAGTGATGGAAGATGAAGCCTTAACCGATGAATATGATACAGAGGTTTATTCATATCGAACCTACAAACATAGATTCCGTGGAAAATTAAGACCAATGGTCTTAGCGGTACTCAAAGCTCAACCCGACTATTATTTCACGGTTAATGAAATCACCGAGATTGTCTTAATAAAAGACAGACAAGACCCTATCGTTCGTCCGAAGCATACGGTTTCGGTGCGTGGCGCGTTAAAACCTTGGCTGACAAAAGGCGTAGTAGAACGACTAGAAAGAGGCGTGACCGATGTAAAATGGCGACTGAAACAAAAATAGCGGATAAATACCGCTATTTTCTATTCTAAAGGCTTTAATCGCCAAGATCTGAAGCAACGTTCAATAATTCCTCTTTTATGTAATTTCACCAGTATGCGGTTAACCGCGTTATAATGCTTATCACCGACATCAACAAATTGTGGCATTTCTCTCAATATTAAGACTTTTTCAGCAATCTCACTACAAAACATCCAATCGGGATTTTCGCGTAAGACTTGAGCGACTAATCGCATCGTAATCAAGGGTTGTGGTTTTGGTTCTTTCGGCATATAAGGTTGAGCTAATGCGTTAATCTCTTGTGACAAACACTGCATTTGCACCGTCAGCTCATCTTGTTTTTCTTTTAGCTTTAATAGGCGTTCTACTAACTCGTGTTTCAGCAGCTTTTGTGCCATAATAAAATCCCTATTGAGTTAAAATTTCAATAGGGATTTTAAGGTTTTTAATCGGTTAAATCTTTGTGCAACTGCTACATAATACCGAAGGTTTTTAAAATTAACCGCACTTTCATTCCATTCTAAAAAAATCCTAAATAAAGATTATTTATACCGTTTTTTCACCGCACTTTTATCTTGCTCACGTAACCGTTCTAGTTTTTCCTTAATCTGAATTTCCATACCTCTATTTGTCGGAAAATAATATTGAGTGTCTTTTAATTCAGGTGGGAAATAATTTTCGCCTGCCGCATAAGCGTTAGGTTCATCGTGAGCATAACGATATTCAGCCCCATAGCCAAGCTCTTTCATTAAATTAGTTGGCGCATTGCGTAAATGTGGTGGAACATCATAATCAGGTAAATCTTTCGCTTGCTGTTTTGCCGTGTTAAATGCAGTATAAACCGCATTACTTTTTGGCGCTACTGCGAGATATATAATGGCTTGGGCGATGGCTCGCTCCCCTTCATAAGCCCCCACTCGAGTAAAGCAATCCCAAGCAGCCAATGCGACTTGCATAGCACGAGGATCTGCATTTCCCACATCTTCTGAAGCAATGGCAAGTAATCGGCGCGCGACATATAAAGGATCGCCACCTGCCGTTAAAATTCTTGCATACCAATACAGTGCAGCGTCTGGAGCAGAACCTCGAACAGATTTATGTAGTGCAGAAATTAAATCATAGAAACGATCACCTTGTTTATCAAATCTCGCTTGACGTTCGCCTAAGACTTCTTTTAATAAAGTGCGGTCAATTTTCTTTCCATTTTCCGTTTCATCTGCCATATCCACCATTAATTCGAGGCAATTCAAGGCTAATCGCGCATCCCCATTAACATATTCGGCAAGCACTTGCAGTAAATTCTCTTCTAAAATTAACCGCTCTTTACCCAATCCTCGTTCAGGATCTTCTACAGCTTGCTGCAAAACTTGTTCAATTTCAGCCGTTGTGAGTGATTTCAGCACATACACTCGGGCACGAGAAAGCAACGCATTATTTAGCTCAAAAGAGGGATTTTCTGTTGTCGCCCCAATAAAAATAACGCTTCCGTCTTCAATGTGCGGTAAAAATGCATCTTGCTGGCTTTTATTAAAACGATGGACTTCATCCACAAATAAGATAGTTTTACGATCCGCAAGACGATTTTGTTTTGCACGATCAATCGCTTCACGAATTTCTTTGATACCACTCGTCACCGCAGAAATTCGCTCTACTTCTGCATTAATACGTTGTGCTATGATTTCTGCAAGGGTTGTTTTCCCCGTACCTGGCGGGCCCCACAAAATCATAGAATGAATATGGCCAGCTTGGATAGCTTTTCGCAGTGGCTTGCCCTCGCCAATTAAATGGCTTTGCCCAAAATATTGTTCTAGACTCGTTGGACGCATCTTGGCCGCCAGTGGGCGAAAATCATTTTCGACAAAATCAAAATTGAGGTTAGACATTTTTATTTCTCACAAAATTGAAGGGCGTATTTCTACGCCCTTATTTCAAATAATCATTCATTATTTTTTGCGTTGATCATCAACTTCAATGCCTTTTTCTGGCTTGAATTGGAACAAGCTATCAGACAAGGTTTGATTAGTGATATTACGTAAAACATAAAGATTGGTTTGACCATCTTTCTCTGTCGTGCTGAAATTTCGCAATATTCCATTAACATCAACGCGAATATCAAATTGCTTAATGTTGCTTGTGGATAAGGTTGGTTTTAACACAAAGGTATCCGCTTGTTGTGTTACCGTATATTGATGCCAATGGCTATTATCATTGCTGGTAAGCAAAACAAAAGGAGTATTATTGACCGCATCTTTTACCCATTGTGCGGTCACTTGTTGCACAAATGGATCGTAGAACCATAAGGTTTTACCATCAGAAATAATCTGGGTTTCTTGAGGGGTTTTAGTCTCCATACGGAATAAATTTGGGCGTTTAATTTGAAGTTTGCCACTTCCTTGTTGAACATTTTTTCCACTTCCAGAAGTCACTGTTTGCACAAATTCTGCACTTAATACATCGACTTTAGCTAAACGCATTTGTAATTCACTTGCCGCATCAGCCAATGCCAAATTACTCAAACCAAGTAAGGTAAGTGCGGCAAATTTTAAGGTTGTTTTTTTCATTTTACTTTCCTTTTAAATTAGTATTCTGGACGATGCGATAAAATTTCACGCTTACCATTTTGCATTGGGCTGACAATCCCTTGTTCTTCCATTTGATCCATAATACGCGCTGCTCGGTTAAAACCCACGCTGAATTTACGTTGAATAGAAGATACTGAAGTTGTACCAGTATTAATAACAAAGTCCATTACTTCATCAAAGAGTGGATCTAATTCTCCACCGCTTGATATCCCTTTTTCTGAACTTTCCTCATCGTCTGCACTTTCTAAAATTCCATCAATATAATCAGGTTTACCGCGTGCTCGCCAATCATCGGCAATATTGATGACTTCATCATCACTCATATAGGCTCCATGTACGCGGATTAAATCAGATGAACCTTGTCCAGAATAAAGCATATCTCCACGACCTAAAAGAGCCTCAGCGCCACCTTGATCAAGAATAGTACGTGAGTCAATTTTACTTGCCACCGTAAAGGCAATGCGACTTGGAATATTTGCTTTAATTAAACCAGTAATCACATCCACAGAGGGGCGTTGTGTGGCTAAAATTAAATGGATACCAATAGCTCGCGCTTTTTGTGCCAACCGTGCAATCAGTTCTTCGATTTGCTTACCGGCCACCATCATTAAATCAGCAAACTCATCGACAATAACCACAATATAACTCAATTTTTTCAACGCTGGTGGCATTGCATCCATCGTATCGCTCGGTCGCCAAATTGGATTTGGCACAGGCATTCCCATTGCTTCGTATTCATCAATTTTTTCATTAAAGCCTTCAATGTTTCGTACGCGTAAAGCTGAAAGCAACTGATAACGACGTTCCATTTCATCTACGCACCAACGCAACGCATTAGCGGCTTTTTTCATATCCGTTACAACTGGTGTCAGTAAATGCGGAATATCATTATAAACAGAAAGTTCGACGACTTTAGGATCAATCATAATAAATTTCACATCTTCTGGTTGAACACGATAAAGTAAACTTAGAATCATCGTATTCACACCAACAGACTTACCTGATCCCGTTGAGCCGGCTACCAACAAATGTGGCATTTTCGCTAAATCAACAATGACTGGTTTACCACTAATATCTTTACCTAAAGCAATAGGTAAAGTTGCCTTGCTATCACAGAATTCATTGCTATCTAATACATCACGTAATGGCACCATTTGACGATGAAGATTTGGGGTTTCAATACCAATATAAGGTTTACCTGGAATAACCTCTGCCACACGAATAGAACGAAACATCAATGCTCTTGCTAAATCGGTATCGATGCTCGTGACTTTTGACGCTTTCACCCCAGGTTGTAATTCTAATTCATAACGCGTAACAACAGGGCCAACAAGCACATTTTTTACGCTGGCTTTTACATTAAAATTGCGTAATTGCTGTTCAATACGCTGTGAGGTTTCCATTATTTCATCTGGTGTAATGCGTTGTTCATTTGGCGGATATTTTAAAAGCAAATCCAAACTAGGTAATGGTGTACTCGGTTTTTCACGTTTTGTTGTTTGCTGTTGAAATGCAGGATGAATCAAGCTACCGCTATAACCTTTATAATTAGGCTCTTGATCTTTGTCTAATTGAACGGCTTCCATATCATCCTGTAAGGATACGTTAAATTTCACTCCATCTTTTTCTAAATCTACCTTTTCATCAACTTGAGTAGCAAAATGATTATCTACCATCTCAGTATTCAAAGATTCATGACTGGGTCTTAATAAAACTGTTGGCATTTCATCTTTTGTTAGCAAAGAAACTTGAGTAAAATCATCCGCACTTTGATTAATTGCTAAATCTTCTTGAACAACTGTTTTTACAGGCTTATTCCAAACTGCGACAAAATCATTTTTGCTTACCCTTTGTTCATCTGAATCACTCGATAAATTCACACTAGGCAAGCTTTCAGAATCAAACCCAAAAGAAAATTGCGGTTTTTCATTCTCTTCGTTCGCGAGTTCATATTCTGATTTTATAGAAACCTCTGGATTTAAACCATGAATATTAATTAAATGCGAAGGTTGCTCAACTGAGCTTTCTTCTGCCTCTAAAGATGATTTTTGAGTTTCAATCTCACTATTTTGTTCTACATTGAGATGATTTTGATCTAGATTTTCTGTTTCTGAACGATCTGATTTTACAATCACAATTTGCTCTAATTCTTCCGTTGATTTTTCTTGTTTGGCATTTTCTGATTGCTCATTTTTCATTGTTAGCCAATGATAAAATGCAACAATTAATCGAATTAATGATGCGCCAGAACAAAAAATAAAACCAATTAAAGCAAGCACAAAACCAATTAAAATTGAACCAAATTTACCTAATACAGGATAAAACCAATTTACAACAAGCGATCCGCCCAATACGCCGCCACTCAAATAAAAAGTATTACTTGATAAAAGCAACATACTCACTACACAAAGCCCAATAATCAGCATAGTAAAGCCAAAACTACGTAGAATAATTCGAGTACAGGAAAGATGTTTAACTGCTTTTGTTTTCAATAAATAAATAGGTACGAGAAAAGCGGTGAAAGGAATAATATGGGCAACATAACCTAAAAAAACAAAAAAAAGATCGATTATCCACGCCCCAAATGAACCGACTTTATTAATTGTGTTTCCATACGCACTGGCCGTTGCCCAAGAATTATCAAGGGGCGTATAACTTGACCAAGCAACAATCAAATAAAGTCCAAAAAGTGCGGTTAATCCCAGCAAAAATTCCGCTAAATACTGTCTTGGCGTAAATCGTTCTGTAATTTGTTTAATCATATTATTTCAATACAAGGAAATTGGTTTGTTTTACTTCTTCCATCACAACATAAGTGCGCGTGTCATTTACACCTGGTAAACGTAACAATGTCGTGCCTAGCAATTTTCGGTATTCCGCCATATCTGCCACACGAGTTTTTAATAAATAATCAAAATCGCCCGATACCAAATGGCATTCTTGAATTTCTTCCAATGCTTGAATCGCTGCATTAAATTCTTCAAACACATCGGGCTTACCCCGTACTAATGTAATTTCAACAATCACTAACAATGGTGCATCCAATAATTCTGGATTTAACAGTGCACGATACCCCATAATCACACCTTGTTTTTCCAAACGTTTAACTCGTTCTAAACAAGGTGTTGGCGAAAGCCCCACTTTTTTCGACAAATCGATATTGGAAATCTTACCGTTGCGTTGTAATTCATTCAGAATTTTTATATCTATCGCATCCAATGCTTTATTTCGTTTTTTTTCCATTTTCTTTATTTCTTTGCACATAAAAAGGAACAACTATTCTACAGAATTTTCCTTTCATTTTCAGTAGGCAATGATTTTTTTATAAATTATCTAACACAGCGAGCGCATCCGTGAGTTTTTTCACAGTAAAAACCTGCATATTTTCGACCGCACTTTTCGGCTTGTTACCAAAAGGAACAATAGCACGTTTAAAACCGTGTTTTGCAGCCTCGCTAATACGTTCCTGTCCACTTGGCACAGGACGAATTTCTCCCGCTAATCCAACTTCGCCAAAAATCACTAAATCTTGCGGCAAAGGGCGATTACGGAAACTTGAAATTAACGCAAGCAACAAAGCTAAATCTGCACTGGTTTCACTGACTTTTACACCACCAACCACATTTACAAAAACATCTTGATCCGCCATTTGCAAACCTCCGTGTCTATGTAAAACCGCCAGTAATAGCGCTAAGCGATTTTGCTCTAATCCCACCGCAACACGGCGAGGATTTGCCAGCATTGAATGATCCACCAAGGCTTGAATTTCCACTAAAAGAGGACGAGTACCCTCCCAAAGCACCATAACGGAGCTGCCCGATGTAATCTCATCACCACGACTTAAAAAGATCGCCGATGGATTTTTCACTTCGCGCAAACCCTGCTCTGTCATTCCAAATACACCTAATTCATTGACTGCACCAAAACGGTTTTTATGGCTACGCAAAGTACGATAACGAGAATCGGCTTCGCCTTCTAATAACAATGAACAGTCAATGGCATGCTCTAACACTTTAGGCCCTGCAAGGGTTCCGTCTTTCGTAACGTGTCCAACCATAATAATCGCCACTTGGCGAGTTTTCGCATAACGGGTGAGGAAAGAAGCACATTCACGCACTTGTGCCACACTTCCTGGCGATGATTGAATATCTGCCAAATGCATTACTTGGATAGAATCTACCACGATAATTTGTGGTTTTAATTGATCCGCCAAATTACAAATCTGTTCCACAGAGGTTTCTGACAACATTTTTAATTGATCATTTGGTAATCCCAATCGGCTTGCACGCATCGCAACCTGTTGTAATGATTCCTCTCCCGTTACATAAAGTGCGGTCATATTTTTTGCCAAACCACACATAACCTGTAGTAACAATGTACTTTTCCCTGCACCAGGATGCCCACCAATTAAAATCGCACTCCCCGGTACGATCCCGCCGCCCAAAACCCTATCTAATTCACTAAAACCACTGGAAAAACGAGGCGTTTCTTGCAAACTAATTTCAGAGAGCGTTTGAATTTTTGCCTGAGTTTCCCCCGCATAACCACTAAAACGATCATTTTTTGATTTTGCCGTGGAAATTAACCGCACTTCCGTGATTGTATTCCACGCTTTACAAGCCGAGCATTGCCCTTGCCAACGAGAAAACTCCGCACCACAATCGTTACATACATAAGCTGTTTTCGGGGCTTTAGCCATTTTATTCTCCGTATTTGCCGTGGATAACTTCCCGTGGGTAAGTATACCCACGGTTAATTATGCTTATAATGGTTCCCCCTTTGGGGAACATCAAACTACCCCAACGGGGTAACACTGAGATTAGCCTAGGGTATACCTACCCTAGGTCATAAGATAATTCCATTAATTTGATCATTCGCTCAAAATAAACTCGACTTTTCAAAAGTGCGGTCAATTTTTCAATAGTTTTTTCATTGTCTTTCGTTTCACTGTGAAAACGAATCAAATCACGGATTTCAGCAAAGATTTTCTGATTGCTTTCTAACAAAGCTGGTAAGCGCGTTTCTTTTTGTTTTTCTGTTGCCACCGCTTCTAAGATTTTCCCATTTTCATCATAATAATGATAAAGATTAAAAAATGCCCCGACTCGCTCCACTGTTTTCATAAAATCTTGGCTAAAAAGTGTGGGAGAAAATGATAAGGTTTCTTCCAAAAGTTTCTGTTCCATTTTAAGCACCGCATTAAATTTTGCACAAAAATCTACCGCACTTTCTTCTCGTTCTTCTTTTAAGAAATCACGCCATTTATTGAGCCAATCTGTTAAAAATTGTTTTGAGCCCAGCAAATAACCACGCTTCGCTTTACTTGTACTACTAAAATAAATATCTCTTTCGAAAGGCAAAATTTCCACAAAATCAAAAAGATCCTGCACATTGCCAGATTTCAATTCAAACTCAATTTCACAAATAGGCTGTTCATATTCGCCTGCAATAATTTTGCCTTGATCGAATGCCACTTCAATTTTGGATTGTTGAAATTCAACTAACCAAAAAGTGCGGTTAAAATCTGTGGAGAAAATAGGTTGTAGTGTAGAACTAGGTAATTGTTCAAAAGAATAAAGTTCTCTTAATTGCGCATTGGTTGGCATTTCTTTTTCGGTTAATGGTAAATTATATTCTGGACGACTATGCAATCCACCAACAACTTCGCCGTTAGTTTTAAGCGTTAATGTAAATTCTTGATCTTCTTGACGAATACGTAATCCCATCTTTTGTTTAGCAAGGAAATGATCGGGATAATCATAATAGGTGTTACCCAAAAATAAATTTTGATGTTCTAAAATCGTAAATTTTTCAAGATCTTGTGGCAATTCAATACTGATTTGTGGCGAAATCGCCAATTTTAATTCAATTTCTTGTAACATAATATTCTCCATTTAAATTAACTGGTTAAATATACAATACAATAGAAATAAATCAAGATTTTTGTGGTGTTTTACTTTACATATTAAATAGCTATAAATGAATTTTTATTTATTGTGATTAAAATATTGCGACTTTTAAATAAAAAAATAATCCGAAAAACATAAACAGATTTCATCGGATAATATTGATAATTTTAAATAACAAAGCCAGATTAAAATGTGAATATTTACTAATCTAAATTAGCAATAATTGTGAAATGTCAATTAAAATAAGTAAGATGAAAATATGAATATTTTCATCTTACTCAGCATTTTCAAAAATTTTATCTTTGTTCGGGGTAAATTACTTCAGATGTAACCCATTTCATCCATACTTGCTCTAATAATGGGATTATTGACGTACTATCTTCAACCATTGTATTAAGAGCAGACAAAACATTTTCTAATGAATTTGGTTGTTCTTGTAGATAACTTAACAACCAGTAATCTAACTCTGAAAGGATTTGTTGCTGAATCCTAAAATCACTATCACGCCATACAATAACTTGAATTGGCGTATCATCAAATTGTTTAAAGTCACTTGATAAAAAATCAACGTCATAACTTTTTAAATAAGCTGCACCAGATAATTGCATTACGCTATGTCTATTCCACTCAAATTTTTCAGGCACTTTGGCTAAAGAAACTTCTGCGAGTAATTGTGTATTTTCAAAATCCATCAATGCCAATATATTTGTATCAAATATCTCTTTTTCTTGACAAAACAAGAGAAATTCTCCTGCAATATCTTGGAAATAAGGAGAATGGGCATTACCATTTTGCACAAAATTTTCTTTAGCATTTTTCCAATACTCTGGCTCAATATGCAATGGTGCTTCAACAAAACAACGATCAATAAAACCAAAAGCATTATTACGAACTAAACGTGTATATACCGCTAAACGGCTTGCAGCATAACCATTTAAAGGATCTGCATTACCTAACCGAATAGCATTTGCCAATGCTTGCTGAGTTTCTTTCAATGATGACTTAGGCAGCATAAGACATTACCTCTGTGTGAGCGTATTTTTGCTGTAATTGTGCAATATGCTCAACTTCGGCGTAAAGTTCTGCAAATGGTGGGAAGTTGAAATCACGCTCCAATAATGTTGGAGGAATCGTAGGTAGTCGTTGATAGGCATATTCGAGTAAATCCCATACAGTGCCTTTTACAGCTTCTCCGTGTGTATCAATTAATAATTCAGGTAAATGGCGATATGCTCCTTTTACTTTATTAAATGATTCATTTGCTGAATTCTCTACAACTTGTGCAGCAGAATGTTCTTCATCGTGCCCTGCAATATGAATGTAATTAACACGTTTAACATCAACTTGATCTAAAAAGATATAAGGATCAAGCAATCCGTGATTAACACCATTAACATAAATATTATTCACATCTAAATGAATGCCACAATCAGCCTCTTGTGCGATAGCATTTAAAAATTCCACTTCATTCATTGTGCTAGTAGGAGAATGCAAATAATAAGAAGTATTTTCTAATGAAATTTGTAATCCTAAGAAATCTTGCACATCACGTATTCGTTGTGCAACGTGTTTTACTGCTTCTTCTGTAAATGGCATAGGTAATAAATCATATAAATGCCCTTCACATTCACAATAACTTAAATGTTCAGAAAAGAAAGACGAATTATATTGATTAATTAATGCTTTCGTATTACGGAGTAATTCGCGATCAAGTGGTGCTTGCCCACCTAAAGAAAGTGAAAGACCGTGTACTGCTAACGGAAATCTTTCTGCTGCTTGATCAAATTGATAACGTGCCATTCCACCCATTTTACTCCAATTTTCTGGTGCGACTTCAATAAATTGAATAGCGTTATTTGAGGGAAGTTGTAAAAAATCCTCAGCTAAATTCCGACGATAACCTAGTCCAGCGCCTTGTAATTTCATAATTAACTCCTTTTTAATAAAAGCTGGCATAAATTGTTACGCCAGCATAATTATTATTCTTATTTAGAACCGCATTTACCTTCGCCACATTTGCCTTCAGCAGCTTTCGGTTTGCTCGCACCACATTTACCCTCGCCACATTTACCTTCAGCAGATTTAGCTTTGTCTGCACCGCATTTGCCTTCACCACATTTACCTTCTGCAGCTTTTGTTTTGACACATTTATCGCCCACACAAGGTGTTGCTGTATTATCAGTACTGCTTGACTTTGATTCAGCCTGTGCTGCTGTCGCTACTGCCATCGTTAATGCACCTGCTAATGCTGTTAATGTTGCTAATTTTTTCATTTGAATAATCTCCTAGAGTTTGAATTTTGAATAAATAATTAGAGAAATTTCAACCAGCTTTTAGTTGGATAAACCTTCTTAATAAGCGTGTCTAAAGAGAGTTTCCCGGCTCCCTGCGTAATTAAGATTAATAAAGTCACCACATAAATTAATGGTAATTTATAACCATTATCACATACGTTATAACCTGAATCGGCGTGAATGCTATACCACGCGACAGAGATTAAAATCGTTAAACTTAATGCACTAAAACGTGTTAGCACCCCAAATATCAGCAAGAATGGGAAAATTAATTCTGATCCCATTGCAACGTGCCAATTAATATCGGCAGGAATAAGATTAAATGGAAAAGGAAAACGATCTTGTATTTCAGCGAACCAATTTTGTCCATTCCATTTTTCTAATCCTGATTCAAAAAATTCCCACGCGAGAAAAAAGCGTAAAATCAATAAACTTACGCCACTGCCGATACCTTGCATCTTACAATCCTTCATTTTTTTACCTTTCAAATTTTCTCGCTTTTAAAGCGAAAAGTGTATTGAGTTACTTATCTTACCACACTAGGAAATATTACCCAGTTGCTTACTTAGTCGAAGATAAACCTTTTTTCTTACAAATTTTTTTGAAAAATTTTAACTATCAACAAAAATCGGGTAATATGCGCACGAATTTTTAACCCCTTAATTTGGAGTAAATCACTTATGGCAATGAATAATATTCTCGGATTATTTGCCCATTCGCCTCTCAAACCGTTACAAAAACACTCTGAAAAAGTGACCGAATGTAGCGATCTTTTGATTCCTTTTTTTCAAACTACTTTCTCAAAGAATTGGGAACAAGCGGAAGAAAAACGCTTAGAAATTTCTCAATGTGAACGCGAAGCAGATAGTTTAAAACGTGAAATTCGATTGAAATTGCCACGTGGTTTATTCTTACCTATCGATCGTACTGATCTTTTAGAATTAGTCACGCAACAAGATAAACTTGCCAATTATGCCAAAGATATTGCAGGCCGTATGATTGGTCGTCAATTTGGTATTCCTGAAGAAATGCAAGAAGAATTCTTACATTACGTAAAACGAAGTTTAGATGCTATTCATCAAGCTCACCGAGTAATAGAAGAAATGGATAAGCTATTAGAAACGGGTTTTAAAGGCCGTGAACTCAAATTAGTCAATGATATGATTCAAGAACTTGATTCAATTGAAGATGATACAGACCAAATGCAGATCAAATTGCGTAAAATGCTTTACACCATCGAAAGCCGTTATAATCCAATTGATGTAATGTTCTTATATAAAATTATTGAATGGGTTGGCGTTTTGGCTGACCAAGCACAACGTGTCGGTTCGCGCATTGAATTAATGCTCGCGCGTTCATAATCAACAAAACATAGGAAATAAACTATGGAAATTATTAGTCAATATGGTTCTTGGTTGGTGTGGATCACAGCAGCCTTTGGCTTTTTTATGGCGTTCGGAATTGGAGCGAATGATGTCTCAAACTCAATGGGAACATCAGTAGGATCTGGTACCATAACCGCCAAACAAGCAATTATTATCGCATTAATTTTTGAATCTGCTGGTGCCTATCTAGCAGGTGGTGAAGTAACACAAACCATTAAAAGTGGTGTAATCGATCCAATGCAATTTGTCGATACGCCAGATATTTTAGCTCTAGGTATGCTTTCAACCTTATTTGCATCTGGGGCTTGGTTATTTATTGCAACCAAAATGGGTTGGCCAGTTTCTGGTACACACACTATTATTGGTGCAATTATTGGATTTGCCTGTATTACGATTGGCCCTAGTTCTGTAGATTGGTCAAAGATTGGCAGCATCGTTGGTAGCTGGTTTGTCACGCCTGTCATTGCGGGTATTTTGGCTTATGCAATCTTTGCAAGTACGCAAAAACTTATTTTTGATACCGAACAACCACTAAAAAATGCAAAAAAATATGGCCCTTATTATATGGGGATAACCGTATTTGTACTTTGTATCGTGACGATGAAAAAAGGCTTAAAACACGTAGGCTTAAATCTTTCAAACAGTGAAACTTTAATCATTTCACTTGCCATCAGTCTTATCGGAATGTTTTTCTTCCATTTCTATTTTAAAAGCAAAACCTTCACTCAATCAGCAAACAAAGGCACTTTTGGTGCAGTAGAAAAAGTCTTCAGTATTTTAATGTTATTAACCGCTTGTGCGATGGCATTTGCGCACGGTTCTAATGACGTAGCCAATGCAATTGGCCCTCTTTCTGCAGTGGTCTCTATTGTAAATGAAGGCGGTAAAATTGTTTCAGGTGGAGCCTTAACTTGGTGGATTTTACCCTTAGGTGCATTAGGTATTGCAGTAGGCTTAATTACTATGGGACAAAAAGTGATGGCGACTGTTGGATCTGGGATTACCGATTTAACGCCAAGCCGTGGCTTTGCTGCTCAATTTGCTACAGCGATGACCGTTGTCGTGGCATCAGGCACAGGCTTACCCATCTCAACAACACAAACACTTGTTGGAGCTATTTTAGGTATCGGCTTTGCACGTGGTATCGCAGCACTGAATTTAACGGTTATCCGAAATATCATTAGTTCTTGGATTGTCACATTACCAGCAGGTGCATTTTTTGCCATTATTATTTTCTATGTGCTAAGAACTATCTTTAATTAATTGATCTCAATAAAAAGTGCGGTTAATTTTAACCGCACTTTTGTTGTGATGTTTAAGGGGAAAAAATGAAAAAGATCTATAAAGCCTTAATCTCATCTTTACTTTTAAGTACATCAATAAATGTTGCTTATGCGGAAACCCAATATGTTACTGAAAATTTAAGTACTTTCTTACGTCGTGGTGCTGGCGAACAATTTAAAATTGCAGGTTCAATTCAAGCAGGCGAAGCGGTGAATGTATTAGAACGCCAAGGCAAATACACACTCATTCGCGACAATAAAAATCGTGAAGCTTGGATTTTAAATTCAGACTTAAGTAGCACGCCAAGTAGTAAAGAAGAAAATCCAAAATTAAAAGCGCAAGTCCAAGAATTAACCTTAAAACTTAGTCGTTTAGATGGCGATTGGCAACAGCGTACCGTCGAAATGCAACGTCGAACCAAACAAGCTGAGCAACAAAGTGCGGATCTTTTAGAACAAAATTCACAATTGAAACGTGAACTTGAAATGACCAAAAATAAAAATCGTGATTTAGAAGCGATACTTGATGCAGGTAAACGAGAAATTGCGATCCAATGGTTTATTTATGGCGGTTCAGTATTAGGCGTAGGCTTACTCTTCGGCTTGCTCATTCCTTATGTGTTACCAAAACGTCGCCGTCGTGATGGCTGGGAATAATCACGAATGAAAGTTTATTTGGTTGGAGGGGCTGTTCGCGATCAATTATTGGGGTTACCAGTAAAAGATCGTGATTGGATTGTGGTAGGCACAAACCCCGCTACGCTACTCTCTCTCGGTTATCAGCAAGTAGGCAAAGATTTTCCGGTTTTTCTCAATCCTAAAACAAAAGAAGAATATGCGCTTGCCCGAACAGAACGTAAATCTAGCGCAGGTTACACTGGCTTTATTTGTGATTTCTCCCCAACAATCACATTAGAACAAGATTTAATTCGACGAGATCTGACTATTAACGCGATGGCTCAAAGCGAAGACGGTGAAATTATCGATCCTTATGGCGGAAAACAAGATTTAGAAAATCGAATTTTACGCCATATTTCTCCCGCTTTTTCAGAAGATCCTTTACGTGTATTGCGCGTGGCACGCTTTGCAGCCCGTTATCATTCTCTCGGTTTCAAAATTGCCTCGGAAACATTAGCTCTAATGACAGAACTTGCCCTATCGGGAGAATTACAACATCTCACGGCGGAACGCGTTTGGCTAGAAACAGAAAAAGCCTTAAATGAAAAAAATCCTGAAATTTATTTTGAAACCTTACATAAAACAGGCGCATTAAGCGTTTTATTTTCTGAAATCGATGCCCTTCATGGGGTGCCAAATCCAGTAAAACATCATCCCGAAGTGGATAGTTTTATTCATACCATGTTGGTATTAAAACAAGCGGTTAATTTGACTGAAAATAACCCTATCCTAAATAAAAGTGCGGTCCGTTTTGCGGCTATTTGTCATGATCTTGGCAAGGCTCTTACACCTCAAAATATTCTTCCTCATCATTATGGGCATGAACAAGCTGGCATAAAACCGACTAGATCATTGTGCAAACGCTTGAAAGTCCCAAGTTATTTTCAAGAACTTGCAGAACTGACTTGTGAATTTCACACGCATATTCACAAGGCCTTTGAACTTCGAGCTGAAACCGTCATAACGCTGTTTAATCGTTTTGATGTGTGGAGAAAACCACAACGCTTTCAAGAATTTCTACAAGTATGTCTAGCTGATACTCGAGGTAGAACTGGTTTTGAAACTAAAGACTATCCACAAATAGATTACATCAATCAGTTATTACATACGGCAAATGAAGTAGATGTGCAGCAAGTTATTGCTGATGGATTTGAGAAACAAGCAATCAAAAATGAATTGACGAAACGAAGAATCTTAGCGGTTAAACAAACAAAAACGAATTACCCAACAAATTAACAAATAAAAGTAACTTTACTCAATTAAACTAAATCCTTAAAATATGCGAGCTTATTAACTTGATGAATAATATGAAAACGTTTAAATTTCTCACCGCACTTTTTGCCACTGCGATTCTAACCGCTTGCACATTAGATATGGAACGTCCTACTAATGTACAATACATTGATAAAACGGATGCGATATGGCAACAACATTTACAAAAGATTCAAAAAATTCAATCCTATCAAGCCAAAGGACAAATTGGTTATATCAGTCCTACAGAACGTTTTTCTAGCCGCTTTGAATGGCAATACCAAAATCCAAAATCTTATACGCTTAAACTCTATTCTTTAATCAGTAAATCTACCCTGTTGATTCAAATGCATCAAAGCGGGATGACAATTTCCGATAACAACGGTAATCAACAATCTGCAGCCAATGCGAAACAATTATTACAAGAGATCATTGGAATGGACATTCCTTTAGAACATTTAGTTTATTGGTTGAAAGGCCAACCAGCAATGAATGCAGATTATCAAGTTGGCACCAACCATTTACTTGGTGCATTTACTTATCATGTGGATGGTTCTCAATGGACGGCAGATTATCTAACCTATCACTCAAATAATTCGATGCCTGAAAATATTTTGCTAAAAAATGACAGCACGAAACAAACCTTAAAAATTCGCGTAGACGAGTGGATTTACTAATGAATACATTAATGAAATCACATCAATTTTCTACCGCACTTTGCCAAAATACAACACAATCAAATGGGCAGCCATTACGCTTACCTAGCCCAGCCAAACTGAATTTATTTCTTTATATCAACGGAAAATTGCCGAACGGCTATCATGAATTACAAACGCTTTTCCAATTTTTAGATTTTGGCGATTGGTTAGACATTAGTATTCGGGAACAAGATAATCAAATTGTTTTAACGCCAGAAATTCCAAATCTAAAAACGGAAAATAATCTAATTTATCGAGCTGCAAAACTTTTACAAGAAAAAGCCAATATTCAATTGGGTGCAAATATTCATTTAGATAAAATTCTTCCAATGGGAGGCGGTGTTGGTGGCGGTTCATCCAATGCAGCAACCGCATTAGTCTCTTTAAATTATTTATGGCAAGCCAATTTATCCATTGATGAACTAGCAAAATTGGGATTAACATTAGGCGCGGATGTACCAATATTTGTATACGGACAGGCTGCTTTTGCTGAAGGCGTCGGGGAAAAAATCACTTATTGTGAACCTGCCGAAAAATGGTTTGTTATATTAAAACCCGATGATTCAATATCGACGGCTGTCATCTTTCAAGATCCAAATTTACCACGTAATACACCGAAAAAATCCCTCGAACAACTTTTGAGTGAACCTTATAAAAACGATTGCGAAAAAGTTGTGATAAATCATTATTCAAACGTTGAAAAAGCGTTAAACTGGTTGCTACAATATGCGCCGGCAAGATTAACAGGAACGGGAGCCTGTGTTTTTGCTGAATTTGATCATGAAGCAGAAGCGCAAGCGGTATTTAGGCAAAAACCAGAAGCATTTTTTGGTTTCGTCGCTAAAGGACTCAATGTGTCTCCCTTGCACGCAATGTTGAAGCAGCTATCATCAACTCATACTCATAGACAATCTAAACCTGAGGTTTTATAAAATGCCTGACATTAAACTCTTCGCGGGTAATGCTACACCTGAACTTGCAAAACGTATTTCTGAACGTTTATATATTTCACTAGGCGATGCAACAGTCGCTCGTTTCAGCGATGGAGAAATTCAAGTTCAAATTAATGAAAATGTGCGTGGTGCGGATGTATTTATCATCCAATCAACTTGTGCGCCAACCAATGATAACTTGATGGAATTGGTTGTGATGGTAGATGCGTTACGTCGCGCATCTGCTGGTCGTATTACTGCCGTGATTCCTTATTTCGGCTATGCTCGCCAAGATCGTCGTGTTCGTTCTGCTCGTGTGCCTATTACCGCTAAAGTTGTGGCAGATTTACTTTCAATTGTTGGTATTGACCGTGTCTTAACCTGTGACCTACACGCAGAACAAATCCAAGGTTTCTTTGATGTTCCCGTAGACAACGTATTTGGTTCGCCAGTTTTAATTCACGATATTTTGAAAAAATCTGATCTTAAAAATCCAATTGTTGTTTCCCCAGATATTGGCGGCGTTGTACGTGCTCGCGCTGTCGCTAAATTATTAAATGATACGGATATGGCTATTATTGACAAACGTCGTCCACGTGCAAACGTAGCACAAGTGATGCATATTATCGGTGATGTTGCAGATCGTGATTGTATTTTGGTTGATGATATGATTGATACTGGCGGTACGCTTTGTAAAGCGGCAGAAGCATTAAAAGAACGTGGTGCAAAACGTGTTTTTGCTTATGCAACTCACGCCGTTTTCTCTGGTGCAGCAGCCAAAAATTTAGCCAGCGATGCCATTGATGAAGTTGTAGTTACTGACACGATTCCTCTATCAGAAGAAATGAAAGCGATCGGTAAAGTTCGCGTGCTTACGCTTTCTTCCATGCTGGCAGAAGCCATTCGCCGCATTAGCAACGAAGAATCTATTTCTGCGATGTTTAACTAAATTAAAATTTCAATAAAAAATACCGCACTTTTATTGCCAAAGTGCGGTATTTTTTTATCTATTTTATTCCACTGTCACACGCGCAAATTTTCGTTTACCCACTTGGTAAACATTTGTACCTTTCGGTGCATTATCTTTTACGTTATCGACTTTTTCACCATTGATTTTTACACCGCCTTGTTGAGCAGAGCGAATCGCTTCAGAAGTGGAAGGAACAAGACCTGCTTCTTTTAATAAGGTGGCTAAACCAATTTCTCCAGAGAACGTAAATTCAGGCATTTCATCAGGCATTGCGCCTTTTTGGAAACGGTTAATAAATTCTTGTTCTGCAGCGTTTGCTGCCTCTTCATTGTGGAAACGTGCAATTAATTCTTTTGCTAATAAGATTTTTACATCACGTGGATTTTTGCCGTTTTCTACTTCCGATTTTAATTGTGCAATTTCGTTTAATGGACGGAATGAAAGAAGGTTATACCAATCCCACATGAGTTCATCAGAAATTGACATCACTTTACCGAACATATCGCTTGGTGCTTCCGTTACGCCAATATAGTTACCAAGTGATTTAGACATTTTTTTCTCGCCATCTAAGCCAACGAGTAATGGGAGTGTAATCGCAACCTGTGGTTTTTTGCCTGCTGATTTTTGTAATTCACGACCAACAAGTAAGTTGAATTTTTGGTCTGTACCGCCTAGTTCCACATCTGCATCTAATGCAACAGAATCGTAGCCTTGCAGTAATGGATAAATAAATTCATGGATGGCAATGGGTTGATTGTTGCCAAAGCGTTTTTTGAAGTCGTCACGTTCAAGCATACGCGCAACCGTATAGTTGCTTGCAAGGCGAATCATACCTTCTGTACCAAGTTTGCTTAACCATTCAGAGTTGAAGACGATTTTGGTTTTTTGTGGATCGAGAATTTTATAAATTTGCTCTTTATAGGTTTCCGCATTGCGCAATACATCTTCACGGCTAAGTGGAGGACGAGTCGCATTTTTGCCTGATGGATCGCCCACCATTCCAGTAAAATCGCCAATTAAGAAATAGACTTCATGACCGAGTTGTTGAAATTGACGTAATTTGTTTAATACAACAGTATGTCCTAAATGAATATCTGGTGCGGTTGGATCTGCGCCTAATTTTACTTTTAATGGGCGATTTTCTTTCAGTTTTTCGATTAAATCCGCTTCTGAAAGGATTTCATCAGTACCACGCTTTAGTTCCGCGAGAACGGTATTAATGTCAGTCATTATTATTTCCTAAATTATGTTTTAAAAGGTTTTATTATAGGGATTCTTGGCGATTTGTGAATAAAAAAAACGCCTATTTGTGGGGAAATAGGCGGGAATGTTGGAGTGATTATCTAATATTGTTGTTGGAATGATTAGATGATAATTGTTATCAACAACATTGTCAATAAATAAATGAAAATAATTCTCAAAAAAAATATTATTTTATATAAGGCACTGATTCTGTCAAAGAAAGTGCGGTAGGAATTTCATTAGAAATTTCAAATTTTCCCGCATAAGCATAGCCTTCAACGCCTTGTTCCATTGCTTCTTTTAATAAGCGATCATATTCAGGATCGATATATTCTGCGATTTTGAAACGATCAAACCCATTATGTAACCCAGCAAATAGCACCACTGCTCTATGACCTTGTTTTTTCATTGCCAATAATTCACGAACGTGTTTTTGTCCACGCGTAGTAACCGCATCGGGGAACATACCTAAATTACCTTTTACAAGCGTGATTGATTTCACTTCTACATAACAATCAGGCAAACCCTCGCCTTTTAGTAAGAAATCAATTCGGCTATTTTCTTCGCCGTATTTCACTTCAGGATAAATTTCATCATACATTGCTAATTCTTTGATTTGTTTATTTTGCAATGCTTCAAAGACAAGCTGATTAGAACGATGCGTATTGATACAGCAAAGTTGCCCATTTGCAAGTTGAGTGAGCTCCCAAGAATGGGGATATTTGCGGGTTTGGCTATCAGAATGTGAATACCAAATGGTATCGCCTTTTTCACCGCAGCCAGTCATCGCACCTGTATTGGCGCAATGAATTGTCATCACATCACCAGTTGGCAATTCAATATCCGCAAGAAAGCGTTTGTAACGACGAATTAATTTTGCCGATTGTAAAGCTGGAAGTTGCATAAAGTTCCTTATTTAAGTTTTTCTAAACGTTGTAAAATGGCGTTATCGCTCATGGCTTGCATTTTTTTCATTCTCAAAGAAAGTAAGAACGCCGCAAAAGTGAGTGAGACTACAAAGGCAATCCAGAAACCTTTCGCATCAATATGTGGAATCAGCCAATCTGTACGACCGAGTGTGTAACCAAGTGGCACACCAATTACCCAATAAGAAAAAAGGGTAATGTATAAAATCATTTTGGTATCTTTATAGCCCCGTAAAATACCGCCAACTACCATTTGAATGGTATCTGAAAATTGATAAAGTGCGGCAAATAATAATAAATTTGCCGCCATTGCGATGACAATTTCATCGGTTACGAAAATAGAGGCAATTTCATAACGGAAGAAAATCGTAATTAATGCAGTAATAATCGTCACCGTTAGCCCTAATAATAATGCGGCATAGCCAATTTTCTTCGCATTTTGTGGTGAACCTGTACCCAACGCTTGTCCAACTAAAATCGTCGTTGCCATACCAATCGACATAGGGAACATAAAAATAAAAGAGCTGGTATTCAATGTGATTTGATGGCTTGCGACAATAGTTGCACCCAGCGGAGAAAGCATTAACGAAGTAAGTGCAAATAACGCCACTTCACAACAAATTGCAATGGCAATGGGTAATCCTAAACGCAGTAATTTTTTAAGTGTTTTCAGATTTGGCATTTCGATTAATTGGCTAAATACTTTTAGTGAACGTTCTTGAGCATTCGTATAGGAATAAAAAATCATCATTAAGCACATTGCCCAGTTCACAATAGCTGTTGCAATACCACAGCCCACCGCACCAAAAGCAGGTATGCCAAATTTTCCATAAATAAAAATGTAATTAAGTGGAATATTAATTAGCAAACCTAAAAAGGTAATGACCATCGCAGGCTTAGTTTTAGCAATACCATCATTTAAACAGCGAAAATTAATCAGCATCAAATAGGCTGGCAATCCCCACAACATCGCATGTAAATAATCCCGTGCTAAATCTGACATTTTGCTTTCCATTTGCATATATTGCAGCGGAATTTCACAGAAATAAATCAGCAAACCTAAAGGAATACTCACGCCTAACACAAGCCAAATGCCTTGGCGAACTTGATGGGCAATGCGATGGCGTTGGCCTGAACCATTCAAATAAGAAATTGTAGGCGGCAATGCCAACAATAAACCTTGCCCAAAAAGCATCAATGGCATCCAAATTGAAGCACCAATAGAAATGGCTGCCATATCAGTGGAACTCACACGACCCGCCATAATGGTATCCGCTAATCCCATTGAGTTTTGTGCGATTTGTGCTAATAAAATAGGCAAGGAAATTTTAATCAAATTTTTAATATCAGCGTGGTATTGAGATAAAAGACGAAAATTCATAAATTTGATATACTGCTAAAAATTTTTAGAAAAGGAAAAAATTATGTTTACTGGAATTGTACAAGGCACCGCCCCCATCCACTCCATTAAAGAGAAGGCTAATTTTAGAACACAAGTGGTCAAATTACTACCTGAAATGCGTAAAGATCTGGAAATTGGCGCATCAATAGCAAATAACGGTGTATGTTTAACTGTAACTGAAATCAATGGCGATCTGGTTAGCTTTGATCTGATGCAAGAAACTTTAAAAATTACAAATCTCGGCACAGTAAAAGTGGGCGATTATGTGAATATCGAACGTGCTATGCAAATGGGAACGGAAATTGGCGGACATTTATTATCTGGTCATATTTATTGCACCGCAAAAATTTCAGATATTATCGCTAGTGAAAATAACCGACAAATTTGGTTTGAACTGCCAAGCACAGATGTAATGAAATACATTTTAACGAAAGGATTTGTTGCGGTAGATGGTATTAGCCTCACTATTGGCGAAGTAAAAGGCACGCAATTCTGTGTGAATTTAATTCCTGAAACTTTGCAACGAACCTTAATGGGGCAGCGTAAAGTAGGCGATATTGTGAATATTGAAATCGATCCTCAAACGCAAGCTATTGTAGATACTGTAGAAAATTATTTGCAGTCAAAAAATTTTTAGTTCATTTAAAAATATTAAGCAATTGAATAAAGTGAGAATAGGCATAAAGCCTATTCTCACATCATCAAGTGTTACTGCAACGCTTTCTCAATTTTTTCAAATAAATCTTTTGAAAGATTTTCTACAATGCTTAGGCGTTCTAAAGCACGTTTCATCAGCGTTTGGCGTTGAGCATCAAAGCGAGAAAATCGAATTAATGGCTCAATTAAACGCGCTGCCACTTGTGGATTACTTTCATTTAAACGGATTAAAACATCCGTTAAGAAACGATAGCCAGAACCGCTTACGTTGTGAAATGCTTTTAAATTGTGATTTGCAAAACTACCCACTAATGAACGTAAACGGTTTGGATTATTAAAATTAAAACTTGGGTGATCCATTAATAACTGAATAATTTCCAACACATTTTCATCTGGGCGAGTGGCTTGTAATGCAAACCATTTATCCATGACTAATCCATCCTGTTGCCATTTTTGTTCAAAATCAGCTAATAACGCATCTCTGCAAGGTAATGCCGCTTTAGTTGCAACACTTAATGCTGCCAATGTATCTGTCATATTATTCGCATTATTATAGTGTTTTTGCACTAAGTTGTTACCCAAATTCGTATAAGCCAAATAAGTTAAGCAAAGATTACGCATTGCACGCAAGGCGATGTCTTGTTGCGTAACTTGATAATCATCAAGACGTATATGGGTATAAACACGCAAGAAATCATCTTTTAACGATTCTGCAATTTGCGCTTGCATAAATGCTCTTGCGGCTGAAATACCATCAGGATCGATGGTTTTGAAACCTTCCGCAAATTCCATTTCTTTCGGCAGCGTGAGAATTAATGTTGCCAGTTCAATATCTTTCTCATAATGGTTCAGAACATAAGAAAGTGCGGTCAAAATTTCAGGCGAAATTTCTAGTTCCTCGCCTTGTTGGAAACGCACAACATTACGACGTAATTCTTGGGCAAATAGCATTTGTGCCGCATCCCAACGGATAAATTGATTGTCTGCAAATTTCAGCAAGCCTAATAACTGTTCCGTTTTATAATCATAATCCAATTTTACTGGCGCAGAAAAATCACATAATAATGCTGGAATTGGGCGACCATAAATGCCGTGAAATTCAAAGACTTGGTCTTTTTCAGTGACATTTAATACATCACTCAACAATTCGCCATTATGTTGTAACATTTGTTTCGTGCCATTCGCATCATAAAGCGCGATTTTTAATGGAATATGTAACTTCACTTTTTCCATTTGATCTGCGGTTGGAGGTGTGGATTGTGAAACCGTTAAACGATAAGTATGTGTTTTTTCGTCATAAGCATCACTAATCAATAATTCTGGTGTACCCGATTGGCTATACCAACGGCGGAACTGGTTTAAATCGAGGTTATTAACACGTTCCATCGCAGAAACAAAGTCTTCACAGGTTGCCGCTTTGCCATCATTTTCAGCAATATAAAGTTGCATCCCTTTTTGGAAACCTTGTTCCCCTAATAAGGTATGCAACATACGAATGACTTCCGCCCCTTTTTCATATACGGTTACGGTATAAAAATTATTCATTTCAATCACTTTTTCAGGGCGAATTGGGTGTGACATTGGGCTTGCATCTTCGGCAAACTGCACAGTGCGTAAAAATTTCACATTATTAATGCGATTAACTGCACGCGAACCTGTATCAGAAGAAAATTCTTGATCGCGGAAAACCGTTAAGCCTTCTTTCAAACTTAATTGGAACCAATCACGGCAAGTCACACGATTGCCTGTCCAGTTATGGAAATATTCGTGTGCAATCACACTTTCAATGGCAAGATAATCTTCATCGGTTGCCGTTTGTGGATTTGCCAACACAAATTTAGAGTTAAAGATATTTAATCCTTTGTTTTCCATTGCGCCCATATTGAAAAAATCGACAGCAACGATCATATAAATATTGAGGTCGTATTCTAAATTAAAGCGATCTTCATCCCATTTCATCGCTTTTTTCAAACTTTCCATTGCCCAAGTTGCACGGTTAAGATTACCGCGATCCACATAAAGCTCTAACGCAACTTCACGGCCACTTTTAGTAATAAATTTATCTTGTAATAAATCAAAATCCCCCGCCACTAAAGCAAATAAATAGCTTGGTTTTGGGAATGGATCATTCCATTCCACCCAATGGCGACCATCTTCTAATTCGCCACTTGCAATGCGATTGCCATTAGAAAGTAAGAATGGATATTTAATTTTATCTGCCGTAATTTTGGTTGTGTAACGCGCCAATACATCTGGACGATCAAGCATATAAGTAATTTGACGGAAACCTTCCGCCTCACATTGTGTACAAATACCCTCGCCAGACTGATACAACCCTTGTAATGAAGTGTTTTCTGCCGGTACAAGGAACGTCACAATTTCAAGCTCAAATTCTTCCGCACTTTTGTCTTTTAAATCGAGCGTTAAACTCTCGCCATCTTGTTGATAATCAGAAAATGGCTCGCCATTAAATTTAATAGAGGAAAACTGGAAGCTATGCCCGTCTAAACGTAAAGCAGTCGCTTCATTATTTAAGCGTTGGAATTTTGTGGTTGTAGTTACCACTGTGTGTTTAGGATCGAGTTGAAAATCTAAATAAATGTCTGTGACCGTAAAATCTGGTTGTTTGTAATCTTTTCTATATTTTGCTTTGGCTAACATAATTTGCCCCATTCTTATAAAAATTGTGCTTAGGATAAAATTTTATCCTTAAAGTTGCAATGGTATTTTCCTACAAAAACCATTTAGCAAACGTTTGCTCAATATATGTAATCTATGCTATTCTACGCCACGTTTTTAATTAATTGTAGGGTGGGCATAAGCCCACCTTTGTTATGGCTAAATGAATAAAAACGGTGGGCTGAATGAATAAAAACGGTGGCGTAAGCCCACGTGTTTGTTATATCCCGCTACACCACGTTTTTAATTAGTTGTAGGGTGGGCGTAAGCCCACGTGTTTGTTTGGTTATATCCCGCGTGGGCTTACGCCCACCCTACATTATTATTGATATGACATTGTGAAAGTGGCGGCGGCATTGACTTTTCCTTCGGTTAAAGTGCCTCTTGTTGTGTCTTTTACGTAATAGACTTTGAAAGTTTCATCCGCACTTTGACCGCCGTCTGCAGAGGTTGGTTGATTTTTTAATTCAAATTGTCCAGCATTCCCCATTTGAGCAGAAGCAGCACCGTATTTTACGGTGTCGGTTCCATTTTCTCGTTTGATTTTTAAGCTAACGCCTTCAGCTTGTCCGTCGCCTGTTACGGTGCGAAGTAAGTCATTTGTTCCGTTATTGTTTGTTTCATTTTCGCCTGTAAAGGTCAGTTTTACTAAAGGGAATAACCATTTGCCGTCAAATTTGTTATATTTTGTATCCTGACAGTTCACTCTTAGCTTAAAGTATCCACCCTCCATTTCATCTTGTGTATCCAATTCACGTTTTTTTACTTTTGTTAAATCAACTACTCTATTTTTTTGGCTACTATTTAAAGTACATTGACGTTGTTGTTGCATTAATGAAATTCTTGGTGTACTTAGTTTAACGTTTACTGAACCAAGATCTTGAACGATATAGGATACCCGTGCTGGACCTTGATTTTTTACTTCCCATTTTTGTAATCTTATTTTTCCAAGGGTAAGATTCATCATAGGAATATTTTTATCTGAGGTAGGTAATGTTAATAGGTGCAATTTCGCTCTTAATTGGAATGATACATCAGCACTATCTCCGAAATGAATTTGTAAGGTGGTTAATAGAAATTCGCCTTGTCCTGATTGGTTTTCTAACCATTCAACATTACCTTTATAGTTTTTCCCTAACTGGAAAGATACACCAATTTCTGGATACTGACGTATTTTAAAAATAAGTTGATTGTCAGTACTTCGCATTTGTGTTGGTTCTAATGTTGTATTATCAAAAGTAAAGTGTAAAGGTAATTGCATTTGCGGACAAATATGTGAACAAGTAAATCCTGCAAAACTATAACCCGTATCGCCTGAAACAGTAGTGTTTATCCAATTATTAAATACAGACCATTTTTGCCCGTTACTGCTGGAAAAAGATGTATCAATAATGGAATTATCTCTTGCTTTAGAAAAAAAGATTTGTTCGGGTGTAGTCGCAGATGCAACCATATCAGAAGATCCTTCAAAAGTATAAGTAAAAACTTTATTTATTCCTAATTGGCTATAAAATTTTGCCGTTTTGGTCGTAGCTTCTGCAATATTCCCCATTAAGAAAAAAAATAAGAATGCAATTTTAGAGATGAGCGTGAAATACTTTGCGTATGTTGTTAAAGTTTTCATTTTAATTCTATTGCCTATGATAAATTAGTTATACTGCACTTGAAAAGTTGCAGTGGCTTCAACTTCGCCTGCGGTGGCGGCACCTGTGGCGTAATAATGTGCGAAGTAGTCAAAACGGGGTTGAATAACTGTGCCGTTTTGCTCTTTGCCTGTGTCGGGGGCTTTTTCGCTGTTGGCTTGGCTGCCGTCCACTTTAATGGGCGTGCCTATGCCATCGGCTTTGACAATTTGAATGCCAACATTGGTGGCTTTGCCGCTGCCTGTGGCATTGGAAAGATAAAGCTGACCTTTTGCTGCCCCGCTAAATAGCAGATTGGCTTTTGTAGCATCGGCTGCATTACACTCTTTTAGCGTGATGGAAAAAGGCACGGGGGCGGCGGTTTGCCCTGGATGGCTTAAATTGGCTTTGCCCACCGTTGGCAGGGTAACAGTGCGATTTTTGCTGTCTGTTTCAATTTTACAAGTGCCATCACTTAAAATCTCCCCTTGAAAGGTCACTTTGCCGTCGTAGGCATAAGCAGGCAGTGCCACCATACAAGCAAGCAGAGCCAGACGATGAAGCCTAAAGCATTTTGAGCCACTATAATTCGAGCCACTACAAGAAACGGTGGATTGTTGATGACAAAGTGCGGTTAATTTTTTGGGTGTTTTTTGCATAAATCCTCTTCAATTATTCTGCGGTTTTGCATTGAATATCGTGGTTTTGTATTTGTGCATTATCCAAATCAACTTGATATTGGAAGCGGCATTGTTCGCTTTCTCGCTCGCCCCATTTGACGATTAACTCGCCTTTTGGCTGGGTAAGTTTATTAGCGAAAAGTACGCCCCCTTGCACCACATCGCCCACAAATGCCCCTTCGCTATCTTGTGCGGTGGATGCCATTGGCACTGGCTCGCCATTTGGCAAAGTGAGGTTAAATAACACCATTGTATTTTTGCCCGTGCGGAAATCCACTAAGCTAATTGAATTTGCACGAGGAATGATTTGGCGTTCAGTGGCTTCAAATTCCACATTCGCCTCCGCATCAGATGGATTGATACCAATATAATTGATTTCATATGGGCTGGTGTAAGGCACAACCGCATTGCCGAAATAATCAAGGCTGACATTGGCACCAGATTCCACTTTTGCCCCTGCGGCATCTTTGGCGTGAATAATGGCAAAACTTTCGCCAACAGGTTGGCTTAAAGTAATACCCTGTTTGTGTGCCACGACAGCACCACTTACGCCTAATGAAGTAGAGCGATTTTTGAGGCTGTCACGGGAATAAGAAGCACGATAGCTACCAATGCTATTGTTATGTGCAAGGTTTGCGTCATAACTGCGGTAGCCTTGATTATTGCGTGAAGCGTTAATGCCATAACTCCATTGATGACGTTCGCCAAAAGAGCCATTTACGCCAAGTCGTTGGTTAATGTCGTTACCGCTGCGAGAATAACTACTGTCTGCAGAATGGTTATCGCCTAATGGCAGGCTGAGGCTTAAATAAATGCTGTTGTCACGTTTGCCTGTTTCTTTATCAATGCTCTGTGAGAGGTTTATAGAGTAATTGAGAATATGGAAACGATTTGCATAAGCCAGTTGATATTGCGTATTCGTGCCACGTTTTTCCCAATAATTATAGGTTTGCCCTGAAAGATAAAGATTGCCCCAATTCCCCAGACTTTGGCTTAAACTCACTTGAAACTGATTTTTTGGGCGGTAAATTTCAGGCAAATACGCCCCGCTAAATTGTTTAAAGGTGCGGTTAAGACCAATAGTGTCGCTTAAGGTGTAAAAATCCCGTGAAGAATAGCGATAAGCTGCCAACGTGAGATTGGTGCCAATTTCGTTGAAGTTAATGCTATAACTGCCGTGCAAGCTGTAACCGTTTTTACTGACTTTTTTCAGCGGAAATTCAGCATGCGACCAAGTGGCATCAGCAGAAAATGCCCCAATCGGTGTGTTTAATCCAAAACCAAATAGCCCTGCACGATAATGGCGTGTATAAAGCAGACTTGAATTCAGCGTGAGATGATTAGTTAAACCATATTGCAACACGCCTTGTAACACCCGTTCATCAAAGGTTCGGCTGTCAATGCGATAACGTCCTCCAGCTAATTGATAACGCAAATGCCCCACACGCATTAACGGGGCAAGATTAGAAAACGGCACAATAAATGACCGCACTTTGCCATCGCTTTCTTGGATTTCCACCGTTAAATCGCCGCTATAACCGCTGGCATACAAATCGTTAATCACGAAAGGCCCTGCGGGCACAGTGATTTGATAAATGGTATAGCCATTTTGTTTAATGCTGACTTTGGCGTTTGTATTTGCCACGCCACGCACCACGGGGGCAAAGCCTCGTTGTGATGGGGCAAGCATTCTATCATCAGAAGCAATACGCAAACCACGCAGACCAAAATTTTCGCCAATACGGGCAGTGCTGAAAAAATCCCCAACAGTGACATTACCACGAAGCAGGGCGAAATCTCGTTGTAAATAGGTATCGCCACGTTCGTAATGATTTTTGCCTTTATCCGTAAAACCCGAGCTACTGTGGTTTTCAAAACGGCTAAAACTGCCATTATGTCGCAATGCCCAATTGCCTAAATTCACACCACCCCGCAAGCCCACATACAAACTTTCGGATTTTACTTCGGGATTACCAGAACGATAATAGTTGATGTCGTAATTTGCAAAAGCGGCATTGGTGCCAGTTTGCCAGCGAGACGGCGCAATATAGCCTCTTGGGCGGCGAATGATTAATGCTTGAGGGATTTCAAGTTTCAATTTCATCTCGCCACCTTGATAATCAAAGGTGCCTTGCGGAATAGCCTCAGAAGCAAAGACACAAGTGTCATCTTCTACATTGGGCGATTTCACAATGGCTTCATCCATCAAATCCAGCATTTCTTGAAGTTTAGGCGTAAAGCATAATTCTGCCCGACCTGTGGCAGGATTATCAGCAAAAATAATGTCACTTTCGCCTTTTTCTTCATTATTTACATAGATTTGCGCTTCATAACGCCCTGGTAACACGGCATTTTTTACATTAAATCGAGCAAAATCAATGCCCAACACCGAGCCGCCTCCCCAAAGAGAGGCATCAAATTGGTCTTCTGCCCAAGCTAAAGGATTTGCCAGTAGCAAGGTGCAAGCAAACGCAATTCTATTTAAGGGAAAATTTTTTGTTTTCACGAATTAAAATTCTCGTTGTAGTGGTTGTAGAGTGGGCGTAAGCCCACGTATTAAAGTTATTATAGGTAACGCGTGGGCTTACGCCCACCCTACGCTATTATTGTGCGATGGCGTCGCCCTCTTGGTCGGCACCGTAATCATTAACCAACACCCATTTCAATTTATCGCCAGAACGTACTCCCTTGGCTTCAAATACCGCTTGAGAAAAAGGCGCAACCATTTTGACATTTTTCGCAGGTTTATTTTGATGTAACAAACCAATGTAGTTCATATAATAAGGCGTTTGATTATCTACCAGCACACCTTTAGGGGTGGCTTTAAACACCACTTTTTTCATCGCATCGAACGGGTCAAGCGAAAGTTTCGCAGGGCGATAAAACAATTTCAAACGTGAACGAATGGCAATTTGCATAAAACTGCCGTGTTTTGCCAAAAATTCTGCATCAGGTTTCGGCGGTATATCTAACAAATTAAAATAAAAGAGGCTTTCACGATCGTCAGGTAAAGGCTCGCTGCCTGTGAACGTAATCCGCAAACTTTGCCCTGATTTCGCTTCCACTCGAGCAACAGGCGGGGTAATCACAAAAGGGGTTTTGGTGTATTTTGGATCGGCATTTGGATTGCCATTATCAATCCACGCTTGCACCAAGGCAGCCGAATCATCATTGTTTTCTAACTTCACGATAACATTTTTTTGCCCAGCGGGATAAATCACTCTGGTGCCAGTGATAATCACATTCGCATTGGCTGAAAATGCACAAAGTGCGGTAAAAAATAGTGCGGTAAAAAATAAACGTGTTTTTTTAAACATTCTGTTTCCCTATTTCAACATAATTAAATCCGTGAGGTGGGCTAAGCCCACTTTATCCTTATTCATTTCCCCGTAGGCGGGGTTTAGCCTCCACGTGGGCTTACGCCCACCCTACAAATCTTTTTTATGTGTCTCCACGTGAGCTAAAGCCCACCCTACAAATCTAATCTCGTAGGGTGGGCGTAAGCCCACGCGTTAAAAAAGTGCAATGCCTCGTGTTGTAAGGTTTTCTCGTCTTTCCCACGTAAGCTAAAGCCAACCTAGGGCGAAATTAATTCAAAATAAAATATGAAATTTTTCAAAAAGAGCTTTAATTATATATATATATATATAATGGAAGAGTTTTTTTAATTTTTTTGGGAAAACAAAGTTTGCTGTTTATTAAGCCTTTGGCATTTTGATAAACGGTTTATATTAATCTTTTTACCTTATTTATAAGGCACAAACCTCTTTATGGAGCAATTTATTATGAAAATAACACTTCTTGGTAGCTTAATTTTATTGGCATTTGCGGGTAATGTGCAAGCTGCAGCTAATACTGATACATCTGGTAAAGTTACTTTCTTTGGTAAGGTTGTTGAGAATACTTGTAAAGTAAAAACAGAAAATAAAAATATGAGCGTAGTACTAAATAATGTGGGTAAAAATAGCTTATCTGCTAAAGGAGATACTGCAATGCCTACGCCATTTACGATTACATTACAAAATTGTAACCCAAATGGGGGAAATGGTAACCTAAATAAAGCTGCTAAAGTTGGGATCTATTTTCATTCTTGGGATAATGCAGATGATACTAATGAATATACACTAAAAAATACGAAAGAAGTTGCGACAGATGGAGCAAAAAAAGTTAATATTCAACTTGTAGAGGCTAATGGTACAGAAAACATCAAGGTTGTTGGTAAAGCAACAACAGATTTTTTTACTCAAAATAATAATGGAGCAGCCGCACCAGTTTTGAATGCTAAACATATTTCAGGTAGTACTACATTAGGTACTGCAAATAACGTCAACCTACATTTTATTGCTCAATATTATGCAATAAATCAAGCAAGTGCTGGTAAAGTACAATCCTCAGTTGATTTCCAAATTGCTTACGAATAATTCCTAATGTAATGCAATCTAAGCCCACATGTTTGTTATATCCTGCGTGGGCTTACGCCCAGCCTACGTGATAAAAGAAAATGTAAATACGTTTTATTATCTTAAACTTGGTTTTTCACGAGAAATTTTTTCTTTAATTGCTTCCGTCACAAAAGCATTAAGAGAACGATCGCCAGCTATGATTGTTGCTTCTCTATGCAATTCCTCGCCAATTCGTACATTAAATACACCTTTAAAAGGCTTATTCGGTTCTTTACCTAATTCCAAACAATCTTGTAAATATAAATCAACAGATTGATGAAATTCTTTTTCTAACTCAGATAATGACTCTGCTTCGTAAGTCACTAAATCACGAATGTAAGCAAGTTTGCCAAACAATATATTGTTTTCTAAATCCGCCTCAATCGTGCCAACATAACCTTTATAATTTAATAACTTCATAGAATACCTACCTGTTTTAATGATTCTTTCACTGACTTTAAAGCACCGCCTTTAATATAATTTTCAGGGTGAGGCTTATGTAACAAAATCGTGTGCTTGAGTGTTCTATTATAAAATCTCACTCGAGAGCCTGCCATTTCTCGCTTTTCATAACCTTGTTGAGCTAACAAAAAAACTAATTCATTCCAATTAAATGTAGATTTTGATTGTGCGAGCTTATCTAATAATTTTTCAGTTCGTCCCATATAAACTATCGCCCATTAATTTGGTATCAAGTATAGTTACTAAAATTTAAAAATCAAATAATTATAAAATAATCCCCATTAATACGTACATAAATAGCAAACGTTTGCTTGATATATGTAATCTATGCTATTCTACGCCACGTTTTTAATTAGAAAATTGAGAAAATAGCATGTCAAACACTGCACAAATTGCCGTTGTGATGGGTTCCAAAAGCGATTGGGCTACCATGCAAGAGGCAACTCAGATTTTAGATGAATTAAAAGTACCTTATCATGTGGAAGTCGTCTCTGCCCATCGTACGCCTGATAAACTTTTTGAATTTGCCGAAAATGCACAAAAAAATGGCTACAAAGTAATTATTGCTGGGGCTGGCGGTGCGGCACATTTACCCGGTATGATCGCAGCGAAAACCCTTGTGCCAGTGCTGGGCGTGCCAGTAAAAAGTTCTATGTTAAGTGGCGTAGATAGCCTTTATTCAATTGTGCAAATGCCAAAAGGGATTCCAGTCGGAACATTAGCAATTGGCCCTGCGGGTGCCGCAAATGCTGGATTGTTAGCCGCACAAATTCTAGCAAGTTGGGATGCAGAATTGCTTTCACGCTTGCAATCTTTCCGTGAAAGCCAAACTCGTGCTGTACTGGATAATCCCGATCCACGCACATAAAAATATCTTCAGATCTGACCGCACTTTTAAAGTGCGGTTGTTTTTTCGTAAATTTAACGAGAAATATTATGCAAAACTCCACCTTATACCCAACGGTTTATATACTTGGCAACGGACAACTCGGCAAAATGTTAGGTTATGCTGGCGCACCTTTAGATATTTATGTTGAACCTTTAGCCTTCAATGCGCCAGTTTTTGACTTACCTGAAAATGCGATCATCACGGCGGAAATTGAACGCTGGGAAAAAACGCCTTTGACTGAATTACTCGGCAATCATAAAAACTTCGTTAATCAACATGTATTTGGATTATTAGCCGATCGTTTTACGCAAAAATCCTTACTTGATGAACTCAATCTTTCTACCTCGCCTTGGTGTTTATTAAAAGATAAAACGCAATGGAATGATGTTTTCCAAACTGTTGGCGAGAAAGTCGTCGTTAAACGCAGAACCGGCGGATATGATGGGCGTGGTCAATGGATTATCAGCGATGAAAACAAAGCGGACATCACCGATGACTTATTTGGTGAAGTGATCGCAGAAAAATTTATTCCTTTTGATTATGAAGTTTCTATTGTAGGCGCAAGATTTAAAAATGGCGAAAAGCGTTTTTATCCCGTTACGCATAACCTGCAACAAAATGGTATTTTGCGTTACAGTGTGATTGATAACGCATTTCCTCAACAATCCGCACAACAAAAACAAGCTGAAACAATGCTCGGCAAAATTATGGATAAATTAGGCTATGTGGGTGTGATGGCAATGGAATGTTTTGTTGTAGGCGACAAATTACTAATTAACGAACTTGCGCCTCGCGTACATAACAGTGGACATTGGACACAACTGGGATGTGCTATTAGTCAATTTGAATTACATTTACGCACGCTACTTGATTTGCCAACACCTGACTTACAAATTTTTGCCCCAAGTGTAATGGTAAATTTAATCGGCACAAACCATAATCCAAAATGGCTTAATATACCTTTTGCACAACTTCATTGGTACGGTAAAGAAGTGAGGGCTGGGCGTAAGGTTGGGCATATCAATCTTTCTCATCCTAATAAAGCGGTCATTATTCAACAATTAGAAAAGCTCCGCGCTGAGTTACCAGAAGATTATCAATCGGGATTAAATTGGGCGATTGAAAAACTAAAATAATGTAAAAAATGACCGCACTTTTTGATGAATATTTAAAAATATCAAAGTGCGGTTAATTTTTATAAAAATCTTTCTTGATAAAATAAAACGGCTGAAGTATAAAATTATCCACCACACAACTGATACATAAGGAAAAGCTATGTTTGAACATATTAAAGCGGCACCAGCCGATCCCATCTTAGGCTTAGGCGAAGCATTCAAATCTGAAACTCGCGAAAATAAAATTAACTTGGGTATTGGCGTTTATAAAGATGCGAAAGACACAACCCCAATTATGCGTGCAGTGAAAGAAGCAGAAAAACGCTTATTTGATAAGGAAAAAACGAAAAATTATCTGACTATCGATGGTATTGCTGATTATAACGAACAAACAAAAGCGTTACTTTTCGGTAAAGATTCTGAAGTCATCAAATCTAATCGTGCAAGAACAGTACAAAGTTTAGGCGGAACAGGCGCATTACGCATTGCGGCTGAATTTATTAAACGTCAAACTAAAGCACAAAATGTTTGGATCAGCACCCCAACTTGGCCAAACCACAATGCGATTTTCAATGCCGTCGGTATGACAATTCGTGAATATCGTTATTATGATGCTGAACGCAAAGCCCTTGATTGGGATCATTTACTTGAAGATTTAAGCCAAGCAAGCGAAGGCGATGTGGTGCTTTTACACGGTTGTTGCCATAATCCGACTGGTATTGACCCTACTCCAGAACAATGGCAAGAATTAGCCGCACTTTCGGCGAAAAACGGCTGGTTACCGCTCTTTGACTTTGCTTATCAAGGTTTAGCCAATGGATTAGATGAAGATGCTTATGGCTTGCGTGCTTTTGCGGCAAACCACAAAGAATTGTTAGTGGCGAGTTCATTCTCGAAAAACTTTGGTTTATACAATGAGCGTGTAGGCGCCTTTACTCTTGTGGCTGAAAATGCAGAAATTGCATCAACCGCATTAACACAAGTGAAATCAATTATTCGTACACTCTACTCTAACCCAGCATCTCACGGCGGTGCAACTGTAGCAACAGTATTAAATGACACTCAACTTCGCCAAGAGTGGGAAAATGAATTAACTGAAATGCGTGAACGCATCAAAAAAATGCGTCATTTATTCGTTCAGTTATTAAAAGAATATGGTGCAGAACAAGATTTCAGCTTTATTATGGAACAAAACGGTATGTTCTCTTTCAGTGGATTAACAGGGGAACAAGTGGATCGCTTAAAAGAAGAATTTGCCATTTACGCTGTTCGTTCTGGTCGTATCAATGTGGCTGGTATCACTGAAGATAATATTCACTATTTATGTGAAAGCATTGTGAAAGTGCTTTAATAGGGTTAGAAATAATATATCCTCTAAAACATTGTAAGTAAAAAATAAAGCCTTGATTATCAAGGCTTTAATTTTATCTAATCATTAACAAATTCTCGGCAATGGTTCATTTGTTGGTAAATCTAATAATTTCTGTGGCTAATTCGTTAATAAATCCATGATGATGGGATGAAATCAAAATAGGTAAGGAAAGTTCATGCAAAAGTGCGGTCAATTTTTCAGTATTTTTTCGATCTAATCCATTGGTGGGTTCATCTAATAATAAGATTTTTGGCTGCATCGCTAAAACACCTGCAAGTGCGGTGAAATTTTTTTCCCCACCAGATAAGGTATGTACCATACGATCTTTTAAACCTGTGATACCAAGACGTTCTAATTGCTGCTCTGCGATGTGATACGCCTGCTCTCTAGGCATATTTTGGTTTAATGGCCCGAAGGCAATATCATCCAACACTGTTGGGCCAAAAAGTTGATCATCGGCATTTTGAAAACAAATACCAATCGTGCCACGAAATGGCGCAAAATCTTTTTCTTCACGACAAACTTGGTCAAATAGTTTAATTTCGCCTTTGGTTACAGGAACAAATCCCAACAAAGCAAGCAGTAAAGTGGTTTTTCCTGAACCAATTTCCCCTTGTACGAAAAGACGTTTTTGACCTTCCAAGGTAAAACTCAAATCTTGAATAATCGCTCTACCATTGCGTTCTATACAAAGATTATTTACAGCTAACATGTTATTTTTCTCTCTTTTTGCCGAACCGAAAACCACGACATTTTAACGCCATTTGTGCCGTTTCGGCTTTCAATAGGGCATGAATCAATAATAAAGCGACACTTTGAGCAGTCACATAAAGGGTTCGGCGGTTAAGCCTAGGACGAAATCCACGAGCGCACATGGCAATATCCATTTTTTGACGCAATTCGCCAAGCAATGCAATGTAACGTACGGTCAGCACAAAAAGTTGAATTAATTTTTCTGGCAAAGGCAATTTACCAATGGCTTGAACAAGTACTGCATCATTAATATTCCACAAAAAAAGCCAAAGCGAAATCAGCAATAAATGAGTCCGCAAACTCAATTTTTCTGCTAATTCTATGCCTTGAAAATTGAGTTCAATGCCATTTTCTCCAATTTGCCAACTTAATGTCACCCACATTAAAGCAATAAAAATGATTAAAGCAAACCAACGTTTAAGATAGGGCAAAAAAGATTTTTGACTGAACTGCAGTGAAATAAAAAAGAGAGAAACTGCAAGCACATTAAGGGGGATAAGCCAAGTAAGATCATTCAATCCACTAATGATTAGCCCCCAGATAAACAGATAAATCAACCTAAAGTGCGGTTGAAATAAGCGATGAATTTTCATTAAGAGACATTCTGGGTACGATTCATGACTTCAGGATACATTTTACCAAGCAAGGTAATCACCCCTACGCTGATAATACTATCCAAAATAAATACCGGAAGATGAGAGACTAGCAAGAGCCAAACAAGATTCAGATAACTTTTTCCACCATCTAACATCAGCACAAAAGAAGCAAGCGCGCCTGCCCCGCCAACGCCAATTACGCCAGCTCCAATACCAACTAATAAGCGATCTTTTAATGCCATGTGCGGTTGTAAACGAGAACGGAAAAGATAATAAGCGATCACAGCTGGTATTGCCATCACGCAAAGATTGACACCTAACACGGCAAATCCACCAAAAGAAAAGAAAATGACTTGCAATAAAAGTGCGATGAGGAATGCTGGAAAAACGGCCCACCCAAGAAATAAACCAGCCATGCCATTTAAAATTAAATGCACGCTACCAATTCCTACAGGCACATGAATGGTTCCTGCCACAAAAAATGCAGCGGCAAAAAGTGCGGTGAGCGGTAAACGTTCTGATTCTAAACGACGTAACCCCACAGCAATGCCCGCAACAGCAACCACTGCGCCAGCTAATAAAATAGGCGTATGTAACACGCCTTCAGATAAATGCATTAAATACGTCCTTGTTTAATTTTACGCGCATTACGTAAAGCAATAAGTCCAGCAATACCAACGATATAACCGATTCCACCTAAAATATCATGCAAATAAATTTTATCTTTTAAATGTGCAATATCTTCACGAAGCAGCATTAAATCTGCACCGCTTTGATTTTCGGCAGAGGTATGAGCGGCAACAACCGACGCACGGTGTCCTTCATCGCCTTCCACCACCACTTTTAAGGTTGTGTGTGACACATCAGCAATAGAAAGCTTAAATGCACCTTGGCGGTCTGTTTTTCCAGTTAAAACGGGATCAGAAACACCTGAGCGGAAAACTTCTAAATAAGTTTCAGCTGCTGGGGTCATATCAGAATAATAGGATTTGCCAGAGAGTGTTTGCCCATCATATTGGGCAAACACATAAAGTGCGTGGGCATAAGCATTCGGGAGATAGCAAGCCGCAAAAAGTGCGGTTAAAAAAGCAAATTTTTTCATCCCAAATCCATATTATTGTGCGTCAAAAGTTAGCATATATTCTACAGTTCGACGATCGTAATCCGCATTATTTGTTACTTTTTCCTCAAACTCTGCCCATACTTTGTTGAAGCCTTTAGTTGGCGTAAATTGAGCGATACCTTTTTCATTAGTTAAATTGAACGGTGCATCTTCACTCACACCCACTTTAATGCCTTGAACGGGTTTACCATTATGTAACACAAGGATAGAAAGTGGTTTATTCGCTTGTGCCTTTTCTTGAGGAATCAATTCGTAAGCTTGTTGATGAGATTTGAAAGATTCAGCATCCCATTTCAAAATCGCTTTACCAAATTTAACAGGATTGGTACTAAATTCTGCTGTTGGTTCTTCACGTTTTGTTTTTTCAACGTATTTACCGCTTGGTAATTTTGACCATACACCATTATCGAAATGAACGAAAACTAAATCTGATTTAGGCATAAGATAGGCTTCGCCATTTCTGAATTGGTAATCAACGGCAGTTAATTTGCCTTGCGAATTTAAGGCTTGGATAGATTTAAGTTTAGATTCTGGATAGGTTTCAGTTTGTTCATGTCCAAATTTCACCACGTATTCATCTTGCGATGAAGCAGGCTCAAGCCAAACATTGTGTGCGTTAGCAACAGACATACCTAAAAGTGCGGTTAATCCCACAGCGATTTTTTTTAATTCCATTTTGGATACTCCTTGTTTGTTTAAGAAAATCTAGGCGTATGATAAAATATGAAGTAACTTTAGAATCAAGTCATTTTTTAAGGAAATTGATGAAAATTGGAGCACTTGCTAAAGCCCTAGGCTGTACCGTAGAAACCATCCGTTATTATGAACAACAAGGTTTAATCTCGCCCCCAAAACGTACTTCAGGCAATTTTCGCCAATATAATGAAGAACATTTGCAACGTTTATCATTTATTTGTAACTGCCGAAATTTAGATATTTCATTAAGTGAAATAAAAAGCTTACTGAATTTAGAAAATGCCTCCAAACAACAAGCAGAAGAAATTAATCGTGTGTTAGATAAACACATTAAAGAGGTGGCAACAAGGATTCACGAACTCGCCCATTTACGGATGAAATTAATTGAATTACGTGAGAAAACAGTCTCGAATGATGAAGATCCAATGAAATTGCTATTGCAACATAGTGGCGTGAAATTTGTGCGATTAAAATAACCGCACTTTTAGATTATGGCTGACTAGATAAACGCTGTTTTGCTTCCTGATTACCTAATTCAGCCGCTTTTTTCAGCCATTCCAATGATTTTTCAGGTTGGTTTTGTAAGCGATAAATATTACTTAACATCATCATCGCATCTGTATCTTTAGCTTGCGCTGTACGTTCAAAAAGCTTAATGGCTTGCTCTGTATTTTGTTTGACGTAATCGCCACGTAGATACATAACGCCAAGGTTATTTAGCCCTTTCACACTGCCCTTCTCTGCCGCTTCGCTAAACCACCAATAAGCCTTTTCATAGTCTCTCACCGTGCCACGCCCAAGGTTATATAACATACCTAAATTGCTTTGAGCCGTTATATTTCCTTCTAACGCCATTGGATACATAATATTGAAAACGTCGATCCATTGTTGTTTATTGGCAAACTCTTGTGCCAAATTCATTCTTGCTTGATCATCCATTTTCGGACTCGCTGTAACATCAACGGTTTTCATTGCCCAAATAGGCAAACTAAAACAAAGTAATACTATATGAAAAAATAACTTCAGTTTCATTTACAAGGTTGCTACTAAAAGTAAAATAAAAAACACGGCAGTAATCGCAAATTCGATTAGTCCAACTTGCATAACAGAAAGCTTTTTAGTGGGCAAATAAGCGGCTCGCACTAATCCAGGCACAAAAGCTAATGCTAAAATAAATTGTTGCGAAACCACAAAAATCAGCGCACATAATAAGTGAAAAATCACTGATGCCCAAAAATAACGTGGATTTTTTCGTTCACGCATCATTGATTTTACATAAAGTGTTGTTCCAATAAAAAATAATGTTGGATAAATCGCCACCCAAAGTATTTTTTCATCAAAAGTGCGGTCAGAAAAGTAATAGGATCCCATTCCAGCTAGAGCAAAAATTAAGATCCCTGCCAAGTCATTCCATAAATTGCGCTCATCTTTTTTCTTGGTGAAATAAATATTCACCGCAACAAACGGTAACATGGCAAACATAAAATACAACACTTGCCAATTATAAATTAACGCAGGAATCGCAAAAATCACGGCGGCAGCAAAATAAATCACAGACCATTTTTTATATAACTCAAGATTTTTACCTTTAAACAAATTCAAAAAAGGATAAGTCATCAAATAAAGCGAAAACCATCCTAATAATAAAAATAAGTGTGCCCATACTGGATTAGCAAGCAACATACCGTAAATAAAAGGCACCAATGCCATAACAATAGCACCGTGCTGATTAGAAATAAGCAGTTTCATAATAATTAAATAATTGAGAATAATTGTCGGATATTTTAGCCTAGTAAAGAGGATTTTACAAAGCAGTAAAGGCTATTTAGAATAGAAGAAAACACCCCAAAGGAGAACCCTATGACAATTCAACGCATTTTACCCAGTGCACGTTTAAGTGAAGTTTCAATTCATAACAACCTCGCCTATTTTGCAGGGCAAGTTCCCGAATTAACCATCGAGCAAAATGCCTACGAACAAACCAAAGAAGTATTAGGTTTAATTGATAAATTGTTAGCAAAAATTGGCTCCAATAAAAGCAACATTTTAACCGCCCAAATATTCTTGGCTGACATGCAAGATTATACACAATTAAATCAAGCTTGGGATGAATGGGTCGATCATGTTAGCCCACCGAGTCGAGCGACAGTGGAAGCTAAATTAGCGGATCCTCGTTGGAAAGTTGAAATTGTTATTATTGCAACTTGTTAGTTTTTTAAGCCGAATAAACAGGAGAATATTATGGAAAATTGGAGCAATGAAATTTGGGTAGCAATTGGCATCGCTTTTATTGTTGGATTATTTATTGGTTACATTATTGTGCGTTTAACCAAAGGCTCGGTAAAACATCAAGCTAAAACAGAAGCTGAATTAAAAACAGTCAAAACCCAACTTGATACACAAAAGGCGCAAATCGAAAAACATTTCGCAGAAAGTGCTGAGTTATTCAAAACCTTAATTAACGATTATCAAAAACTTTATCGCCACTACGCAACCTCTTCCAATAACTTACTGGGCGAAAAAGATCAAAAAGGTTTATTTACCCAACAGTTAATTACTGCAACAGATAAATCTCAAAATGAACAGCCTAGAGATTATTCGGAGGATGCATCAGGCTTATTTAAAGAAAATAAAGAAGAAAATTAAAAAGTGCGGCTAAAAATAGAAATATTTTTAGCCGTTTATTATTCTATTATTGCGTTGATTTTTTAGATTTTTTCCATTTCCAAAAAAAGAATAGTACAAGTAACCCAATAAATATATAAATCACAATTTGACCTTTTTGAATTTGTGTATGTAGCCAATCTAAATTTTTAGCCCCCAATTCCCCAAGATAAATCCAAATAGGTACAGAAATAATCGCAGCACAGAAATCTATTAAAACAAAACGAACATAACTTACACGGCGTGTAATACCTGATACCATATAAATTGGAGCACGTAAACCGGGTAAAAATCGTGCAACAAACAGTACTCGATTGCCATATTGACTGAATTTTTCACGCACCATTCTTAAACGCTGTAATGTTACGATTCTACGTATTGGTCGGAAACGTAAAATTTTCGTGCCATAAATTCGACCAAGCCAATACATACAGGAATCGCCAGCAAGCACACCAATCATACTAACCAGCAACATCAAATGAGAATTGACATTTTCTGGATAAAGCCCAGCAATGACACCACCTGAAACTAATGTTATATCTTCTGGAATAGGTACACCAAATCCACAAATAATTAAAACAAAAAGAACAGCCCAATAACCATATTCAGTAAAAAATCCAATTAAAAATTCCATTTGTTCCTGCTTTTTTATTATATTAATAGATGTGATAAAAAATTGGTTCACATTTTAATCTTTTCAAATCAAAAAGCCTAGAAAAAAGTTTGATTTGAAAATAAGGATATTCTATAATCCACGACTCTCAAGGCTTGTCTTTGAGCGGTTTTTAGGAAAATTGCTGGGTCGCCTGCGATTTTCTTTCTTTTAACATTTAATTTCAAGAGAACATTAAAATGGCATTTAAATTTAACGCTGAAGTTCGTACAGCGCAAGGTAAGGGTGCGAGCCGCCGCCTGCGTCACAATGGTCAAATTCCTGCAATCGTTTATGGTGGCAGCGAAGAGCCAGTTTCAATCATCTTAAACCACGATGAATTAAACAACGCGCAAGCACATGAATCTTTCTATTCTGAAGTGATTACTTTAGTGATCGGTGGTAAAGAAGTTGCAGTTAAAGTACAAGCAATGCAACGTCACCCATTCAAACCAAAATTGGTTCACATTGACTTCAAACGCGCATAATTCTAGTTCACGCATTTAAATAAAATAACAAAAAAGCTAAGACATTCATCTTAGCTTTTTTCTTACATATTCATTGTTTCTCAATAAATATCTAAACTTTAATTTTTGATCAAATAACGATTTTTGCAAGTTATTACGAAGATATTGAAAATATGGCTGGGGTACTAGGATTCGAACCTAGGAATGCTGAGATCAAAACCCAGTGCCTTACCGCTTGGCGATACCCCAATTAGATAAATCTTTGATTAGATATAAAGAAGACTTTTTTGATAGTATGGCTGGGGTACTAGGATTCGAACCTAGGAATGCTGAGATCAAAACCCAGTGCCTTACCGCTTGGCGATACCCCAACGACTATTTGACTTACAAAGCGATAAATGGTGCGGGACGAGGGACTTGAACCCACACACCTCTCGGCGCCAGAACCTAAATCTGGTGCGTCTACCAATTTCGCCAGTCCCGCAAATTTGGTGGCTACAGCGAGATTCGAACTTGCGACCCCAACATTATGAGTGTTGTGCTCTAACCAACTGAGCTATGTAGCCATCACTTAATTTGCTTAACCATATCGGCTTTGCGGGGCGTATTATGCTAATTTTGATGATCCTCGTCAAATACTTTTTTACAAAAAAAGTAATTTTATGTTTGTTTGGTTATTAATGAAGCATATCACTTATTTTTTATTCATTTAAACAACTTATATGGCTTTCTCAACAGCCAAATTTTTCCTAATCCTATTTTTTCTTTTATGCGTTCATTTATTGTTAATTAAAATTTATTTGACAAAAAATGATGAAATCGTTATTTCTATACCCACTATTCTAAAAAAAACACAACATCTAGGAGTATCTTATGCCCCATCTCTCAGTCGCCAAATTTGGCGGAATATCTGTTGCTAACCACGATGCGATGACAGCTTGTGCAAAAATTGTCATTGCCGATCCCAATACACGCGTAGTTGTGCTTTCTGCATCAGCTGGTGTAACAAATTTATTAGTGGCTTTAGTAAATGGTGTAAAAGCGACAGAACGTGAAAAATTAATTGGCAATGATCTGCATATCACTTCAGGTGTGGCAAAGCGTATTTTTGATACTGTTCAATCTTATAATGTGCGAATGATTAGTTATGGGGCAAGTACCAACAATGTTTGTATGTTAGTACAAAGTGAACATTCTGATGAAATTGTACGCTCGTTACACAAATCCTTATTTGAATAAAATTTAAACCTAAAGTGCGGTGAAAAATCACCACACTTTTTCTTTTATATCATTGAGATTAAAGCCGAAAAAGAGTAAAGTAAACGGCTGTTCATTTAACTAATTTAACCGAATAAAAGGCGGAAATTATGGGAAAAAGCGTTGTTATCTTAGGCGCACAATGGGGCGATGAAGGTAAAGGAAAAATCGTTGATCTTTTGACGGATCGCGTAAAATACGTAGTTCGTTATCAAGGCGGTCATAACGCAGGTCACACACTTATTATCAATGGCGAAAAAACCGTATTACGTTTAATTCCATCTGGTATGTTACATCCAAACGTAACTTGCTTAATTGGTAATGGCGTTGTGGTTTCGCCTGAAGCATTAATGAAAGAAATGGGCGAACTTGAAAGCCGAGGTATTAAAGTTCGTGAACGTTTATTAATTTCAGAAGCTTGTCCTTTGATTCTGCCTTATCACGTTGCAATGGATCACGCGCGCGAAGCAGCCCTTGGCAAAAAAGCTATAGGTACAACTGGTCGTGGTATTGGCCCAGCTTATGAAGATAAAGTAGCTCGTCGTGGTTTACGCGTAGGCGATTTATTTAATAAAGAAGCCTTTGCCGAAAAACTCAAAAACATCCTTGAATACTATAATTTCCAATTGGTGAACTACTACAAAGTTGAACCTGTCGATTATCAAAAAACCTTAGATGATGTAATGGCAATTGCCGATGTAATCACAGGTATGGTGGCAGACATCACTACAATTCTTGATACTGCGCGCAAAAATGGCGAACATATTTTATTTGAAGGCGCACAAGGGACAATGTTAGATATCGACCACGGTACTTATCCGTATGTAACCAGCTCAAACACAACGGCTGGTGGTGTTGCAACAGGCTCTGGTTTTGGCCCGCGCAATCTTGATTATGTACTTGGTATCATTAAGGCTTACTGTACTCGTGTAGGTGGTGGCCCATTCACAACTGAATTATTTGATGATGTGGGAGCTGAAATTGCGCGTAAAGGTAACGAATTTGGTGCGGTAACAGGTCGTCCACGTCGTTGCGGTTGGTTTGATGCCGTCGCCATTCGCCGTGCAATCCAACTTAACTCTATTTCTGGTTTCTGTATGACTAAACTAGACGTATTAGATGGTTTTGATAAAGTAAAAATCTGTGTTGCTTACAAAATGCCAAATGGCGAAATCGTTGAATATGCACCGTTAGCGGCGAAAGATTGGGATGGTGTAGAACCAATTTATGAAACATTACCTGGCTGGAAAGAAAATACTTTCCGAATCACAGATGTAAATAAATTGCCACAAAACTGCATTAACTATATTAAACGTATTGAAGAAGTGACTGGCGTACCAATTGATATTCTTTCAACTGGCCCTGATCGTGTAGAAACAATGATTTTACGTGATCCGTTCGCCGCTTAATTTCTTTCTATTTTCAGACCGCACTTTAAAAGTGCGGTCTTTTTTTATATTTTTTACTATTCTTCAATAGAACGTAATAATTCATTGATGCCCACTTTTCCTAAAGTTTTTGCATCCACTTTTTTCACGATCACTGCGCAGTATAAGCTATATTTTCCACATTTTGATGGAAGGCTACCTGATACCACCACAGAACCTGCTGGTACACGGCCGTAATGAATTTCGCCTGTTTCACGATCATAAATTTTGGTTGATTGACCAATGAATACGCCCATTGAAATAACACAACCATCTTCAACGATAACACCCTCAACCACTTCTGAACGCGCGCCAATAAAACAGTTATCGCCAATAATAGTTGGGTTAGCTTGTAATGGTTCTAACACGCCGCCGATGCCTACACCACCCGATAAATGCACGTTTTTACCAATTTGTGCGCATGAACCTACCGTCGCCCAAGTATCTACCATTGTGCCTTCGCCAACGTAAGCACCAATGTTTACATAAGATGGCATTAATACGCAATTTTTAGAAATGTATGCACCTTTACGCACCGTTGCAGAAGGCACAACACGGAAACCTTCTTCAGTAAAACGTTCTTCAGTGTAATCCGCAAATTTTAATGCCACTTTGTCGTAATATTTTGTTTCTGCGCCATCAATGATTTGGTTATCGTTAATGCGGAAAGATAGCAATACCGCTTTTTTTAACCATTGATGTGTTACCCATTCGCCAGCAATTTTTTCGGCTACACGATATTTTCCAGAATCTAATCCTTCGATCACTTCTTCAATTGCTGCGCGCGTTTCTGCATCAACGGTTTTTGGTGTAATTTCTGCACGTTTTTCAAATGCAGCTTCAATAATTGCTTGTAAATTTGACATAGAACTTCCTATATATGTTGTGAATAAAACGGCGTTAGTTTTACCATATTTTAAACGGGCAAGCAAAACACCGAAAAAAATCACCGCACTTTGTAGAAACAAAACTGCGGTGATAATAAAAAGTTAGTTTGATTAAAAGATTGAAAGTGCAAGCCCCACGACAACAGACATACTAAAAACAACCATAATCATTGCATAACCAAAATCGCTCATTTTGTTCTCCTCATAAAAAAATAACGCAGACATTCTAGCAAGAATAATACGAAAAAATCACTTCTTTTTATAAAAAATTTGCAATAAAGATGACTAAATTCTCAACAAACCTTTATAATAGGAAAAATTTTTTAGGGATTTAAATATATGGCAACAATTAAAGATGTGGCAAAAATGGCTGGTGTGTCCACCACAACCGTATCTCACGTAATTAATAAAACCCGTTTCGTTGCAAAAGATACGGAGGAAGCGGTGTTATCCGCAATTAAACAACTTAATTATTCCCCTAGTGCTGTGGCACGCAGTTTAAAAGTCAATACCACCAAATCCATTGGTATGATTGTGACAACCAGTGAAGCACCGTATTTTGCCGAAATAATCCATTCTGTTGAAGAACGTTGCTATCGACAAGGTTATTCTTTATTTTTGTGTAACACACAAAACGATCCTGAAAAAGTCAAAAATCATTTAGAAATGTTGGCAAAAAAAAGGGTCGATGGTTTGCTTGTAATGTGTTCTGAATATACTCAGGATTCATTGGATTTACTTTCATCATTTTCCACTATTCCAATGGTTGTAATGGATTGGGGGCCAAATACCAATACCGATGTGATTGATGATCATAGTTTTGATGGCGGTTATTTAGCAACCAAGCATCTTATAGAGTGCGGTCATAAAAAAATCGGGATTATCTGCGGCGAACTCAATAAAACTACCGCAAGAACGCGTTATGAAGGCTTTGAAAAAGCAATGGAAGAAGCTAAATTAACAATCAATCCGTCTTGGGTACTAGAGGGTGCATTTGAGCCTGAAGATGGCTATGAATGTATGAATCGTTTACTGACTCAAGAGAAATTACCAACCGCCCTATTCTGCTGTAACGATGTGATGGCACTTGGTGCAATATCAGCACTAACAGAAAAAGGCTTGCGTGTGCCAGAGGATATGTCAATTATCGGCTATGATGATATTCACGCCTCACGTTTCTACGCGCCACCATTAACCACCATTCATCAATCAAAACTACGTTTAGGCAGACAGGCAGTAAATATTCTGTTAGAACGAATTACTCACAAAGATGAAGGTGTTCAACAATATAGTCGTATTGATATAACCCCTGAGCTTATTATTCGAAAATCCGTTAAATCGATTTTATAAACTTAGCAAAAATAGACCGCACTTTTTAAACAATCCCTAAAAAGTGCGGTTCTTTTTTAGCTATTTTTTAGCTTTTCTTGATTATTTTCAAAATTTCTCTGAATAGCATTTGCCCTCCACCCTATTTTTAGTTATATCTATCGCCAACTGACAAATTTTATTTTTTACTTTTAGGAGTTCCTATGACACAAGAGTACAGTACTCTGCGCAATAACATTAGTATGTTAGGGCGTTTTCTCGGAGAAACCATCAATGATGCACAGGGCGAGGATATTCTCGAGTTAATCGAAAACATTCGTAAACTTTCTCGTAATTCTCGTGCTGGCGATGATAAAGCAAGACAAGAATTGCTCGATACGCTAGGTAGTATTTCTAATGAAAATATTATTCCCGTCGCACGTGCTTTCAGCCAATTTTTAAACCTCACTAACATAGCAGAACAATATCAAACAATTTCCCGTGAACATTCTCTTGCACAAAGTTCTTCTCAATCCTTAAGCGAACTTTTCAAACGCTTAAAAGAACAAAATGCTTCAGTGGAAGAGGTGCATAAAACAGTTGAAAAATTATTAATTGAGCTTGTTCTGACCGCACATCCAACAGAAACAACACGTCGTTCATTAATTCATAAACACATTGAAATCAATAAATGTTTAAGCAAGCTAGAACATCATGATTTAACGGAAAAAGAACGCAATATTATTGAGCGTCTATTACTTCGTTTAATCGCTGAAGCATGGCATACCAACGAAATTCGTACTGTTCGTCCAACACCATTTGATGAAGCGAAATGGGGCTTTGCGATGTTAGAAAACAGTTTGTGGCAAGCTGTGCCAGAATTTTTACGCCAACTCAACGAAACCACCCGTGAATTTTTAGGTTATGACTTGCCAGTAGGATTAAAACCTGTGCGTATTTCCTCTTGGATGGGCGGCGACCGTGATGGAAATCCATTTGTTACCGCACAAATTACCAAAAAAGTACTTTATTTTGCCCGCTGGAAAGCGGCGGATTTATTCTTACAAGACATCAGCAAATTAGCCGATGAACTTTCAATGATGAAATGTAGCGATGAATTTCGTGATAAATACGGCGAACATTTAGAACCCTATCGTTTCGTAGTAAAAAATTTACGCAATCAACTTACAGCAACATTAGCTTATTTTGATGATCACTTATCTAATCGCACACCAAGAGTCTCCGAAAGCGAGATTATTTTAGAAGATAATCAACTGTGGGAGCCGCTTTACGATTGTTATCAATCTTTAATTCAATGCGGTATGCGCATTATTGCGAATGGTTCATTGTTGAATATTTTGCACCGTATTAGTTGTTTTGGCGTGACACTTTCTCAAATGGATATTCGCCAAGAAAGCACCCGTCATACCGATGCCATTGCTGAAATCACGCGCTATATTGGTTTGGGCGATTACTCTCAATGGATGGAAGACGATAAACAGGCTTTCTTAATTCGTGAATTAAGCTCTCGCCGTCCATTGATTCCGCAAAACTGGACGCCATCGCCTGAAACCAAAGAAATTTTAGATACTTGTAAAGTCATTGCTCAACAAAAACAAGGTGTCATTGCGTGTTATGTTATTTCGATGGCGCGCAGTGCATCTGATGTTTTAGCCGTTCATTTACTCTTAAAAGAAGCTGGCGTGCCATATCATATTCCTGTTGTGCCATTATTCGAAACCTTAGAGGATTTAGATGCAGCCGAAAAAGTGATGACTCAACTTTTCAATGTGGGTTGGTATCGTGGCGTGATCAATAATCGTCAAATGGTAATGATTGGTTATTCGGATTCAGCAAAAGATGCGGGAATGATGGCAGCCTCTTGGGCACAATACCGTGCGCAAGAAGCCTTAGTAAATTTAACAGAAAAACTTGGCATTGAACTCACTTTATTCCACGGACGTGGTGGCACAATTGGTCGTGGCGGTGCGCCAGCACATGCGGCATTGCTTTCTCAACCACCTCGTTCCTTAAAAAATGGTTTACGTGTAACAGAACAAGGCGAAATGATTCGTTTCAAACTGGGTTTACCCGCAGTAGCAGTAGAAACCTTTGATCTCTACGCCAGCGCCATTTTAGAAGCAAATCTTTTACCGCCACCAGAACCGAAACCAGAATGGCGTACTATAATGGACGAGCTTTCCACGATTTCTTGCGATATTTATCGTGGTGTGGTGCGTGGCGATAAAGATTTTGTGCCTTATTTCCGCAGTGCGACGCCAGAACAGGAGCTCTCCAAATTGCCGCTTGGCTCTCGCCCTGCAAAACGCAATCCAAATGGCGGCGTGGAAAGTTTACGTGCGATCCCGTGGATTTTTGCTTGGATGCAAAACCGTTTAATGCTGCCAGCTTGGTTAGGGGCTGGTGCAGCTATTCGTCAAGTTATTGAACAAGGCAAAGGCGATATTATTCATAAAATGTGCGAAAACTGGCCGTTCTTTTCAACGCGAATCGGAATGTTGGAAATGGTCTTTAGTAAATCGGATACTTGGCTTTCCCAACAATATGATCAACGATTAGTGAAAAAAGAGCTTTGGTATTTAGGCGAAAATTTACGTAAGCAACTTGAAGATGATATTCAAACCGTCCTTTCACTTTCTCACCAAAGTGAATTGATGTCTGATTTACCTTGGATTGCAGATTCAATCGCATTACGTAATATCTACACGGATCCACTCAATCTACTGCAAGTGGAATTGCTTCACCGTTTCCGTGAAAATCCAGAGCAAGTCAATCCCGATGTGGAACAAGCATTGATGATTACCATCACAGGTATTGCGGCTGGGATGCGCAATACGGGCTAGAAAGATGAAAAAAGTGCGGAAAATTTTCCGCACTTTTTATTCAAATCGATCACTTAATAAAAATTGTAAAACCGCATCCATTCTCAAATGAGGAATGCTCTCCCCTTGTTCTAAAGGCTGAGGTTCAAAACTATCGAAATCAAAGTGCGGTTGTTTTTGCCAAAATTCTGCTCTTGGTAATTTACTTGGCACCGTTCCTGGATAAAGCGTAATCGGTTGTTTATCAATAGAACGAATCCCTTGAATTGCTTTAATTTCTTTTCCTTGCTGATTCACAATCACTTGCTTTGTGGTACGAACAGCCGCAATGGCGGTATATTCCGTATCAATTCCTTCAAATTCTACATGGCGACCACCCTCTTGCACAATTTGGCGCATTAAACTCACTAAATTAGGAATTTGATCACGAGTAATATGATCCGCCTTGGTCGCAACAAACATTAATCGATCAATTTGCGGAGAAAACAAACGATGAAGAAAATTTCTGCTGCCATAATGGAAATTATTAAATAACTGATTTAAGCCCATTTGCATATCTAAAAAGGCTTGCTGACTGTGATTTAAAGGCGTTAAACAATCCGCCAAAATAACTTGACGATCAAAGGTAGAAAAATAATTTTCGTAAAAACCTTTCACAATTTTATTGCGATAATAATTATAACGTTTTGTCAGCACGGCAAAATAGCTATTCGATTTGGCTGTTTTTTTCAAGGTTTGCCAATGTTCTTCCGAAAGATGAATCAATGGGAAAAATTGCAATACTGGCGCGCCCTCTAAATCACTTGGCAATACAAATCGCCCGGGCTGAATAAATTGCATGCCTTGCGCTTTGCATTGATGTAAATAATCCGTATAACTTTTCGCAATCTTGGCTAAAACATCTTCATTTGCGACCGCACTTAAATCCAAATTCTGCAACATGGAAAGCCAATTCTGCGCCAATTCTGCACGAACGCCAGTTGTGACCTTGATTTGCTCTTGTGACCATTGTTGAAAATCTAAATTTAACAACGGCAAATCGAGCAGCCATTCTCCCGGATAATCAAAAATATCCAGATAAAGCGTGCCTCGTTCTTTCAAATGACGTAGCAAGCCAGATTGGCGTTGAAAACGAATTGCTAAACGCGTTTCACTCACGCCACGAGTAGATTGAAACCATTGAGGCGGATTTTGTGACAAATCATTTAAATTACTTTCATAATCAAAACGTGGCACGCTGAGATCTTGTTGGGATACTCGTTTGACTGCCAAAATTGAACCATTTCTCGCTGCTTCAAACAAGGGCAAATTCTGTGATGAATGTTGATTAATGGAGAGAAGTTGATTGATTAAACTTGTAATAAACGCCGTTTTTCCACTCCGACTTAACCCCGTCACCGCCAAGCGCAAAGTGCGGTCAAAACCACGATTAATAATTTGATTGATTTCCTTTTGAACCCGATTAAACATTCAATATCCTAGCCATTTTTACTAATATGCCTTACAATTTGACACATAATTTATCACAATGCATTTGTTATGTTACGTCTAAATCTGAGATTTTTATCTTTTCTGCTCTGTATAAGCCAAAGTGTAGAATTACAGGCTGCGCCAAGTGTTCCAACATTTTTAACTGAAAATGGCTTAACTTATTGCACCCACGCTTCAGGTTTTTCATTTAATCCGCAAACGGCAGATGCAGGAACCAGTATGAATGTGGTCACGGAACAAATTTATAACAAATTATTTGATATAAAAAATCACAGTGCAACATTAACACCAATGCTGGCGCAATCTTATTCCATCTCAGCTGATGGTAAAGAAATTTTATTAAATTTACGTCACGGCGTAAAATTTCACCAAACCCCTTGGTTTATCCCAACACGTGATTTTAACGCGGAAGATGTAGTATTTTCGATTAATCGTGTATTAGGGCATAATACTTATTTACCAACCCTAGCTGAGGCGAATGTTACCTATAGTAATCCACAATATAAAGTGTTTCACGAACAAGCAAGAAAAGTGCATTTCCCTTATTTTGATAGCATTAAACTTAACGAAAAAATCAAATCTGTGACCGCACTTTCGCCTCATCAAGTAAAAATTGAATTATTTGAGCCAGATTCCTCCATCTTGTCGCATCTTGCCAGCCAGTATGCCATTATTTTTTCACAAGAATATGCCTATCAATTAAGCGCAGATGACAACCTTACTCAATTAGATACCCACCCAGTAGGCACAGGGCCTTATCAAGTAAAAGATTATGTATATAACCAATATGTTCGCTTAGTGCGTAACGAAAACTATTGGAAAAAAGAAGCAAAAATTCAAAATATTATCGTGGATTTATCTACTGATAGAAACGGGCGACTCGTCAAATTTTTCAATAATGAATGTCAAATAGCCTCTTATCCTGAAGTGAGCCAAATTGGCTTATTAAAGAGCAACGATAAGCACTACTATATGCAATCCACTGACGGAATGAATTTGGCATATCTTGCCTTCAATTTTGAAAAGCCATTGATGCAGGATCGCACCATTCGAGAAGCTATCTCACAAAGTTTGAACCGCGCACGTATTATTCACAACATCTATCACAATACTGCGACAGTGGCGAATAACATTATTCCTGAAGTATCTTGGGCTTCAAGTGTCAATACGCCAGAATTTGAGTTTGATTACAATCCCAAAATCGCCAAAAATAAATTAGCAGATAAAAACCTTTTGTTAAATTTATGGGTAATTAATGAAGAACAAGTCTATAATCCTGCACCTTTTAAAATGGCTGAAATGATAAAATGGGATTTAGCTCAAGCGGGTGTGAAAGTTAAAGTGCGTGCCGTAACTCGTCCATTTTTAACTGCGCAATTACGCAATCAATCGGAAAATTATGATTTGATTCTATCTGGTTGGTTAGCTGGTAATCTTGATCCTGATGGTTTTATGCGTCCAATTTTAAGCTGTGGAACAAAAAATGAACTCACTAATTTATCTAATTGGTGTAATGAAGAATTTGATCAATTTATGGATCGCGCCATTACCACCTCACATTTAAGTTCACGCGCAAAATCCTATAATGAAGCCCAAGAACTCGTTTTACGTGAATTACCCATTATTCCTATTGCCAATGTAAAACGTATTTTAGTCGCAAATAGTCGTGTGAAAGGAGTAAAAATGACACCTTTTGGTAGCTTAGATTTTTCCACCTTATATTTTATTCAGGAGAAACACTAATGTTATGGTCGGTTCTTCGCCATATTATGTGGGTGGCATTATTATTACTCGTATTATCGCTATTAGGCTTTGTCATTTTATTGCGCGATCCTCTTAATGCGAATCTTGTTACACAAAACATTTATATCGGCTATTTCCATTATTTAGGCACCTTGTTACAAGGTGATTTTGGCATTACCTATAACGGTGGAAAATCATTAATGAACCTTATTCTTACGGTTCTTCCTCCCACATTGGAACTTTGTTTCATTACATTGTTTTTGGCATTTATTTTTGGTTTGCCACTTGGCATTATAAGTGCGGTCAATTCTGAACAAGTTTTTGCAAAAAGTTTACAAATCCTATCTTATGTAGGGCTATCTATTCCAATATTTTGGTTAGCCCCCATTTTACTGTATGTTGCCGCGCTCTCACATTGGGAAATTGCCGCTATTGGACAATATAATTTGCTTTACGAAATTAAATCCATTACGGGATTTCCTGTTATTGATATGTGGTTTATGGAAGTACCTTATCGTACAAAAATCGTACAAAACATATTGCAACATTTAGCCTTACCAACATTGGTATTGTGTATTTTGCCAACAATGGAAATTATCCGCATTATTCATCAACGAGCAGAATATATTTTGAATCAAAATTTTTCTAAAGTAGCGACAACACGGGGTTGGTCAAAATGGAAAATTCTCCATCAATACGTATTCCGTAATACTTTTCCGCTGCTTGTTCCACAAGTACCACGTGTATTCACATTAGTATTAACGCAATGTATGTTGGTAGAAACGGCTTTAGGTTGGCCTGGCATTGGTCGTTGGTTAATTAATGCCGTAAATGAACAAGATTACAACAGCATTGCCGCAGGTGTAATTGTTATTGGTGTATGTATTATTTTGATTGATACATTCACTAAAATATTCACTTTTATACTCGATCCATTTAAAAAGAAAGGTTGGTATGCAAAATAAAGAACCTGATGAATTCCGCGAAAGCACCTCAATCTTTCAAATTTGGTTACGCTTTCGTCAAAATACCATCGCACTTTTTAGCTTTTATTTATTAATCGCATTAATTTTTACCGCACTTTTTGCTAGTTATCTTGCACCTTATGCTGATAATCGACAATTTATTGGGCAAGAATTAATGCCTCCATCTTGGGTAGATAGAGGAAAAATTGCTTTTTTCTTTGGTACTGATGATTTAGGTCGCGACATATTAAGTCGTTTAATTATGGGTACTCGTTATACCTTAGGTTCTGCTTTACTGGTTGTCTTTTCAGTGGCAATAATAGGCGGCGCACTAGGAATTATTGCAGGACTACTGAAAGGTATTAAAGCTCGTTTTGTCGGGCATATTTTTGATGCGTTTTTATCGTTACCTATTCTATTAATTGCCGTTGTTATTTCAACATTAATGGAACCAAGTTTATGGAATGCAATGTTTGCTACGCTATTAGCGATTTTGCCTTATTTCATTCACACTATCTATCGCGCTATTCAAAAAGAATTAGAAAAGGATTATGTTGTAATGCTAAAACTTGAAGGCATTTCCAATCAAGCCTTATTAAAAAGCACTATTTTACCGAATATTACTGTTATTTATATTCAAGAAGTGGCTCATGCTTTTGTTATAGCCGTGTTGGATATTAGCGCGTTAAGTTTTATTTCTCTTGGTGCACAACGACCTACACCAGAATGGGGGGCAATGATAAAAGACTCTTTGGAACTACTTTATCTTGCACCTTGGACAGTACTTTTACCCGGTTTCGCTATTATTTTTACTATTTTATTAAGTATTATTTTCAGTAATGGCTTAACTAAAGCCATCAATCAACATCAAGAATAGCCTATGGCACTTTTAGACATTTGTAACCTCAATATTGAAATTCAAACCTCCAATGGACGTATAAAAATTGTAGATGGCGTCAATCTTTCCCTTAACGAAGGGGAAATCAGTGGATTAGTTGGCGAATCAGGCTCAGGAAAAAGCTTAATCGCTAAAGTCATTTGTAATGCAATTAAAGAAAATTGGATTATTACTGCCGATCGCTTTCGTTTTCACGATATCGAATTACTTAAACTCAGTCCTAATAAACGCCGAAAGTTAGTGGGTAAAGAAATATCCATGATTTTCCAAAATCCCTTATCTTGCCTTGATCCAAGTCGAAAAATAGGGAAACAACTCATCCAAAATATTCCTAATTGGACATTTAAAAATAAATGGTGGAAATGGTTTGGGTGGAAAAAAAGACGTGCTATTGAATTGTTACATCGCGTAGGAATTAAAGATCATCGTGATATTATGGCAAGCTATCCTAACGAACTGACAGAAGGCGAAGGACAAAAAGTTATGATCGCAATGGCTGTCGCTAATCAGCCACGTTTATTAATCGCAGATGAACCAACAAATGCATTAGAATCAACCACTGCCCTACAAGTTTTTCGTTTACTTTCCAGTATGAACCAAAATCAGGGAACAACAATTTTACTTACGAGTAACGATATTAAAAGTATTAGTGAATGGTGCGATCAAATTTCAGTGCTTTATTGTGGGCAAAATACCGAATCTGCCCCGACTGAAATATTAATCGAAAGTCCCCATCATCCTTATACCCAAGCCTTAATTAATGCAGTACCCGATTTTACTCAACCTTTGGGGTTTAAAACTAAATTGGGTACGTTAGAAGGCACCGCGCCTATTTTAGAGCAAATGCCAATTGGCTGTCGTCTTGGCCCAAGATGCCCTTTTGCACAAAAAAAATGTATGGAAAAACCAAGACGATTGAAAATAAAACAACACGAATTTTCTTGTCATTATCCTATTAATTTACGAGAAAAAAATTTCAAAGAAAAAACAACCGCCACCCCTTTTATACTTAATTGCAAAGGAAATGAATAATGCCCTTATTACAAGTGGAAGATTTAACTAAAACTTTTAAAGGTCACGCCAGTTTATTTGGTCGAAATCAATTCAATGCAGTGGATAAAGTGAGTTTTACCCTTGAACGTAAACAAACACTTGCAATCATTGGCAATAATGGCTCTGGTAAATCAACCCTAGTGAAAATGATAGCGGGCATTATTCCGCCAACTTCTGGTCGAATTTTATTTAATGATCGAGAATTACAATATCAGGATGCCCAATCTAGAGCTAAACATATTCGTATGGTTTTCCAAGATGCCAACTCTGCATTTAACCCACGTTTAAATATTGGACAAATATTAGACGAACCATTAAGCCTAGCGACAGATTGGACAGAAACACAACGTAATGAAAAAATCTTTGAGACCCTCTCTCTTGTTGGGCTTTATCCTGATTACACAAATCTCAATATTAAGCATCTTTCTATTAGCCAAAAACAGCGTGTCGCTTTGGCACGTGCGCTGATTTTAGAACCTGAAATAATTATTATAGATGATGCAATTGGCAATTTAGATGCTTCTGTACGTATTCAATTGCTTAATTTAACCCTTGATCTGCAGCAACGTTTAGGTATTTCTTATATTTATGTAGGGCAAGATCTCGGTGTAATTAAACATATTGCAGATACGATTATCGTAATGGATGAAGGAAAAATGATTGAATATGGCAACCCTCAAAATCTTTTTACTGATCCACAAACTGATGTTACTCGTCGCTTAGTCGAAAGCTATTTTGGCAAAATTTTAAATGAAACTGCTTGGGTAAAAGACAAAAATGCTCAGTAAGGAAAGAAAAAATGAACACTCGTCCCTTTTATTTCGGACTTATATTTATCGCGATTATCGCTATACTTGCTAACTATTTAGGAAGCACTGACTTTTCCCATCATTATCATATCAGTGCCTTAATTATTGCCATCTTGCTGGGAATGGCAATCGGCAATACCATTTACCCGCAATTTTCAACACAAGTAGAAAAAGGCGTATTATTTGCCAAAGGCACGCTTCTTCGCACTGGCATTGTGCTCTATGGTTTCCGCCTCACTTTTGGCGATATCGCCGATGTAGGATTAAATGCTGTTGCCACTGATGCAATCATGCTAATTTCAACCTTTTTTCTTACCGCACTTTTGGGCATTCGTTATCTAAAAATGGATAAACAATTGGTTTATCTCACTGGGGCAGGATGTAGTATTTGTGGTGCGGCAGCGGTTATGGCGGCAGAGCCTGTTACCAAAGCAGAATCTCATAAAGTTTCAGTGGCGATTGCCGTAGTGGTCATTTTCGGGACACTTTCTATTTTTACTTATCCATTTTTCTACACTTGGTCACAACATTTAATTAACGCTCATCAATTCGGTATTTATGTTGGTTCTAGCGTGCATGAAGTCGCTCAAGTTTATGCCATTGGGGGAAATATAGATCCTATCGTGGCGAATACTGCCGTCATTACCAAAATGCTCCGAGTGATGATGCTTGCACCATTTTTATTAATGCTTTCTTGGTTATTAACACGTAGTAATGGGGTATCAGAAAATACATCGCATAAAATTACAATTCCTTGGTTTGCTGTACTTTTTATTGGCGTTGCCATTTTTAATTCTTTTGATTTATTACCAAAAGAACTCGTGAAATTATTCGTTGAAATCGATTCTTTCTTATTAATTTCAGCGATGGCTGCACTTGGCTTAACGACACAAGCAAGCGCAATCAAGAAAGCAGGACTAAAACCTCTGATTTTAGGGATGCTGATTTATTTATGGCTAGTGATTGGGGGATTTTTAGTGAACTATGGAATATCAAAATTAATATAAATTCACTTAACATTGACCGCACTTTTAAAGTGCGGTCTTTTTTTATGAAGAATATTTTCAGGTATGGTTGTTTAAAACATAAAATTACGCTTTATTTCAAAGGACGATTTAATAAACCATCCTCTAAAAATAAAGGGCCAATTGGGCGTTTAGGAATATCAAACTTTTGTGGATAAATCACATCAACCAAATACAATCCATCGGGTTTTGCTGTTGGTGCAGCAAGCTGACGATTTTTCTGCTCAAGTAGCCATTGCATCCATTCAATCGGCTGATTTCCAGCACCGACCTCAATCAAACTTCCCACAATATTGCGCACCATATGATGCACAAAAGCGTTCGCCTGAATATCAACAATAATATATTTTCCGATACGAGACACATTCAAATGATGCACATTACGCCAAGGCGTATGAGACTGACATTGCGCCGCACGGAAAGAGGAAAAATCCTGTTCGCCAAGTAAACATTGCCCTGCCTGATGCATTTTTTCCGCATCTAAATCTAAATGGCAATGGGTTATTCCTCCCGCTAAAATCGCAGAGCGTAATTTATTACAATAAAGAATATAACGGTAACGGCGTGCTGTTGCAGAAAATCTGGCGTGAAATTCATCATCGACTTGTTTTGCCCAACTCACTGCAATGTCATCAGGTAAATGAGCATTCGTACCAAAAGCCCAAGCCTTCTCTGGACGAACCGCATTGGTTTCAAAATGAACAACCTGCCCCGTTCCACTTACGCCAGAATCCGTTCGCCCCGCACAAAATATGTCAATTTTTTCATTTGCAATGTGAGAAAGTGCCTTTTCTAATTCTTCTTGTACACTGCGGACTTTTTCTTGTCTCTGCCAACCATAATAATTTTGCCCGTTATACTCAATGCCTAATGCAATTTTCATTTTTTACCTTTTGGCTTAATAAAGTGCGGTTATGGTAGCCCAAGTTTATTTGGAGCGCAAATGCATAAAAACACGCCAAAATTTATTCAAAAATAAGTGATAGCTTCTAAAAATTACAACAATTAATGTGAATTTTTTGTGATAAAGATCCCATTCTGATAATCTGCCATTAGAGTTTACACTCCAAACTCCCTATAATTAATCAATATATTATGAAAAACTAAAAGGAAAATTATGAAAACATTAAGTGAATTTATCGTTGAACGCCAAGCTGAATATCCAAACGCAAAGGGGGAATTGAGTGGTATTTTGTCGTCAATTCGTCTTTTAGCGAAAATTATTCATCGAGATATTAACAAAGCAGGTTTAACAAATATTCTCGGTCAATCTGGTATTGAAAATGTACAAGGCGAAAGTCAAATGAAACTCGATTTATTCGCCCATAATACGATGAAAGCGGCATTAATGGCACGTGAAGAAGTGGCAGGGTTTGCATCTGAAGAAGAAAGTTTTATTGCGTTTGATACAGAACGTGGCCGTAATGCAAAATACATTATTTTAACGGATCCCCTTGATGGCTCTTCAAATATTGATGTAAACGTATCCGTCGGTACAATTTTCTCCATTTACCGTCGCGTATCTCCAATTGGCTCACCTGTTACCTTAGAAGATTTTATGCAACCAGGGAATAAACAAGTTGCCGCGGGTTATATTGTTTATGGTTCATCAACTATGTTGGTTTATACCACTGGTCACGGTGTGAATGGTTTCACTTATGATCCGTCTATCGGTACATTCTGTCTTTCTCACGAAAATATGCAAATGCCAAAAGAGGGCAAGATTTATTCCATCAATGAAGGACAATACCTGAAATTCCCACAAGGTGTGAAAAAATATATTAAATATTGCCAAGAAGAAGATAAAGCGACTCATCGCCCTTACGTATCTCGCTATATTGGTTCACTTGTAGCAGACTTCCACCGCAACTTATTAAAAGGCGGCATTTATATTTACCCAAGCGCAACCAACTATCCAAATGGAAAACTCCGTTTATTATATGAAGGCAATCCTATTGCATTTTTAGCGGAGCAAGCTGGTGGTGTCGCAACGGATGGTTATCGTCGAATTTTAGATATCGAACCAACCGCACTTCATGAACGTGTTCCACTATTTGTTGGTTCAGAAGATATGGTAAAAAAAGCACAAGAAATGATGGAAGAATTTAAAGAAGAATAATAAAAATCTCCTCGATTAAAAGGGGAGATTTTTATCAATAAACTGATCAAAAAAACCGAACTTTAATGTTCGGTTTTCTTCTTCATTACATAATACGACGCGATTGAGTGTAGGTTCTAGCCCAATATTTTTCATCAAGGGAACTTATTGTCACGCCTTGCCCTGTACTTGCGTGCATAAATTGGTTATTACCAATATAAACACCAACGTGATTATTTTTACGGAAGAAAACTAAATCGCCTCTTTTAAGTTCTGATTTATTAATTTTTCTACCTAAATGACGCTGTTCAGCCGTAGAACGAGGCAATTCAATACCAAAAACTTCAGAAAAAGTAGTTTGCATAAATGCTGAACAATCAATACCACGTTTAGTCGTACCGCCCATACGATAGCGAGTACCAACCCATTCATTATAAACACTGGCTAGAGCCTTATCGCCCATCAAAGCAGAGGAACGGTTTGTTCTCACTTTGTGAAAAATGCCTGTTCGATTATCTTTTTCTAAATTATTAATTAAACCAGTTAATTGAATATCATCATTTTCTGAAATAACCTGATGACTTACCGTTCGTGGTGCATTAGAACAAGCGGTTGCTAATACAGTTAAACCAACAATAACTAAAATTCTTTTCAACATAATTTCAAATAATTAAAAGAAATAAAATTTCGCAGCGGCTATCAAAATTTGAATAAAATTGCCAGTAAAAATCCAATTCTAATGGAATTTTTGTGATCTTTTACACAATGACTTAATTTGTTCCACCAACAGTAATTTCATCAATTTTTAGTGCTGGCTGTCCTACGCCAACAGGTACACTTTGTCCCTCTTTACCACAAACCCCGATACCTAAATCAAGTTCTGATTTATCTGCAACCATAGAAATTTTTTGCATCACTTCAATGCCGCTACCGATTAAAGTTGCACCCTTCACTGGTTTCGTGATTTTCCCTTTTTCAATTAAATAAGCTTCTGAAGTGGAAAATACAAATTTACCAGAAGTAATATCCACTTGACCGCCCCCAAAGTGCGGTGCATAAATCCCCTGTTCTACAGAAGCAATCAAATCATCAAACTGACTTTGTCCAGCAAGCATATAGGTGTTAGTCATTCGAGGCATTGGCAAATGTGCATAAGACTCGCGACGACCATTCCCCGTAGGTGCTACGCCCATCAAACGGGCATTCATTTTATCTTGCATATAACCTTGCAAGATCCCATCTTTGATAAGTACATTGCACTGGCTTGGCACACCTTCATCATCAATAGTCAATGATCCTCGACGATTTTCAATGGTGCCGTCATCTACAATTGTACATAATGGAGAAGTTACTTGTTCACCAATCTTACCTGTAAAAAGTGAACTTTCTTTACGGTTAAAATCGCCTTCTAAACCGTGACCTACTGCTTCGTGTAGCAACACACCTGGCCAACCAGCACCTAATACAACAGGCATTAATCCAGCTGGTGCTGCAATTGCACTAAGGTTTACGAGTGCTTGACGAACCGCTTCTTTAGCAAATCTTACAGCTCTAATATCGCCATCAATAATTTCAAAGAACCAATCGAAACCGAAACGCCCACCAGAACCACAACTGCCGCGTTCACGTTTGCCATTTTCTTCTACTAACACAGAAATAGATAAGCGAACTAAAGGACGAATATCTGCTGCTAGTGTACCATCCGTCGCCATGACTAATATTTCTTCATAAACGGAACTAAGACTTGCTGAAACCTTGGTTACACGATGATCTTCAGCTCGAGCTGTACGATCAACCAAATGTAATAGCTCAATTTTTTTCTCTTTGGTTAAACTTTCCAAAGGATTAATCGCTGCATAACGAGTAACAGGATTTACAACATTAAAAGCGGATGGCGAAATTAAATTTCCCTGTTTTACTTGTGCAATTCCTTTCACGGCTTCTGCACATTGCTGCAAAGAAGCAAGATTAATTTGATCGGCATAAGCAAAGCCTGTTTTCTCACCAGAAACAGCTCGCACGCCAACGCCACGATCAATATGAAAACCGCCTTCTTTTATAATGCCATCTTCTAATACCCAACTTTCATCTTGGCTAAGTTGAAAATACAGATCGGCATAATCAATATTGCGATGCGACATAACATCAAAAATATTGAGTAATGTTTGAGTTGAAAGATTGCTTGGCGTGAGTAATGTATTTGAAACTTGGTTTAACATATTTTTTCCAGTCTAAAGTAAATACCTTGTGAGTGCTTATATCCGTTTAATACAACAGCACAGATTAAAATCAGATTAATAAAGTGCGGTTGATTTTGAGGTTATTTTTCTAAATGCGCTAATCCAAATTGATACAAAGCATTCTTCTTATAACCATACAATTCCGCAACAATAGCTGCTGCTTTTTTTAGTGGCAATTCTTCTGCAATTAATTCAAGTGCCTTTACCGCTTGCGGCGAAATTTCATCGTTATTGTCAGACTTTGGTTTGCCTTCCACAATCAAAACCATCTCGCCTTTTGTACGATTTGGATCTTCTAAAAGCCATTCTCGTAAATTTTTAATCGTGTTGCCCGTAATCGTTTCCCAAGTTTTAGTCATTTCACGGGCTAACACAATATATCGTTTTTCTCCTAGCACCGCTTGCATATCTTCTAGCGTATCTAAAATACGATGGGTAGATTCATAAAAAATCAAAGTGCGGTCTTCTTCGGCAATATTTTCTAATTTATCTTTGCGCGCTTTACTTTTCGCAGGTAAAAAACCTTCAAAACAAAATCTATCAGAAGCAATCCCCGATGCGCAAAGTGCGGTAATTGCCGCACAGGCTCCAGGCAAAGGCACAACTCGAATGCCAGCTTCACGGCATTGACGAACTAAATGAAAACCAGGGTCACTGATTAATGGCGTCCCCGCATCAGAAATCAAAGCAATACTACTCCCCTGCTTGAGCTTTTCCACCAAAATATGGGCTTTTTCTTGTTCGTTATGATCGTGCAAAGCAAAAAATGGCTTCTTTATGCCGTAATGGCTCAATAAAAGTCCACTATGGCGAGTATCCTCTGCTGCAATTAAATCCACTTGCGCAAAAGTCTCTAAAGCACGCTGGGTAATATCCTGTAAATTACCAATGGGCGTGGCAACAATGTATAAAATTCCGGTTAAATCAGTCATTTTTGTTTGCTTTTAAGTTATGAGATAAGTAAGATCTGCTACAACTATTGTCTGTTTATGATGGAGCAAAGATGTCTATTCTATTACAAGGTGGACGTTTTAAAAAACGTTTAATGCCAATTTTATTGTCAATGGCTTTAGCTGGCTGTTCAAATCTACTTGGTAGCAATTTCACGCAAACCTTACAACAAGATGCAAATGCAAGTTCTGAATTTTATATAAACAAATTAGGGCAAACACAAGAACTTGAAGATCAACAAACCTATAAATTGCTCGCAGCTCGCGTGTTAATCCGTGAAAATAAAGTTGAACAATCAGAAGCGTTATTAAGGGAATTAGGCGAATTAAATGATGCGCAAAAATTAGATCGAGCATTAATTGAAGCGAGAATTTCTGCTGCAAAAAATGCTAATGAGGTCGCTCAAAATCAATTACGTGTATTAGATTTGAATAAATTAAGCCCGTCACAAAAATCTCGTTATTACGAAACCTTAGCTATTGTTGCCGAAAACCGTAAAGACATGATTGAAGCAGTAAAAGCGCGGATAGAAATGGATAAGAATTTAACAGATGTACAACGTCGTCAAGATAACATTGATAAAACTTGGGCTTTATTGCGTTCAGCGAATACTGGCGTTATTAATAATGCCTCCGATGAAGGTAATGCAGCTTTAGGCGGCTGGCTCACTTTAATCAAAGCTTACAACGATTATATTCGTCAGCCTGTTCAATTAAGCCAAACACTACAAAGCTGGAAAAATGCCTATCCAAATCATTCAGCCGCAATTTTATTTCCAAAAGAATTACTTTCTTTATTAAATTTCCAGCAAACAACTCTTTCACAAATTGGTTTGCTGCTGCCATTAAGTGGTGATGGACAAATTCTTGGTACAACCATTCAATCGGGTTTCAACGATGCAAAAGGTAACTCAACCGTTCCAGTACAAGTATTTGATACCTCAATGAATTCTGTTCAAGAAATTATTGTACAAGCAAAACAAGCAGGAATTAAAACCTTAGTCGGCCCATTACTAAAACAAAATCTTGATGTGATTTTAGCGG
>ERZ1023266.19-NODE-19-length-89427-cov-813.148615_pt1 | contig 89427 bp, 77 predicted proteins | sample MGYA00380462_ERZ1023266 | MGnify/ENA primary metagenome ERZ1023266 (study PRJEB33173, sample SAMEA4830414) | metagenome | study: EMG produced TPA metagenomics assembly of the PRJEB25223 data set...
CAATAAGAACGAGTGAAAGGTAGAGTAAAGACTGAGTAACGAGAGATAAAAGAGAGAAGACGAGTTATCAAAGAATTATCCTGGCGGCGATAGTGCGGTGGACCCACCTGAGACCATACCGAACTCAGAAGTGAAACGCTGTAATGCCGATGGTAGTGTGGGGTTTCCCCATGTGAGAGTAGGGCACCGCCAGGTTACCAAATAAAAAATCTAAATATAAATCTATCTAAGATAGATAAAATTAAATTAAGTAAAAACAGAATTAAACAAATTAGATAAAGAATAAATATAGAACCCCAGTTTAAGGACTGGGGTTTTGTATTTTAACTAAAATAATTATCTAAATAATTAATTTTATTAATTAGCATATTTCTAATTTTAATGTATTATACTGGTTCCCTAATTCTTAATTTTATATGAATATTATTAATGAAACCAACCTTTCTAGAATTTAGACATCTTAAAACTTTATTGGCTTTAAAAGAGACAGGCAGCGTTTCTCTAGCTGCAAAGCGCGTATATCTAACCCAATCAGCACTTTCTCACCAAATTAAATTAATAGAAGAACAATTTGGCTTGCCTTTATTTGAGCGTAAAAGTAATCCACTTCGTTTTACTTCAGCGGGAGAGCGTTTAATTCGTCTTGCGAATGAAGTAATGCCGAAAGTGATTGATGCTGAACGTGATCTTGCACGGGTAAAACACGGCGATGCAGGACAGTTACGTATAGCGGTGGAATGCCATACTTGTTTTGATTGGTTAATGCCAGCGATGGATGAATTCCGTCAGCATTGGGGGCTAGTAGAACTGGATATTGTATCTGGCTTTCATACTGATCCCGTTGGTTTATTACTTTCCCATCGAGCAGATTGGGCGATAGTATCAGAAATAGAGCATAATGATGATGTCATTTTTAAACCGCTCTTTTCTTATGAGATGGTTGGCATTTGCTCAAAAGATCATCCTTTAGCAGAAAAAGATATTTGGGAAGCGGAAGATTTTATTGATGAAACTTGGGTAACTTACCCCGTACCTGACGATATGTTAGATCTATGGCGTAAAGTGCTTAAATCAAAAGGCATTAATCCTACTCGCCGTACAACAGAACTTACTATTGCAATGATTCAACTTGTTGCGAGCAAACGCGGCATTGCCACAGTGCCTTATTGGGCTGCCTTGCCTTATTTGGAAAAAGGTTATGTTGTGGCAAGAAAAATCACAAAAAGTGGCTTATACAGCAACTTATATGCCGCGATTCGCAAAGAAGATGAATCTCTTTCTTATTTAGAAGATTTTTATCAAACAGTCAAATCTCAAAGTTTCTCAACTTTACCCGGACTTTCTGTTTTAAATTTATAGACATAATTAATGAATTTATCTCAACAAAATCAACAGTCTAACCCAATTACTGAAGCGGCTAAGGCTGCTTTTCCCTACAGCGTACCAATGATTGCAGGATTTTTATTTCTTGGCATAGCATACGGTATTTATATGAAAGCACTTGGTTTCGGATTTTTATATCCTACTTTGATGGCTTTACTTATTTATGCGGGTTCTGTTGAATTTATTGCAGCAGGCGCACTTATTGCACCTTTCTCTCCAATCAGCGTATTATTAATTACCTTAATGATTAGTGCCCGCCAAATTTTTTATGGCATATCAATGCTAGAAAAATATGGCATACATATAGGAAAAAAACGCTGGTATTTAATCACAACACTTGTAGATGAATCTTTTTCCCTAAATTATATGGCAAAAATCCCACCGCACTTAGATAAAGGCTGGTATATGTTTTTTGTGAGCTTATATTTGCATATTTATTGGGTACTTGGCGCAGCAATGGGGAATTTATTTGGTACTGTTTTACCTTTTAATTTAAAAGGTGTGGAATTTTCAATGACAGCACTATTCTTAGTTATTTTTGCAGAAAATTGGTTAAAAGAAAAATCCCACGAAAGCTCTCTCTTAGGTTTAGGCATCGCATTAGTTTTTTTACTTATTATAGGAAAAGAATATTTTTTAATTCCAACATTAATTGGCATTTGGTTAATTCTAACTATGCGCATAACTAAATTAGAAACAAAATTGGAATCTTTAAAATGACATTAATAGAACAAATCATTACCATCGGAATTTGTATAGTGGCGGTACAATTTACACGTTTATTACCATTTTTTGTGTTTCCTGTTAATCGCCCCATTCCACAATATATCCGTTATCTTGGAAAAGTTTTACCCCCTGCAATGTTTGGTATGCTTGTCGTTTATTGCTATAAAAATATTGAGATTTTAACTGGCTATCACGGCATTCCTGATTTGCTTGCAGGAATAGTCGTGCTTGGTTTACATTTCTGGAAGAAAAATATGTTTCTATCTATTGCCGTAGGAACACTTTTCTATATGGCTCTCGTTCAACTTATTTTTATATAATTTTCCCTTGCAAACGGTTGCTTCTTTTTCTTATCTTTTCCTTGCGTTAAAAATCTTTTATCATACCCACCGTTTTTATTTTTAATCAAAGAGAACAAAATAATGGACTTTAATTTTATTGAGTTTTTAGGTTATATGGCGACTTTTTTTGTTGCTGCATCTTTCTTATTTAAATCTATTGTGCATTTACGCATTGTAAATAGTATCGGCGCGATTTTATTTGTTATTTACAGCCTAATTATCACAGCATACCCTGTTGCATTATTAAATGCCTTTTTAGTTGTGGTAAATATTTATCAACTTTGGCGATTAAAACAAGAAAATCTCTCTAAATAAAAGAAAAGCGTTGAATTAAATTTCAACGCTTTTTTTCTGAAAAAGTGCGGTAGAATTTTACCGCACTTTGTCATTTTAATGTTCGCGAGTTTTGTAAAAAACGACATCAGGATAACGTTCTTGAGCTAAATTTAGATTTACCATTGTTGGCGCGATATAGGTTAAATTATCGCCGCCATCTAAGGCTAAATTTTGCTCGTTTTTACGTTTAAATTCTTCAAATTTTTTCCCATCGGCACATTCCACCCAACGAGCCGTGGCAACGTTCACATTTTCATAAATCGCTTCCACGTTATATTCAGTTTTTAAACGCGAAACCACCACATCAAACTGCAACACACCCACAGCCCCCACAATTAAATCGTTGTTTAATAATGGACGAAACACTTGCACTGCACCCTCTTCAGAAAGTTGCACCAAGCCTTTTAACAGTTGTTTTTGTTTAAGAGGATCTTTCAAACGAATACGACGGAACAACTCTGGCGCAAAATTTGGAATGCCTGTAAATTTCAGCGTTTCGCCTTGCGTGAATGTATCGCCAATTTGAATCGTACCGTGATTATGTAAACCAATAATATCACCAGCGTAAGCTTCTTCAGCGTGAGCGCGATCGCCTGCCATAAAAGTCAGCGCATCAGAAATGACCACATCTTTACCAATTCGAACATGTTTTAGTTTCATGCCTTTTTCATATTTGCCTGAAACCACACGCATAAACGCCACTCTATCACGGTGTTTCGGATCCATATTGGCTTGAATTTTAAACACAAAACCACTGAATTTTTCTTCCGCACTTTCCACCGTTCTTGTATCCGCTTGACGAGATTGCGGTTTCGGAGCCCATTGCGTTAAGCCATCAAGAAAATGATCCACCCCAAAATTGCCTAATGCTGTCCCGAAAAATACAGGGGTAAGCTCGCCCTTAATAAAGGCATCTTGCTCAAATTCATTACTTGCGCCTTGCACCAATTCCAATTCATCACGAAGCTGTTGTGCTAAATCATCGCCAACAGCAACATCTAATTCAGGATTATTCAAGCCTTTAACAACACGCACTGCCTGAATGGTTGAACCCTGCCCTGATTGATATAAATAGGTTTCATCTTTTGCAAGATGATAAACGCCCTTAAACAACTTCCCACAGCCAATTGGCCAAGTAATTGGCGCACAACGAATTTTCAACACATTTTCCACCTCGTCCAACAATTCCATCGGATCACGAATATCACGGTCGAGTTTATTCATAAACGTAATAATGGGCGTATCACGTAAACGTGTGACTTCCATCAACTTAATCGTACGTTCCTCCACCCCTTTGGCAGAGTCAATAACCATCAAACAGCTATCCACAGCGGTTAAAGTGCGGTAAGTATCTTCAGAGAAATCTTCGTGTCCGGGGGTATCGAGCAAATTCACTAAACAATCATTATAAGGAAATTGCATCACAGAAGTGGTAATCGAAATCCCACGTTGTTTTTCCATTTCCATCCAGTCAGATTTCGCATGAGCCGCCGAGCCTTTGCTTTTTACAGAACCTGCAGTTTGAATTGCATTGCCGTATAAAAGTACTTTTTCAGTAATCGTTGTTTTACCCGCATCAGGGTGGGAAATAATCGCAAAAGTGCGACGTTTATTAACTTCTTCTAATGGATAACTCATTGTTTCTTCTTCGTTCAATTAAAAATGTGGGCTATTTTCGCTGATTTTAGGTTTTTGCTCAAACGAATTTGCAAATAAAGTGCGGTTGGTTTTCTTAGAAAAATTGGTCGGCTTTGTATAAAAACAAATTTTCGCTTATACTACACAAGTTTTTTACGCTAACAACATAGGAAAAATTATGGGTTTCTTAACAGGTAAACGCATTTTAGTAACTGGTCTTGCAAGCAATCGTTCCATCGCTTACGGGATCGCAAAATCAATGAAAGAACAAGGTGCAGAACTTGCTTTCACTTATTTAAACGATAAATTACAACCGCGCGTAGAAGAATTTGCCAAAGAATTTGGCTCTGATATCGTGCTTCCTTTAGATGTGGCAACCGATGAAAGCATCCAAAACTGCTTTGCAGAATTAAGTAAGCGTTGGGATAAATTTGATGGTTTTGTTCACGCAATCGCATTTGCACCAGGTGATCAATTAGACGGCGATTACGTAAACGCGGCAACTCGTGAAGGCTATCGTATCGCTCACGATATTAGCGCATACAGCTTTGTTGCAATGGCACAAGCGGCACGCCCTTATTTAAATCCAAATGCCGCATTATTAACCCTTTCTTACTTAGGTGCTGAGCGTGCAATTCCTAACTACAACGTAATGTGCCTAGCGAAAGCTTCTCTTGAAGCTGCAACGCGCGTAATGGCTGCTGATTTAGGTAAAGAAGGTATTCGTGTGAATGCAATCTCTGCAGGCCCAATCCGCACTTTAGCCGCATCAGGCATTAAAAACTTCAAGAAAATGCTTTCCACCTTTGAAAAAACCGCCGCATTACGTCGCACTGTCACTATCGAAGATGTGGGTAACTCAGCAGCATTTTTATGCTCTGATTTAGCCTCTGGCATTACTGGCGAAATCGTTCACGTTGATGCAGGTTTCAGCATTACTGCAATGGGCGAATTAGGCGAAGAATAATTTTTCTTCCATTCTTTTTAGGCAGGCTTTTCAGTCTGCCTTTTCGCTTTTTTAAAATATAACGATATTTCAAAATAACTATGTTTCAAGATAATCCTCTACTCGCACAACTTAAACAACAAATCCACGACAGCAAAGAACAGGTTGAGGGCGTGGTAAAAAGCACAGATAAAGCCTACGGTTTTTTAGAGTGCGATAAAAAAACCTATTTCATCGCACCGCCATCAATGAAAAAAGTGATGCACGGCGACAAAATCAAAGCCACTATTGAAAAACAAGGCGACAAAGAACAAGCCGAGCCAGAAGCCTTAATTGAGCCAATGCTCACACGTTTTATCGCAAAAGTGCGGTTCAATAAAGACAAGAAATTACAAGTTTTGGTGGATCACCCAAGTATTAATCAACCCATTGGTGCACAACAGGCGAAATCGGTAAAAGAAGAACTGCAAGAGGGCGACTGGGTCGTCGCAAATTTAAAAACCCATCCATTACGTGACGATCGCTTTTTCTACGCCACAATTAATCAACTTATTTGCCGAGCGGATGATGAATTAGCCCCTTGGTGGGTCACATTGGCACGCCACGAACAATCGCGCTATCCCGTGCAAGGAGCAGAACATTATGAAATGTTAGAGCAAAAAACATGCGAAAATCTGACCGCACTTCATTTTGTAACCATTGATTCCGAAAGCACAATGGATATGGACGATGCCTTATATATCGAACCCATAGCACAAAACAGCACACAAACAGGCTGGAAATTAGTGGTCGCTATTGCTGACCCAACCGCTTACATCGCCTTAGATTCTCAAATTGAACAAGAAGCCAAACAGCGTTGCTTCACAAATTATTTACCGGGCTTTAACATTCCAATGTTACCTCGTGAATTATCTGATGAATTATGTTCCTTAATCGCCAATGAAACCCGCCCTGCGCTTGTCTGTTATATCGAAACCGATCTTGCAGGCAACATCACAGCCAAACCGCATTTTGTTTCCGCTTATGTTCAATCTAAAGCCAAATTGGCTTACAACAAAGTGTCGGATTATTTAGAACAGGCAGACAATGCATGGCAGCCAGAAACGCCAGAAACAGCACAACAAATTCACTGGCTACATCAATTTACCAAAGCCCGCATTCAATGGCGCAAAACCCATTCCTTACTCTTTAAAGAAAAACCCGATTATGCCTTTGTGCTGGCAGAAAACGGCAAAGTGCAAGAAATCAAAGCAGAATATCGCCGCATTGCCAATCAAATTGTGGAAGAAGCAATGATTATTGCCAACATCTGCGCCGCCCAATTTTTACACGAACAGGCAAAAACAGGCATTTTCAACACCCACAGCGGTTTTGATAAAAAATACTTAGAAAATGCGCACCATTTCTTAATGGCAAATTTAGCCAATGAACAAAATCAAACTGAACTGGCAGAACGTTATTCAGTAGAAAACTTAGCAACCTTAAACGGCTATTGCCAAATGCGCCACGACATAGACCCCCTCGAAAGCGATTATTTAGAACTGCGTTTACGCCGTTATTTAACTTTCGCCGAATTTAAATCAGAATTAGCACCGCACTTTGGTCTTGGTTTAGAAGGCTATGCCACTTGGACATCACCAATTCGTAAGTATTCTGATATGGTGAACCATCGCTTAATTAAAGCCGTGCTCACCCAACAGCCTTATGAAAAACCACAAAATGAAGTGCTGACCCGTTTGCAAGAAGCTCGCCGCCAAAATCGCCTAGTGGAACGTGATATTGCCGATTGGCTATATTGCCGTTATCTTGCTGACAAAGTGGCATCAAATGCTGAATTTGAGGCGGAAGTGCAAGATGTGATGCGTGGTGGATTACGTGTGCAATTATTAGAAAATGGTGCCTCAATGTTTATACCTGCGTCCACTTTACATAATAATAAAGAAGAAATGCAGGTGAATTCAGATGAGATTGCCCTTTATATTAAAGGTGAACGCACTTACAAAATAGGCGACATGGTAAAAGTGAAACTCACAGAAGTGAAAGAAGCAACTCGCAGTATTGTGGGCGAAATACTTCAATAAATTGCCGTTCCCTTTTGCCTAAAACCTGCTTTCAATGCCAGAAAGCAGGTTTTTCTTTTAATTTTTACCGCACTTTTCAACAAAAAATACCTAAAATGGGTCAGGATTAATCTTTTTTCTTGCTAAAAAGAAATAAAAGATAAATAAACCTAAACCTTATTTTAAATAAAAAATAAATTAACTTATCTAAAAGATTTTATTTTTATGTAACTGTTTGTTTTTATTCTATTTTTTTTTTTTTTTTTTTTTTTTTTTTTTTTTTTTTTTTTTTTTTTTTTTTTTGAGGCTAAACTTTTCGCAAAATATCACTTTTTTATTCTCCAAATATAAAATAAAATTCGCACGATTTCACTAAGGAAAGTGTAATCACTATTAATGTTATTAAATATTAAATATAGGGTAAATAAAAATGAACAAAATTTTTAGAGTTATTTGGAATGTTGTGACTCATACTTGGGTTGTCGTATCTGAGCTCACTCGCGCCCACACCAAACGCGCCTCCGCAACCGTGGCAACCGCCGTATTGGTGACGTTGTTGTTTGCAACGGTTCAGGCGAGTGTAGCAGCTACTAGCGGTACGACAGGTACAAACGGTTTGCATACTTATGGCGATGCGAGTTTTAATGTTTTCAATAACTCTGCAACTGATTTAAATAGACACGTTGAAGATGCTTATAAAGGTTTATTAAATCTGAATGAAAAAGGTGCGGATAAGTCAAATTTCCTAGTTGCCGACAACACCACCGCAACCGTAGGCAATTTACGTAAGTTGGGTTGGGTATTGTCTAGTAAAAACGGCACAAGGAACGAGAAAAGCCAACAAGTCAAACATGCGGATGAAGTGTTGTTTGAAGGCAAAGACGGTGTAACGGTTACTTCCAAATCTGAAAACGGTAAACACACCGTTACTTTTACCCTTGCGAACGACCTTAATGTAAAAAACGCAACCGTTAGCGATAAATTATCGCTTGGTGCAAACGGCAAGAAAGTCGATATTACCAGTGATGCAAACGGCTTGAAATTTGCGAAACCGGGTACGAATGGTCAAAACGGTAATGTTCACTTAAACGGTATTGCTTCGACTTTAGATGATCCTCGTGTGGGTGGAAAAACAGCACACCTTACAAAAGAAATCAGCGATACAGAACGTAACCGTGCTGCGAGCGTGGGCGATGTATTGAATGCGGGTTGGAATATTCGTGGCGCAAAAACGATTGGCGGTACAGTGGATAATGTTGATTTTGTTTCAACTTATGACACTGTTGAATTTGCCAGCGGCGCAAACGCAAATGTGAGCGTTACGACTGATGATAACAAAAAAACAACCGTCCGTGTGGATGTAACAGGATTGCCGGTCCAATATGTTACGGAAGACAGCAAAACCGTTGTGAAAGTGGGCAATGAGTATTACGAAGCCAAGCAAGACGGTTCGGCGGATATGGATAAAAAAGTCGAAAATGGCAAGCTGGCGAAAACTAAAGTGAAATTGGTATCGGCAAACGGTACAAATCCGGTGAAAATCAGCAATGTTGCGGACGGCACGGAAGATACCGATGCGGTCAGCTTTAAGCAGTTGAAAGCCTTGCAAGACAAACAGGTTACGTTAAGTGCGAGCAATGCTTATGCCAATGGCGGTAGCGATGCCGACGGCGGCAAGGTAACTAAAACTTTAAACAATGGTTTGAATTTTAAATTTAAATCCACAGACGGCGAGTTGTTGAATATCAAAGCAGAAAATGACACGGTTACCTTTACGCCGAAAAAAGGTTCGGTGCAGGTTGGCGATGATGGTAAGGCTTCAATTTCAAAAGGTGCAAATACAACTGAAGGTTTGGTTGAGGCTTCTGAATTGGTTGACAGCCTGAACAAATTGGGCTGGAAAGTGGGCGTTGATAAAGACGGAAGCGGCGAGCTTGATGGGACATTCAAGGAAACTTTAGTGAAGTCGGGCGATAAAGTAACTTTGAAAGCCGGCGACAATCTGAAGGTCAAACAAGAGGGTACAAACTTCACTTACGCGCTCAGAGATGAATTGACGGGCGTGAAGAGCGTGGAGTTTAAAGACACGGCGAATGGTGCAAACGGTGCAAGCACGAAGATTACCAAAGACGGCTTGACCATTACGCCGGCAAACGGTGCGAATGGTGCGGCGGCGACTGATGCCGACAAGATTAAAGTGGCTTCAGACGGCATTAGCGCGGGTAATAAAGCAGTTAAAAACGTTGTGAGCGGACTGAAGAAATTTGGTGATGCGAATTTCGATCCGCTGACTAGCTCAGCCGACAACTTAACGAAACAAAATGACGATGCCTATAAAGGCTTGACCAATTTGGATGAAAAAGGTACAGACAAGCAAACTCCGACCGTTGCCGACAATACCGCTGCAACCGTGGGCGATTTGCGCGGCTTGGGCTGGGTCATTTCTGCAGACAAAACTACAGGCGAACTCAATAAGGAATACAACGCACAAGTGCGTAACGCCAATGAAGTGAAATTCAAGAGCGGCAACGGTATCCATGTTTCCGGTAAAACGGTCAACGGTAGGCGCGAAATTACTTTTGAATTGGCTAAAGACGAAAATGCCATTGCTTTCGGTTATGGCTCAAAAGCCTTGCGCGATAACACGGTGGCAATTGGTACGGGCAACGTTGTGAATGCGGAAAAATCTGGTGCATTCGGCGATCCGAACTACATCGAAGATAAAGCCGGTGGCAGCTACGCTTTCGGTAACGATAACCGTATTACTTCTAAAAACACTTTTGTGTTGGGTAATGGAGTTAATGCGAAATATAAAGCCAATGGAGATGTTGATACGGAAACCGTAACCGTTAAGGACAAAGACGGTAAAGAGACTACCGTTACTGTTCCTAAAGCGTTAGGGGCTACGGTTGAAAACTCCGTTTATTTGGGTAATAAATCGACTGCGACAAAAGATAAGGGTAAAAACCTGAAATCTGATGGTACGGCGGGTAACACTACAACTGCTGGCACAACGGGTACGGTAAACGGCTTTGCCGGTGCAACGGCGCACGGTGCGGTTTCTGTCGGCGCAAGCGGCGAAGAAAGACGTATCCAAAACGTCGCGGCAGGCGAAATTTCCGCCACTTCCACCGATGCGATTAACGGCAGCCAGTTGTATGCTGTGGCAAAAGGGGTAACAAATCTTGCTGGACAAGTGAATAAAGTGGGCAAACGTGCAGATGCAGGTACAGCAAGTGCATTAGCAGCTTCACAGTTACCACAAGCCTCTATGCCAGGTAAATCAATGGTTTCTATTGCGGGAAGTAGTTATCAAGGTCAAAATGGTTTAGCTATCGGGGTATCACGAATTTCCGATAATGGCAAAGTGATTATTCGCTTGTCAGGCACAACCAATAGCCAAGGTAAAACAGGCGTTGCAGCTGGTGTTGGTTACCAGTGGTAAAGTTTGGATTATCTCTCTTAAAAAGCGGCATTTGCCGCTTTTTTTATGGGGGTCTTATTGTTTCAACCAAATGAATTTGTGTTAAATTTCCTTTTGATGGTTAAAGCGTAATGTTTTTAAATTGAATTAAAAAGATGAAAATAAAGACTTGACAAAACCTATAAATATCCTCTAAAAGAGAGCTGTAACAAAAAAATAACAAATCACATAACATCATATAAAGGGTATCTTATGAATATCGTTCCGATCAGTGAATCGGCGGTGGTTTGCTCTTTGCCACCCCCAGCTTCCATTCAACAACAACGCCAATTATGGACGTTTGCTCGTCAATTGCAATCAGAACAAGATATTGTAGAAGTTGTATTGGGAATGAATAATCTTACGGTTTTTACCGATTTTTTCGTGGATTTTAAGCCACTTGTGCAACGTTTAGAACAACTTTGGGCTGAGTTGAAAGTATCGGATTTTCAAGGGCGTCATATTGAAATTCCTGTTATTTATGGGGGAGAGCGAGGTCAGGATTTATCTGATGTAGCGAAATTTCATCAGACAACACCAGAGCGGATTATTCAGATGCACAGTGAGCCTATTTATACTGTGTATATGATTGGCTTCCAAGCGGGCTTTCCTTATTTGGGTGGTTTACCTGAAAATTTACACACGCCGCGTCGCGCGTCGCCAAGAGCGGTTGTTCCTGCTGGTTCTGTTGGTATTGGGGGGGCGCAAACGGGGATTTATCCTTTTTCTTCGCCAGGTGGGTGGCAGTTGATCGGTTATACTAAACAAGCACTTTTTGATAAAAATCAAGCACAACCAACCTTATTACAAGCTGGCGATACTGTGAAATTTATTGTGGAGGGGATTGAACTATGATTGATATTCTTGATGTGAAATCCCACGCGACCATTCAAGATTTAGGGCGTTTTGGTTTACGCCGATTTGGCATTAGCCATTGTGGGGCAATGGATAAATTAGCATTACGTGCGGGCAATATTTTATTGGGCAATGCAGAGAATGTTCCTGCAATTGAAGTGCCTTTAGGCGGCATTACATTGCAATTTCAGCAAGATATGAATTTTTGTGTGACTGGTGCTTTTTATGAAATGATGTTAGATGATAAGCCCGTTTTTGCTTATTGGCGTTATCAAGCGCGAGCAGGTCAAATATTAAAAATGGCACGTGCAAAAATTGGAATGTATGGTTATTTATGTGTTCAAGGCGGTTTTGTTTTGCCTCAAGCATTGAATTCTTGCAGCACGGATTTGAGAGCGCAAATAGGGGGCATTGAGGGGCGTTGTTTGCAGGCGGGCGATCAACTACAAACGGCAAATGATCATATTTTGCGTAGCGAAATTGGTATTGCACCGATTCCGCTGAGAGATGTTATTCGTGCTTTGCCATCTTCTGAATATCAGGCATTTAAACGAAAATCCCAATATTATTGGTGGCGAAATGAATGGACGTTACAAAGTAACAGTGATCGTATGGGTTATCGTTTTCAAGGTCAGACATTAGAATTAAAGCAGCCGTTGGAAATGCTATCTCACGCCATTCAGTTTGGTAGTGTGCAAGTTCCACCAAGTGGTCAGCCTATTATTTTGATGGCTGATGCGCAAACCACAGGCGGTTATCCTAAAATCGCTAATGTGATTGATGCTGATCTTGGGGCTTTGGCACAGGTACGTTTAGGTTCAACGATTAAATTTGAAGCGGTTAGCTTACAAGAGGCGGCTAAATTACGCCGTAAAAATGAAATATACCTTGATCAAATTAGGAGAATTGTTGATGAAAAAAATTGATTTAAATGCAGATATTGCAGAGGGTTTTCCTTTTGATGAAAGTTTATTGCAGTTGCTTTCTTCTGCAAATATTGCCTGTGGCTTACACGCTGGGGGCGCAAAGGAAATGCAAAGTGCGGTCAAATTTGCGAAAGAAAATAAGGTGCGTATTGGCGCCCACCCTAGTTTTCCTGATCGCGAAAATTTTGGTCGTACGGCAATGGCGTTGTCTTCACAAGAATTAATCGCATATTTGCGTTATCAATTGGGGGCATTAAAAGCGATTTGTGATGGCGAGGGGGTGGTAATTAGTTATGTTAAACCTCACGGTGCGTTATATAACCAAGCAGCAAAAGATGAAAAAATAGCGCGTGTAATTGCACAAACCGTTTATCAATTTGATCCGAATTTGAAATTAATGGGGTTAGCAGGCAGTTTAATGTTGCACATCGCAGAGGAAGAAAAATTGCAAACCATTTCTGAAGTTTTTGCCGATCGACATTATATGCCTGATGGGAGTTTAGTGCCTCGTTCTCAACCAAATGCAATGGTGGAATCTGATAAGGAAGCTATTCAACAAGTGTTACAAATGGTAACAAAGGGGCAAGTCAATGCCATTGATGGAAGCCTTGTGCCTGTAAAAGCAGAAAGTATTTGCTTACACGGCGATAATCAACATTCTTTACATTTTGCTAAACGCATTGTGGAAGAATTAGAAAAAAATCATATCAAAATAACGGCATAAGCCGAATAAACACATAACATCAACTTAACAATGGAGGTGCTTTATGGCATCAATTACTCACAGACGAAATGCGGTTTTAGGGGCAGCTTTCTTAATGGCGACATCCGCCATAGGCCCTGGATTTTTAACTCAAACCGCAACCTTTACAAATACTTTATTAGCAAGTTTTGGCTTTGTTATTTTATTATCAATTTTGTTAGATATTGGGGCTCAACTTAATATTTGGCGAATTGTTATTGTGTCTGGCAAACGCGCGCAAGATATTTCTAATGCGGTTTTTCCGAAAGCAGGGTATTTTCTTGCTGCGCTGATTGTGATGGGCGGATTGGCTTTTAACATTGGCAATGTTGGCGGCGCGGGGCTTGGTTTAAATTCTATTTTTGGTATAGCACCAGAAATGGGCGCAGTGATTAGTGGTATTATTGCTATTTTGATTTTTTTGCGTAAAGAAGCAGGCGTATTAATGGATCGTTTTGCGCAATTAATGGGCTTTATTATGGTTGCGCTCACATTTTATGTAATGTTTAAAACTGAACCACCTGTGGCTGAAGCAGCGTATCATTCCTTTATTCCAGAACAAATTGATCCTATTGCTATTGTTACATTAGTGGGGGGAACCGTAGGCGGTTATATTACTTTTGCAGGCGCGCATCGTTTATTAGATGCGGGCATTCAAGGCGAAAAAGCAATGGCTGAAGTGAGCCGTAGTTCTGTTTCAGCCATTTTAATTGCTTCAACAATGCGTGTTGTATTATTTCTTGCGGTGCTTGGTGTGGTCTCAAAAGGTGTGTCTCTTAATCCTAAAAATCCAGCTGAAACGCCTTTTGAATATGTAGCAGGCAATTTTGGTCAAGTGTTATTTGGAGTGGTTATTTGGGCTGCGTCTGTCACATCTGTTATTGGTGCGGCTTATACTTCAGTTTCTTTCTTAACGACCCTTTGTCCAACCATTGAACGCAATCGTAATCGTTGGATTATTGCTTTTATTGTGATTTCTACTGTTGTTTTAGTCACTGTAGGAAAACCTGCTGCGGTATTAGTCTTTGTGGGAACATTAAATGGCTTAATATTGCCAATTGCATTGGCATTAATTTTGTTAGCTGCTTACAGAAGTGATATTGTTGGCACTTATAAACACCCTGTTTTTTTAGCTTTTTCAGGCTGGTTTGTTGTGATTATTATGGCAATATTAAGTGGAAAAACGATTATTTCTTATATTTCTAGTTTTTTTAGCTAACTAATATTTTGTGAAAGAATCTGCATTTCATGATGTTAAATATCAGTCATTGAAATGCAGATTTTATTATTTATTTTTTGCCTAATTGTGGCAATACGGAATCTTTAATTGCGCTTAATAAACCTGTTTGTGCATAGATGCCAAGTTTACCTCGGGTGTCTGATACATCTAAATTACGCATTGTTAATTGACCGATACGATCAATTGGATCAAATGGCGCATCTTCCACTTTTTCCATACTTAAACGCTCTGCTTCGTAGGTTAAGTTTGGCGATTCGGTATTTAAAATTGTGAAGTCGTTACCACGACGAAGTTCAAGGGTTACTGTGCCTGTAATTGCTTTTGCCACCCAACGTTGTGCTGTTTCACGCAACATTAATGCTTGCGGATCAAACCAACGCCCTTGGTATAACAAACGGCCTAAACGGATGCCATTAATACGATATTGTTCGATGGTATCTTCATTGTGAATACCTGTGACTAAACGTTCGTAAGCGATATGCAATAATGCCATCCCTGGTGCTTCATAAATACCACGAGATTTGGCTTCAATAATACGATTTTCGATTTGGTCAGACATTCCTAAACCATGACGACCACCGATACGATTGGCTTCCAGAATAATATCAACTGCATTATCAAAACGTTTACCATTTAATGCCACAGGGACACCTTCTTCAAAAGTGACGGTGACTGTTTCAGGTTTAATTTCAACCTTTTCATCCCAAAATGCGACACCCATAATCGGCTTAACAATTTTCATGCCTGTGCTTAATTGTTCTAAGTCTTTTGCTTCATGGGTTGCTCCGAGCATATTGGAATCAGTGGAATAGGCTTTTTCAACGGACATTTTATAGTCAAAGCCATTTTCGATAAGGAATTGAGACATTTCTAAACGACCGCCAAGTTCTTCAATAAATTGTGCATCTAACCAAGGTTTATAGATTTTTAAATTTGGGTTTGTTAATAAACCATAACGATAGAAACGCTCAATATCATTCCCTTTGAAAGTGGAGCCGTCGCCCCAAATGTTTACATCATCTTCTTTCATTGCTGCAACGAGCATTGTTCCCGTAACGGCACGACCAAGTGGAGTCGTGTTGAAATAAGGAATTCCGCCTGTAGAAATATGGAATGCGCCACATTGAATTGCGGCAATTCCCTCGTGAGCAAGCTGAGCGCGACAATCAATTAAGCGAGCATTTTCTGCACCATACGCCATGGCTTTTTTAGGGATTGCATTGTAATCATCTTCATCGGGTTGCCCTAAATTAGCGGTGTAGGCATAAGGCACTGCGCCTTTTTGACGCATCCAAAGTAATGCTGCGCTAGTGTCTAAACCACCAGAGAAAGCGATCCCTACTTTTTGTCCTTTAGGTAAATTCTGTAGAATAGTATTTGACATATATTTTCCTTACTAATAATTAGAATTGAATAAATAATCGATTTTTATGAATAAAAATTCGATAGAGTATAACCGCACTTTTCCTCTTTGTCTAGTGTTTTGTGCATTAAAAGCAAAAATCTTTATTTAGCTTTGTGCATAAAAAATCCTAATTTTCATTTTGTTAATAAATCCAGTGCTTCTTGATATTTATCAACGGTTTTCTGAATAATATTTTCTGGCACTTTTGGTGCGGGAGCTTGTTTATTCCAGCCGCTATTTTCTAACCAATCGCGCACAAATTGTTTATCGAATGATGGGGGATTTGTTCCTGCTTGGTAAGTATCCACAGACCAAAAACGGCTAGAATCTGGTGTTAATACTTCGTCCATTAAAGTGAGCGTGCCATTTTCATCTAAACCAAATTCAAATTTTGTGTCACAAATAATAATCCCTTTAGTCAGTGCATATTCTGCAGCCACGGTATAAAGTGCGATAGCTTTTTCTTTTACTTGTGCGGCTAAATCAGAGCCGATAAGTTTTTCGCATTCTGCATAGCTGATATTTATATCGTGGTTGCCAACTTCTTCTTTGCTTGATGGCGTGAAAATAGCTTCGGGTAATTTACTCGCTTCCACCAAGCCTTCAGGCAATTTTAATCCGCAAATCGTGCCAGTTTGTTTGTAATCTTTTAAACCACTGCCAGTTAAATAACCACGTACGATAGATTCAATTTTAATTGGTGTTAAAAGTTTACACACGACGGCGCGATCTTTGATTAAATCCGCTTCTTCTTTTGGTAACACATCATAAACGCTGTCGCCAGTGAAATGATTGGGCATAATGTGAGCAAGTTTATTAAACCAAAAATTGGAAATTTGAGTTAGGATTTCGCCTTTTCGTGGAATGGGATCATCTAAAATAACATCAAAGGCAGATAAGCGATCAGAAGCAACCATTAACATACGTTTATCATCAATTTCATAGAGATCGCGTACTTTGCCTGAATAGATTTTTTTTAGACTTAAAATGGGGAGTTGTTGTGTCATCGTTTTGCACCTGTATGAAAGTAAAAACTGGTGCGTATTGTACCGCACTTTTAAATCAAATAAAGCAAACGTTTGCTATTTTTTAAAAGAAATAAAAATCCTCTGAAATGTTAGGGGAAGTATAGGGGAAAATGTTTATTATTGGAAATTTAGTAAATCCTACGGCTTAATTATTGAGCGGGTGGATTGGGATTATCCAATACGTCCCACAGGCTTTCTTGTGGTGGTGTTTCTGTTTCAGTTGTTGGCGTGAGAGAGGAAGATGATGTTTCGCCACAGAAATTCTGACCATTATTTAGCCAAACAGGAATTGTTCGATAACTCTCACAATCCCAGTCACCGTATTGATTTATCCCCACCCATTTCACTGTTGTAGGGGGAGTAATTGTTAATTTTTCAATATTTGTACGGTTTAAATAATCTTTATAAATTTGCAATGCGCCAGAAGCACCAGTCAGTTTTGTTTCGCCGTTATCATCGCGACCAAGCCAGACGGTGCTGATATTTTTTCCGTCAATTCCCACAAACCACGTATCGCGCGATTCATTGGTTGTGCCTGTTTTGCCTGCTAAATGTAAATCAGCGTAATCCTTTTGCAAACTGCGAGCTGTACCACGTTCAACAGTTTGTTGCATTGCAAATAAGGTTTGGAATGCCGCTTCTTGTGGCACCACTTGTTTTGCACTTTTATCGTGTTGAAAAATTAGGTTACCTTGACGATCTGCAATACTATCGACGGTTGTAAGCGCAATTCGCCCACCTTGATTGGCAAGGGTTTGATAAAGTTTTGTGACATCATAAGGCGAGATGGTATAAGAACCGAGCAACATCGCAGGCACTTTAGGAATTTCCACGTTGTCCCAGCCCATCGCTTTTTGCGTGTCAATAACTTTGCTCAAGCCGACTTTCATTCCAATATTCACAGTAGGAATATTTAAAGAACGTGCTAAGGCATCCATTAACATTACTGAACCACTATATTTTTTGTCATAGTTGCGTGGCTGCCACGGAGGACTACCTTTGTCATTAATCGTAATTGGTTGGTTATTAATTGGGGTATTTAAACGGAACTGTTCTGGGTTAGAAAGTGCGGTCAAATAAATAGAAGGTTTTACTAAAGAACCAATCTGACGTTTTGCCATTAATGCACGATTAAAGCCTGCATATTGCGTTTGTAAACCGCCAACTACTGCACGAATTTCGCCTGTGCGATAATCCGTTATAATCATCGCCCCCTCTAAATGGGGATTTTTCGTTTTCAGTTGTAATTGCGAAACGGTATTGACCACTGCATTTTCTGCTTGAGCTTGTTGTTTTAAATCCATTGTGGAAAAAATACGTGCGCCAAGTAAACTGGATATTTTGTGTTCGCCCAGTTCACGGCGTAAATCTGCTTGTAAAGTTTGAATAAATGCAGGATATTTACGCGAGATTTGCCCTTTCTTTTGCACACCTAAAGGTCGCTGACTTAATAATTGATAAAGTTCATCGCCGATCATTTTATGTTCAAGCATTAGCTTTAAAACAATGTTGCGACGTTCGAGCGCGTTTTGTGGATTACGCCACGGATTATAAAGTGAAGGCCCTTTGACCATCCCCACTAAAAGGGCAATTTGATCTAAGCTAATTTCACGAATCGAACGTCCAAAATAAAATTGGCTGGCTAATTCAAAACCGTGAATTTGCGTATCGCCATTTTGCCCGAGATAAATTTCATTGAGATAGGTTTCGAGAATTCGGTTTTTATCGTAACGCCAATCTAACACCAATGACATCAAGGCTTCGTTAGCTTTGCGTGTAATGGTGCGTTCGCGTGATAAAAATAAATTTTTGACTAATTGTTGAGTGAGTGTACTGCCGCCCTGTACCGTTTGACCTGCACGAATATTCGCAATTAATGCACGTAAAATCCCCACTGGATTAATGCCATTATGTTCATAAAAGCGGCGATCTTCCGTTAAAATTAATGTATCAATTAATAAACGGGGATAATTTTGCAAAGGAATAGCAAGGCGATCTTCGTTGTCTGATTGCAACATCGCAATCAACTTTGGTGCAAGACGAAATTCATCAACAGTTTTGACCGTCACTAAATCTTCAATGCGAGATAATTTATTATGGCTAAAACGCAAGCGTAAAACTCGCTGAGGTTCTGCTTTATCGGGGAAAGGAAAAGCGCGACGAAGCACTACAATGCTATCATCTTCTAATTTGAAATCGCCAGGTGCGGCAACCATTGTAGTTTGGCGATATTCGTTATCTAATAAAATTTGAATGACTTCATCAAAAGCGAGATTATCGGCAATTTTCACACTTTCTAATCGACTATAAACTTCCGCAGGCAAATGCCAAATTTGACCATCCATTTTAGAACGAATTTGCCAATCGAGATAACCGCCGTAAAAAATCGTTAAGACAAGTGCAGTGAAGCTAAATTTCAGTAAAAAACCTTTAAAAGTGCGGTTATTTTTTGGCGTGTTTTTCGATGATTTTTTAGCGGAGTGTTGAGAAGTCATAGTGAGTTAAGCAATAAAATCAACATAAGATTGGAGAAAATGAATAAAATCTTGCGTACCGCAAAAAGCAAGGCTTTCTTCGTCATAATAATGGAAATCTTGTTCTAAAATTTCATCTGATTCAATGGCGAGATTGTTGGCGCACACCATTACTTCATCAGCATTTAAAAATAATGTATATTCCGTGCCAATTAAGACTTTTTCTTGATTTTCAATAAGTGATTTTGCAGTAGAAAGTGCGGTTAAAATCTTGTCTGAATTTGACCGCACTTCTGTGTTGAACCAGTTAGCAAGGGCAATGTGTTCCATCGAACATTTGACGGATACATTGCCTTGATAATGTGTAAATTGAAAATCCATCTTAGATACTAAAGGATGAACCACAGCCACAAGTGCTGGTGGCATTTGGATTATTTACAGTAAAACGTGAACCCTCTAAACCCTCAGTATAATCGACTGTACCGCCGATTAAATACTGTAAGCTCATCGGGTCAATCACAAGTTGAACCCCTGATTTTTCAATGGTTAAATCGCCGTCATTGACTTTTTCATCAAAGGTAAAACCATATTGGAAACCGCTGCAACCACCCCCTGTGATATACACGCGTAATTTCAAATCAGTATTTTCTTCTTCGCTGATTAAACTTTTTACTTTATTTGCCGCTGCATCAGTAAATGTCAGTGGCACCGCAATATCATCTATCATAACTATTTCCTACTTTCCTAAAATTTCAATCCCGCCATTATCTAATAACCCTTTACTCCATTCAAGTGTAATCCAGTTTTTTCCTAGAAATCGTGCTATAATCTCGCAAAGTTTTTTCAAAAAAGTGAGATAAAAATGGCTATTCCAATTAGAACTGAAAAAGAAATTGTAAAACTGCGTGAGGCCTGCAAATTGGCTTCGGATGTGCTGGTGATGATTGAACCTTACGTAAAAGCAGGTGTAACTACAGGTGAACTTGATCGCATTTGCCATGAATATATAGTAAATGAACAAAAGGTTATTCCTGCTTGTTTGAATTATCACGGTTTCCCAAAGGCGACCTGTATTTCCATTAACGAAGTCGTTTGTCACGGTATTCCAAGTGACGATAAAGTGTTAAAAAATGGCGATATTGTGAATATTGATGTTACCGTGATTAAAGACGGTTATTTTGGCGATAACTCAAAAATGTATATCGTGGGCGGAGAAACAAATATTCGTAGTAAAAAGTTAGTGGAAGCGGCACAAGAGGCATTATATGTTGGGATACGCACTGTAAAACCCGATATTCGTTTAAATGAAATAGGTAAAGCCGTGCAAAAATATACTGAAAGCCAGACTTTCAGCGTTGTGCGTGAATATTGCGGACATGGCGTTGGTACGGAATTTCACTGCGAACCTCAAGTATTGCATTATTACGCCGATGATGGCGGTGTAATTTTAAAACCCGGAATGGTGTTTACCATTGAGCCAATGATTAACGCAGGCAAAAAAGAAGTGCGAGTTATGGGAGATGGTTGGACAGTAAAAACCAAAGATCGTAGCCATTCAGCACAATATGAACATCAACTTGTTGTCACGGAAACTGGTTGTGAAGTGATGACTATTCGCGATGAAGAAATTGCAGAAGGCCGAATTTCACGGATTATGGTGAATGTGTAATTGACATTAAATTATAAGATAAGGGCGTAGATATACGCCCTTTTTGTTTTTCTTTATAATAAAACGACTTCGATCTAATAAAAGGCAATTCATATGTTGTTTTCTCCGACACTATCTTCTCCTTTAACGCCAAGTGCGGTCAAAATTGAGCGAGAAAATCTCAAGCAATTTGAGCTCGAGAATTTTTCTTGTTATTCCATTTTTGAGCTTATTGAAAATCGCTGTGATTTTTATGATGCCTTATTGATTCAACTTTGGCAGGAAATAGGATTAAGTGAACAGCAAGGCATTTCTTTAATTGCGGTGGGCGGTTATGGACGGCGAGAGATGTTTCCTTTGTCGGATTTAGATTTTTTGATTTTAGTCGAGCAAACCCCAAGCCCTGAGATTGAAGAAAAAATTACTCAATTTATCCAATTTTTATGGGATTGTGGTTTTGAGGTGGGAAATAGTGTTCGAACCTTAGAACAATGCGAATCGGAAGGAAAACAAGATATTACGATTGCCACCAATTTATTAGAAGCCAGATTTCTCACTGGAAATCGACCGCACTTTGATGCGCTAAATGAATTGGTAAAACGTGCAGATTTTTGGTCGAAAGAAGATTTTTTTAATGCCAAAGTGCAAGAGCAAATAGAACGTTATCAGCGTTATCACAATACGGCTTATAACCTTGAGCCAGATATTAAGTCTAGCCCTGGTGGTTTGCGTGATTTGCATTTGTTGTATTGGGTGGCGTTGCGCCATTCGGGGGCTTTGACCCTTGAGGCCATTTTACAAAGTGGTTTTATTTATCCTCAAGAATATCAGCAACTACAAGAAAGTCGTGCATTTTTATTTAAAGTGCGGTTCGCTTTGCATTTGATTTTGAAACGTTACGATAATCGTCTGTTGTTTGATCGTCAAATTAAAGTTAGTGAATTATTGGGTTTCCGAGGGGAAGGCAATCCAGCTGTGGAAAAAATGATGAAATGTTTTTTCCAAGCATTGCACCGAATTTCGCTGATTAGTAATTTGTTGATTCAGCATTATCGAGAAAATGTGCTTTCATCAAATCAGACTACTGTGATTGACCAATTAGACGATGATTTTCAACTGATTAACCAATCCTTATGTTTGCGTAATAGCTTTGTTTTTCAAGAAAAACCAGCGCGAATTTTAGATCTATTCTTTTATTTAACGCAGTACGAACAAGCTGATATTCATTCTGATACTTTGCGTCAATTACAAATTTCCTTAGAGCAATTACCACAAAAATTATGCGAGATTCCTGCTGCTCGAGAAAAATTTCTACGTTTGTTTAATCAACCTAATGCGATTAAGCGTGCGTTTATGCCGATGCACCAATATGGTGTATTAACAGCTTATCTTCCGCAATGGCAAGCCATTGAGGGATTGATGCAATTTGATTTATTCCATATTTATACGGTGGATGAACATACATTGCGCGTGATGTTGAAATTGGAAAGTTTTCTGTCACAGGAAAGTGCGCAAGAACATCCCATTGCTCATCGAATTTTTAGCCAACTTTCTGACTGCACTTTACTTTATATTGCGGCGTTGTTCCACGATATTGCAAAAGGGCGGGGCGGTGATCACGCAGAACTTGGCGTAGAAGATGTGGCAGACTTTGCGCAATTACATGGTTTAGATCGTCGAGAAATTGATACCCTTGCTTGGCTAGTTCAATCCCATTTGCTGATGTCAATTACGGCGCAACGCCGTGATATTCATGATCCTGAAGTCGTTATGAATTTTGCGGAAGCCGTGCAAAATCAAGTTCGATTAGATTATCTGACCTGTTTAACGGTGGCGGATATTTGTGCAACCAATGGTAATTTATGGAATAGCTGGAAACGTTCGCTTTTTGCCTCTTTATATGAATTTACAGGACGGCAATTTTCACAAGGCATGAAAGAATTGCTTGATTATTCAGAAAAATCGGCAGAAAACCGAAAACTTGCACAACAAATTTTAACGCAGGATTATTCCGATATTGCACCAATCTCTATTGAGAAATTATGGGCTCGTTGTCCTGAAGACTATTTTGTGCGTAATACGCCAAAGCAAATCGCGTGGCATACAAGTTTGCTGGTGGATTTCGTTGAGGCATTATTAGTGAAAATTAGTAATCGCTTTTCACTTGGCGGCACGGAAGTGTTTATTTATTGCCAAGATCAACCGCACTTATTTAATAAAGTGGTGAGTACCATTGGGGCAAAAAAATTCAGTATCCACGATGCCCAGATTATTACGACACAAGATGGTTATGTTTTTGATAGCTTTATCATCACGGAACTTAACGGAGAATTAGTGGAATTTGATCGTCGCCGAGAATTAGAGCAAGCCCTAACATTAGCCCTTCAAAGCGAAAAATTACCCGCACTTTCTATTGTGCCTAATCGCCAGCTTCAACATTTTACTGTACAAACCGACGTGCGTTTTTTACATGAAAACAAAAAAGAGCATACTGAAATGGAATTGGTTGCCTTGGATAAAGCAGGGTTATTAGCGCAAGTGAGCCAGATTTTTACTGATTTAAATCTCAATTTATTAAATGCGAAAATTACCACCGTAGGCGAAAAAGCCGAGGATTTTTTTATTTTGACGAACCAATTTGGGCAAGCTCTGGATTCTCAACAAAGAGAAATATTACGTAACGTGCTGTATCGAAATATTGGATAGTCCTTTTTATAAAAATATATTTCTAGGTAAATTTGCCTTATGTTATCCTTTACAAAAAATTTTAGGGTCACACTATGCTGAGTATTTTTGTTACTTTTCTTGGCGCATTTTTAACATTGATTGTGATGCGACCTCTTGCCAATTGGATTGGATTAGTTGATAAGCCAAACTATCGTAAACGTCATCAAGGCACAATTCCACTAATCGGTGGCGTATCGCTTTTTGTTGGAAATCTTTGCTATTATTTGATGGAATGGGATCAGCTTCGATTACCGTATCTTTATTTGTTTAGTATTTTTGTTTTATTGGCGATTGGGATTTTAGATGATCGCTTTGATATTAGCCCTTTTTTAAGAGCAGGCATTCAAGCAATATTGGCGATTTTAATGATCGATCTTGGGAATATTTATCTTGATCATCTTGGTCAAATTTTAGGGCCTTTCCAATTAACGCTTGGTTCAATTGGTTTGATTATTACCGTCTTTGCCACTATTGCGATTATTAATGCCTTTAATATGATTGATGGTATTGATGGATTGCTTGGGGGACTCTCTTGTGTTTCTTTTGCCGCGATTGGTATTTTAATGTATCGAGATGGGCAAATGGATATGGCACATTGGAGTTTTGCTTTAATCGTATCGATTTTACCTTATTTGATGCTCAATCTAGGGATTCCATTTGGACCAAAATATAAGGTGTTTATGGGGGATGCTGGGAGTACATTAATTGGCTTTACCATTATTTGGATTTTGTTATTAAGTACGCAAGGAAAAGGGCATCCTATGAATCCAGTAACCGCACTTTGGATTATTGCGGTTCCTTTGATTGATATGGTTGCGATTATTTATCGCCGTGTACGTAAAGGTAAAAGCCCATTCCGTCCAGATCGTTTACATGTTCATCATTTAATGGTAAGAGCGGGTTTAACATCAAGACAAGCCTTTTTATTGATTACGTTTATTTCTGCAGTTTGTGCAACTATCGGTATTTTAGGGGAAGTTTATTATGTGAATGAGTGGGCGATGTTTGTTGGCTTTTTCATTTTATTTTTCCTTTATGTCTATTCAATTACGCATGCATGGCGAATTACCCGTTGGGTAAGAAGAATGAAACGTCGTGCCAAACGGTTGAAGAAAGCATAAAAAAATAAAGGCTTGTGTTATTAAATCACAAGCCTTTATTTTTTGAGAAAATTCACCGCACTTTTTAACATTTTGATGATCTATTTTTGTAGATAGAAAAAATCCCCAGCCTTTTGGCTAGGGATTGAAATTTGGAGCGGGAAACGAGGCTCGAACTCGCGACCCCGACCTTGGCAAGGTCGTGCTCTACCAACTGAGCTATTCCCGCAGTTCACATCAGTGAATGAACCCACATTATACAAATATTTTTAGGGCTTGCAAGGGCAATTTCATAAAAAGAAATTTTTTGTTGAAGTTTTCGTCAATCTAATTTTATGAAGTGTTCGCGATAATAAGCCAGCTCTTTAATGGATTCTCGAATGTCATCTAGCGCTAAATGCGTATTCTCTTTTTTAAAGCCTTCTAAAATTTCAGGTTTCCAACGTGCTGCAAGTTCTTTTAATGTGCTCACGTCTAAATGGCGATAATGAAAATAATCGGCTAAATCTGGCATATATTTCACTAAGAAGCGTTTATCTTGGGCAATGCTGTTACCGCAAATTGGCGATGCACCTTTGGGAACCCATTTTTTTAAAAAGTCTAAGGTTTGTAATTCTGCTGCTCGTTCGGTAAGTTTGCTGGCTTTTACGCGTTCAATTAAGCCGTTTTCACTGTGAGTTTTTTGGCACCAATCATTCATTTTATTGAGTAATTCATCAGACTGATGAACCGCTAATACTGGGCCCTCTGCCAAAATATTTAAATTTTTATCTGTCACAATAGTCGCAATTTCAATAATACGTTCTTTTTCCGGTTCTAAACCGGTCATTTCTAAATCAATCCAAATAAGATTTTGTTTATCGAATGGCATAATATCAGGTATCCTATGCAAAAATTTTTTTCATTTTACCAAAAACAAGGGAAAAAACGACCGCACTTTTATGGCTAAACGTAAATTAACTCAAAACCAAACTAGAAGAATTCAATCGAATAATGCGAAAACATTACATCGCCATAAGAAAAAAGACATTGAATGGTCAGATGAAATGCTGGGCGAATCGCAAGAAGGCGTTGTTGTCACACGTTATTCTATTCACGCAGATGTCGAAAATGAACAAGGCGAAATTTATCGTTGTAATTTGCGTCGTACCTTGTCGAGTTTGGTGGTGGGAGATAAAGTTGTTTGGCGTAAAGGCAATGAACAATTACAAGGTGTGAGCGGCGTGATTGAGGCGATTCACCCTCGAGAAAATGAAATTTCCCGCCCTGATTATTATGATGGTTTGAAACCCATCGCGGCGAATATTGATCGTATTATTATTGTATCAGCAGTATTGCCAACGCTTTCCTTAAACATTATCGATCGTTATCTTGTTGTGTGTGAAATAGCTGAAATCAAGCCATTAATTGTTTTGAATAAAGTGGATTTATTGACGCAGGAACAGCGTCAAGAAATTGAAGACCAGTTTAAAATTTACCAAGATATTGGCTATGAAATTTTAATGATTTCAGCAAAGAGCGGTGAAAATATGGAAAAATTGACCGCACTTTTGGCACAAGGCACGGCGATTTTTGTTGGGCAATCTGGTGTTGGTAAATCGAGTTTAATTAATCATATTTTGCCTAGCGTAAACGCTCAAGTAGGGGATGTGAGCGAAACATCAGGGTTAGGGCAGCATACCACGACATCGTCACGTCTTTACCATTTGCCACAAGGCGGTAATTTAATTGATTCGCCCGGAATTAGAGAATTTGGGCTTTGGCATTTAGATGCAGAGCAAATCACAAAAGGCTATCGAGAATTTCAATATGTTTTGGGCACCTGTAAATTCCGTGATTGTAAACATTTGAGCGATCCAGGATGTGCGTTGCGTGAAGCCGTTGAGCAAGGCAAAATTTCGCCTGTTCGTTATGATAACTATCATCGATTAATTGAAAGTTTAAGTGAAACAAAATCACAACGTCATTTTTCATTAGTTTAACGATTGAGATTGTGAATAATAAATAAACTATTTAGCTTATTTTTATGATTTAATTCAGGCTTTTTAGTGTTTATTCTTGATTATTTTGCTTTGAAAAAGGATACTAGGGCAATTTTCTGGTTTTATATTTTTAATTATTGATTAGTCGAGGTAGCATTATGTATTCAAAAGATGTGGCAATTATTGCGTCAAACGGTTTACACACGCGCCCTGCTGCACAATTTGTGAAAGAAGCGAAAGCATTTTCTTCTGAAATTACAGTAACCTCTGGGGGGAAAAGTGCAAGTGCAAAGAGCTTATTTAAGTTGCAAACATTAGCTTTAACGCAGGGAACAATACTTACCATTTCTGCTGATGGAGAAGACGAGCAACAGGCAGTTGAATATTTAGTCGCGTTAATTCCAACTTTAGAATAATTCTTACTTAGCCATAAAATTGTGAAATTTTATGGCTATTGTTTATTTATTACTTTGTTAATTGTTTCGGAAGGTATCTATGATTTCTGGCATTCTCGCATCCCCAGGTATTGCCTTTGGTAAGGCACTTGTTCTTAAAGAAGAAAAGATTGTTCTTGATACACAAAAAATTACTGATGATCAAATTGACGCAGAAGTCGCTCGGTTTTACGAAGGACGTGCTGCGGCGGTAGAACAACTTAATTCAATTAGAGAACGTGCATTAATTTCTTTAGGCGAAGAAAAAGCGGCAATCTTTGAAGGTCACTTGATGATTCTTGAGGATGAAGAATTAGAAGAAGAAATTCTTGATTATCTTCGTTCAAATAAAGTGAATGCAGGCGTTGCGGCGAGTAAAATTTTAGATCAACAAGTGACAATGTTATCTGAAATTGATGATGAATATTTGAAAGAACGTGCAGGCGATATTCGGGATATTGCTAACCGTTTAGTTAAAAATATTTTGGGAATGTACATTGTTGATCTTGGTGATATTCAGGAAGAATCTATTCTTGTTGCTTATGATCTGACTCCCTCAGAAACAGCTCAACTTAATCTTGAAAAAGTATTAGGGGTTGTCACTGATATTGGTGGTAGAACCTCACATACTTCTATTATGGCGCGTTCTTTAGAATTGCCAGCGATTGTCGGCACAAATAAAGTGACTAAATTAGTCAATACGGGCGATTATTTAATTTTAGATGCTATCAATAACCAAGTTTATATTAACCCAACAGCATCTCAGATTGATGAATTAAAAGCACTTGAAGCGAAAATTTCTGAGGAAAAAGCAGAGTTAGCTAAATTAAAAGATCTTCCTGCAATCACATTAGATGGACATAAGGTTGATGTGGTTGCGAATATCGGGACGATTCGTGATTGTGATGGTGCAGAACGTAATGGAGCGGAAGGGATTGGGCTATACCGAACTGAATTCTTATTTATGGATCGTGAACAGCTTCCCACAGAAGAAGAACAATTTATTGCCTATAAACAAGTGGTAGAAGCAATGAACGGACGTTTAACCGTGCTTCGTACTATGGATATTGGTGGCGATAAAGAGCTTTCATATTTAGATTTACCAAAAGAAATGAATCCATTCTTGGGATGGCGTGCGATTCGCATTGCATTAGATCGTCGTGAAATTTTAAATGCACAATTACGTGCGGTGTTACGTGCTTCAGCTTTTGGTAAATTGGCGGTAATGTTCCCGATGATTATTTCTGTAGAAGAAATTCGGGAATTAAAAGCGGTTATTGAAACATTAAAAGCGGAATTACGTGAAGAGGGGAGACTGTTTGATAATAATATCCAAGTTGGGGTAATGGTCGAAACCCCCTCAGCCGCGGTAAATGCAAAATTTTTAGCAAAAGAAGTAGATTTCTTTAGTATCGGTACTAACGATTTAACTCAATATACTTTGGCTGTAGATCGCGGTAATGAGTTTATTTCCCATCTTTATAATCCGATGCACCCCTCTGTGCTTGGTTTAATTAAACAAGTGATTGATGCCTCTCACGCAGAAGGAAAATGGACGGGAATGTGTGGGGAATTAGCAGGGGATGAACGTGCGACTTTATTATTGCTTGGTATGGGATTAGATGAATTTAGTATGAGTGCGATTTCTGTACCTCGAATTAAAAAATTAATCCGTAATGTGAATTTTCAAGATGCAAAAGTGCTTGCTGATACTGCATTACAAAAACCGACCGCTGCAGAAATTGATCAATTAATTGAAGAATTTTTGCTGGAAAATTCATTAAATTAAACAAAATTATTTGATTTTACGTTAAAATAGCAGCCATCTTGAATGGATAGGAGATTAAAATGGGCTTATTTGACAAGTTATTTGGTTCAAAAGAAAACAAATCTGTGGAAGTTGAAATTTATGCACCGATCTCTGGCGAGATCGTTAATATTGAAGATGTTCCCGATGTGGTTTTCTCTGAAAAAATTGTTGGTGATGGTGTTGCTGTTCGTCCTATTGGTAACAAAATCGTTGCACCAGTAGATGGAGTGATTGGTAAAATTTTTGAAACCAATCACGCTTTTTCAATGGAATCAAAAGAAGGGGTAGAATTATTTGTACACTTTGGTATTGATACTGTTGAGTTAAAGGGGGAAGGCTTTACTCGTATTGCACAAGAAGGGCAATCTGTTAAGCGTGGCGATACTGTGATTGAATTTGATCTTGCGCTATTAGAATCAAAAGCAAAATCTGTCTTAACACCAATCGTAATTTCAAATATGGACGAAATTTCTTGTATCGTAAAAAAATCAGGCGAAGTAGTGGCTGGAGAATCAGTGGTATTAGCCTTAAAGAAATAATTTGTTTACGGTAAAAAAAGTCCGCCTTTGTGCGGATTTTTTATTTATTATAGTTACCTAGGGTAAGTATACCCTAGGCTAATTTTAAGGCTATCCCTTTGGGATAGAGGATAAGGTTCCTCAAAGAGGAACTACTATAATTAACCGTGGGTATACTTACGCCACGTCAGCAAAAGATTTCGCTTTGCAAAATATTCAATATGAATGTGGCGAAACACATCATTTAAAAGCACAAAGTGCGAGTATTTTATTAGTAATGAAAGGGCAGTTAAATTTACGTTCAGAAACGACCGCACTTTCTTTGAAACAAGGTGAGGTAGCTTTCATTACTGCAGGTGCGGCTTATGAAGTGGAAGGATTAATTGAAGGCTATGCAGTGGTCGCAAAATTGCCTTGATAAAGTCTTTTCAAAAAAGTATAGTCCTCTTAATCTTTTATTAAGATTTATTTGTTTTAATACACACATCCAAGCAATGGTGCTTGAAATTAACTAACTTAAAAAGGAAACGTTATGAAAAAATTTGCATTAGCAACAATCTTCGCATTAGCAACCACTTCAGCATTTGCTGGTTTTAATGGCAATAATAGTCAAGGTGGTTTTCAACAAGCAGCCCCTGCTGCAATTAGTGTAAAACAAGCTTTATCTGCGGCTGATAATTCAATGATTACTTTAGTGGGGAATATCACTCAGCAAATTGATGACGATGAGTTTTGGTTTACTGATGGGACTGGGCAAATCAAGATTGAAATTAAAAAACGCGTTTGGAATGGTTTAAACGTAGATTCTAAGGATAAAGTGAAAATTTATGGAAAATTGGATAATGAAGTCTTTGAGAAAGCAGAACTTGATGTATTGCGCGTTGAAAAAGCAGAATAATTATCTTTGAAAATAGCGGGCATTAGCTCGCTATTTTTGTTTATAAAGTGCGGTCAATTTTTATGAGAATTTTATTGATAGAAGACGATAATCTAATCGGCAATGGGTTGCAGATTGGTTTAACTAAACTTGGTTTTGCGGTGGATTGGTTTATCGATGGAAAAACAGGAATGGCTGCTTTAACCTCTGCGCCTTATGATGCGGTGGTATTGGATTTAACCTTGCCTAAACTTGACGGATTAGATGTATTGCAACAATGGCGATCTAATCATCAAGATGTTCCCGTATTAATTTTGACTGCTCGCGATACTTTAGATGAACGAGTTAAAGGTTTACAAAGTGGTGCAGATGATTATCTTTGCAAGCCTTTTGCGTTGGCTGAAGTCGCCGCACGTTTACAAGCCCTTATTCGTCGTCGTTATGGATATCATCATTCTGTGATAGAACAGGCTGGTGTTAAGCTCGATCAGAATCAACGTTCTGTTTGGCTGAATAATCAACCCATTTCTTTAACAAGCCGTGAATATAAATTATTAGAATTACTTATGCTGAATAAAGATCGTGTGTTGTCTCGCTCATCCATTGAAGAAAAATTATCCAGTTGGGATGAAGAAATTAGTAGTGGCGCATTGGATGTGCATATTTATAATTTACGCCAAAAATTGGGGAAGCAATTTATTCGAACAGTACACGGTGTTGGATATGCTTTGGGACAAGTTGAAAAATGAAAAATAGAAGCCTTACGTTGCGTCTTATTTCTGTGCTTTGTTTAACCGCACTTTTTGTTTGGCTGGGTTCTACGCTTGTCGCTTGGTGGCAAGTGCGCCACGATGTGAATAAAGTTTTTGATGCACAACAAGTTCTCTTTGCTGAACGGCTCGCAAATTCAGATTTAAGTACTATTTTGTTGGAATCTAGCACAACGCTAAATAAAAATTCACAGTCGGCATTAAAAAAAAGTTATGACGATGATGCCTTAGCCTTTGCTATTTTTTCTAAAACTGGGAAACTTTTATTTAGTGATGGGCGAAATGGAAAAGGTTTTATTTTTAATAATAAAATGGGTTTTCATAATTCTCATACTTATGATGATGACGATAAATGGCGAATTTTCTGGCGTATGGCAGCTAATGGAGAATTAGTTATCGCAGTAGGGCAAGAATTAGATTATCGTGAAGATTTAATTGAAGAAATGATTTTTGGGCAAATGTGGATTTGGTTTGCCAGTTTGCCTATTTTGATCATTGTTTTAGGATGGTTGATTCATAAAGAACTTCGACCGATTAAACGTTTAAGCCAAGAAGTACAAACGAGAAAATCTGGCGATGTGTCATTGCTGAATACGGAGGGGCTACCCGTTGAGATTTTACCCTTAGTAAAAAATTTAAATCAATTTTTTGACCGCACTTCAGCTATGTTGCAACGCGAACGCCGTTTTACTTCTGATGCAGCTCACGAATTGCGTAGTCCATTGGCGGCATTGCGTATTCAAACTGAAGTTGCACAACTAGCTGGCGATGATGCAGCGTTACGAGAACAAGCACTTTTACATTTAACGCAAGGCATTGATCGGGCTTCGCAATTGATTGAACAATTATTAACGCTTTCCCGCTTGGATAATTTGCAAGCCTTAGAAACACTACAGCTGCTTGATTGGGAAGCTATTGTTCAATCATTAATTTCTGAGCGTTATTTTGTGGCAGAAAAACGTAAAATTACCTTGGTTTTTGAGAAAGAATCTGAACCAAAGCAAAAACAAGGGCAATCAATTTTAGTTTCATTGATGCTTAGAAATTTACTCGACAATGCTATTAAATATTGTCCTGAAGATACAATCGTTTCAGTAAAAATTTCATCCTCACAGATTATTATTGAGGACAATGGTGGTGGCGTTGAACCTGAAGATTTGAAAAAACTTGGACAGCGTTTTTATCGTCCAGCTGGGCAAAATGAAAAGGGAAGTGGCTTGGGGCTTTCTATTGTTATGCGAATTGCGGAATTACACGGATTTAAAGTGCGGTTAGAAAACGTTGTAAAAGAGGGGAGAAGAATTGGCTTAAAAGCAATAATATCCTTGTAGAAATGGCTTTAAAATAAATGATATTTGTGCGGTAAATTATTTTGTAAATTTTACCGCATTTTTTAGTTTAGCTTTCACTAATTTGAAATAATGACTGTATTTTGTTAATATACACAAGTTTTTGGAAACAATCCTTCAATTCCTACTGAACGTTTCCTTCAAAATCGCACTTCTATGTGCTGTCCTTTGTAGTGGTTCCATTACATATTTTTGCCTCTAGGCAATGTTTATTAAATCTATTTTTAATCTATTCATTTAATCGTTAAGGGGAAAAGTTTGTCTTTATCTCAATTTATGACAAAGCGAACGTCATTTAATCCTTTGGTAATTGGCGTTACGTTATTTTTTATATTGTTACTGATGGCAATGATTTTTATTGCACCAGAGCAAACTCAAGCATTATTGAATCAAGCTAAAAGTGGTATTTTTGCTAATTTTAGTTGGTTTTATGTACTCACTTTTTCAGTGTTTTTAGGATTTTTATTAATTTTATCAGTAAGTAGTCTTGGCAATATAAAATTAGGGCAAGATGAAGAAGAACCTGAATTTAGTTTCTTATCTTGGCTTGCGATGTTATTTGCCGCTGGAATGGGGGTTGGGCTGATGTTTTTTGGCGTAGCAGAACCATTAACCCATTATCTTTCTGACATTACAGCAGGTTCTGCAGAACATAAACAACAAGAGGCTTTACTTCATACTCTGTTCCACTGGGGAATTCACGCGTGGGCAGTATATGGCACCATTGCTTTAGCATTAGCTTATTTTGGGTTTCGTTATAAATTACCTTTAGCGTTGCGCTCTTGTTTTTATCCTTTATTAAAAGATCGTATTAATGGCAAAATCGGCGATGCAATTGATGTTATGGCGTTACTTGCTACGTTATTTGGGATTATTACTACATTAGGTTTCGGTTCATCACAGCTTGGTGCAGGGCTTGAACAAATAGGTTGGATAAGTCAGAACAGCTTTGCCTTACAAGTTAGCGTTATTGTTGTGGTAATGTGTTTAGCGGTGTTTTCTGCCATTTCTGGTGTTGGAAAAGGCGTGAAAATATTAAGTGAAATTAACTTAACTTTAGCATTTTGTTTACTTCTCTTTGTTTTAATTGCAGGGCCTACGTTATACCTTTTATCTGCATTTAGCGACAATATTGGTAATTATTTCAGCAATTTAGTGCAACTCAGTTTTAAAACCTATGCTTATGAACAAGAACATACTAGCTGGTTTAGCGGATGGACTGTGCTTTATTGGGCTTGGTGGTGTTCTTGGGCTCCGTTTGTGGGTTTATTTATTGCGCGTATTTCTAAAGGGCGAACTATCCGTGAATTTATTTTTGGCGTATTAGTTATTCCAAGTCTATTTGGTATTTTATGGTTTACTGTTTTTGGTAATACAGCAGTATGGCTAAATGATGGTATTGCTGCGGGCGGGCTTGGCGAATTTATTTCTTCCCCAGAAATTTTATTATTTAAATTTTTAAATTATCTGCCTTTACCAACAATAACAGGCTTTGTGAGCTTATTAGTGATTTCATTGTTTTTTATCACTTCAGCGGATTCAGGTATTTATGTGTTAAATAACATTGCATCTCGAGATAAAAGTTTAGCTTCGCCTGCGTGGCAAGCCATAATGTGGGGAACTTTAATGTCCGTTGTTGCGATTGTGCTTATGCAATCTGGTGGACTTGCTAATTTGCAAACAATGACATTAATTGTTGCCTTGCCTTTTGCTTTATTGATGTTGGTAATGTGTTTTAGTTTATGGAAAGGCTTAATTGCGGATAAAAAATATTTTTCTACTAAAGTCAATCCAACTAGTATCTTCTGGAGCGGCGATAAATGGAAATCACATTTAGAGCAAATGATGAACCAAACGCAAGAGAAAGATATTTTACGTTTCCTTAAAAATACGGCGTTACCCGCTATGCGAGAATTACGTCAAGAATTAACAGGAAAATATAATTTAAGTGTAGAAATCAACACATTATTTGAACAAGAAGAGCCAGCTTTGGAATTGGTAATTCATAAAGAATCAATGCGAGATTTTATGTATGGTATTAAATCTGTTGGGCGAGAAGTGTCAGAGCAATTAATTAACGATGAAAATTTACCGCACATTCAGCATAGTGTTACTTACGAGCCTTACACTTATTTCTTTGATGGACGAGTCGGTTACGATGTTCAATATATGGATCAAGATGAATTGATCGCCGATATGTTGAAACAATATGAACGTTATCTAAGTTTGCTTGATGATGTGGGTCAGGAACTGATGGCACACGAGCAAACCGAACTAGCAGAGTAATCGATTTAAAGGTGCAACGTGTGCCAGTTTTGTGGTTATTTAACCTGATTAATCAAAAATTGGGTTAATAGCGAAACAGGGCGACCTGTTGCACCTTTATTTGCGCCTTGTAACCAAGCTGTACCTGCAATGTCTAAATGTGCCCAGCGATATTTTTTCGTGAAGTTAGACAAAAATGCACCCGCTGTAATTGCGCCCCCCCAGCGACCACCAATGTTGGCAAGGTCGGCGAAAGGCGATTTCAGTTGCTCTTGATATTCTTCACTTAATGGTAAACGCCACGCTTTGTCAGTGGTTTCTGTTGCGGCTTGGAGTAGTGCATTGGCAAGATTGTTATCTGTAGAAACTAAGCCGCTATTGTGTTGCCCTAGTGCAACCACACAAGCACCAGTCAAGGTTGCAACATCAATAACAAGCTCAGGTTCAAAACGCTCAACATAAGTAAGGGCATCACAAAGCACTAATCGACCTTCTGCATCAGTATTAAGAACTTCTACGGTTAAACCATTCATAGTGGTAAGAATATCGCCTGGGCGATAAGCATTGCCATCTGGCAGATTTTCACAACCTGCTAAAACACCAATAACGTTTAATGGCAAGTTCAACTGTGCAATGGCTTTCATTGTGCCGAAGACAGAGGCTGCACCGCACATATCATATTTCATTTCATCCATATCCGCGGCGGGTTTAAGTGAAATACCGCCAGCATCAAAGGTTAATCCTTTGCCTACAAGTACAATGGGTTTGGCGTTTTTATCTGGCGCATTATTGAATGTTAAAACAGACATATAAGCACGGTTTTCAGAGCCTTTTGAGACGGCAAGATAAGCGTTCATTCCAAGTTTTGCCATTTCTTCTTCATCCACAACTTTCAATGAAAGTGCGGTAGAATTTTCTGCTAAATTTTTTGCTTGCTCAGCAAGATAAGCTGGATTACAAATATTTGGTGGCATATTTGCGATGTCACGTGCTGCTTTTATGCCTGAGCTAATGGCATTGGCGTGAGAAATAGCTTGTTGTGCTTGAGCACAATCCGTATTGAAGATGAAAGATTCTAAAACAGAGGTTTCTGCTTTTTGAGATTTGAAATGATCAAATTGATAATTGGTGTGTTCAATCGTTTCAATGGCAAAGCGGATATTCCAATAAAGATCGCGATCTTTTAATTCAATTTCAGTTAAATAAGAAATGACTTCACGCGTGTTGGTTTCTTTTAGTGTCTTTAATACAGCTTGGATGATTTGTTTATATTGACGCTCTGTGAGTTCTCCTTTTTTGCCACAGCCAACGATTAATAGGCGTTTAGCAGATAAACCTTGAAGATCACGAAGTAAAACGGTTTGGGCTAATTTGCCAGTGAGCTCACCTGATTTCACTAAATCCTTTAAATAACCTTGGGTTAATTGATCGATTTCATTAAAACTTTTTGAAAATTTATTATTTTCATAGACGCCTAAAACAATGCAATCAGTGGCTTGGGAAAGTGCGGTATTTTTTGCTTGATATTTCATTTGTTGTCCTTAAATTTCTGTTTAATTCAGCGAAAATAAGTTATCATATGCGACCGATTTTATCCAGTTTTCCTCCGTTTTAGATTTAGAAAAACAAACGAAATAAGATGATTTTAATTCGATATTTAATAAAAGAAGTTTTCAAAAGCCAAATCGCAATTTTACTAATTTTGCTATTGATTTTTTTTAGTCAGCAGTTTGTGCGTGTATTAGGTGCGGCGGCAAATGGGAATGTGCCAGCTGATTTGGTTTTCTCTTTATTAGGCTTAGGAATGCCGACAATGGCGCAGTTGATGTTGCCACTATGTTTATTTATTGCGATTTTACTGACTTTTGGTCGCCTTTACGCTGAAAGTGAAATCACAGTGATGCGCGCGTGCGGTGTGGGGCAACGGATTTTGGTTAAAGTGGCACTGATTATGTCTTTATTAACGGCAGGTATTGCCGCTTATAACGCATTATGGCTTTCGCCTTGGGCAATTCAAAAACAAGTGAATATGGTGGAAGATGCAAAGGCTAATCCAACCGTTGGCGTGCTGTCTTCAGGTCAGTTTATTTCTACCAATAACAATAACGTTGTGTTATTTATTGATAAGATTAAAGATAATCAAATCCGCAATGTTTATTTATTTCAAATGACACCTCAAAAACAAACAAAACCTTCAGTGATAACAGCTGAAAAAGGGGAATTAATTGCGTTGCCAAATGGTGATCAAGTCTTAAATTTGAAAAATACAAAACGGGTTGAAGGAACCTCCGCTTTGCCAGATTTTCGCATTACGCATTTTGATGAATATCACGCCTATTTAGGTTATCAATCCGCAGAAAATACCAATGATGAAGTAGCAGAATTAACATTGTCTCAACTTATCGATTTAGATTCTTCTTCTGCGAAAGCTGAATTGCATTGGCGTATTACCTTAATTTTGGCAGTGCCATTAATGGCATTGATTGCTGTACCATTAAGTCGCGTAAATCCTCGACAAGGTAGATTTGCCAAAATTTTACCCGCACTTTTACTCTATTTAATTTATTTCTTGTTACAAAGCTCTTTTAAATCTGCAGGTTCAGCGGGAAAATTAGAGGCTGAACTCTTAATGCCGCTTGTTAATATCGGATTTTTCTTACTTGCTGTGGTGTTGAATAGCTGGGACAGTGAAATAATGTATAAATTTCGCTATTTATTCAGTAAGAAAGGATCGGCAAAATGATAAATACCCTTGATCGTTATATTGGAAAAAGTATTCTTGGCACGATCTTTGCTACTTTAATGACTTTAGTGGGATTGTCGGCGATTATTAAATTTGTCGAACAATTTCGTAGTGTAGGTAAAGGCACTTATGATATTTGGCAAGCGGTAATTTTTACTGGTTTAACTATACCGAAAGATATTGAAACTTTCTTTCCTATGGCAGCATTGCTTGGGGCATTAATTGCACTAGGTAATCTTGCTAGCAGAAGCGAACTTGTTATTATGCAATCAGCTGGATTTTCTCGCTTTAAAATAGGTATAGCGGTAATGAAAACTGCATTACCATTAGTAGTATTTACAGTGATTATTGGGGAGTGGGGAATTCCACAAACAGAACAATTTGCACGAGATATGCGCGCTAAGGCTCTTTCTGGTGGTTCAATACTTTCAATTAAAAATGGTGTGTGGGCGAAAGATGGTCATCATTTTGTATTTGTTAGGCGTGTGACGGATGATACAAAATTAGACGATATTTATATTTATACCTTTGATCAACAGCATAATTTAATAAAATTAAAACATGCAAACCAGGCGAGTTATTCTGAAGATGAAGCTAAATGGACATTGCGTCAAGTTAATCATTCAACGATTACGAAAGATGAAATCATCACAACGAATCACTTATCAGAAACTTGGGAAACTAGTTTGACGCCAGATAAATTAGGTGCGGTTTCTTTGCGTCCGACATCATTATCTATCTCAGGTTTATATCATTACATTTCATTTCTGCGTGAAACAGGGCAAGATGTGAGTCGTTTTGAACTCACGTTTTGGCGTAAAATTTTCCAGCCTGTATCCGTTGGCGTAATGATGTTATTAGCCTTATCTTTTATTTTTGGCTCGCTACGCAGTGTGACTGCAGGCGCAAGGATAGTTACTGGGATTTGTGTAGGATTCTTATTTTATGTTGTTAATGAAATTTTAGGACAAACGAGTGTAGTTTACGGTATTCCTGCTATTTTTGGTGCATTGATCCCGAGCTTGCTTTTCATTGTAATGATTTGGTGGTTATTAAGTCGTAAGCGAGATTAATTTTAAGGAAATAAGTTAGCTGAATTGATTCATCGTTATTTGATAGATAAAAGAATGCTTGATTATGAATTTATTTAATGTAAATCCTGAAAATAATAAGTTTGCATAATAAATGAAGATCAAGCATTCTATATTGGTATAGACGTTTAGCCGTCTAAATGATTAAAAAAATTACTTTAAATTGGGAGTTATTATGACAACATCACATATTTTAGGCTTCCCTCGTGTAGGGGCAAAACGTGAATTAAAATTCGCACAAGAACGTTATTGGCGTAAAGAATTAGCAGAGCAAGATTTATTAGATTTAGCGAAAGCGTTGCGTGAAAAAAACTGGAAACATCAAGCGGCTGCCAATGCGGATTTCGTTGCAGTGGGTGATTTCACGTTCTACGATCATATTTTAGATTTACAAGTGGCAACAGGGGCAATTCCTGCTCGTTTTGGTTTTGATAGCCAAAATTTAACCCTTGATCAATATTTTCAACTTGCACGTGGTAACAAAGATCAATTCGCAATTGAAATGACCAAATGGTTTGATACGAACTATCACTATCTCGTGCCTGAGTTCCAAAAATCGACCGCTTTCAAAGCTAATCCAGCACATTATGTAAACCAAATCCGTGAAGCAAAAGCGTTAGGCTTAAACTTCAAACCTGTGATTGTTGGCCCATTAACATTCTTATGGTTAGGTAAAGAAAAAGGCGAAGCATTTAACCGTTTCGATTTATTAAATCAATTAGTGCCTGTTTATGTTGAAATATTAAATGCATTAGTGGCTGAAGGGGCAGAGTGGATTCAAATTGATGAACCTGCATTAGCATTGGATTTACCTGCAGAATGGGTTGAAGCCTATAAATCTGTGTATGCTGAATTAAGCAAAGTGAACGCAAAATTATTGCTAGCCACTTATTTTGGTTCAGTTGCAGAACACGCTGAATTATTAAAAGCCTTACCTGTTGCAGGCTTGCATTTAGATTTAGTGCGTGCGCCAGAACAACTTGCGGCATTTGAAGATTACAGCAAAGTGTTATCAGCTGGCGTGATTGAAGGCCGTAATATCTGGCGTGCAAACTTAAACAAAGTATTAGATGTATTAGAGCCATTAAAAGCAAAATTAGGCGAGCGTTTATGGATTGCACCAAGTTGTTCATTATTGCACACCCCATTTGATTTAGAAGTGGAAGTACAATTAAAAGAAAAAAATACCGCACTTTACAGTTGGTTATCTTTCACGCTACAAAAAGTAGAAGAATTAAACGTATTAAAACAAGCGTTAAATAATGGCAGAGCGTCTGTACAAGCGGCATTAGATGCAAGCCAAGCGGCAGCAGATGCACGCGCAACCTCAAAAGAAATTCATCGTCCTGAAGTGGCAGAACGTTTAGCAAACTTGCCAAAAGGTGCGGATCAACGTAAATCGCCATTTGCAGAACGTATCGTTAAGCAAAATGCGTGGTTAAATTTACCGCTTCTGCCAACTACAAACATTGGTTCATTCCCACAAACTACTGAAATTCGTCACGCACGTGCAAGTTTCAAAAAAGGCGAGTTATCTCTTTCAGATTACGAAGCGGCAATGAAAAAAGAGATCGAATATGTAGTACGTCGCCAAGAAGAATTAGATTTAGATGTGTTAGTTCACGGTGAAGCAGAACGTAACGACATGGTGGAATACTTTGGGGAATTATTAGATGGTTTCGCATTCACTAAATTTGGTTGGGTACAGAGCTACGGTTCACGCTGTGTAAAACCACCAGTAATTTACGGTGATGTTACCCGCCCTGAGCCAATGACAGTACGCTGGTCACAATATGCGCAAAGTTTAACTAACCGTGTAATGAAAGGAATGCTCACAGGCCCTGTGACTATTTTACAATGGTCATTCGTGCGTAACGATATTCCACGTTCAACCGTATGTAAACAAATCGGCGTAGCATTATCTGATGAAGTGTTAGATTTAGAAGCAGCAGGCATTAAAGTCATTCAAATTGACGAACCAGCCATTCGTGAAGGTTTACCGCTTAAACGCGCAGATTGGGACGCATACTTACAATGGGCAGGCGAAGCATTCCGTTTAAGCTCAATGGGCGTGCAAGATGATACGCAAATCCACACCCATATGTGTTACTCTGAATTTAACGACATCTTACCTGCCATTGCGGCATTAGATGCAGACGTGATTACCATCGAAACTTCACGTTCAGATATGGAATTATTAACCGCATTTGCAGATTTCAAATATCCAAATGATATTGGCCCAGGTGTTTATGATATTCACAGCCCTCGTGTGCCAACGGCAACGGAAGTAGAACATTTATTACGCAAAGCATTAAATGTAATTCCAAAAGAACGCTTATGGGTAAACCCAGACTGCGGTTTAAAAACGCGTGGTTGGACAGAAACCATCGACCAATTAAAAGTGATGGTGGATGTAACCAAAAAATTACGTGCGGAATTAGCGTAAGTCATAATACATAAAGAATAATTTTCAAACACAACATAATTAAAGCCGAATCTCTATGGGATTCGGTTTTTCTTATAGATAAAATGTTGAAATATAATAAAAAAGCCTTGAATTGATCTGCACCCCAAAAGTTGGACTAAACAACTAACTAAGGTGCAGATTTTTTATGAGCAAATACAATTTTCTTTTCAAACAACAAGTCATCGAGTTTTATAAGCAAATTATTTTACATAATGGGCTTTCCAATAACCAATCCACTCTTTTAATAAAACCATATTGCTATTTAACGCACCTAAGTCAGGAATAAAAGATTTTGCAGATAAATTTCCTTTGCTGCCATAGCTTGCCGCTGCAGCAGGAAGAACATCAAATCCTTGTTTTTCAAAAAGATATTTGGCTCGTTTCATATGCCATTGATTTGTTACTAAAATAATTTTTTGAATATGATCTTTAATTAAAATATTTTTAGTGAAACTGGCATTTTCTTCCGTATTACGGGCTTTATTTTCGATCCATTGTGTTGGCACATTAAAGAATTGGTTAAGTTCTTTTGCCATTAAATCGCCTTCAGAAATGCCTATCAAAGAATAGCCCGTGGTTAAAATAGGCAAGCCCGTTTCCTTTTGTAAAAATGCCGCATAACGTAAACGTTCTAGTTGTGGTGCACCAGAAGCCGTTTCTGCATACAGCTCTTTGGTTGGGTAAGATCCACCGCCTAATATGACGATGGCTTGAGCTTGTTTATACTCATCTAGGGTAAGGGCTGGAATGTCATCATTATCTGTTAGCAATAAACCAGTAAAAGGTGCACTCATGATATAAAGCCAGGTGAAACTGATGAGCACAATAAATTTGGCTAATTTTTTGAAATGAACACGATAAAGAATCGTTGCAATAATCAGTAATACAAAGGTATTAAGAGGTGGTGCGATAAGAGCGGTAAGAAGTTTTCCGAGTTCTAACATAGATAAGATCCTTGATATAGAGCGGTTTCATTATAATGATTAGTCATAGCTTGTCTATGTTGATTTTGTTAAAATAAGCCCCCTTATTTTTTGAGAAACAAACGCTCGAATTCACAAAAAGTGCGGTGATATTTATGAAAGTTTTTAAAGACAGTGTTATTTACCTTGTTGGGGAATTATCGTCAAAGTTAGTTCCTTTTTTACTTTTGCCTTATTTATCCCGTAAATTGGGCGTAGAAGGGTATGGCTCACTTTCTTATTATCAAACTTTTTTAAGTTTATTTTTAATTGTGGTTTCTTTAACTCAAGAAGGCGCAATTTCCCGTTATTTTTATTTTTACGGAAAACGTTCATTAAATTTAGTGGTGAATACCGGTTATGCTTATACCACGATAATTGGCTGCATTATTTTAATTGGCTGTTGGATTGCTCAGTCTGAAATATTATTTTACGCTGCACTTTCCTCAATTTTTCAGTCTTTCTTAAATGTTCAGCTAAGTGTAAGACAATGCCAGAAAAAGGCTTGGTCTTATGCTTTTATTCAATTTTCACTTACTGTTACGGGAGCTGTATTTACCGTCGCATTGCTTGAGTATTATCAAAATGATCTTGTTGAAAAAAGAATTTTGGCAATTTTATTGAGTAATTTAGTCGTCTGGTTTTTTTCTTATTTTCTTTACAGAAAGAGTGCAATATCTAAGAAATATCAATTTAAACATTATCAATCCGCATTATTTTATATTTTAGGATTTGGATTGCCGCTTATTTTACATTATGCAAGTTTTTTCTTAAAAGGGCAGTTAGACCGTATTTTTATTTATCACAAATTCAGTGAAACAGATTTAGGGCTTTATGCTATGGGGGCTCAACTTGCTTTAATTGTTTCTATTGCTATTCAAGCACTTAATAAAGCGATTATTCCCTATTTTTATGAAGCCTTAAAACAAAAGAAATTAGTTATTCAACAGCTACATAAATGGGCGTTATTTTCCTTTTTGCTAATACCTATTCCTGCCTTAATAATGTGGATTATTCCTGAGGATGTGTTAGTTTGGATTTTAGGTAGTCAATTTGTGGGAACGAAATATTATTTTATTTTATTTTTAATTTCGACCACATTAAGTATTCCTTATTTGATTTTAGTTAATTATCTTTTCTATTATGGGAAAAATAAACTTATTTCCCAATGTTCCGTTTTATCTACAATCATTTATGTGGCAAGCCTTGTAGCTTTAACTTTTACAGAAATTAAATATATCCCTTATGCTGGAATTATTGGTTCGCTTTCCATTATTCCTATTCTTTATTTTATGACATCTAAAGTGAGTAAAACCCTATGAATCTCATTCTTTGTTGTACACCATTGCAAGTATTAATTGCGAGAAAAATAATTGAATTACATCCTAACGAGCAATTCTTTGGCGTAATGTTTGGTGGGGTATGGGATAAAAAAAGAACCTTGTATGCGAGTAAATTAGCGGAGGTTTGTAGTGATTCGATGAATATTGATACGGGAAAAGATCTAAAAGGTTTCGATTCTCTCAAGTTAATGCGCCAGCTTAAGAATAAAATTACGCACAAAGGTTTTGATAAGGTTTTTCTCGCCAATCTTAATTCATTATGGCTACAAACTTATCTTAGTCATGTTTCATTTAAAGAGCTTTATACCTTTGATGATGGTTCAGATAATATTTTCCCACATCCTAATTTATTGAGAGAGCCTGACACATTTAAATATAAACTGATTAAAGCTTTTATTGGCGATAAATATAGTGTGAATAAATTATTTAAAAAAATAAAAAAACATTATACGGTTTATCCTAATTACAAAAATATTGTTTCTAATATTGAACCAATTTCTTTATGGGATAATCAAATAGATTGCGAGATAGATGGTGAGGTCTCATTTTTTATTGGGCAACCATTGTTAAATACAAAAGAGGAAAATATCTCATTAATAAAAAAATTAAAAGAACAAATTTCTTTTGATTATTATTTCCCCCATCCAGCAGAAGATTATCGAGTTGATGGGGTAAATTATGTTGAATCTGAATTAATTTTTGAAGATTACGTATTTAAACATTTATCAAATAAAAAAATAATTATTTATACGTTCTTCAGTTCTGTTGCATTTAATTTGTTAAGTCATCCTAATGTAGAAATTCGTTTTATTAGAACGAGTATTCCAAGATGGCAATTCTGTTACGATTCATTTCCAGACCTTGGATTAACGATTTATAAGGAAATTTAAAATGAAAAAAATTGGTTTCTTTATAATGAATATCGGAAGTGCGGGGGGAACGGAGCGCGTTTCTATTAATGTTGCTAATGCTCTTGCTAAACAGGGATATGATGTTTCTTTTATTAGCATTGGCGGTAACAAGCCTTTTTTCCAAGTTGATGAAAAAATTAATATTTACGCAATGAATAAATTGCCCTATTCATTGAAAAAAGATTATTTTTCTATCACTAAAAAATTAAGAGAATTAGTTAAAGAATTACAGCTGGATACCTTAATTGTGGTTGATGGTGCAATTATGCTTTTTTCTGCTTTGGCGTTGGTTAATTTAAATATAAAACATATTTTATGGGAGCATTATTCTTTTAATTTTACGGGCAATCGTCTCGTTCGCACGCTCGGTAAATATTTAGCTGTAACAACTTGCGATAAAATAGTTACATTGACAGAAGCAGAAAAAACGCTGTGGCAAGAAAAATTTAAAACGAACAATATAATCACTATTGCTAATCCAAATACGCTTTTGCCAAAGAACAAATTAGCAAAATGGGAAAATAAAACTATTTTATCTGTAGGGCATTTATTTTCTTATAAAGGTTTTGATTATTTATTAAAAGCCTGGCAAGTTTTGGAAAAAAAATATCCAGATTGGAATTTGAAAATAGTGGGTTCAGGCGAGGAAGAAGAAAATTTAAAAAATCTTGCTAAAGCATTGGATATCGAAGATTCAGTTAATTTTATTCCTCGAACCAATGATGTTGCTTTTTATTATGAAAGCAGTTCAATTTATTGTTTACCTTCACAAACAGAAGGCTTGCCTTTAGTCGTTATTGAAGCGATGGCATTTGGCTTACCTATTGTTGCCTTTAATTGTTCTCCTGGCGTAAAGCAATTAGTGGAACATAAAGAAAATGGTTTTCTTTGTGAAAAAAATAATATTGAAGAAATGGTTAAAGGTTTAGATTTATTAATCAATAATCCTGAACTTTATCTACAAATGTCAGACAAATCTCGTTTAATGAGTGAAGATTATGGCATTGAGAAAATTATTGAAGAATGGAAAGCGATTTTATAAGGAATAATTTTATGTTAAAAAAATATTTGATCTCTTTAGATAAAGATATTCAACGTCGGAAATTATTCTTTTCTCAAAAAAATACTGAGGATTTCCAAATTTTTTCTGCCATTAATACCATGCAAAAAAATTGGGATGAATTAGCTGCTATTTTTAATATTGAACAATTTAAAGCACATTATTTTCGTAATGTCACTAAGGGCGAGATCGGTTGTACATTAAGCCATCTTTCGGTATATCAAAAAATTGTTGAAGACAACGATATTGCTGAAGATAGCTATGCGTTAGTCTGTGAAGACGATGCTTTATTCCACTCAGATTTTCAGCAAAATTTAACCGCACTTTTATCAGAAAAACTTGAGGCTGAAATTATATTGCTTGGACAGTCAAAAATTAATAATTTCAATGATACTGATTTAGAAATTAATTATCCCACAACGTTTTCTTTTCTATGCAAAAAAACAGGCAATGTAAATTACGCTTTCCCTTATAAAAGTTATTTTGCTGGCACGGTGGGTTATCTTATAAAAAAATCAGCCGCAAGAAGATTTATCCAGCAAATTTCCCAAAATAAACCATTTTGGTTAGCGGATGATTTTTTACTCTTTGAACAGAATTTTAATATAAGAAATAAAGTGGTTCGCCCTCTCATAGTAATTGAAAATCCTGTATTGATAAGCAATTTAGAAAGTGTTCGTGGATCTTTATCCAATAATTTACTTAAAAAATTAATGAAATATCCATTGAAAAAAATCTTTGCGATTAAGAAAAATTTGGCTAATTAAAGGAAGGAATTATGTTAAGCATTATTGTGCCTTCTTATAATCGAAAAGCAGAAGTGCCTGCTTTATTAGAAAGTTTAACTCAACAAACATCGAGTAATTTTGAAGTGATTATTGTGGATGATTGTTCGAAAGACCCCGTTGAAGTGACACAATCTTATCCATTTGTGGTAAAGGTCATCCGTAACGAAACCAATCAAGGTGCAGCGGAAAGTCGCAATATTGGTGCGCGTGCATCAAAGGGCGATTGGTTGCTTTTTCTCGATGATGATGATCGTTTTATGTCGGAAAAATCTGAAAAAGTATTACAAGTGATTGAGCAAAATCCAGACATTAATTTTATTTATCATCCAGCTAAGTGTGAAATGGTCAATGAAGGGTTTACTTATGTGACTCGACCGATTGAACCCCAAGAAATCTCGACAGAACGTATTTTGTTAGCCAATAAGATTGGTGGCATGCCAATGGTTGCGATTAAAAAAGAGATGTTTTTAAAAATAGGTGGATTATCCACCGCACTTCGTTCTTTGGAAGACTATGATTTCTTGTTAAAACTGTTACAAGAGCCAAGTTTTACCCCTTATAAAATTAATGAACCACTAACTTATTGTACTTTCCATACTAAACGCTCAAGTGTGTCTACGGATACCACTAATACGCAAAAAGCCATTGATTATATTCGTGAGCATTATGTGAAAACGGTAGAGCAAGCTCGTAATTTTGATATTAACGCAAGCTATATTTTGGCTTATCCCCATATTATGAATTTATCGCGTAAAGCGGCAAAATATTATTTTGATATTTTTAAGAAAACAAAAAGCATTAAACAATTCATTATTACGTTGGTTATTTTAATTTCGCCAAAATTAGCCATTAATTTAAAACGGTTGGGAAAATAAAATGAAATTTTCAGTCCTTATGTCCTTATATATTAAGGAAAATCCTCAATTCTTGCGGGAGTGTTTTGAAAGTCTTGTGGCACAAACTCGTCAAGCAGATGAAATTGTCTTGGTTTTTGATGGCGTAGTAACGCCAGAATTAGAATCTGTTGTGACAGAATTTGAAACAAAATTGCCATTAAAATTAGTCAAATTGCCACAAAATCGAGGATTAGGCAAAGCCTTGAACGAAGGTTTATTGCATTGTGCTTATGACTGGGTTTTCCGTATGGATACGGATGATATTTGCGTGCCTGAGCGTTTTGAAAAGCAAGTAGCGTTTATTGAACAGCACCCTGAAAGCATCATTTTTGGCGGACAAATTGCTGAATTTGGTAAAAATGTAAATGATATTGTGGCATATCGTAATGTGCCAACGTCGGCTCAAGAAATTATTAAATTCACGCAAAAACGTTGTCCGTTTAATCATATGACGGTGGCATATCAAAAAAGTGCGGTCATTAATTGTGGTGGATATGAAGATCTTCAAGAAGATTATTATTTGTGGATCAAACTTGTCGCACAAGGTTTATATATGGCGAATTTGCCAGATATTTTAGTTTATGCTCGAGTAGGAAATGGCATGGTAAGCCGCCGTCGTGGCGTCAATCAAGCTAAAGCAGAATGGCGTTTGTTCAAATTGAAATACCGTTTGGGAATTCAGGGTTTGTTATCTGGATTATTTACTTTTGCATTGCGTTTTGGTTCTCGTTTATTGCCAACCTCGTTATTAAAAAACCTTTATCAAACTTTTTTACGTAAATAGGAAATACGATGAAATTAAATATTTTATTTAAAATTTTGTTTGATTTGAGGTTATTTTAGTTCAGAAAACAATAAATATAAGTATTGAATTTACGTATTATATATCTGAATTACCCCAGCGTCGCTAATATAATTTGCTCTTGATCAATATGAATCCAAACCTGTTGCCCGATTTGCCATTGATTTGGCTGGTGGACTGTGGCACAAAATTCAATGTCGCTTTCAGCAAATTGAAGGATGGCTTCTTCTTCATTTAGTGATTTGATATTTACGGGGAACTGATTCGGTTGATTTGCTAATGGTTGTTCACTGATTTTTACCCAAGGAGCTTTGAACATCAGCATCACTTCTTTTTCTGTAATCAGTTTCAAACGAGCCGAGCTTTTTGTGGTAATAGAAACTTGCAACGGCGTTGGTAATCCTTGCACATTCACATCCACAACGCAACGAGAGTCAATGATTCGTTGTTGTGCCACTCGCCCAAAAAATTGATTGCGTGCGCTACTTTGTAAAGAAAAACGTGCGGTTGCCGTGAGTAAACTATCTAACGGTACGGATTCATCTTGTAGAATATGAAACGCGTGTTCTTGCGTACGTTCTAATAAATCATAAAGCTGGAGCAAACGCTCGGCATAAGTGGTAAGCACCGTGCCTCCGCCATTTTTTCCACCTGTATTTCGTTCCAGCAATGGGCGAGGGCTGATTTTATTCATGGCTTCTAAATGATCCCACGCACTTTTATAGCTCACTTTTGCATTTTTCGCAGCTTGATTAATCGAACCGCATTGTTGAATTTCTTTGAGTAAACGCACTCGTTTTGGATCGATAAAAAGTGCTTGTTGAAGTTTAATCGTGAGTAAAATTTCGGTGTTTTTCATTTTGCTGTCCCTAAGTAATCCTAAGTGATAAGCCTAAGCGTTATATATTTTACTAAATAATTTTTCTTTTGCTATATGATTGTTATTTATTTCAATATATAATCAAGTAAATAACGTTTAATCATAGGAGATTATTCATGAAAAAATTAACTAAAATTTCAACCGCACTTTTAATCGCGGGATTAGGCTTTTCTTTTGCGGCATCTGCTAAAGTGACTGTATTTGCAGCTGCTTCAATGACAGATGCTTTACAACAAGTTGCAAAAGATTACGCAAAACAAAATCCGAAAAATGAAGTAGTGTTTTCTTTCGCTTCTTCTTCAACTTTAGCAAAACAAGTTGAAGAAGGCGCGCCAGCGGATATTTTTGTATCTGCAAGCAATAAATGGATGAAATATCTTTCTGAAAAAGATTTAACCGTAAAAGAAACCGAAAAAGTTTTAGTGGGTAATGATTTAGTCTTAATCGCACCAGCAAAAAGTGCGGTAAATTCTGTGGATATTGCTAAAGGTGAATGGATCAATGCATTAAAAGATAGCTATTTATCTGTTGGCGATCCTGCACACGTACCTGCTGGTCAATACGCAGAAGAAGCATTAACCAAATTAAATTTATGGGATAAAGTGCAAGATCGTTTAGCTCGTGCTAAAGATGTGCGTGGCGCATTAGCTTTAGTTGAACGTGCAGAAGCACCTTACGGTATTGTGTACAGCACTGATGCAAAAGTTAGCCAACAAGTTAAAACGGTTGCAGTGTTCCCAGCTGATAGCCATAAACCAGTTGTTTATCCTGTTTCTATTGTAAAAGGTCATGATAATGCGGATTCTCGCGATTTCTTGAAATATTTAGAATCAGATGCTGCGAAGAAAGTGCTTGTGGGATATGGTTTCTCTGCAAAATAAGATGGCATTTTAACATTTATTAAGGGCAGATATTTCTGCCCTTTGTTATTAGCGTTATTATATCTCTCGCGAAAATGTGGGAATTTTCCCATCAATCTGGTATTTAAACAGAGGCTATTCATTTTGCTTACCCAATTTTTTTCATTTTTCAATCTGACTCCAATGGAAATCTCAGCGATTAATTTAAGTTTGAGTGTCGCTGTTAGTTCCATGCTTTGGAGTTTGCCGTTAGCCATTTTTGTGGCGTGGCTCTTAGCACGCAAAAACTTCTATGGAAAATCTCTGATTACTGGCGTAATTCATTTGCCTTTAGTGTTGCCACCTGTGGTTATCGGTTATCTATTGCTTGTGGCAATGGGGCGCAATGGTTTCATTGGTAAATATTTATATCAGTGGTTTGGCTTATCTTTTGGTTTTAGTTGGAAGGGGGCTGTGTTTTCCTCTGCCGTGGTTGCCTTTCCATTGGTTGTTCGCGCGATTCGACTTTCTTTAGAAAATATTGATATTAAATTGGAGCAAGCGGCGCAAACACTCGGTGCTTCCGCTTGGCGTGTATTTTTTACAATAACCTTGCCGCTTTCTTTACCTGGGGTTTTAGCTGGGCTGGTGCTTGGTTTTGCTCGATCATTAGGAGAATTTGGCGCGACCATTACCTTTGTATCGAACATTGCAGGCGAAACTCAAACGATTCCCCTTGCGATGTATTCTTTTATTCAAACACCAGGTGCAGAAGAACAAACCGCTCGCTTATGTTTATTTGCTATCATTCTTTCATTGATTTCTTTGTTACTGTCTGAATGGTTGAGCAAGCGAATGCAGAAAAAATTAGGACAAGGAAATGTTGCAGATTAATGTGAAAAAACAGCTCGGGCAACTTGCCTTGCAAGCGAATATACAAGTGCCAGATCAAGGTGTGACAGCTATTTTCGGTTTGTCTGGCTCAGGCAAAACATCGTTGATTAATCTTGTCAGTGGCTTGATACAACCAGACGAAGGATTCATCCGTTTAAATGACCGCACTTTAGTGGATATGGAAAGCCAAGAATCATTGCCGACCCACTTGCGTAAAATTGGCTATGTGTTCCAAGATGCGCGCTTATTTCCTCACTACACAGTGAAAGGTAATTTGCGCTATGGCATGAAAAATGTCTCGCAAGATGATTTTAACTATATTGTCGATCTTCTCGGAATTACTCACTTATTAAAGCGTTATCCGCTTACGCTTTCTGGCGGAGAGAAACAACGTGTGGCAATAGGGCGTGCGCTGCTGACTGATCCTGATATTTTACTGATGGACGAACCACTTTCTGCCCTTGATGTTCCCCGCAAACGCGAGCTAATGCAATATTTGGAACGTCTTTCTAAAGAAATTAATATCCCGATTTTATATGTTACACATAGCTTGGACGAACTGTTGCGTTTAGCTGATCGCGTTGTGCTGATGGAAAACGGCATTGTGAAAGCCTATGACAGCGTAGAAAAAATTTGGAATAGCCCTATTTTTGCCCCTTGGAAAGGGGAAAACGAACAGAGTAGTGTACTTGCCTTGCCTGTTCATTTGCATAATCCACCTTATAAAATGACCGCACTTTCCTTAGGTGAACAAGCGCTTTGGATTCATCAAGTGTCTGCAAATGTAGGCGAGCGAGTGCGAGTTTGTATTTATAGTTCAGATGTTTCTATCACGCTACAAAAGCCAGAACAAACAAGCATCCGTAATATTTTACGTGGCCAAGTTGCACAAATTGAGATACAAGATTCTCGAGTGGATCTTGCCGTATTAGTGGAAGGGCATAAGATTTGGGCAAGTATCAGTAAATGGGCGCAAAATGAACTACGTTTTGCTGTTGGGCAAGATGTCTATGTTCAAATTAAAGCGGTGTCGGTGATGTAGTCGCCTTACCGCATTTTTAATTTTTAGAACAGGTTGCTGATAAAGATAACTAAGATGATCAAGGGTACAACAAATTTCACGTAGTTAAACCAAATTTTGATGAAAGTTGAATATTTTGTTGAAGAAAGTTCTTTTTTGGCTTCATCTTTTAACACGAAACCAACGAAAATAGCACAGCCAAGTGCGGTCAGCATAAAGAGAATATTTCCACTGGCGTAATCGTAGAAATCAAAAATGCTTTTGCCGAAAATGGTTACGTTTTTCCATAGATTATCGCCTAAAATTGCAGGGATATTGCCTAATAGAAAAATGCCACCAAGGGTTAAGACAATGGCTTTGCCACGGCGCATTCTGAGCTTTTCTTGCAATGCCGTAATGATTACTTCATAAATTGTGATGGAAGTAGTCAGCGCAGCAATTAATAATAAGCCGAAGAAGATAATCGCAAAGAATTTGCCTGCCCATAAGTGAGAAAATACGATAGGTAAACTTTGGAATACTAATGTTGGCCCTGCGTTTGGTTCAATCCCAAAGGTGAAAAGTGAGGGGAAAATCATAAAGCCAGCAAGTACGGCAATAATTGTGTTGGTTAAACCTGTAATAACTGCAGTATGGATTAAGTTTTCTTCTTTATTTAAGTAACTGGAAAGGGTAATTAATACACCAAAACCAAGGCTTAATGCGAAGAAGACTTGCCCTAAAACGAAGATAAATAATTGTGGGGTAATTTTGCTGAAATCAGGTTTTAAATAGAATGTAATGCCCTCCATTGCACCCGGTAATGTTACGTTGCGAATAACCATTCCAATTAAGAAGATAAATAGCAGTGGCATTAAATATTTTACCGAACGTTCAATTCCACCAATGATCCCTTTTGCCAAGATAATGTAATTCACGATAACAAATAAGAGGGTGTAGAATATAATTTCATAAGGGCTATTGCCGATATGAAGATCGTAGAAATTTTTGGCAATGTCTTTTGTGATGGGGGCTGAGATATCTAAGGTACTGCTGATTAGGCTAATGATATAAGAAATAACCCAACCACCAAGCACCATATAATACGCCATAATGCCAAATGCGCCGAGTAAGCCCATATAACCTAATATTTTCCAATATTTAGAAATGCCTTTTCCTTTGTCGAGAATTTTATCGCCGAATGCATCAATGGAATTTACACGTAAGCGGCGACCTATCACGTTTTCAACTAAAATCATTGGGATACCGATTACAATCATTGCGATACAGAAAAGTAGAACGTAGGCTCCGCCACCGTTTTCGCCCACAAGATAAGGGAAACGCCAAGTTGCACCGAAACCGACAGTTGCGCCTGCGACCGTCATTACATAAGTGAGACGGCTCGACCAAGTTTGTCGCTGTTTATTGTTTGTTGTCATTTTTTATCCTATTTTTAATAAAAAGTGCGGTAAATAATTAGGCTGTTTTACCGCAAAATTAAAATTCAACTTTTTCTTTATATTCACAAAGATCTTCAATAATGCAAGATCCACAACGAGGTTTACGCGCGATACAAGTGTAGCGTCCGTGTAAAATTAGCCAATGATGAACATCCACTTTAAATTCATTAGGTACGACTTTAAGCAGCTTTTCTTCCACTTTTACCACATCTTTACCCGCTGCAAAATTAGTGCGATTGCATACACGGAAAATATGGGTATCCACCGCAATAGTTGGATGACCAAATGCTGTGTTTAAAACCACGTTAGCTGTTTTTCGTCCGACACCTGCTAATGCTTCTAAGGCTTCACGATTTTCGGGGATTTCGCCGTTGTGCTTTTCGATTAAATCTCGGCAAGTTTTGATAATATTTTCTGCTTTGCTATTAAAAAGCCCGATAGTTTTAATATAGCTTTTTAAACCGTCTAATCCTAAATCTAAAATCGCTTGAGGCGTGTTTGCCACAGGGAATAGTTTTTCTGTTGCTTTATTCACGCCTTTATCGGTTGCTTGCGCCGATAGAATGACCGCAATTAATAATTCAAAGGGCGAATTATACTGTAATTCTGTGGTCGGGTGGGGATTTTGCTCTCGTAATCTTGTGAGTATTTCGATTCTTTTTGTTTTGTTCATATTTTTGTAGAAATTAGCCTATTTAATTTATTGGAATTATCTGTTTAGAAGACTGTAAGCCCCCTTCCGTCACTTTGTGACACTTTCCCCCGCAAGCAGGGGAAGGCAAGATTTGGTTGCTTTATTTTTTTATATTATCAATTCGATTTTTTATGGCGAGGAGCAAGCCTAAGCCTATAAATGCGCCTGGTGGCAGAATGAAAAGTAAAAAGCTACTGTCTGTATGGTAAATATGGTGCGTTAAAAATTTTGCTTGTTCGCCGAATAGATTTTCTATGCCCTCAAAAATCGTGCCTTGTCCAATAATTTCACGTAATGCACCGAGTATGGTTAGACTAAGTGCCATTCCTAATCCCATTGAAAACCCATCCCAGATGGAATGGAGTAAGCTGTTTTTTGAGGCGAATGCTTCTGCGCGACCGATAATAATACAGTTGGTCACAATTAATGGAATAAAAATCCCCAGTGATTGATAAAGCGTATAAGTGTAAGCATTCATTAAAAGTTGAACCGCTGTTACTGTGGTTGCAATGATCATCACGTAGATTGGAATACGGATTTCCTTAGGAATATATTGACGGAAAAGGGAAATGACCGTATTTGTGCAAGTGAGTACAAGCATTGTCGCTAAACCTAAACCAAGTGCATTGGTGGCGGTGCTAGACACCGCTAACAGCGGACAAAGCCCGAGAAGTTGGACAACCGCAGGGTTATTTTTCCAAATTCCTTGAGCAAAGATTTCTTTCCAGATGGATTTTTGTTGATTTTCAACCGCACTTTCTATTTTTTCTTCTTCAAGTGCGGTATTTTTTTCAGTTAAATCTGTCATATTATTTCACTTGTGTTGAAAGCTGTTGTAACAAGGCTTGATTATTTAGCATGATTAATGCTGATCGTTTAGTTTGATTAACCACTGCGCGAGGTGTAATGGTTGCACCAGAAAATTGATCAAATTTTCCGCCATCTTTTTTTACCGCCCATTCGCTTAAATTATGTTCATTAATCGATTGATTTGTGAAACCTAAAATCCAGTTAGAAATTCGGCGTTCAATTTTATCGCCTAAGCCTGGTGTTTCGTGATGTTCGATTACTCGTACGCCTAACACTTCGCCTTTCGGATCTAATCCCACAAGCAAGCGAATATCGCCAGAATAGCCATCAGGCGCGGTGGTTTCATAGGCATAGGCAGAAATATTTCCATCTTTTTTCGCAAAATAAATTTTTTGGATACCCACAAAATTTTTATCTTGAGGAATAACCGCACTTTCTAGCAAATTATTGTTGAAATAATCTTGTGGGATAACTTGTAGAAGTAATTCTCGCTGTTGTGCTGCGATTACCGCATCAATTTTATCTTTTGTTAGGAAGAAAATTCCTGTAGAAATTATTGTGCAAAGTAGGGCAATAAAGCCTAACAATATGCCATAACGCGATGTGATTTTTACTGTACCCATTATTTTCTTCCTTTTGTTGGATAACCAGATACGCGCGGACGTGTGTAATGATCGATAAGTGGGACGCAAATATTACTTAATAAAATGGCGAATGCCACGCCGTCTGGATAAATTCCGTGATAACGAATGAGATAGACAAATAACCCCACTAATGCGCCAAAAATAATTTTTCCGCGTGGTGTAATGGAGGCTGTGACAGGATCTGTTGCAATAAAAAATGCACCAAACATCATTGCGCCACTAACGAGTTGGCTAATCGCACTTAAATGCGTGAAACCAGTAAAAGCGGTCGCGGTGGCTAAACAGAAAAAGGTGACAAGCATCGCCACTGGAATTTGCCAGTGAATGACACGTTTTAAAATAAGGAAAATTCCGCCCGCTAAGAAAGCCACGTTGATTTGCCACCATCCTTGAGCGAAATCAGTTCCATTACCCATAAATATAGGCAGTTTAATTAATTCATAAAAATCATTTAATTGAGTGTGACTTTTATAGAAAATTTTTGCGCTATCCAAAGGCGTTGCTTGGGTGATGCCATCAATGTTATGTGTAAGTTGTGAAAGCGTAAATCCATCAGTGGTTAAACCTGAAAATATTAATGAAAAAGTATCTGAAAAAGTCGGTGGTTCCTGTAATAAATTAATTGGTGGCATCCAAGTTGTCATTTGTAACGGAAATGAAATTAGAAGAATTACATAGCCAATCATCGCGGGATTGAATGGGTTTTGCCCTAAACCCCCATAAACCTGTTTACCTAATAAAACTGCACAGAGTGTTCCAATGATGATGACCCAATAAGGTGCATAAGGTGGAATAGCCATTGCCAAAATTAACGCAGTCAGGGCTACGCTGAAATCTGAAAGATAATTGAGCGGTTTTTTACCTCGTAATTTTATTGCAATAAATTCCGCAATGATTGCCGTACCAATAGCTAATGCGGATTGAAGCACCACGCCAAATCCAAAATAATAAATTTGCGTGAAAAAAGCGGGCATCATTGCCAAAATGACCCAAAGCATAATACGTGCTGTGAGTTTTCCCGAATGGGTATGTGGGGAGCTAACCATTTTAAACATTATTTTATTCCTGATTATTTTCTAATGTTGCTTGTGTTTTTGCCAGTTTCTTCGCTTTTGCCCGAGCAATGGCAGCGGCTACGGCTGCTTTTTTAGGGTCAAGTGTGGTTGAATTTTCTTGTGTTTTTTCTACCGCACTTTTTGTTTTTTCTACTTCATTTTCTGCGGTTTGAGCGTTTGAAATAGCTTCGGTGGTGCTATTTGCTTGCGCAAGTTTTTTTGCTTTTGCACGAGCAATGGCTGCGGCTACGGCTGCTTTTTTAGGGTCAAGTGCGGTTGAATTTTCTTGTGTTTTTTCTACCGCACTTTTTGTTTTTTCTACTTCATTTTCTGCGGTTTGAGCGTTTGAAATAGCTTCGGTGGTGCTATTTGCTTGCGCAAGTTTTTTTGCTTTTGCACGAGCAATGGCAGCGGCTACGGCTGCTTTTTTCGCATCAAGTTCGGTTGAATTTTCTTGTGTTTTTTCTACTTCATTTTCTGCGGTTTGAGCGTTTGAAATAGCTTCGCTGGTGCTATTTGCTTGTGCAAGTTTTTTTGCTTTTGCCCGAGCAATCGCTGCGGCTACGGCTGCTTTTTTCGCATCAAGTGCGGTTGAATTTTCTTGTGTTTTTTCTACCGCACTTTTTGTTTTTTCTACTTCATTTTCTGCGGTTTGAGCGTTTGAAATGGCTTCGCTGGTGCTATTTGTTTGCGCAAGTTTTTTTGCTTTTGCACGAGCAAGTGCGGCTGCAACTGCTGCTTTTTTCGCATCGGTTGGTTGAGTTTGTTGTTCTTGGTTTTCGACTTGAGATGCTGCTTGCTGACGAGCTAAACGGCGTGCCTTACGTTGTGCCATTAAATCTGTGTTATCAGGTAAAACTTCTCCTTTTTCTGAGGTTAGTGTTTTAATCTGCGTTGATTCTGTTTCATTGGCTTTTTTCGCTTTCAAGCGTTCGAGTGCCGCCTTGACTGGATCTTCCCCTTTAGTTTGTGCTAATTCTTCACGGCGAGCCTGTGCTGCGCGTTGTGAACGCGCTTTACGCTCTTGTTCTTCTCGTTCCATCCGTGCTTGTTTTGCTTCAAAGCGAATTTTGGCTTCATCTGATTTCTTTTGTTTTTCTTTTATTTGCCAGATTTTAGCTTTTTCTTGGCGGAAATATTGAATTAGAGGAATATGGCTTGGGCATACGTAGGCACAAATTCCACATTCAATACAATCTTTGAGAGCGTATTCTTCCGATTTTTTGTGATCTTCACTGCGTGCAAACCAATAAAGTTGTTGTGGCATTAAATTTACTGGGCAGGCATCAGAACAGCTAGAACAACGAATACAAGCCTGTTCTGCTTTAGGTTCGGCATATTCAAGATAATCTGGCGCAAGTAAACAATTGACAAGTTTTGTCACTGGTGCATTTAGGTTTGGAAGCTCTAGCCCCATCATTGGCCCACCTGCAAATATAGGAAAATGCTTGTCAAATTGATAGCCCGCATCGCTCAATATTTGGGAAATAGGTGTGCCAAGACGCACCCAATAATTGCCTTTTTCAGCGATTTTATTTCCAGTAAGGGTGACAACACGCTCAATTAAAGGCTCGTCATTTATAATTGCTCTTTTTATTGCGAACATTGTTCCCACATTTTGCATTAATACGCCAATGCTGGATGAACGCGCACCGCTTGGCACTTCTATCCCTGTGAGCAAATAAATCAGTTGTTTGGTAGCACCTGAAGGATATTTTGTTGGAATAACCCGAATGCTAATATCATTTGCTCCTTGTAGCGCATTGCGGATTGCCGATATGGCTTCTGGTTTGTTATCTTCAATGGCAATAACAACTTTTTCAGGGTGCAATATATAACGTAAAATACGAATGCCTTTTATGATTTCATCAGCGCGTTCACGCATAAGACGATCATCACAAGTGATATAAGGCTCACATTCTGCACCATTGATAATTAAGAGTTTGACTTTTTGCTCTGCTGACTGAATTTTGGCAGCAGTTGGGAATACTGCACCGCCTAAACCTGCTATACCTGCTTGATAGATTTTGTGAATAAGTTGTTCTGGCGATAGCGTTGAAAAATCATCAATAGGATTACGTTCGATCCATTGATCTAAACCATCCGCCTGTAAATGAATTGTGGGTTCATCAAGACCTGAAGGATGCGTGGCAACATAAGGTTTAATCGATTTAATTGTGCCAGAAGTGGGCGCGTGAACTGGCAACATACGCAAGCCATCGCCTTTTGTTAAGGCTTGTCCTTTTAAGACGTAATCGCCCTCTTTTATTAAAAGATTGCCTGTTGTTCCTAGGTGCTGTTTGAGTGGAATGTAAAAATCCGTGCCGAGAGGCAGATGGCGTAATGGCTGTGAATTAGATTGAGATTTCATTTCTGGTGGATGAATGCCACCTTTGAAATCCCATAATTTACCGGAATTGAAACGAGATAATACGTCCGCCATTTATTCCCCCACAACCAATTTTTTTTCAGAGCCATCGACATTCATTACTGGAATAACGAGTTTTGCATCAAATTTCCAATCCCAATTATCAATATTTTTTTTCACGGGAATCATTAAAATACAATCTGTCGGGCAGGGCGCAACACAAAGCTCGCAACCTGTACAAAGATCGGGAATGATCGTGTGCATTGCTTTATTTGTACCAATAATGGCATCAACGGGACAGGCTTGGATACATTTTGTGCAGCCAATACACATATTTTCATCAATAAAAGCAACTTTTTCGATAGGTTCTTCTATGCCCTCCATTGTTGGTACATCAACCCCTAAAATTTCGGCAATTTTTACGATAGTTGTTTGACCACCTGGAATACATTTTGTGATTTCATCGCCATTGCAAATGGCTTCAGCATAAGGCTTACAACCAGGATAACCACATTGCCCACATTGGCTTTGCGGTAAAATAGCATCAATTTTCTCTACGACAGGATCAGCTTCCACTTTGAGCTTGATTGATGCAAAGCCCAAAATCGCACCGAAAATTAAAGCGAGTAGCGTAATTACGATGAATAAAAAGGTCATTATTTCTTTCTTTTTCCTGAAAAATACTGAGTGAACCCAATAAATAAAATTAACAGAGTTATTATCATTAAAAGGTAAATCATTTTATTATTTTACAAGTCCTGTAAATCCCATAAAAGCGAGGGACATTAAGCCTGCGGTAATTAAAGCAATGGCTGAACCGCGAAAAGTGGCAGGTATATCAGCGGCGACTAAACGTTCACGAAGCGCGGCAAAAAGTACCAATACTAAGGAAAAGCCGAGAGATGCACCAAAACCATAAACGACAGACTCTGTTAAATTATGAGCGAGATTTACATTTAATAATGCGACACCAAGTACTGCGCAGTTTGTAGTTATCAAAGGCAAGAAAATGCCGAGTAAACGATATAATGTTGGACTTGTTTTGTTTATTGCCATTTCGGTAAATTGCACCACTACAGCAATAACTAAAATAAACACTAATGTACGCAAAAAAGTAGCATTTAAGGGAATTAGAATATAGTGATCGACCAAATATGCACAAAGGGAAGCAACAGTTAAAACAAACATTGTTGCTAATCCCATTCCCACAGCCGTTTCAATTTTTTTGGATACACCCATAAAAGGGCAAAGACCTAAGAATTTTACCAATACAAAATTGTTAATTAATGCGGTGCCGATAATCAATAAAATATAGTGCGTCATTATTTTTTGCCTTTTGAATAGGGGCGTTATTATCCCTATTTATGGAAGCAAGAACAATAGAAAATTTTGCTAAGGGGAAATGGTAAGTTGCGATTTTGTTATTAAAATAAAAAACGCAGCTAATCATTTAAACGATTAGCTGCGCAATATTTGGATTAACAATACTCAACTTGATTTATGAATTAAATATAATAAAACCCCTAAAGATCGGCGAGTATCTTAATGACAAAGATTTGTCTTGTAAACATAGAAATAAAAACTTCTTTTTTTGTGGATAAATGTTTAGTACATAAAGTCTCTAGACTGTTTTGTACTATAACGATGAATGATATTAATTGCACTTTCTTCAGCTTGTCGTCCGAATTTTTTTATTAGGGATTTTTTTAAACGGTATTTAACATTAAGCACCTGTTTTTCTTTCATTTTTTCCAAAATTAAATCATCACTCGTTGAGATTTCATCTACAAGTTGTAATGCAATGGCTTGTTGTCCAAACCAATGTTCGCCTGTTGCGATTTTATCAATATCTAGGCAAGGGCGATTTTGTGAGACAAATTGTTTGAATAATTTATGTGTTTCTTCCAATTCTTGTTGAAATTTTTGTTTGCCTTTTTCAGTGTTCTCACCCAATACGGTCACTGTACGTTTAAATTCGCCCGCAGTCATTACATCTACATCGACATCGTGTTTTTTCAATAGTCGATGAACATTTGGAATTTGAGCGACAACGCCAATAGAACCAATAACAGCAAAAGGTGCGGATACAATTTTATCGGCAACGCAAGCCATCATATAACCGCCACTTGCAGCCACTTTATCGACGGCAACAGTTAATTTTATGCCTTTTTGTTTTAAGCGGGATAATTGAGAGGCTGCAAATCCATAATTATGCACAATGCCACCAGGGCTTTCTAAACGTAGTAATACTTCATCTTCAGATTTGGCGACATTTAAGATAGCTGAAATTTCTTCACGAAGTGCGGTTGTTTCTGAGGCTGAAATATCGCCGCAAAAATCTAATACATATACGCAAGCTTTCTTTTCATCTTCTAAAGTCTCTCCTTTTTTCAATTTTTCTTTGCGTTTTTTAGCATTTTGTTTTTCCGCTTTTTTTTCAGCTTTAGTGCGTTGTTTTTGTTCTTCTTCAGAAAGATTAAAATCACGTAATAAACGAACTTGTTTATTAAATTCTTCTGATAAATCTTTAATTTCTAATTCTCCTACTTTAGACTTGTTATGTTGGCGATAAGAAATAATCAAACCAACAATAGCAAGAATGAGTAATAAAATTGTTAAAATTTCCAAAATAAAAATTCCATAGCCTGTTAAAATATCGTTCAACATTGTTACTCCCGTTGATATTTAATGGATTAAATTTTCACGACACTGGTTTAGTGTGTAGATCGCCAACATAATAAAACATTGTGATTGTTTGTGCTATTTATAACAAAAAATTTTAAATTAATTCTTACTTTTTATTTTCATTTTGGCTAATTTGGCATAGCATAAGCGAGTATTTCATTTATACCAAAGGAGCAATTATGAAATTACGCGCTGTTGTATTAGGTCTTGCCACATTATGCACAAGTACGGCAACCTTTGCTGGAATGGTTTCTACGTCATCTAACCTTGAGTTTTTAGCGATTGATGGTCAAAAAGCCTCTAAATCTCTCGGAAAAGCTAAGACATTTACTGTAGATGATACCCAAAGCCATCAGGTTGTTGTGCGTTTAAATGAAATTGTTGGTTCAGGATCGAATCAATCTCTTTTTGAATCTAATCCTGTGATTGTGACATTTCAAGGTAATGGTGAAGATTTAGTTATTTCCGCACCAGCTATTCGTAATCTTGATAGTGGCGATAAATTCAATCAAATGCCAAATATTACTGTGAAAACAAAATCAGGTAATGCTATTTCAGCGAAAGTGGATGTGTTAAAACAAGAAGGTTTATTCCCAAGTGGTAATGTGCTAAATGATCTTGCTGAATATAATGCGTCTGGTGCAGCGGCATCAGTTTCTAAATTTACTGCAACAACTTCTGCTAATTCAATGGTTGCTGCGCCAGCAGGTAATGCAAAAGCGAATAAAGGAAAAGTGGTTGTTCAGGGCGAAAACGTTGCAGAGCAACAGCTTCAATATTGGTTCCAACAAGCGGATAAAGAAACTCAAACACGTTTCTTAAACTGGGCAAAATCCCATAAATAATGACCGCACTTTATACAATAAAAAGTGAGCCTTGTTGCTCACTTTTCTATTTTGATAAGGATTTGAAATGAATATTCGGTTAAATGCTAAAGTAATTTCTACAATTCCTGTTTTTATTGCCGTAAATATTGCGGCAGTGGGAATATGGTTTTTTGATATTTCTTCGCAATCAATGCCTTTGATTCTAGGGATTATTGCAGGTGGTTTGGTGGATTTGGATAACCGTTTAACTGGACGATTGAAAAACGTATTTTTTACCCTTATTGCCTTTTCTATTTCTTCCTTTATTGTGCAGTTACATATTGGCAAGCCTATCCAATATATTGTGTTAATGACGGTGCTGACATTTATTTTCACTATGATTGGTGCCGTGGGGCAGCGTTATAGCACCATTGCTTTCGGTTCATTAGTGGTTGCGCTTTACACCACATTAACTTATATCCCAGAGGTAAATGTATGGTTTATTAACCCTGTAATGATTTTATGCGGTACCTTGCTGTATAGCGTGGTGACTCTGATTGTTTACCTGTTTTTCCCAAATCGCCCCGTGCAAGAAAGTGTCGCTAAAGCGTTTTGTGCGTTGGGCGAATATTTAGATACCAAATCCTGTTTTTTTGATCCTGACGAAGTGGCTGAGATTGAAAAAAAACATCTTAATTTCGCGATGAAAAATGCGAATGTTGTCACGGCATTTAATATTGTTCGCACCGCGCTTTTTTATCGCATTAGAGGGCAACATCGCCATCCTCTTACTCAGAGAATGTTACGTTACTATTTTGCCGCACAAGACATTCATGAGCGCGCCAATTCTACGCATTTTGATTATCAACAAATAACGGAAAAACTAAAAAATACAGATTTGATTTTCCGTATTCAACGTTTGTTAGAACTACAAGCACAATCCTGTAAAGAAATTACGGCGAGTTTGCGTGAAAATAAACCCTATCATTTTAATAAACGTGTCGAACGTGCGCTTTTAGGCACCTTGCATTCCTTTGATCTATATCGAGCACAACATCTTAATGATCAAGATGAACTGATTGATATTCAAACCTTGTTAGATAATTTACAAAGTATTAACTGGCAACTTCGCCAGTTAGCACAAGACACGACGGTTACAGAACAATTAGCTCAAATTCATACGGAACAAATCACTGGGTTAAAAAATATCAGTGCGGTGATTTTTAGCCATTTTACTTTTGAGTCACCGTTGTTCCGTCATGCAGTACGCTTATCTATTGTGGTATTTTTGTGCTGTGCAATTGTTGAGTTTTTCCAATTTAATCTTGGTTATTGGATTTTATTGACCACTGTATTTGTGTGTCAGCCAAATTATTCTGCAACTAAAGTACGTTTACGTCAGCGCATTATCGGCACGATATTAGGCGTAGTGGTGGGGTCTCTATTACCTTATTTAAATCCAACCTTAGAATTAAAACTGGGTCTTGTGGTGCTTACAAGCACGTTGTTCTTTTTCTTTCGTAGTAATAATTACAGTTTCTCGACCTTTTTCATCACACTGCAAGTATTGCTCAGTTTTGATGTCATGGGATTTGATACGGCAGCCGCCTTAATGCCTCGTTTACTTGATACATTACTTGGTGCCGCGATTTCATGGTTTGCCGTATCTTACTTATGGCCAGATTGGAAATATTTGCAACTTGATAAAGTGAGCCATCAAGCATTGCGTAGTGATGCGGTGTATTTATTGCATATTATTAGCCAATTGCAATTTGGTAAAAGTGACGATCTTAAATATCGCATAGCACGTCGCAATGCGCATCAATATGCAGCCGCACTGAGTACAACGCTTTCTAATATGAATAATGAGCCAGTGAAATATAAGGCATATTTACAGAAAGGTTTTGATTTGCTCAAACTTAATTATTCTCTATTAAGCTATATTTCAGCACTGGGAGCTTATCGCGACAGAATGAAAAATTTGCAACAGACCGCACAGTTTTTATCTGGTTTTTATCCTGTGGCAAAGAAAATTATTTATACCTTAGAACATATTGAAGAAATACCTGAAGCTATTTTTAACCAACAGCAAGAAAGTATCGAAACACATTTAAAAGAATTGGAAAAACAAGAGATGACCGCAGAAGAACGCGCCGTCTTTAGTTTGCCGTATCAACAATTGAATTTGATTACCCAACTATTGCCACAATTTTATGGGTATTTTAAGAAAGAGATAAACTGTCAGAGTGCGGGAGCGTTATAAATATAAAAGTGCGGTTGATTTTTGAGAGATTTTAAAACGCTTTGAAAATTGACCGCACTTTATTTTTTATTAGGCAATAACATTGACGAATGAGTTATTACTGCCCCATACTTTTCACTGATTTTAGGAAACCTTGGGCGGTATCAAACACAGAAGATTTTCCCTGTGCCTGTAAAATCATATCGGACATTTCACGGAATGCACCTTTGCCGCCATGGGTGGAAAGTACATGATCAACAGCATTTTTCACATAAATAGGGGCATCAGCCACAGCAAAAGAAGTTCCACACGCTGCAAAGGCGGGGAGATCTACGCTATCATCGCCAATATAAGCGGTTTGCTCGGCGGTGACGCCAGCTTGTTTCATGAGATCAAAACAAGCCGTTTCTTTTTCAAGTTTGCCAAGAAAGAATAATTTAATACCAAGATCGGCAATGCGACGACGTAAAATAGGGGAGTCGCGACCAGAAAGCACTGCCACTTGAATATCCGCATCCATCAGCATTTTTATGCCTAAACCATCTCGTACATGAAAGCTTTTGATGGCTTCACCATTGGCATCATAATGAAGTTGTCCATCAGTGAGTACGCCGTCTACATCAGTAATGACAAATTTAATATTTTCTAATTTTTGTTGCATCGGGATTCCTTAGCTTGAAAATTCCACTAAACCCACTACGTGATTTTCATCATTAACAACGACTAGCGAGTGAATTTTTTTCGCTTTCATAAAGTCTTCGGCTTTTGATAAAAATTCGTCTTGATGAATAGTTTTTGGTGAACTTGTCATAAAGTCTTTGGCTGTTTTATTCAGCGTTCCTGCACCATTGGCTGTAAGCGCGCGGCGAATATCGCCATCCGTGATAATACCTTTAAGTTGCTCATTTTCCATCACTAAGGCAACGCCCATTCGCCCTTCATTCATGACTGTGAGGCAGTCAGTAAAATTGGTGGTCGGTAAAATTGTTGGTAGGCGAGTTTGCATTTGATCTTTCACTTTACATAATAAACGACGACCAAGACTGCCACCTGGATGGAATTTAGCAAAATCTTCAGGTTGGAAATTTCGTGCCGTAATGAGCGATACGGCGAGCGCATCACCAAGTGCCAGCGTTACAAGTGCGGATGTTGTTGGCGCGAGATTATTTGGACACACTTCACGCTCAACAGTAATATCTAGAACATAATCTGCATGGTGTGCGAGCGTGGAATTTTTGTTACTCGTCACGGCAATAATTTTATTACCAAAATTTTTTAAACTTGGAATCAGTTTATTGACATCATCGGTTTCACCGCTATAGGAAATTAACATCACGATATCAATTGGTTTCAACATTCCTAAATCACCGTGGAAGGCTTCAGTCGGATGTAAAAAGAAACTTGGCGTGCCCGTAGAGGCAAAGGTAGCCACCATTTTTTTGCCGATTAAACCCGATTTTCCTATCCCTCCGATTACCAAACGCCCTTCGCAGGCTAAAATAAGATCGATGACTTGATTAAAATCGTCGCCTAAGCGTTGGCTGAGTTGCAAAAGTGCGTTACTTTCCACTGAAAGGGAATCCTGTGCAATTTTTAGATAGTTCATTCTTCTTCCTAAAAGAGCGGTTGAAATTGGCGTTATTTTAGCGAAATCCTAAAAAAATACGAATGAAAAATTAGGCATTATTGTTTATAAGATTGATGAGCAATATTCAAAAATTGGGGATTTTATTGACCGCACTAGTGATTGCCCCTATACTACGTGCCGAGTTGGTTAGACAATCGCTGGTTTATTGAAGCCCTTAACCGTATTTATACGACCTAGTGGGACAAGTAAACGAGAGGAAAGTCCGAGCTACACAGGGCAGAGTGCCGGATAACGTCCGGGCGGCGTGAGCCGACGACCAGTGCAACAGAGAGCAGACCGCCGTGTAAACGGTAAGGGTGAAAGGGTGCGGTAAGAGCGCACCGTGCCTCCGGTAACGGTTGGCAGCAGGGTAAACTCCACTCGTAGCAAGACCAAATAGGAATCCAATGAGTGGCCCGCTCAGGATTCGGGTAGGTTGCTTGAGCGGCAGAGTAATTTGTCGCCTAGAGGAATGATTGTCCACGACAGAACTCGGCTTATCGACCAACTCAAAACGCTTGTAAAAATGACCGCACTTTAGTTTGTTTTTCGGAATAGATTAAAGTGCGGTTATTTTTTGACGAATATTAAATTATTTTTCGTTTAATACACGTGGAAATAAAATATTATTTTCCAAATGAATATGATGCATTAAATCATCAATAAATTCATTAATACCGCTATATAAGGCTTTCCAACTGAAACAAGCATCTGCTGGTGGCGTGCAGTTATTAGTAAGCGATTTGATCACTTCCACATCTTGTCCTGCTTCATCGTGTTCCATTTCCATTACACGAATTGGCATTGAGGCCATAGCATAATTCCCCATTTTGATCATTGGGAACAAAATTTGTTCTTCTTTCATTAAATGCTGGCTAAGTTCAGCATAAATTTTTTCTAACTGTGCGGTTACGCCTATAGGACAGTCATCACGATCACCATGTACATTTTCTACTTTCTCCGCCAATGTAATTAATTCAGGGAGTTGTTCACGGTGGCGATTATGAAAACGAGTAATAATGTGATCGATCATCTCCGCATAAGATGCCGAAGTCCAATCTTTATCATTATTTTCTGCTTTACTTTGTTGTAAATCAGTTAAACGTTTTTCAATTTCAGCAAGGTTAAGATTCTTTTGTTGTGCTGCGACTTCTAATAATACAGAACCTCCGCAGCAAAAATCTAAATCATATTCACGAAAAATTTTAGTTGCACCTGGAATTGAAACAGCGAGTTCGCTAAGTTTTTGTTGGGCAAAAGACATAAATCACTCCTATATTGATTAAGTAAAAATAAATCCGATAAAAATAGTAGGATATTTTTCTGATTATGAAAAGTAGAGAAATTTATTTATTGATTAAATTATGATTTAAATCAATAAAAATACCTCATAATAATCAGCTAAAAATTTATGGTTATTAATATAAATAGGATTAATTATCACTAATGAGCTAGTCTTATATTCATTATGTATTTTTTTATATAATTGATTTTTAAGAATTTAGGAAAATACTGATTTTCATCAATATTATTGATTGTGTTTATGAAGTGAAATCTTTTAGAATGACGACAAATCAAATTTAACGCATAACTCCGAGCTTGTTTAGCCTAAGTTTCACAAGAAATACGGTGGCAAGCCAATAACGCGCTACGTTATTCAGGGATACGCTGGAAACGGTTTATCCTCTCCGTATTTAGAAAGGTGTAAAATGCAATCCATTCCTATTAAAAACGTAGGAGAGTCTCGCTTAGTCGATCCTTTCCAACGCCAATACTACTATCTGCGACTGTCGATTACCGATCAGTGTAATTTCCGTTGTACTTATTGTTTACCTGATGGTTATCAACCCGAAGCTAACAAACCAAGTTTCTTAACTTTAAAAGAAATTACCCATCTTGCTCAAGCGTTTGCTGAAATGGGCACAGAGAAAATCCGTTTAACGGGTGGGGAACCGACTTTACGCAAAGATTTTATTTCTATTGCTGAAAGCATTACTAACATTGATGGCATTCGTCAATTAGCCGTCACGACAAACGGCTATCGCATGGCAAAAGATGTGGCTGATTGGAAGAAAGCAGGGATTACGTCTATTAACGTCAGTGTTGATAGCCTTGATCCCAAAATGTTCCATCAAATTACAGGTATCAATAAATTTGATGACGTGATGCGTGGTATCGATCGTGCATTTGAAGTGGGCTACAACAAAGTTAAAGTCAATTCAGTTTTGATGAAAAATCTGAATGATAAAGAATTTGAACAATTTCTCGCTTGGGTTAAAGATCGCCCAATTCAAATGCGCTTTATCGAACTGATGCAAACGGGCGAAATGGATAGTTTCTTCGATAGATACCATATTTCTGGACAAATCTTAGCGGATAAATTGCTGAAAAATGGTTGGACATTACAGCAGAAATCTCACACTGATGGTCCTGCTAAAGTATTCACGCATCCTGATTATGCAGGCGAAATTGGCTTAATTATGCCTTATGAGAAGAATTTCTGCGCAAGTTGCAATCGTTTAAGAGTGTCAGCAAAAGGTAAACTTCATCTTTGTTTATTTGGCGAAGAAGGCATTGAATTACGTGATTTATTGCAGTCGCACGAACAGCAAGGTATTTTACAGGCTCGTATTTTTGCCGCACTTCAAGGCAAACGTGAACATCATTATTTGCATATCGGCGATACTGGTGTAAGAAATCATTTAGCTTCTATTGGTGGCTAAAAAGCAAAGTGAGATGAATGGTAATATTCATCTGCTTCCTTTTGTCGCTTATTTAAAACATTCAATATTTTAACCGCACTTTTATTATATTATGACTACATTTACACATATCAATTCTCAAGGCGAAGCCAATATGGTGGATGTTTCTGCTAAAGCGGAAACTGTTCGTGAAGCTCGTGCTGAAGCCATTGTAACTATGTCAAAAGAAACCTTTTCCATGATCGTGGAAGGTAAACATCACAAAGGCGATGTATTTGCTACTGCTCGTATTGCGGGTATTCAAGCCGCAAAACGCACTTGGGAGCTTATCCCACTTTGCCATCCATTGTTACTTTCTAAAGTAGAAGTGAATTTAGAACCATTACTTGAAACCAACCAAGTTCGCATTCAATCTCTTTGCAAATTAACTGGAAAAACTGGCGTAGAAATGGAAGCACTAACTGCGGCAAGCGTAGCAGCCTTAACCATTTACGATATGTGTAAAGCTGTGCAGAAAGACATTGTGATTGAGAAAGTTCGCTTGTTAGAAAAGAGCGGTGGAAAATCAGGCCATTTTATTGCGGAGGAAAAATAAGATGTTAAATGTTTTATTTTTTGCTCAAACTCGTGAATTAATTGGCATTGATGCCATTCAATTAGAAGATGATTTTGCCACTGCGGAAGCGGTGCGTGAACACCTTGCTCAAAAGGGCGATAAATGGGCATTGGCACTGGAAAAAGGTAAACTTTTAGTGGCAATTAATCAAACCTTAATGCCTTTAGAAAGTGCGGTAAAAAATGGCGATGAAATTGCCTTTTTCCCACCAGTAACAGGGGGCTAAATGACAGATATTCAAATTGCGGTACAAGAACAGCCTTTTGATCAAAATGCCGTTTATCAATGGCTTTCTGAGCAACATTCAATTGGTGCAACGGTTATTTTTGTGGGTAAAGTACGCGATCTTAATTTAGGCGATGCAGTATCTAGTTTGTATTTAGAACATTATCCCGCAATGACAGAAAAAGCCTTACGTGAAATTGTAGAACAGGCGAAAGCACGTTGGGATATTCAACGTGTATCGGTAATTCATCGTGTTGGGCTTTTACAAACTGGCGATGAAATTGTTTTAGTGGGGGTAAGTTCCGCACATCGTGGAGATGCTTATCACGCCAATGAATTCATTATGGATTTTTTAAAATCTAAAGCACCATTTTGGAAAAAAGAACAAACCAATCAAGGCGAGCGTTGGATTGAAGCAAGAGAGAGTGATAAAGAAGCATTAGAAAAATGGTAATAGCTTATCTGCACCCTAATTCATTAAGGTGCAGATTAAATATTTTCATTTATGTTATTTTGATAACGCGCCACTTCCCCAAGTTTGCACTTCTTCAGGGCGGTTTATTTGAAGCAAGAAACGTTTGTTGGGCTGCGCTTGCGGTTGAATTTCTTTTTCTGCTGGTGTGGAGAAAGAAATCCCACCTTTTAGCAACTGCTGAACGCTACCCGTATTAAATACCGCACCTTTCCAGCCTAAGCTAAAGTCGTAGCCTGATGCGATCCAAAATTCTGTGTTTTGTCGAACAAGATGGCTATATTTCGGCATAATGGCAATATGCACTAACACACGATCACCAAGACTATTAAGTTCAAATTTCTTCACTGTGCCAACTTCTACACCTCGATAAAGAATTGGCGAACCTTCACTTAAATTCATCGCATCACGCGTTTCTAAAATAAACGGCGTGCCATTGCTAAATTTATTACGTTGTGGTGCCGTTTGCGCTAAATTAAATTGTGTTTTTGTGTTTCCATTACCAATTTCAATATCAATATAAGGCTGTAATAAACTATCAAGGTTATCTATTCCACCAGCCGAAATTTGTGGCGAGATTATCGTAAAATTAGCCCCTTCTTTTGCAATTATATTCATATAACTTGGATTTATTAGGGCTTTTGCAGTAATGCGTTTTGCTTTTGCATCAAGCTGAATACTGTCAATTTGCCCCACATCTAAACCAAGATAGCGCAGATTCATTCCTTTGCTAAGATTAGTTGCATCATCTGTGATTAACGTAATTACAAACCCAATGGATTTTGCATAACTTTCATTTGCATAAAGTGTTCGATTATTGCCTGAACCGCCATTATCAAAGCTAATCGCCCCTTTTAAGGAACGTGCAAGTGGCGTTGCTTGAATACTAATGCCTTTTGGACTTACATCTATTTTTGCCGCACTTTCTACCCAAAAACGGCTTTTATCTGTCAATAAATGTTGATAAGCAGGATAAATATAAATGTCTACATCAAAGTTATTTGTTTTAGGTTTAATACTTAAAATTTTTCCTACTTCAAATTGACGATATAGTACGAGAGAGCCTTTATCAATGCTTGGTAAGGTTTGGGTGTGTAAGGTTATCGTTGGCGTAAGAATATTTCCTGTGATGCCATGTTCAGCATTGCTGATATTTTGATAAAGCGGATAACTGGTTTTAGCTTTTCCCAAAGCTTGTTTTGCCAGCACTCGAACACCGCCTTGTAACCATTTTTCTGGTGTCGCGGATTCAAAACGCAATCCATCTAATCCAACGCTTATATCAAAATTGGTTGCTGCCACAAATTGTGTATCTTCGTGAATTAAATTGCGGTATTCAGAGGCAATTGCTGCTTTAAATTGTACGCCATTTACATCTATTGTTTGTGAAACAATTTGCCCAATTATCATATTGTTATAAAACACATTTTGCCCTTCGCTTACACCATAATTTTCTGGCGCAGTAAGGGTTAAAACTAACGTGTTAGGCGCATTGAGTAATAATTCATTTTCTTTAATCACGTTAAATTGATGTTTAGTTTCGCCGTCTCCCGCAATCACATCAAAATATTCGCCACGAAAGAATTTTTTTGGTTCTGCTAAATTGCCAAGATCTATTTTTTTATTGCGTAGGACAATTTTGCTATTCGCTTTAAACAAAGAAGCTTGGTTTGGATCTATCAATAAACTGCCTTCTAAAATTTCATCGTTATTTTCTACCGCACTTAGCTTGGCAAGAATCCCTATAGCATTATCTTGAGAATAAACTTCCGTTTGCCCTGCAATAAGAGCGGAAGAGGCAGGAATTGTTACCTTAATTTCAATCCCACGTTTAGCCGCTTTTAAATTGGTATAGAGCGTGAAATGACTATTTTCATCTGCTTTTGGGCTGTCAGCTGGAGAGTCAAAAGAAACCGCCCCCTGTACAACGGCATTTAAACTTTCTACATTTAGGTTTAAGCCTGATGGGCTAATGTTCGCATTAATGCCACTAATATTCCAAAAGCGTGAATCTTTTTTCACAAACTTGGCATAGGCTTTATCAATGACCACATCTATTTCTACTTTATTGTTTTTATTAATACGGTAATCATAGATTTTTCCTACAGGTAATTTTTTAAAATACACAGACGCACCAATAGAAATCGAACCTAAATCATCAGAAATTAAGTGAATCAATAAATCTCCTGCGGAAACTTGTGCAATAGGGCCTTGTTCTTCTGCTATAAATTCATCTTCACGATCGCCATCACCTGGTTGAAGAGTAATGTAATTACCTGACACGAGAGAATCTAATCCTGAAATGCCAGCAAGAGAAACATTTGGTTGCACAAGCCAAAATTTTGTATTTTCACGCAAAATACTTGATGCTTCAGGATTGATATTGGCTACAACTTCCACTTTTTGCAGGTTATCAGTGAAATGAACTTCTTTTACTATGCCAATTTGTAATCCTTGATAACGAATTTGAGTTTTATCCGCAACGATACCTGAACCATTGGTAAAGGTAATCGTAATGCTAGTACCGCGTTCTTTCACAATTTGGAAGAATAAAATTGCCCCGATACATAATGCGATAAAAGGCAATAGCCAAAAAGGCGAAATGCGTTTTGTTTTACGTAAGTTCGCTGTTATTTCTTGATATTTTTCTTCTATTGAGGAGGAATTATTTTTCTCTGTCATAAATTTTCCAAATTAATTTGCTATCAAATTGTGAGGTGGAAAGCATAGTGCAAAATACGGCTGCACCAAAATAAAATGCACCTGGCCCTACGGTAAAATTAATGATTTCTCCGCGTGTGACAAGCGACATCATTAAGGCTAATACAAATAAATCAAGCATAGACCAGCGTCCAACAAAATGTACTAGATGCAATAAACGCATTTGCCATTTAATAGAATGTTGCCATTTAAAATGCACGCAAGCAAGTAAGTAAAGCATAATAAAAATTTTGCTGATAGGCACGAAAATACTGGCAAAAAATACAACAAAAGCAACAAAATAACTACCTGATTTAACAAATGAAATAACCCCAGAAATTAAAGTATCTTCAGATAATGCGCCTGTTAAATAAATGCCAGATATAGGTAATAAATTTGCAGGAAAAAGCATAATAATCCCTGCAATTAAGGTTGCCCAAGTTGCTTGTAATTTTAGCTTATCCGATGTATTAAGAGGCGATTGGCAGCGGGGACAACAAATTTTTTGTTGATGATCGTAATAGATAGATTTTTGCGTGAATGTGTAATGGCAAGCAGGACATAATTCAACAGCTTGTTTTGTATAAACTGAAGTGCATTCAGGATAAAATTCCTGCCATAAGGCGGAAAGATTAAGTTTGATAAAAAGCAGCGTAGTTAAAAGTGCGGTAAAAATAAAAGGAATTAAATAAATATTAATTTCTAATGTTGCATATTCGCGTACTTTAAATATGGTTACTCCGAGTGCCACTAAATAAACATCAAACATTACCCAAGCTTTAATGTAACCAAGAAATAGTAAAACACTACGAGGTTTTATCTGAAAAATCTTAGCCAGCCAAAGCATAATCACTAAAAGTGCAAACGTAATCGGCATTACTACTGCACAAATAAAGATCATAAACGCAGTGTATTCATAACCACCCACTGCCATTTTCCAAATGCCATCCCAAATAGAGGCATCAATTTTAATACCCAATAAATGTAAACTTAATAAGGGGTAATTCAAGGAAAAGGGCATTAATATCAAAATAGATAATGCAATCATTGCACAACGATGTAATGACCACCTCGTACTACTTTCTAATAGATGATGACAACGTGGGCATTCGGCTTGTTCATTTGATTGAAGAATAGAAGGCACGTTAATGCAAGCATCACATTCTGTGCATTTTAAAATTTTAAATGGAGGCGAAGTTAGCTTTGTTTTAGGCACGCTTGTGGTCTTTCTTTATAAATCAAAAACGCACCATTCTATCGTTGTTTTAACGTATTTGTGAAGTCTTGGCGTTATTTTTGTGTGAAATTTATTCAGCATAACGGGATCCGTTGTTAATTTTGTAAAAAGTGCGATAAACTAGGCAAATCTTTATTTTATTAATGCCTCAAGGATATAACTATGACTGACACACAATTATCATCTCAAGTTACAGATGTGCAAACGGAAGTGCAAAAATTAACCAACGCAAAAGCTATCATTACTTATTTAGCAGAAAAATTTCCTCTTTGCTTTGTTTTAGAGGGCGAAGCAAAACCATTGAAAATAGGTTTATTTCAAGATTTAGCTGAAGCATTACAAGATGATGAACGCGTAAGTAAAACCCAGTTGCGTCAGGCTCTTCGCCAATACACATCAAATTGGCGTTATTTATATGGCTGTCGTGAAGGTGCAGTGCGTGTTGATTTACAGGGTAATCCTGCGGGTGTATTAGATGCAGAACACGTTGCTCACGCTGCACAGCAACTTGCTGAAGCGAAAGCACGTTTTGCGGAAAAACGTAAAGCAGAAGCTGCAGCTAAAAAAGCACAACAAAAAAAGCATCCGCGTAAACCTGCGAATAAAAACCTTAAAAAAGAGAGTAAATTATCACTAAGTGCGGTTGATTTTTCACAAATTTCTGTTGGTTCTGTTGTGAAAGTTAAAGCTGGAGATAATGCTAAAAAAGCAACAGTGGTAGAAGTATTAAAAGATTCAGCACGTGTTGAACTTGAAAACGGTTTGATTATGAACGTTGCTGCAGATCGTTTATTTGCTTAATAAATAAAAATTGACTCGGAAATGGTTATGAAATTTAAAATGTCAAAAAATGTGATTTGTTATACGTGGTTATCGGTGTGTTTGAGCAGTGCAATTCCTGCATTTGCTGTACAACCTACATTAAAACCAAGTGACATTAGTATTCCAGCGATAAGTGAAGAAAGCCAGTTGGCAACTAAGCGTGCAACGACAAGATTAACTCAATCCCATTATCGTAAGATTAAATTAGATGATGATTTTTCCGAGAAAATTTTTGATCGTTATATTAAAAATTTAGATTTTAACCACAATACTTTTTTGCAGTCTGATATAGACGAACTTCGTCAAAAATATGGTACTAAGTTAGATGAACAGTTGAATCAAGGCGATCTTTCTGCAGCGTTTGACATTTATGATGTAATGATGAAACGTCGCTATGAACGTTATACTTATGCGTTATCTTTATTAGATAAAGAGCCTGATTTAAATGGTCAAGATCAAATCGAAATTGATCGTGAAAAAGCGGCTGCACCACAAACTGAAGCTGATGCAAATAAACTTTGGGATGCTCGTGTAAAAAATGACATTATTAATCTTAAATTAAAAGATAAAAAATGGTCAGAAATCAAAGCAAAGCTTACAAAACGCTATAATTTAGCCATTCGTCGTTTAACGCAAACAAAAGCAGACGATATTGTTCAAATTTATTTGAATGCTTTTGCGCGTGAAATTGATCCTCACACCAGTTATCTCTCCCCAAGAACAGCAAAAAGTTTTAATGAAAGTATAAATCTTTCTTTGGAAGGCATTGGGACTACTTTACAATCAGAAGATGATGAAATTAGCATCAAATCTCTTGTACCTGGTGCGCCAGCGGAACGTAGTAAAAAGCTGCATCCTGGGGATAAAATCATTGGTGTTGGGCAAGCAACAGGCGATATTGAAGACGTTGTTGGTTGGCGTTTAGAAGATTTGGTAGAAAAAATTAAAGGGAAAAAAGGCACTAAAGTTCGCTTAGAAATTGAGCCTGCTAAAGGGGGAAAATCACGTATTATTACTTTGGTTCGTGATAAAGTCCGTATTGAAGATCAAGCGGCTAAACTAACCTTTGAAAAAGTGTCAGGAAAAAACATTGCGGTAATAAAAATTCCAAGTTTTTATATTGGATTAACCGAAGATGTCAAAAAACTACTGGTTAAATTAGAAAATCAAAAGGCTGAGGCTCTTATTGTTGATTTACGTGAAAATGGCGGTGGTGCATTAACGGAAGCGGTGGCGTTAAGTGGTTTATTTATTGCCGATGGCCCTGTTGTGCAGGTTCGCGATGCTTATCAGCGTATTCGTGTTCATGAAGATGATGATGCTACGCAACAATATAAGGGGTTATTATTTGTGATGATTAATCGTTACAGTGCTTCCGCATCAGAAATTTTTGCTGCAGCAATGCAAGATTATCGTCGAGGTATTATCATCGGGCAAAATACTTTTGGTAAAGGTACGGTGCAACAGAGTCGTTCGTTAAATTTTATCTATGATTTAGATCAGAGTCCGTTGGGTGTTTTGCAATATACTATTCAAAAATTTTATCGTATTAATGGTGGTTCAACCCAATTAAAAGGTGTTGCAGCCGATATTAATTTTCCTGAAATTATAGATTCGAAAGAATATGGGGAAGATAAAGAAGATAATGCGCTTGCTTGGGATAAAATCCCATCAGCGAGTTATATGGAAGTAGGAAATATCGATTATATTGATAATGCAGTAAATATTCTAAATGAAAAACATCTTGCTCGTATTGCTAAAGATCCTGAATTTGTTGCATTGAATGAAGAATTGAAAGTGCGAAATGAACGCCGAGATCGAAAATTTCTATCATTGAATTATAAAATGCGTAAAGCAGAGAATGATAAAGATGATGCAAGACGTTTAAAAGATTTGAACGAACGTTTTAAACGTGAGGGTAAGAAAGCATTGAAAGATATTGATGATTTGCCGAAAGATTACGAAGCACCAGATTTCTTCTTAAAAGAAGCTGAAAAAATGGCAGCTGATTTCGTTATTTTTAATTCAGATCAGAAAATTAATCAAGCAAACGGCCTATCCGAAGCAAAAACGGAAAGTAAAAAATAAATACTAAATGGTTTTGACCGCACTTTGTTTGAGAAAAGCAACAAGTGCGGTGATTTTAATAAAGGTTTAGGAAATGGTAGTGTTTAAAAGCACCTTAAAGTTATCATTATTCGCCTTATCATTATCTATGATGATGTCGGGTTGTGTTTTAGTAGGTTTGAGCAAAAATGACCAATCTAAATCATTGTACGGCATTAATCTTTCCCATTTGTCACTCGCAGAAAGAAAAGAGCTTGAAGAAGCCATTTATGCGGATCAGCAACGTTTAACGGAAGAAAAACAAACATTGCTTAATATGACGCTAACACACGAAATAGGCGATCATAAGTTACAATTTAAGCCTTTACTCGCGCGTTTATATGCTTCTCGTAAATATGCCCCGTTATGGACTGACAATGCGGCAGCTCGTCAATTGTTACGTGATTATGCGGCAATGGTGGCAAGCGGTATTTCAAAATCGTCGGCAACTTCACTAGAAACATTGGCATTGGTAGAACAACAAGGCGGATTGGTTTATGATGTGTTATTAAGTGATATTTTGTTAGATTACTTATATTACACACAAAATGTTCGTTCTCAAGCATCTAATTGGTTGTATTCATCTGCTCAGTATCAAGCACAACAGCCTGAAAATGATCATATTCAACGCTGGTTAAGTGCGGTGGAAAATAATCAACTTCTTGATTTCATACAAAGTTTAGCGGGAGAAAATCATTTATATCGCCAAACAGTTCAATCATTGCCGATGTTTATTCCGACTTCTAAAGAATCAAATATTGCTCAAAAATTGGCAATGAATGCACAGCGTTTACGCGTGATTCCTGATTTTCATAATGGAATTTTTGTGAATATTCCAAGCTATAAATTACAGTATTATCGTGATGGTGATTTAATTTTAGAATCTCGAGTAATTGTTGGCACAAATTCGCGCAGGACACCTGTAATGTATAGCAAATTAAGTAATGTGGTTGTAAATCCACCTTGGAATGCGCCAATTCGCTTAATTAATGAAGATTTATTGCCAAAAATGAAAGCCGATCCAAATTATATTACGGAGCATAATTATTCAATTTTAGATAATCAAGGCAATGTTGTTGATCCTGCTTCTATTGATTGGGAATCTATTGGTAATAAATTTCCTTATCGAGTTCGACAAGCGGCTGGCGATAGTGCGTTAGGTAATTATAAATTTAATATGCCAAGTTCTGATGCAATTTATTTACACGATACGCCAAATCGTGGATTGTTTAATCGTAAAAATCGAGCGTTAAGTTCTGGCTGTGTACGTATTGAAAAATCAGAACAATTGGCAAGTATTTTATTAAAAGAAGCAGGTTGGACAGAAACTCGAAAAAATACAGTATTAGCAAGTAAAAAAACCACTTCTGCACCGATACGCTCGGATAATCCTGTTTTTTTATATTATGTTACTGCGTGGATTGAAAACGGAAATATCGTAAATTTACCTGATATTTATGGTTATGATCGTCAGATTAATCTTGCTGAGATTAATTGGGATCTCGTAAAAAAATATCTTCAATAAAATAAGGGAGCTATAATGAATTATGTGGATCAGAATAAACGAAAATGGTTATCGCTGGGCGGTATTGCGTTAGGAATGTCTATTTTACCAAATTCTGTATTAGCAATGGTTTCGACACCTAAACCTCGTATTTTAACTTTCCGCAACATTAATACGGGCGAAAGATTAAGTGGCGAGTTTTCTTTAGCAAAAGGTTTTTCGCCTGCGATGTTAAAAAAATTGGATTATTTAATGCGTGATAAAAGGACAAATCAAGTGCATAAAATGGATCCAAATTTATTCCAGAAATTTTATAATATCCAAACTAATTTAGGCTTACGCAATGCTGAAATTGAAGTAATTTGTGGTTATCGTTCAGCCGCTACTAATGCAATGCGTCATCGCCAAAGTCGTGGCGTAGCGAAAAATAGTTATCACATTAAAGGAAAAGCCATTGATTTTCGTATTGCGGGTGTGCCTTTGATTAAAGTGAAATCTTCTGCGGAAAGTCTGCGAAATGGTGGCGTGGGTTATTATCCAACTAGTAATTTCATTCACGTAGATACAGGCCCTGTGAGAACTTGGAAAGGCGTGTAAAACAAATGTAAAATTAACCGCACTTTTGTGCGGTTTTTCATTGGAAAAGAAATGTTATTTGACAGCCATCTTCATTTAGACCAACTCTCTGACGAGAATATTCAGCAAACACTTGCTCATTCAAAGATTATAGGTATGCTTGCGGTGAGTACTAATCTCAAAAGTGCTAAAAAACTGCTGAATTTAAAACAGACTTACCCAGAGAAACTTTATATTGCAGCTGGTTTTCATCCTGAACAGCAATTACCTAGTTTAGAAGAACAAAAAGAATTATTTCAATGGATTGACGAACATCATTCCTTAATTTCTGCCATTGGCGAGGTGGGCTTGCCACATTATTCTAAACGAGAAAATCCGAATTTAGATTACGCGCCTTACATTGAATTACTGGAGCGATTTATTCTGATCGCGAAAAAATGGGATCTGCCGTTAAATTTGCATATTGTACATAACGATGTAGAGATTGCCCTTGAATTATTGCAGAAACATAATATTCAATTTGCCCATTTTCATTGGTTTAAGACAGATGAAAAATCTTTTCAGAAATTTTTATCTACACCCTATTTTGCGAGCCTAACGCCTGATATTTTATGGAATCCTAAAACCCAATATGTCGCACAACATTTACCCTTAAATCGCTTGATGATTGAAACAGATAGCCCTTGGCAACACGAGGGGTTTGAAAGTGCGAGCATTTTTGAACAATTATTGGCAGTATTGCAAAAACTAGCTGAATTAAAATCTTTGCCATTACATTCTGTTCAAAATCAACTGTTTTTGAATACTCAACAATTTTATCGATTATAAGGAGTAAAAATGAATATCGAAATTATCCCTGTTACCGCATTTCAACAAAATTGTTCTTTGATTTGGGATGATGACAAAAATGCCGCAATTATTGACCCAGGTGGCGAAGCCGAACGCCTAATTCAACGTATTGAAGAACTGCATTTAAATCTCAAAGTGATTTTGATTACTCACGGTCATTTAGATCACGTTGGTGCTGCAATGCAATTAAAACAACATTTTGGCGTTGAAATTTGGGGTTCTCAAGAAGAAGATAAATTTTTATTTGAGAGTTTACCCGAACAAGCCCAACGTTTTGGCTTACCAAATATTGACGCTTTTTTGCCTGATCGTTGGTTTAATCAAGAGGGCGAAATTTTAAAATTAGATGGCTTTAATTTCGAGATTTTACATTTACCAGGACACACACCAGGGCATATCGGTTTTATTGAACACGAGAAAAAAGTGGCATTTACAGGCGATGTATTATTTCAAGGTGGCATTGGTCGCACCGATTTTCCTCGTGGGGATTATGATGCATTGATTTCTTCAATCCGAACAAAATTACTCTCATTAAATGACGATCTTATTATTATCGCTGGGCATGGACCTTATACAACCATTGGGCAAGAAAAGCAGACCAATCCATTTTTAAATCGTTAAAAGTGCGGTGAATTTTTGTTAAGTTTTTTAATTTTGCTATAATGCAAGTATTTTTTCGTATTGAGAGCAAACAAAATGTTAAAACGATTATATATTCATAATTATAAGGCATTTCAAAACTTTGAAATAAAATTTGATGATTTGGATTCAATGCTTTGTTTAGGCAAGAATGGCGCGGGTAAATCATCATTAGTTGAAGTTTTCCATATTTTTCAAAAAATAGGAGAAGGAAAATCACAATTATCCGATTTGATTGATAAAAGCTGTTTTAATTTTATAAATAATGATTTACCTATGCAGTTAGAGCTTGAGGTCGAGCTACAAAATGAGCAGATTAAATATCTTCTTTTGCTTGATTTTCCAAATGATTTTAATGCGTGTAGGGTTATTAAAGAACGGCTTACTGTTAATGATATACATATATTAGATAGAGAGAATGGTGAGGTTAGTTATAAAACTAAAAATAATCAAGAAATTGCTGATTTCTTTTTAGACTGGCATATATTTGCATTACCTATTTTTAAACCACGAAAACAAGAACTAATATCTATTCAAAATTTTAAAAATTGGTTGGCAAATATTATCGTAATATCTCCTGTTCCTGCATTAATGGCAAACTATCAAAATGAGCAATTAGCGTTAAAACCTAATTATTTTTCTGATAATCTAAATTCTTGGATTACGAAATTATTTTCAGAAAAACCTAGAAGCTATCAATATATTTATGAATACTTAAATTTAGTATTTCCTGATCTGGAAGAAATAGATAATAGTGAGGAACAGTTAAGTTTTAAGTTTAAGAGCAATGGCGAAGGCTATCTTAAACTTTCTCAATTATCTTATGGGGAACGAATTTTTGTGTTATGGGCTGCGATTTTGGCTAGCGTTAAACTAGGGTTGATTTCAGTTTGTGTATGGGATGAGCCAGAAAATTATATTTCTTTATTAGAAATTCAGTTTTATTTTAATACTTTAAAACAAAACTTTGATAATAAGGCTTTATTTATTGCCACAAGTCATAACCCAGAAACAATACGGATGTTTCCAACAGATGATATTTTTATATTATCAAGAAAAAATCATTTTGAACCTGTTAGATTACAATTCATTTCTGAGCTAGGTATTAAAAATGATATTGTAGATCTTATTAAGGCAGGCTTAGTTGAATTATGAGTGTTAATCGCTATCAAGATTATTTAATTGTCCTTTTTGAAGATAATGCTTATAAGGATATTTTTCTTGGCTTTTCATTTTCTAAAAATAAACAAATACTATTAAAGCCTGTTTGTCAAGGGTTTAGTGATGTCTTCTTGCAACTCACTGATAAAGACAGTTTAATATTAAAGGAATTAAATAAGTATCACCACGCTTATGTTTTAGCTTGTATTGATGCAGATCTTGACAGCCAAAATGAAAGTAAAATAGAAAAATTAAAAAAATCTTTATTTACAGAATATAAAGAGCGTATCTTCATTTTGGGCTCTAAATACGAAGCTGAGCACATTAAGCGTTTTATTATTCAACAAGGAAAATGGAAGAAAGTGGGAGAAATGCTTGAAAATGATTGTAAAAATGAACATTGCCAATTATGGAAGAATGAAATGCTTCAACATAACGGAAATGAAATTGAAAGATTTAGAAAAATTTTTCATTCATTTTTAAAATAATTCTATTTTTCTCGTGCTTTAATGTTTAATTATAGCTATTTTTTATTTATCAGATCGTTCCGTAAAAATCTTGATGGTTGATAAAGCTGATTTTTCTTGGCTCTTTTTTATAGGATAAAAGGAAAGAGTTTGAATTATATCACAAATTTGTAACAATTTCTGATAAGAGGCTTATTTCCGTTGCAATCCTATGTATAATGCATAAAAAATGGAGCGAAAATATTGCTTCAAATATCATAATAAAGAGGTAATTATGCAGCAAAACAAGGCGTTTGATGATTGGTTAGCCAGCACAGCATTAGGCGGTGCAAATCAATCCTATATAGAAGAACTTTATGAAAGCTATTTGAGTGATCCACAGTCGGTGGAGGAAAGCTGGCGAAAAATCTTTGATTCTTTGCCAAAAACCACCGCACTTGAACAGCCCCATACTCCAGTGCGAGATTATTTTCGTCGTTTAGCACGAGAAAACCATAATGAAGCGGTGACAGTGATAGATCCTGCAGCTGGTGCAAAATTGGTGAAAGTTCTACAATTTATCAATGCCTATCGTTTTCGAGGCCATTTAGAGGCTAATCTCGATCCCCTCAATTATTATCGTTGGAAAGTATCTTCCGTCCCTGAATTAGATTATCGTTATCATGGTTTTACTGAACAAGATCTCAATGAAACCTTCAATATTAATCATTACGTTTATAAACGTGATACCATTAAACTTGGCGAATTAGCTCAAATGTTGAAAGAAACATATTGTGGCTCAATTGGCTTGGAGTTTATGCACGTGCAGGATATGGAGCAGAAAATGTGGCTCCAGAGCAAGATGGAAAGCCTGTTAGATAAACCGCTTTTTACATCTGAAGAACGTGTCAATTTTCTTCGTGAACTGACGGCAGCAGACGGTTTAGAACGTTATCTCGGTGCAAAATTCCCTGGGGCGAAACGCTTTTCTTTAGAAGGAAGTGATGCATTTATTCCATTGATGAAAGAAATTATTCGCCATTCTAGTTGTCAAGGGGTAAATGATGTGGTAATGGGAATGGCACACCGTGGGCGTTTGAATATGCTTGTGAATGTATTAGGTAAAAAGCCTGAAAATTTATTCGATGAATTTGCAGGTAAACATTCCAGTGAACGTACGGGGGATGTGAAATATCATCAAGGTTTTTCTTCTGATTTCGCCGTAGATGATAAGCGAGTTCACTTAACTTTGGCATTTAATCCATCCCATTTGGAAATTGTAAGCCCTGTTGTGATTGGTTCTGTTCGATCTCGACAAACTCGTATGAATGATACAGAACATAGCAAAGTGCTTGCTATTACTGTTCACGGAGATTCAGCTGTGGCAGGACAGGGGGTTGTTCAAGAAACATTGAATATGTCAAATGCCCGTGGTTATAGTGTGGGCGGTACGATTCGTATTGTGATTAATAACCAAATTGGTTTTACGACATCTAATCCGAATGACACGCGTTCCACAGAGTATTGCACCGATATCGCGAAAATGATTCAAGCGCCGATTATTCATGTTAATGGCGATGATCCTGAAGCGGTGGCTTTTGCTGCGCGTATGGCGGTGGAATATCGTAATTTATTCAAACGAGATATTTTTATCGATTTAATTTCTTATCGCCGTCATGGTCATAACGAAGCCGATGAGCCATTAGCTACTCAACCAATGATGTATAGCATCATCAAAAAACATCCTACCCCTCGTAAAGTTTATGCGGATCGTTTAGTTTCAGAAGGCGTGATGACTGAAGAACAAGTCACCGAGATGGCGAATGATTATCGCGATGCGCTAGATAATGGCGATCGAGTCGTATCAGAATGGCGAGAAATGGATACGGCAAAAATGGATTGGTTGCAATATCTCAACTATGATTGGACTGCACCTTATGAAAGCAAATTTTCACCGGAACGTTTTTTAACCCTTGCTAAACGTGTATGTGAATATCCAGAAAGTTTACGTGCTCATCCTCGTGTAGAAAAAATCTATAATGATCGTAAAGCAATGTATCAAGGCGAAAAATTGCTCGACTGGGGTATGGCTGAAACCATGGCTTATGCAACCTTACTTGATGAAGGTGTTAATGTTCGTTTATCAGGCGAAGATGCGGGACGAGGTACTTTTTTCCATCGTCATGCCGTTGTGCATAATCAAAATGATGGTACGGGGTATGTACCATTAACACATTTACACGCCAATCAAGGTCGTTTTGAAGTATGGGATTCGGTACTTTCTGAAGAATCTGTTCTTGCTTTTGAATATGGCTACGCAACAACAGATCCAAAAACTTTAACCATTTGGGAAGCGCAATTTGGCGATTTTGCTAATGGTGCGCAAATTGTTATCGACCAATTTATTAGCTCTGGCGAACAAAAATGGGGCAGAATGTGTGGTTTAGTTATGTTATTGCCTCATGGCTATGAGGGACAAGGCCCTGAACATTCTTCCGCACGTCTTGAACGTTATTTGCAACTTTGCGCAGAACAAAATATGCAAGTTTGCGTGCCATCAACACCAGCACAGGTGTATCACATGTTGCGTCGCCAGTCTTTACGTAAAATGCGCCGTCCATTGATTGCCATTTCCCCAAAATCTTTACTACGTCATCCATTGGCAGTGTCCAGTTTAGACGAGTTGATTAATGGAACTTTCCAAACGGTAATTGGAGAAATTGACGAGCTTGATCCTAAAGATGTAAAACGTGTGGTAATGTGTTCAGGTAAAGTTTATTACGATTTACTTGAACAACGTCGTGCAAATAATCAGAAAGATGTAGCGATTATTCGTATTGAGCAGCTTTATCCATTCCCGCATGAGGATGTGAAGAAAGCGCTTGTGCCTTATGCGCATGTCACGGATTATGTATGGTGCCAAGAAGAACCACTTAACCAAGGGGCTTGGTATTGCAGCAAACATAATTTTGAATCAGCAATTCCAGAATCCGTTAAACTCAAATATGCAGGGCGTCCAGCTTCAGCTTCGCCAGCTGTGGGTTATATGTCGCTTCACACTAAACAGCAAAAACAGTTAGTGGAAGATGCGTTGAGTTTTTAAAGTGCGGTTAATTTAATAAAGGTTTTTATATCTTTGCTTTCCTCTGTAAATAGGGGAGCCAAGATAATTAAGATATAGAGTAAAAAAGAAGAAAAGGAAAAATAAAATGACAATCGAAATTCTTGTTCCAGACCTACCTGAATCAGTTGCTGATGCAACTGTTGCTACTTGGCATAAAAAACTGGGCGATACTGTGAAACGTGATGAGGTTATTGTGGAAATTGAAACGGATAAAGTCGTGCTAGAAGTTCCCGCACTTTCTGATGGCGTGTTGGCAGAAGTTGTTCAAGCTGAGGGCGAAACAGTGGTGAGTAAACAGTTGCTAGGAAAAATTTCTACGGCTCAAGAAGGAGATGTCAGTTCAGCGACGTTAAAAGCAACGAATGAACCCACACCATCAGATCGTCAAAATGCAGCGATTGAAAATAGTCATAATCATAATGCGGATCAGAGCCCTGCAATTCGTCGTTTATTAGCAGAACATGATTTACAAGCAGATCAAATTCAAGGTTCGGGTGTGGGTGGTCGTTTAACACGTGAAGATATTGAACGTGAAATTGCAAAACGACAAGCGCAGCAATTGAAACAAGAAGCTGCCACTGAGCAAAATACAATTAGTACGGTGGCTTATAGCGCACGTTCTGAAAAACGTGTGCCAATGACCCGTTTGCGTAAACGTATTGCTGAACGTTTACTTGAAGCCAAAAATAGTACGGCGATGCTTACCACTTTCAATGAAGTGGATATGCAGCCGATAATGACTCTGCGTAAAACCTACGGCGAAAAATTTGAAAAACAACATTCAGTACGTTTAGGATTTATGTCTTTTTATATTAAAGCGGTTGTGGAAGCATTAAAACGTTATCCTGAAGTGAATGCTTCTATTGATGGGGATGATGTTGTTTACCATAACTATTTTGATATTAGTATTGCAGTTTCAACACCGCGTGGATTAGTCACACCAGTGCTTCGTGATTGCGATAAGCTCAGTATGGCAGAGATCGAAAAACAAATTAAAGCATTAGCTGAAAAAGGTCGTGATGGCAAATTAACAGTAGAAGATCTTACTGGCGGCAATTTTACTATTACAAATGGTGGCGTGTTCGGTTCTCTTATGTCCACTCCAATTATCAATCCACCACAAAGTGCGATTTTAGGAATGCACGCTATTAAAGAACGCCCGATTGCGCTTAATGGTCAAGTTGTGATTCGTCCTATGATGTACCTTGCTTTATCTTACGATCATCGTTTAATTGACGGCCGTGAATCTGTTGGTTTCTTGGTAACGATTAAAGAATTATTGGAAGATCCAACAAGATTGTTATTAGAAATATAAGAAATAAAAGGTTTTCTGTGTTAGAAAGCCTTTTAAAATGAACAAAAAATTAACCGCACTTTAAATATTTAAAAAGAATATTCCAAAGTGCGGTTAGTTTTTTATGTGTTTTTAATTAGAGAGAAAAATCGTCAAAATCATTCGTATCGACTTTTGAGTCAATTTGACCGACAAGATAAGAGCTTACTTCTACTTCTTGTGGTGCAACCTGTACGTTATCTGACACTAACCAAGCGTTAATCCAAGGAATTGGATTTGAACGTGTTTGGAATGGTAGTGGCAATCCAACAGCTTGCATACGGATATTGGTAATATATTCTACGTATTGAACTAAAATATCTCTGTTGAGACCGATCATTGAACCGTCTTTAAATAGATAATCAGCCCACGCTTTTTCTTGTTCTGCCGCTGCAACAAATAAATCATAGGCCTCTTGTTTACATTCTTCCGCAATTTCTGCCATTTCTGGGTCATCTTGACCTGCAGCCATAATATTTAAAATATGCTGTGTACCTGTTAAGTGTAAGGCTTCATCACGTGCGATAAATTTAATAATTTTCGCGTTGCCTTCCATTAAACGACGTTCAGCAAAAGCAAATGAACAAGCGAAAGAAACGTAGAAACGAATAGCTTCAAGTGCATTCACGCTCATTAGGCAAAGGTAAAGTTGTTTTTTCAAACTACGTAAAGTCACGACGCATTCTTTGCCATCTACGGTATAAGTGCCTTCGCCGTATAAGCCATAAAGTTGGCTATCACGGATTAAATCATCGTAGTAAGATGAAATATCTTGTGCGCGTTTGATAATTTCTTCGTTAGTTACGATGTCATCAAATACGATAGAAGGATCGTTCACAATATTACGAATAATATGTGTGTAAGAGCGAGAGTGGATGGTTTCAGAGAATGTCCAAGTTTCAATCCAAGTTTCTAATTCAGGAATAGACACTAAAGGCAATAATGCCACGTTCGGGCTACGACCTTGAATAGAATCCAATAAGGTTTGATATTTTAAGTTGCTGATGAAGATGTGTTTTTCATGCTCAGGTAACGCAGCATAATCAATACGGTCTTGTGACACATCCACTTCTTCTGGACGCCAGAAGAAAGAAAGTTGTTTTTCAATGAGCTTTTCAAAAGTCTCATATTTTTGTTGATCGTAACGTGCAACGTTAACGTTTTGACCAAAGAACATTGGTTCTTTTAATTGGTCGTTTTTGTTTTGTGAGAAAGTGGTGTATGCCATGGGGTATCCTATTTACATATTATATGAACTAATAAGCTGTTGATATCTAGAATCTCTTCCTAAACCATATAACTGTTGATTTGTTTGGTTTTTTATAGTGTTTAATGCTTGTAGTGAAATTTGGTTATTAGTTTTAGATATAAATTTTTCTGCTAAATTTTTATATTTCTCAGCACAATTTGATATTGATACTCTAGATGAAATTTCTGGATCAGAAATTAACTTAACAAATTCTTTTATTTCTTCTTCCGTGAATTTTTCTATGAGGGAATCATAATAGGGAACAGCATCCCATGAACTTCCATAGCCATTCCCAATTTTACACATGATAAGTGTTTTTACATATTTTGTTCTAATATTAGGCAAAATATTTCCAGTGTCAGATATATATTGGGATAAAATTTTTGCATGTGGAGGTTCATTATAAAAGTTATTAGTGCCAATATGAGCTCGGTATAAATTATCTATTTTTTCTGATAATTCGATAATAAGAGCATCTTTAGGTAAAAAGCTTAATCCATTTACAAATGATATAAACTCATGGGCTAAGTTTTTTCTAGCTTCATCTCCATTAGACGCAAATTTTGAATACTTTATGCCACACTCAAATTTAGATTCATCAGATGAAAGAATCCAACATTTATTTAGAATAAACTTAATATTATTCCTTATTTGTGTAGATGTAGCGGGATTTGTATACATACCAAAAAGAGTTCTTAGTAAAGAAGTTAAGATATCTTTTGGAGATTGTTCTATAGCTCTATTGATGTGTTCCTTTGTATTTGTTATATCAATATTCCTAATATTGTGAAGAAGTTTTCCCACTTCAATAGCTGGTGTTTCAGGATCTTTTGCTAAAACCTCTTTTATGCATGTTTCTAACCAAGAGAGAAGCTGTAAGCCCGTTAATTGATTTTGATTTGGGTGGGATGCTCCCACCCAATTTCTCATATCTCTAATATAATCTAAATGTTTGTACCCAATATCCGATAATATTCCTGTTGATTGACAACCCTTTATAAGTTCCCAATCTTCCATTTTGTTTAAATCTTCAGGAGATTTAAATTTTTTTCTGCGCTCTACATCATTGATAACACTTTCTAAAAAATACTCTAAGTCAAAATTAACTACTTTCTTTCTAAGGCTAACAATAGTTTCATTCCAAAGATAGTTTAATGCAGCATCAAATAGCCCGACTCCACAAGCAGAGATGAATTTTGATAGATATAAATTTTCTCTTCTTATTTCAGTAGGAATATTTTCCTCTAGAATATCTTGGAAATGGTTTATAACCTTATTTCTCTCTGTAACAGGAACTAATACTCCCAGCGTTGGTAGATTAACTTGCTCTAAATAAGTTGTTATAGCCAAACTAAGAGAATCAACATTTGTATTAAGGTTACTATTAGTAGATATTGATAAGTTAGTATTCATTATTGCCTCCCTAAATTAAATCTTACACGCACCACCAGCACAGCCGTCATCAAGATCTTCTTGAACATCCTCGGCACCGTCGCGGGTATTTTGATAGTAAAGGGTTTTTAAACCGTATTTGTAAGCGGTTAATAAATCTTTTA
>ERZ1023266.21-NODE-21-length-77914-cov-7.462850_pt1 | contig 77914 bp, 63 predicted proteins | sample MGYA00380462_ERZ1023266 | MGnify/ENA primary metagenome ERZ1023266 (study PRJEB33173, sample SAMEA4830414) | metagenome | study: EMG produced TPA metagenomics assembly of the PRJEB25223 data set...
TGATACAGTTATGAATTTTACTAATCAAATTCTTGATGGTATTAAACATGCACATGATACGGGTATTGTACACAGAGATATTAAGCCTCAAAATATATTAATTGAAAAAGACAAAACACTTAAGATACTTGATTTTGGCATTGCTAAAGCTTTAAGCGAAACGACAATGACGCAAACAAATCACGTCTTAGGAACTGTGCAATATTTGTCACCAGAACAAGCAAGAGGTGAAGCAACTGATAGTGGTACAGATATTTATTCAATTGGCGTAGTATTATATGAAATGCTTGTAGGTAAACCACCTTTTAATGGTGAAAATGCAATTAGTATTGCTATTAAACATATTCAAGAAGCAATACCTAATGTTTCAGATCATCGTACAGAAATTCCTCAAGCATTAAGTAATGTAGTATTGAAAGCTACTGAAAAAGATAAGGCAGATCGCTATCAATCTATAGATGCAATGACAACAGATTTAAACAGTGCATTGTCATCTGAACGTGCCGCTGAGGATAAATATGTATCCGAAGATATGACAACTCAAACGATTGCTATTGATAAAGATGAAATAGCAAATAAAGCCAAACAAGAACAAAATAAAGACATCGACCAAACGATGCAAATACCAATTGTAGAACAACAAAAATTCCAGTCATCAGAAGAGCAAATCTATGCGGTGCCAACTAAAAAAAGATCCAAATATAAGAAGTTCTTTTATGCCTTCATATTCGTTTTATTATTATTTGGCTTGTTCGGTTTTATAGCTATGGGGATGTTTGGCAATAAATATTTAGAAACTCCTGATTTAAGTGGTAAAACAGAAAAAGAAGCTGAACAAACATTAAAAGATAATAATTTAAAATTAGGTGAAATATCTAGAGCATATAGTGACAAATATGATGAAAATAAAATCATTAAAACATCACCTAAAAAAGGTCAAAGATTAGAAGAAAAAAGCACAGTTGATATAGTATTATCAAAAGGACCTAATAAAAAAGAAATGCCGAATCTTTATGGTTTATCTAAAGAACAAGCATTAGATAAATTAGAAAATCTTGGTTTTGATAATGTAAAAGTCACTGAATCATATACGAAAAATAATACACCAAAAGGTTTAATTGAAGATCAAAATAAAACTGCAGGCGATAGAGTTAAATTGTCTAGCCAAATTAAACTAACGCAATCTTTAGGTGTTAAACAAGTACATGTCGACAATTACGAGAAAAAACCATTTAAAGAAGCGAAAGAAGCGCTAGAAGCCAAAGGTTTTGATGTTGCTGTAACCGAAGAGCGCAATCATGATAGCATTAAGAAAGACTCGGTTATTAGTCAATCTCCAAAAGATGAAGAAGTTGATGAAGGTTCAACAGTTAGTTTTGTAGTTTCTAAAGGTAAAGAAGAAAAAGATGACAAAGAAGACAAGGCTGACAAAGAAAAAGACAAAGAAGAAGACAAAGATGATGAGTCAGACGTAAAAACATATACTGAAACTTTCAATATAAATTATGGTGGCGAAGACGATGAGAGCCAAGAAGTTAAAGTTTATGTTCGTGACAAAGATCATTCGGGTTCTTCTGCAACTCAAACTTTCAAAATTAAAGATGACAAAACAATTAAAATACCTATGAAAATAGAAAAAGGTGAAACTGCAGGTTATACTGTCCGTTTAGATGGCAAAATAATCGCAGATAAAGACATACCATATGATTTTTAATAATTGATGGAAGGCTAGATAAAGTAGTGAATTGAGTGACTGAGAAGTGCTCGATTTGGCATAAAGTGAAGTTAAGTGCATGTATAAGCTTTACTTTATGTCATTACTACTTTTTATCTAACCTTTTTTAATTAATATTATTTATTATTTAATTTTATAAGCCTTTGCTATAATAATAGAAGTAAACATACTGAAGAGAGGTGCTAGATTGAAAACAGGCCGTATTATTAAATCTTTGAGTGGCGTTTATCGTGTAGATGTCGATGGTGAAATGTTTGATACTAAGCCTAGAGGATTATTTAGAAAAAATAAGTTTTCACCTATTGTGGGTGATGTAGTGGATTTTGAAGTTGAAAATATTACTGAAGGATATATACAAAATGTGCATACTAGAAAAAATGAACTTAAACGTCCACCTGTGAGTAATGTAGACCATTTAATTATAGTGATGAGTGCGATAGAACCATCATTTTCTACACAACTATTAGATCGATTTTTGGTTATTGCTCACTCATATCATATGCGGCCGCGCATTTTAGTTACGAAAAAAGATCTTTTGACGACGGAAGAAGTTCACAAAATTACAGAGCTTCTAACAATTTATGAAGCTATGGGTTACCAAACACAATTCGTTGGATTAGAAGATGATATTTCTGCAATTTTTGACGCTTGGGGAAATGGTTTAGCAGTATTAAGTGGTCAGTCAGGTGTTGGTAAGTCCACTTTATTAAATCACTTTTTCCCAGAGTTAAATATTGAAACGCAATATATCTCTAAATCATTAAATCGAGGTCGTCATACTACACGACATGTAGAATTGTATGAACGGCATAATGGTTTTATTGCAGATACTCCAGGTTTTAGTGCATTAGATTTTGATCATATTCAAAAAGAAGAACTAAAATCGTATTTTGTCGACATTGCTGAATATGGGGAGTTGTGTAAATTTAGAGATTGCAACCATATAAAAGAACCAAAATGTAATGTCAAAATTGAGTTAGAAAATAACAACATTGCCCAATTTCGTTATGATCATTATGTTCAATTATACAACGAAATTAGTAACAGAAAGGAACGATACTAATGGCAAAAATTTATCCTTCATTATTATCAGCAGATTTTTTAAAATTACAAGAAGAGTTAACACAAATAGAAGCATCAGGTGCAGATGGTGTCCATTTTGATGTGATGGATGGACAATTTGTTCCAAATATATCAATAGGATTACCTATTTTAGAAGCAGTACGTAAAGGAACAACATTACCCATTGATGTCCATTTAATGATTGAACAACCTGAACAATATGTTGAATTATTTGCGCAACACGGTGCAGATATGATTTCAGTACATGTAGAAGCAACACCTCATATACATAGGGTAGTGCAACAGATTAAAAATCAAAATGTGAAAGCTGGAGTGGTTTTGAATCCGGGTACACCTATAGATGCCATTAAACCAATTATAAACATGGTAGATTATGTTCTAATTATGACAGTGAATCCAGGTTTTGGTGGCCAGGCATTTATCGAAAATAGTCTAGCTAAGATAGAAAGTTTAGCTGAGTTGAAATCACAACTAAATTTAACTTTTGATATTGAAGTTGACGGTGGCATTAATGATATGACAGCTCAACAAGTCATTAACAAAGGCGCAACAATGTTAGTCGCTGGTTCCTATTTCTTTGGACATAATGATTATGCAACTGCGACAAAACAACTGAAAGGTTGATAATATGAAAGCTAAAATTCTATGTGGTAACCGTAATTTGCCGGCTCAATTACTCGAAACCGCAAATGATGACCACTGGATTGGTGTAGATAGAGGCGCGCTCATTTTAATACAACATGACATTACACCTAAGCTGGCTGTCGGAGATTTTGATTCAGTCACAGATAAAGAAAGAATGTTACTTGTTGAAACGCTGAACATAAACCCCGTTGAGGCTGAAAAAGATGATACAGATCTAGCACTAGCAATAGCAGAAGCAATTGATGCAGGATATGATGATATAGAAATATATGGTGCTACTGGGGCGCGATTGGATCATTTTATGGGTGCTTTGCAAATTTTAGAAAAGCCTGAATATCATCAAGGTAATGTCAATTTGCGTATCATTGATGCTCAAAATGAAATACAATATTTACCACAGGGTCAGCACATAGTTAGTAGAGATGAATCTTATCAGTATGTATCTTTTATACCAGTCATTTATCCAGTTACGATTACATTGCAACATTTTAAATACGAATTATTCAATCAGACATTAGCACTCGGTTCTACATTAACAGTGTCTAATGAGTTGAATGAGGAACGGGGCAAAGTGATAATCGATAATGGTAGTTTGTTAATGATTAAAAGTAAAGATGCTTAAACATAAAAAAGACCAATCCTCCACATAAGGACTGGTCTTTTTAATGTGCATTATATTTATTAAACTCTAGTTACTTTACCAGATTTTAAAGCACGTGCAGAAACCCAAACTTTTTTAGGTTTTCCGTCTACAAGAATTCTAACTTTTTGAAGGTTAGCATTCCATCTACGTTTAGTAGAATTTAAAGCGTGTGAACGATTGTTACCAGTTGAAGCTTTACGACCTGTTACGTAACATTGTTTGCCCATGAAAGTACCTCCTTTAATAAATATAAATACACGTGTCTACTACATACTTGGATAATATATCATAAATTGAAAGTCATGGCAATAAAATTATAAATATTTAACATTGTACTTTTACAGTGAATAAATTATGCTATAATTATACGATGTGAAATATTGTAGATTTTTCTACGATGCGTTAATTGTAATTCTAAACAATCAAACATCTGTTGAGGGAAAATTTTAAGGGGGCCTATAAAATGACATTGGAAATTAAAAATGATTATGGTAATATCAATATTTCAAATGAAGTGATAGCTAACGTTGTTGGTAGTAAAGCAGTGGAATGTTATGGCATTGTAGGAATGGCTTCAAGACAACAAGTTAGAGATGGCATTGCAGAAATACTTGGGCATGAAAATTATGCTAAAGGTATTGTGGTTAAAGAAAATTTAGGTGAAATAGTTGTGGATATGTATATTATCACAAGTTATGGTGTCAAAATATCTGAGGTCGCAAGTAATGTTCAATCTACAGTTAAATATACATTGGAACAAACATTAAAAATAAAAGTAAAAGCAATTAATATATACGTACAAGGTGTGCGCATAAATAACGGCATGAAAAACTAGGAGGATATTATAGAAATGGTTAGCACAATTAATGGTAAGCTTTTTGCCGATATGATAATACAAGGGGCGCAAAACTTATCAAAACATGCAGACTTAGTGGATTCACTCAACGTGTATCCTGTTCCTGATGGTGATACGGGGACAAATATGAATTTAACAATGACTTCAGGAAGAGAAGCAGTCGAGCACAATTCATCCAATCATATAGGAGCATTAGGAAAAACATTTTCAAAAGGGCTCTTAATGGGTGCGCGAGGTAATTCAGGTGTGATTTTATCCCAAATTTTCAGAGGTTTTTGTAAGGCACTTGAAGAAAACGAAGAAATCAATGCACAACAACTCGCTGAAAGTATACAGGCTGGTGTTGACACAGCTTATAAAGCAATCATGAAGCCAGTTGAGGGGACAATATTAACTGTAGCTAAAGATGCTGGCAGTGCAGCAATTGATAAAGCACAATCGACAGAAGATTGTTTGGAACTTATGTCTTTCGTTGTAGAAAGTGCCAAAGAATCTTTAGATAATACACCTAATTTACTACCAGTATTAAAAGAAGTAGGTGTAGTTGATAGTGGCGGTAAAGGCTTAGTATTGGTCTATGAAGGATTTTTAGCGGCTTTAAAAGGTGAAACTATAGAAGATAATAGCCAAAAAATAGACGCTGAATCATTAGTGACTGAAGCACATGATTTTCATGGTGTGATAAATACTGAGGATATCGTTTACGGTTACTGTACTGAGATGATGGTTAAATTTGATGAACAAGCTAAAACATTTGATGAAAATGAGTTTAGAGAAGATATGAGTCAATTTGGCGATTCATTATTAGTAATTAATGATGATGAAATTGTAAAAGTTCATGTACATACTGAAAAACCTGGTGATGTATTTAATTATGGTCAGCAATACGGCGAATTAATTAAATTGAAATCCGAAAATATGCGTGAACAACATCGAGAGGTAATTAAAAAAGAACAAAACAACCAAACAGCTCAAACTGAAACTACCACTTCTAACGTAGAAACTGCAGTTATTACGATTTCTATGGGTGAAGGTATCTCTGAGTTATTCAAATCGATGGGTGCTACACATGTAATTCATGGTGGTCAAACGATGAATCCATCTACGCAGGATATCATTGATGTGATTAAACAATCAAATTGTAAACGTGCGTTGATTTTACCTAATAACAAAAATATTCAAATGGCTAGTGAACAAGCAGCAGATATTGTAGATGTAGAAGCACTTGTAGTGCCTACACGTTCAATTCCACAAGGCATTGCAGCGCTGTTTAATTATGATAAAGAAGATACGTTAACTGACAATAAAAAACGTATGCTTGAATCATTATCTGTAGTTAAATCCGGTGCAATTACTTACGCGGTAAGAGATACTACAATTGATGGTGTGGAAATTAAAAAAGATGCATTTATGGGCTTAGCAGAAGACAAAATTGTGACAAGTAATGTTGAGCAAAATATAGCGGTTCAACAATTACTACAAGACATGATTGAAGAGGACAGCGAAATCATTACTATTATTGCAGGAGCAGAGGCTGATGATGATACGACTGCAGCCATTGAACAATGGTTAGAAGCGGAATACCCAGAAATAGAAATGGATTTACATCATGGTCAGCAACCAGTATATCCTTATTTATTTTCAGTGGAATAAATTAAAAGGTAGCTGGTACAGTATCTTTTAATAATATGGTTTTGTTTAAATTAGTTTTTTTAGGCGTTTAAATCATAACAAGATACTGGTTAGGGCGGGAATAGGAAATCAATTTTTGTTGGATTTGATTTCACTTCCGCTCTTTTTTGTGCTGTTTATTTAAAGTTTCATCGTTGAGCAATGGTTGAAGTAGCATTATGAATAAGCATTATAACCAGTTTCGGTTTATAAAAGCTTACTCTCTTGTTATAATAATGTAGCATTAGGAAATGTAAGCGCAACACTTTAGAAACATTAAAATTAAGAGTGGGGTATAATTATGAAATATAAAAGTGTATTTGATATTATAGGTCCGACTATGGTTGGACCATCATCGTCACATACTGCAGGTGCTGTAAGAATTGGTTTAGTAGCCAAAGACTTATTTGGTCAAGTTCCAAAACAAGTAGATATATATTTATATGGTTCTTTCATGGAAACGTATCAAGGGCATGGTACGGACGTTGCACTTGTAGGTGGCTTATTAGGTTATGATACAGATGATGATCGTATTAAAAGTAGTTTACAAACAGCAGAAGAGGTCGGAATGAAAGTAAACTTCATAGAAATGGCAGAAGAACGCTCACATCCCAACACTGCTATTCTAAATATGCGTGATGGTGAAAAAGAAATTTCTGTAGAAGGTGTGTCTATTGGTGGAGGAAAAATAGAAGTAGTGGCGATCAATGGCTTTAATATCGCTATCAGTGGTAATTATCCAGCACTACTAGTCTTCCATAAAGATACATTTGGTACGATAGGGCGTGTTGCGAATATTCTTGGGGATTCGAGCATTAACGTTGGTAGCATGCAAGTCTCAAGAAAAGAAAAAGGCGATCAGGCATTAATGACTTGCGAATTAGACGATGCTATAAACGAAGATATTATAGAAAAAATTAAAAACGTCGATGGTGTAGTGACTGTTTCACTCATGGGCGACGCCTAATGGAGGTATAGCATGTTTAAAAGTGTAAAGGAATTAGTGGAAATTTGTGAAACAGAAAATAAAAAAATTCATGAAGTAATGTTAGAACAAGAAATGAGTATCACTGGACTAACAGCTGATGAAGTATATGCAAATATGGATAAAAACTTACAAACTATGGAAAATGCATTGGATGAAGGACTTGAGGGCGTGACATCAACTACTGGTTTAACTGGTGGTGATGCAGTACTTATTAAAAATTATATTGCTAGTGGTCAATCATTAGCAGGTAATACACTCTTAGATGCAGTAAGCAAAGCAGTTGCTACAAATGAAGTTAATGCTGCTATGGGCAAAATTTGTGCTACACCAACTGCAGGTTCTGCTGGTGTCGTTCCAGGTGTATTATTTGGTTTGAAACCGAGATTAAATCCTTCAAGAAAAGATATGCTAAATTTCTTGTTAACATCGGGTGCTTTTGGTTTTGTTGTAGCTAATAATGCATCAATTTCTGGTGCAGCAGGTGGTTGTCAAGCAGAAGTAGGGTCTGCAGCAGCAATGGCAGACGGTGCTACAGTAGAATTAGCTGGAGGTACGCCACAACAATCGGCCGAAGCTTTTGCAATTTGTTTGAAAAATATGCTAGGTTTAGTATGTGACCCTGTCGCTGGGTTGGTAGAAGTACCTTGTGTAAAACGTAATGCAGCGGGTGCATCAAATGCGATAGTTTCAGCAGATATGGCACTTGCTGGAGTTACATCAAGAATACCGACCGATGAGGTTATTGAAGCAATGTATAAAATTGGACAAACAATGCCTTCAGCTTTACGTGAAACTGGACGTGGTGGTTTAGCTGGAACACCTACAGGGCAACGTTTAAAACAAGAAATATTTGGTGATTAATTATGACAAAAGTCAATTTAATAGAGAGCCCGTATCCCTTAACTAAAATAAAAGGTTTGGGGCCGAAGCGTTTGGTAGTATTAAATGAATTGAATATCCATACAGTTGAAGATTTAATTTTATATTTACCAATGCGCTATGAAGATAATACTGTAATTGACTTAAATCAAGCAGATGATCAATCTATGGTGACAGTTGTGGGTGAAGTTTATTCAACACCAACTGTCGCTTTTTTTGGTCGCAATAAGTCAAAGTTAACTGTACATATAATGGTCAATCAAATTGCTGTTAAATGTGTATTTTTTAATCAACCCTATTTAAAGAAAAAAATTGAGTTACATCAAATGGTCACTATTAAAGGGAAGTGGCAACGTAATAAACAGGAAATTAATGGCACTCGTATGTTCTTTCAACAAAGTAATACAGAAGAAGAACAATTTGAACCTGTTTATCGGATAAAAGAAGGTATCAAGCAAAAACCATTACGTGAGATGATTCGTCAAGTATTACAAGATGTTACTATTCACGAATGGCTGTCAGATGAACTAAGAAAGAAATACAAGTTGGAGTCGTTGTCTGACACGTTAAAAGCTTTACATTTTGCAAAAGATAAACCGTCATTGATGAAAGCACGTCGAACGTATGCATTTACTGAATTATTCATGTTTGAATTACGTATGCAATGGTTAAACCGCTTAGAAAAATCTTCGGATGAAGCAGTTGAAGTAGAATATAATATTACGTTAGTCAAACAATTTATTGAACGCTTACCTTTTGAATTAACAGATGCGCAAAAAAATAGTGTGAATGAAATTTTTCGTGATTTAAAGGCACCTATTCGCATGCACAGACTACTGCAAGGTGATGTGGGATCAGGCAAAACTGTGGTTGCTGCAATTTGTATGTACGCCTTAAAAACGGCCGGCTTTCAATCTGCGTTAATGGTACCGACTGAAATATTAGCTGAACAACATGCAGAAAGTTTAGTTCAGTTATTTGGTGATACTATGAATGTAGCTTTATTGACAGGTTCAGTAAAAGGGAAAAAACGAAAATTATTGTTAGAGCAATTAAAAGCAGGAGAGATAGATTGTTTAATTGGGACACATGCTTTGATTCAAGATGATGTTGTTTTCCAACAAGTTGGTTTAGTGATTACCGATGAACAGCATCGTTTTGGAGTGAATCAACGCCAATTATTACGCGAAAAAGGCGCTATGACTAATGTATTATTCATGACTGCGACGCCTATTCCTCGTACATTAGCTATTTCTGTATTCGGTGAAATGGATGTCTCATCAATTAAACAGTTACCAAAAGGACGAAAACCTATCATCACTTCATGGTCAAAACATGAAGCATATGAACAAGTTCTAAATCAAATGACAGCAGAATTACAGAAAGGTCGACAAGCATATGTCATATGTCCACTCATTGAGAGTTCTGAGCATTTAGAGGATGTTCAAAATGTTGTTGCCTTGTTTGAATCATTGCAACAATATTATGGTGAACAACGTGTAGGCTTATTACATGGAAAGTTGACTGCAGACGAAAAAGATACTGTAATGCAGCGGTTTAGTAATCATGAAATTGATATTTTAGTATCGACGACAGTAGTAGAAGTAGGTGTGAATGTACCTAATGCTACATTCATGATGATATACGACGCCGACCGTTTTGGACTGTCGACGCTTCATCAGTTACGTGGTCGTGTAGGACGAAGTGAACATCAAAGTTACTGTGTATTAATTGCCTCTCCAAAAACTGAAACAGGGATAGAGCGAATGACAATTATGACACAAACAACAGATGGTTTTGAATTAAGTGAGAGAGATTTAGAAATGCGTGGACCAGGTGACTTTTTTGGAGTAAAACAAAGTGGCTTGCCTGACTTTTTAGTTGCTAATGTTGTAGAGGACTATAAAATGTTAGAAGTTGCGAGAGATGAAGCTGGTGAGCTGATACAATCAGGAGCGTTTTTTACTGATGCGTACACCCATTTAAGAGTATTTATCGAAGAAAACTTATTACATACAAGTTTTGATTAAATAATAATAACTAGAGGCTAGGACAAATTTTTGTCCTAGCCTCTAGTATTAATTAATATTATGACTCTGTGACACCTACATCATTCCATGCTTTGTCTACAGCGTCTACTTCTGAGCTATCTTCTCCATAAAGTTCTGTTGCGGCTTTAGTTAATGCGATTTTCGCATCTACAAAGTTAGAATTAGAACTTAAGTATTGTGTTAAAGCTAGATAATAAATTTCTTGAGCTTTGTCTTTACCAATTGCTTTAATAGTTAAATAACCAGCTTTATTTGGAATACCACTATTTGTATGGACGCCGCCATTATCATCAGTACCTGTATAATATTGATCCATATGTGCAGGTTGATTATAATCTTCCGGATTGGATAAACTTCTTAAAGCATCACCGTCTTTACCTGGAGTATATATATCTTCACCCAACAACCAATTTTCCGGATCTACAAAGTACCCAAAGACATCAGAAAATGATTCGTTTAATGCACCTGATTGATCTTGATAAGTTAATTGAGCTGTTTTTTCAGTAACGGCGTGTGTTAATTCGTGTGCTACAACATCTTTAGATCCAGAAAATGGTGCGAATTGCTCACCATCTCCATCACCATAAATCATAAATTGTCCAGTCCAAGCCGCATTATTATAATCCTTACCATAATTTACAATGGATTGTATTTTTGCGCCGTTATTATCATAACTATCTCTATCAAAATTATTTAAGTAATAATCATAAACCTTATTAGCATAAAAATGTGCATCGACACCTGCACGTTGTTTTTGGTCAGTGAATTCTGCAGAATCATTTAATATTTCATTATAGTTGATTTCACTTTGATTTGCGGTAAAAGTTTCAATTGCACCATTATGTGTTGTATCTAAAAGAGAATATTTATTATTTGCTTTATCAATATGTAAAGGTTTCTTAGTATCTCCATTCACACCCGTACCACTGCCTTCAGTAGCAACATTTTCAATGACGTTTTGTTTTTTGATAACTTCGCCTGTTTGTGCATCAATTTGTATTTTCCAATGTGCAGGTTTAGGATCGATATAATTTAAGTCAATGTTATAAACTAAACGCTGTTTGTCACTGTTAATTGTGAGTTCATTATTACTCACGATGTCATAGCCTTTTGCGTTTTTAACTTTATCTTGGGATTGATTAATTGCGTCAAAGGCTTTTGTAACCGCACTGTCTTTTGACAGTTTAGCTGTATTGTCGGCTGTGATATGTGGCTTATCAATGCTACCATTAATTAAAGATACATTATTATTTTTGTCGATATGAACTTTAATCGTACTATCTTCAACTGTGACTCCATCTACTTTTGGCTTTAAACTGTAGTGCGTTGTACCATTTTTATCTTGTTGTTGATTAATAACTTTATATTGAGCGAATGGATTTTTGACCTGAGCTTCTTTGTGCTTTTTCGATGAATGTTCAATGATTTGCTGTGCGTTATTTTGCAATAATTGCTCTACATCATTACTATTTGATATTGCTTTTTGTCCAACTTCTTTTTGGAGTTGTTGACCTTTCAAACTGTTACTTTTAGTTAATGATTCAGCATGAATACTATTATTTGAAAGTAAAGCAACAGCCGAAAATGAAACTAATGATAAAGTTATAAATTTTTTCATTACTAGCCTCCGTAACTTCAGTGGTCTGAATTTTTGTATAAACATTTTCACATTTAAAGTAAAATTAAAAAGTGAAATTAAATAAATTGTACGTTTATATTATTTGAAATTCAATAGAAAGACAAAAAGAAATCAAAAAAATTAGAATTTTTCATAAAATTTAATGGTGGAAAATTTTAGAGTGCTCATGGTAGGAATTTTCGTTTTTAGCAAATTTTGATAAACTATGCTACATAATTGTTGAGGATTAGAAATAGAAAGTGTTATGATATGTGAGGAATGTTTAAGACTTGGTACTAAATAACAGGAGGGTTCGCCATGAAATTAAAAAAACAGGCAAGACAAGAAGCAATCAAAAATGAAATTGAACGCAACCCTTTTATTACAGATAATGCTTTAAGCGATAAATTTGCAGTGAGCATTCAAACGATTCGTTTAGACCGTACGCAATTGAATATTCCTGAACTTAGAAAACGTATTAAACATGTAGCTAAAGAAAATCATGATAGAATTCGCTCCATTGATGGCAGTGAAATCATTGGGGATGTAATAAATGTAGAGCCAAATAAGCAAGCTGTGTCGATGATTAATATAGGCGAAGACTCAGTATTTTCGCGGAACTATATTGCTCGAGGTCATGTGTTATTTGCTCAAGCAAATTCCCTGTGTGTTGCATTAATACATAAACCTATTGTTTTAACTAGAGAAAGTAAGGTAACATTTTTAAAACCAGTAAAATTAAATGATGTGGTAACCGCAGAAGCTTATGTTATCAATAATGACCATAAATATTATGAAATTGAAGTAAAATCATACGTAAAAGAGCAACAAGTTTTTGGTGGCACCTTTAAAATGTATTATACAAGTGAGGATGAAGGAAATGGTTAAAATTGCGATTGATATGATGGGTGGAGACGATGCTCCTCAAATCGTGCTTGAAGCTGTAGAACAAGCAGTGAAAGATTTTGAAGATTTAGAAATCATTTTATTTGGAGATGAACAGCAAAATACAATTCAACACGATCGTGTTGATTTTCGCCATTGTAGTGAAGAAATTACGATGGAAGACGAACCCGTACGTGCAATTAAAAAGAAAAAAGATAGCTCAATGGTGCGCATGGCAGAAGCTGTTAAATCAGGTGAAGCTGATGGCTGTGTTTCGGCCGGTAATACAGGTGCTTTAATGTCGGCTGGTTTATTTGTAGTAGGACGTATTAAAGGCGTTTCTAGACCAGCATTAGTATTAACATTACCAACAATTTCTGGTAAAGGTTTCGTATTTATGGATGTAGGTGCTAATGCAGAAGCTAAACCAGAACATCTATTACAATATGCGCAATTAGGTAATATATATGCGCAAAAAATTAGAGGCATTAAACAACCTTCAGTAGGGCTATTAAATATTGGCACAGAAGCTGCAAAAGGGAACTCGTTAACAAAAACTACTTTTAATTTAATGGAATCCCAAAATGAGTTCAATTTTAGTGGTAACGTTGAAGCTAAAAGTTTAATGGAAGATGCAGCTGATGTTGTTGTCACAGATGGGTACACTGGAAATATGATTTTGAAAAATCTCGAAGGTGTAGCTAAAGCTTTTGGTAAAATGTTTAAACAAACGTTACTAAGTAGTTTTAAAAATAAATTGGCAGCATTGGTCTTACGCAAAGATTTAACACAACTAACACAAAAAATGGACTATGCTGAATATGGAGGTTCAGTATTGCTCGGAATTGATGGTATTGTGGTTAAAGCACATGGTAGCTCAAGTGCCAAAGCCTTTTATTCAGCTATTAAACAAGCGAAAATAGCAGGTGAACAAGAGATTGTCAAAACAATGAGAGAAACGGTTGGTGAAGCATAAATGGGTAAAACAGCAATTATTTTTCCAGGTCAGGGATCACAAAAAGTTGGTATGGGTCAAGACTTATACAATGTGGATGATTCTGCTACAAACATCTTAAACCAGGCACAAACTGCTTTAGATTTTGATGTATTAGAAACAATGTTCACAGATTCAGAAGATAAATTGGGCCAAACAGAAAACACACAACCAGCATTATTAACGCATAGTGTAGCGTTACATGCAGCATTAAATGACATTGATGCAGATTTTACTATGGGTCATAGCCTTGGTGAATATTCAAGTTTAGTAGCAAGTGGTGTATTGCAATTCGAAGACGCAGTTAAAATTGTAAGAAAACGTGGCCAGTTAATGTCTGAAGCATTTCCTAATGGTGTAGGTAGTATGGCAGCAGTACTTGGCTTAAATTACGAAGAAGTTGATAAAATTTGTCAGTCATTATCTTCATCTGAAGAGTTAATTGAACCTGCAAATATAAATGCGCCAGGACAAATTGTTGTGTCAGGACATAAATCGTTAATTGACAAGCTTGTAGCTGAAGGAAAAGAACTAGGTGCCAAAAGAGTAATGCCTTTAGCTGTTTCAGGACCATTTCACTCATCTATGATGAACGTGATTGAAGCACAATTTTCAGAGTACATTAATCAATTTGAATGGCACGACGCTGCATTTCCAGTCGTTCAAAATGTCAATGCTAAACCAGCTACAGATGCAGCAACGATTAAACAAAATATGATCCAACAATTATATTCACCAGTACAATTTATCCAATCAACAGAATGGTTAATTGAACAAGGTGTAGATCATTTTATTGAAATTGGTCCTGGTAAAGTATTATCTGGGTTAATTAAAAAAATCAACAGAGATGTTAAATTAACTTCTATTCAAACAATTGATGACGTAAAAGGATGGGTTGAACATGAGTAAAAGTGCATTAGTAACAGGAGCATCTAGAGGTATTGGTCGTAGTATAGCACTACAACTTGCCGAGGAAGGATATAATGTAGCAGTCAATTACGCAGGTAGTAAAGATAAAGCAGATGCAGTTGTTGAAGAAATTAAAGCTAAAAATGTAGATAGTTTTGCAATTCAAGCAAATGTTGCTAACGGTGATGAAGTTAAAGCAATGATTAAAGAAGTTGTGAGTCAATTCGGTTCAGTGGATGTACTAGTAAACAATGCTGGTATTACACGTGATAATTTATTGATGCGTATGAAAGAACAAGAGTGGGACGATGTAATAGATACAAACTTAAAAGGTGTCTTCAATTGTATCCAAAAAGTAACACCTCAGATGTTGAGACAAAAAAGTGGCGCAATCATTAATTTATCAAGCGTTGTTGGTGCTTTAGGTAATCCTGGTCAAGCGAATTATGTAGCAACTAAAGCAGGTGTTATAGGATTGACAAAATCATCTGCACGAGAACTTGCATCTAGAAATATTACAGTTAATGCAGTGGCACCCGGCTTTATAGTTTCTGACATGACTGATGCTTTAAGTGATGAACTTAAAGATCAAATGTTAGAACAAATCCCATTATCACGTTTTGGTGAAGATACAGATATCGCTAACACAGTAGCATTTTTAGCGTCAGATAAAGCAAAATATATTACTGGACAAACGATACATGTAAATGGTGGCATGTATATGGACTAATATTAGTCCTTTATATATGACATATAAGCTTGTCATTTTGCCCATTGTGTTTCTAAATACTACTTGTATTTCATAGGATAAAATGGGAAAATAAAAAGGTCTATCCTTAGACCTTAAAAGGAGGTGAATCGACGTGGAAAACTTCGACAAAGTAAAAGATATCATCGTTGACCGTTTAGGTGTAGATGCTGACAAAGTTACTGCTGAAGCATCATTTAAAGACGATTTAGGCGCTGACTCACTTGATATTGCTGAATTAGTTATGGAATTAGAAGATGAATTTGGTACTGAAATTCCAGATGAAGAAGCTGAAAAAATCAACACTGTTGGTGACGCTGTTAACTTTATTAACAGTCTTGAAAAATAATAAATTAAAATCTGAGCCACATTTACATGGCTCAGATTTTTTTCGTACAAACATTTATAAACTAAAGTAAGATGTATTTCATTAAATCAAGTATAGAAAGAATCATGAATATCTTAGTTTTCTCTTTAGTTTTGGAAGAAATTAACGTAAAATCTACTGTGTATGACTTATTTATGTTTACTAGGAGGTAGTGTATTGACCAACAACAAAAAGATAGAAATGGTTAAAGATTTTAGAGAGAGATTTCAACACAAGATGACTGAATTAAACCTACAATATAATAATGTCGAATTGTATCAACAAGCATTCTCTCACTCAAGTTTTATAAATGATTTTAATATGAATCGTTTAGAACATAATGAACGTTTAGAATTTTTAGGAGATGCGGTATTAGAATTGACGGTTTCACGTTATTTGTTTGATAAATACCCTGAGTTACCAGAAGGGAATTTAACGAAAATGCGTGCCACAATAGTTTGTGAACCCTCACTTGTAATATTTGCCAAAAAAATACGACTAAATGATTTGATTTTATTAGGTAAAGGCGAAGAAAAAACAGGGGGACGTTTGCGCCCTTCACTTGTTTCCGATGCGTTTGAAGCTTTTGTAGGTGCATTATATCTTGATCAAGGATTGGATTCAGTGTGGTATTTTGCTGAACGGATTATTTTCCCATTTGTTGAAGCTGATGTATTAGATGGTGTCGTAGATTTTAAAACGCAATTCCAAGAGTTTGTACACCAACAAAATAAAGGTGACGTAACGTATCGACTCATTAATGAAGAAGGTCCAGCGCACCACAGGTTATTTACATCTGAAGTTATTTTAGAAGATACAGCTGTAGCTGAAGGAAAAGGTAAAACAAAAAAAGAATCTGAACAAAAAGCAGCTGAAAAAGCATATAAAACAATGAAAAGTAAGTTGTCATTATAAAAGTAACCAACTGAACACTAGGTGAAATTGAAATGACTTATTAAGGAGAATAGCATGGTATATTTAAAGTCGATAGACGCATTTGGTTTTAAGTCATTCGCTGAACATACAAATGTTGAATTTGATGAAGGTGTAACAGCGATTGTAGGCCCAAATGGTAGCGGTAAAAGTAATATAACTGATGCAATTAAATGGGTATTAGGGGAACAATCAGCGAAATCTTTACGTGGCGCAAAAATGGAAGATATTATTTTTTCAGGAGCGGAACATCGTAAAGCACAAAACTATGCAGAAGTAAGATTAAGACTAGACAATCACTCTGGTAAATTGCAAGTTGACCAAGATGAAATAACCGTTACACGTCGTTTATATCGGAGCGGAGAAAGTGAATATTATTTAAATAATGATAGGGCGAGATTGAAAGATATCATTGACCTGTTTTTAGACTCTGGTTTAGGGAAAGAAGCATTTAGTATTATTTCACAAGGTCGTGTAGATGAAATTTTGAATGCCAAACCTATTGACCGTAGACAAATATTAGAAGAGTCAGCAGGTGTGCTCAAATATAAAAAACGTAAAGCCGCGTCAGTTCAAAAACTAGATCAAACTGAAGATAATTTGAACAGAGTAGAAGATATATTATATGACTTAGAAGGTCGAGTAGAACCTTTACGTGAAGAAGCGGCGATTGCGAAAGAATATAAGCATTTAACTAAAGAAATGGAACAAAGTGATGTAATAGTCACGGTACACGATATTGAAAGTTATAACCAAAATATTAATGAATTAGATACAACATTAAATCAACTTAAAAGTAAACAAGAGGCTAAAGAAGCTGAAAAATCACAACATGCACGTACTATCGAAAAAAATAAAGGCGAAAGATACCGATTAGATGAAGTTATCGAGTCGTTAAATCAGCGATTAGTCGATGCAACAGAGGCAGTAGAAAAATATAACGGACAATTAAACGTATTAGAAGAGCGCCAAAAAAACCAATCAGCAACGAATGCAAGATTTGAAGAAGAACAAGCTAATTTAGCAGATCAAATAGCGCAATTAGAAGAAGAAAAAACGCAAGCACAAGATCAGTTGCAAACTTTAGTAACAAAACAGAAAGACTTAACTACTGAAATTAACAAATATGAGTCCCAACTTTATGTAACTGATGAGCAACATGACGAGAAATTAGAAGAAATTAAAGACCAATATTATACGCTCATCTCTGAACAATCAGATGTGAACAATGACATACGGTTTTTAGAACATACCATTCAAGAAAATGAAACAAAACAATCGCGTCTTGATTCAAGATTACTTGATGTCTATGAACAATTGAAAACAATTCAAGCAGATATTACACAAACACAACAAAATTTTGATGAAGCACAAGGCAAGTTGAAAAAAGTTGAACGAGATTTATCGCAGTGTGAGCAACAGCTAACACAAACGAAAGCACAGCAAAAAGAATATGAAGATAAGTTACATCAAGCTTATCGTTACAATGAGAAGTTGAAATCTAGAATTGATAGTTTAGCTACTCAACAAGAAGAATACAGCTTTTTCTTTAATGGTGTAAAACATATTTTAAAAGCAAAAAATGACAAATTAACTGGAATTCATGGTGCAGTAGCTGATGTCATTCAAGTACCATCACAGCTTACAAAAGCGATAGAAACAGCTTTAGGTGCATCGTTGCAACATGTCATCGTAAACTCAGAAAAAGATGGTCGTGCGGCGATACAATACTTAAAGCAACAAGGATTAGGGCGTGCAACATTTTTACCACTTAATGTCATACAACCAAGACACCTTGCTACAGATATTTATCGTACTGCACAACAAGCAACAGGATTTATGTCAGTAGCGGCAGAAGCAATTAACACCGACCAACAATACGAAAAAGTCATTCAAAACCTTTTAGGCAATACGATTATTGTAGACGATTTAAAAAATGCGAACGCATTAGCACGAGATATTAAATATCGTACACGTATCGTGACGCTAGAAGGTGATATTGTTAATCCAGGTGGTTCTATGACTGGTGGCGGTGACAGAAAATCAAAAAGTATATTAGCACAAAAAGATGAGCTAACAACTTTACGTCAGCAACTGTCCGACTATCAACAACAAACCACTACTTTTGAACAACAATATAAAGCGTTGAAAACACAATCTGATGAATTGAGTGAGCAGTATTTTACTTATAGTAAAGACTATAACGAGGTGAAAAAAGTTGCTTATGAATATGAATTGGAATTAGATAAATTACGTAAAAGTGAAGCGCATATTAAAAATGAACACGAAGAATTCGAGTTTGAAAAAAATGATGGTTATCAAAGTGAAACGAGCAAAGCAACGTTACAAAATAAGAAAAAACGTTTGGCCGAAATTACAGAAGCGTTAGCACAACTAGAAAATGATATCGAAGTCTATACTAAGTTATCAAAAGAAGGTAAAGAAAGTGTTACGCAAATGCAGCAGCAATTGCATCAAAAACAATCAGATATGGCTGTAGTCAAAGAAAGACTTAAAGGGCAACGCCAAACTGTTGAACGTATCGACAAGCAGTTACAATCTGCTACGGAACAGCAATCAAAAATTGAAGAACAAATTGCCTTCTTCAACTCTGAAGATATGACGGGTCAAAAAGCATTTGATAATGTACGTAAAAATATAGAACAAAGTAAAGCCGAAAAAGAACAGTTTACGGAACAGCTTAATGATGTAAAAGCGCAACGTGTGACTATCAATGAAGAAATAGAGGCTAACGATATTAAATTGGAAGAAGCTAATAGAGATATTTTATCCATCGAAAATCGTTACCAAGACATCAAAGCTGAACAATCACGACTAGATGTATTAATTAATCACGCAATTGATCATTTATCTGAACAATATCAATTAACATTTGAACGTGCACGAGACTTATATGATAATGAAGAAGAAATCGAAACACTACGTAAAAAAGTTAAATTAACCAAAATGTCAATTGAAGAATTGGGCAATGTTAATTTAAATGCGATTGAACAATTTGAAGAAATTAATGAGCGTTATACATTTTTAAATGAACAACGTACAGATTTAAGAGAAGCAAAAACTACTCTTGAGCAAATTATTACGGAAATGGATCAAGAAGTTAAAGACCGCTTTAAAGAAACATTTCATGCAGTACAAGGTCATTTTGAGGAAGTATTTAAAACTTTATTCGGTGGTGGACAAGCAGAATTAAGATTAACAGATGATGATTATTTAGCAGCAGGTGTCGACATTATAGTCCAACCGCCAGGGAAAAAATTACAGCATTTATCCTTACTAAGTGGTGGAGAGCGTGCGCTAAGTGCGATTGCTTTATTATTTGCAATATTAAAAGTACGTTCAGCACCATTTGTTATACTTGATGAAGTAGAGGCCGCACTAGATGAGGCAAATGTGATTCGCTATGCTAATTATTTAAAAAATCTGTCTGATCAAACACAGTTTATTGTAATTACACATAGAAAAGGCACGATGGAATATTCAGATCGTTTGTATGGTGTTACGATGCAAGAATCAGGTGTGTCTAAATTAGTAAGCGTTAATCTTAATACGATCGATGACGTCATGAAGGAGGAACAGTTATGAGTTTTTTTAAACGATTAAAAGATAAATTTACAGGTTCGGAACAACAAAACGAAACACTTGATGAACAAGAACTACAGCAAGATGAAACACTGGATACTCAAGAACAAACAACTGATGAAACAAAGAAAAAGCCTAAAAAATTAAAAGAAGCTGACTTTGATGAAGATGGTCTAATATCGATTGAAGACTTTGAAGAGATCGAAGCTCAACGTTTAGGTGCGAAATTTAAAGCTGGTTTAGAAAAATCACGACAAAACTTCCAAGAACAATTAAATACTTTAATCGCACGATATCGTAAAGTTGATGAAGATTTCTTCGAAGCTTTAGAAGAAATGCTCATAACTGCTGATGTTGGTTTTAATACAGTAATGGAACTTGTTGATGAGTTACGTGATGAAGCACGAAAACGTAATATCCAAGAAACAGAAGATTTACGTGAAGTAATTGTTGAAAAAATAGTAGAAATTTACCATCAAAATGATGATCAATCTGAAGCTATGGATCTACAAGATGGAAGACTTAACGTTATTCTAATGGTTGGTGTTAATGGTGTAGGTAAAACAACAACAATTGGTAAGCTAGCACATCGTTATCAAGCAGAAGGCAAAAAAGTTATGCTTGCTGCTGGAGATACTTTTAGAGCGGGAGCAATTGAGCAACTCAAAGTATGGGGAGAACGTGTTGGTGTAGAGGTCGTTAGTCAAGCAGAAGGTTCTGACCCTGCGGCAGTTATGTATGATGCGATTAACGCTGCTAAAAATAAAGATGTAGATATATTAATTTGTGATACAGCTGGTCGTTTGCAAAATAAATCCAATTTAATGAATGAATTGGAAAAAGTAAAAAGAGTCATCGGACGTTCTATTCCAGAAGCACCACACGAAGTATTATTGTGTTTGGATGCTACTACTGGACAAAATGCCTTATCTCAAGCAAAATCATTTAAAGACGTAACTAATGTAACAGGAATAGTATTGACTAAGTTAGATGGAACAGCCAAAGGTGGTATTGTGTTAGCTATACGTAATGAGTTGCACATTCCAGTTAAATATGTCGGATTAGGTGAAAAACTAGATGACTTACAACCGTTTAACCCTGAAAGTTATGTTTATGGCTTATTCGCAGATATGATTGAAGAAAATGTGGAAGAACTACCAGCAGAAGATACTTCTGATGATGTTACCAATGATGAGGGTCAATCACATGACACAAAATGATTTAATTAAAACTATTCGAATGAATTATTTATTTGATTTTTACCAAGCGTTGTTAACTGAAAAACAGCGTAATTACTTGCAAATGTTTTACTTAGAGGATTATTCTTTAAGTGAAATTGCAGATACTTTTAATGTGAGTAGACAAGCTGTTTATGATAATATTAGAAGAACTGGCGATTTAGTTGAAGATTATGAAACTAAATTAGGACTTTATCGTAATTTTGAAAAGCGAAAAGACTTATATGACCAAATTAAACAACACAGTGATAATGCAGAGCGTGTTTTATCATATATTAAACAATTAGAAGAAATTGATGAATAGAGGAGGGATTCGATATGGCGTTTGAAGGATTATCCGATCGTTTACAAGATACGATGCAAAAAATCCGCGGCAAAGGAAAAGTAACAGAAGCCGATATTAAGATGATGATGCGCGAAGTTCGACTCGCATTGTTAGAAGCCGACGTTAACTTTAAAGTTGTAAAAGACTTTGTCAAAACAGTGTCAGATCGAGCACTAGGATCAGATGTAATGAAATCATTAACACCTGGTCAGCAAGTGATTAAAATAGTTCAAGATGAATTAACCCAGTTAATGGGTGGCGAAAATTCAACTATTACAATGGCCAATAAGCCACCAACAGTAGTTATGATGGTAGGTTTACAAGGTGCAGGTAAAACAACAACAGCAGGTAAATTAGCTTTACTTATGCGCAAAAAATATAATAAAAAACCGATGTTAGTTGCAGCAGACATCTATCGACCTGCAGCAATTGATCAATTGCAAACAGTAGGTAAGCAACTAGATGTACCAGTCTATAGCGAAGGCGATCAAGTAAAGCCTCAAGAAATTGTGGAAAATGCCTTACAACATGCTAAAGAAGAACATTTAGATTTCGTAATCATTGATACAGCAGGTAGATTGCATATTGATGAAGCTTTAATGGATGAATTACAAGATGTTAAAACAATTGCGAAACCAAATGAAATCATGTTGGTTGTCGATGCTATGACTGGGCAAGATGCTGTCAATGTTGCACAATCATTTGATGAGCAATTGGAAGTTTCAGGAGTTACATTAACAAAATTAGATGGTGATACACGTGGTGGTGCAGCATTATCAATCCGCTCGGTAACGCAAAAGCCTATCAAATTTGTTGGTATGAGTGAAAAATTAGATGGCTTAGAACCATTCCACCCAGAAAGAATGGCTTCTCGTATTTTAGGTATGGGTGATGTTTTAAGCTTAATTGAAAAAGCTCAACAAGATGTCGACCAAGATAAAGCGAAAGACTTAGAGCAAAAAATGCGAAGTTCTTCGTTTACACTAGATGACTTTTTAGAACAATTAGACCAAGTGAAAAGCTTAGGACCACTTGATGATATTATGAAAATGATTCCTGGTATGAATAAAATGAAAGGATTGGATAATTTAAATATGAGCGAAAAGCAAATCGATCATATTAAAGCTATTATTCAATCTATGACACCAAATGAGCGAAATGATCCTAATACTTTAAATGTGTCGCGTAAAAAACGTATTGCTAAAGGTTCTGGACGTTCTTTACAAGAAGTGAATCGTCTTATGAAACAATTCAATGAAATGAAGAAAATGATGAAACAATTTTCTGGCGGTAAAGGTAAAAAAGGTAAGAAAAATCAAATGGAAAACATGTTAAAAGGTATGAATTTACCATTTTAAACGATGTGACTGGGACATAAATCCCATTGTCAAAATAAGAAGACGAATCCTTAATATGGATTCGTCTTTTTGATATTTAAAGCTTTACGATTTTGACCGTGCGTGCTTGCCTAGGGGTATGGTTCGAGCCTGTAGTCTCTCACACATACTATTCCCCTGGGCGTCAGCACGTTACAAAATCAGTACAATATGTATATTGTTATTTAAAAAACAAGACACATTCGTATCATTTAATAAATATTACAAAAATAAATAAACGATGTACTTTAAGTATAAAGTTTCTCGTATGACTTAAATGACATTATCAATGAAAATTTAATTTGATATTTAAAGCTTTACGATTTTGACTGTGCATGCTTGCCTAGGGGTATGGTTCGAGCCTGTAGTCTCTCACTCATACTATTCCTCGGGCGTCAGCACGATATAAAATCGGTGCACTATGTGTTTTGTTATGCAAAAATTAGGATCTTTGAAAACAAATAAAAAGTTGAACTATAACTTGTTTTTGTATTGATGATATTGTATATACAAAATATAAATATAATATCATATTGATTTTACGTAATAAATGATGTCTCGTACACATTATTTTAGCTCAATAGCACATAAATTATTTTCTTTTAAATAGTAAAGAGAAAACTCTTTACAACTTAAGTATTAACTGGTAATATTATTTCTTGTAGAAAATAAATTATAGAAATCAAAGGAGAGAATTAAACAATGGCAGTTAAATTACGTTTAACACGTTTAGGTTCAAAAAGAAACCCATTTTATCGTATAGTAGTAGCAGACGCACGTTCACCACGTGACGGTCGTATCATCGAACAAGTAGGTACTTATAATCCAAATAATGTAAATGCTCCAGAAGTTAAAATTGACGAAGCATTAGCATTAAAATGGTTAAATGATGGTGCTAAACCAACAGATACTGTACGTAATATCTTATCTAAAGAAGGTATCATGAAAAAATTCGACGAGCAAAAATAATCGTTGATTATAAAGTGTGATATTTAAGAGTACCATATAGGGTACTCTTTTTTTATAGGCTAAAGTTGAATTTACTCATAGGCAACTGTAACAAAATATATAAACAGAGACTATAGCATGTTATAATTTACGTGATTAATAAAAGTTTGAAGATGAGTATTTTATTTCGGAGGAACATATATGAAAGTTGAAGTAGGTAAAATCGTCAATACACATGGCATTAAAGGTGAAGTAAAAGTAAAATCAAATTCAGATTTTACAGATACACGTTTTCAACCAGGCGAAGTGTTAACGATAGAACAAACACACAAAGAACCAGTAATGTTAACTGTAGCATCACATCGTATGCATAAGGGCCTACATATGCTTACATTTGAAGGTATTAATAATATCAATGATATTGAGCATTTGAAAGGGCAAGTATTATTGCAAGAACGCGATCATGAGGAAATTGAGTTAGCTGAAAATGAGTTTTATTATTCAGATATTATTGGCTGTACTGTCTTTGATGATGAAGATACCCCGATAGGTAGAGTTATCGAAATTTTTGAGACAGGTGCAAATGACGTATGGGTTGTAAAAGGAGATAAAGAATATCTAATACCTTATATTGCTGATGTGGTTAAGGAAGTAGACGTGGAAGGTCGTACAATCCATATAACACCACTGGAAGGATTGTTGGATTAATGAAAATTGATTATTTGACGCTATTTCCGGAAATGTTTGATGGAATATTGAATCATTCGATTATGAAGCGAGCACAAGATAAAGGGGTCTTGCAAACGAATACTGTTAACTTTAGAGATTTTGCTGAAAATAAACACAACCAAGTAGATGATTATCCCTATGGTGGTGGACAAGGAATGGTATTGAAACCTGAGCCAGTATTTAATGCTATGCAAGCAGTTGAACATACTGAAGCAACACGTGTCATTTTGATGTGTCCACAAGGTAAACCATTTAATCAAGCGTTAGCACAAGAACTAAGTGAAGCAGAACATTTAGTATTCATTTGTGGTCATTATGAAGGTTATGATGAACGAATCCGTACACAGCTAGTAACGGATGAAGTATCTATTGGTGACTATGTTTTAACAGGTGGTGAATTGCCCGCCATGACTATGACTGATGCTATCGTTCGTTTAATACCTGGTGTATTAGGTAATCAACAATCACATGAAGACGATTCTTTTCAAGATGGTTTGCTTGAGTTTCCACAGTATACTCGTCCAAGATCGTATTTAGGACATGATGTGCCAGATGTATTGCTCTCAGGCAACCATGCACATATAGAGCAATGGAGACATGAACAAAAGCTGATTAATACTTGGGTTAAAAGACCTGATTTATTAGAACAGTATCCGTTAACAACAGAAGACCAAAAAATATTAGAAACTTATAAAAAGCAATTGAAAAAATAAATAGTCTGTGCTAACATAATTTAAGTGTGCAAAGCACGAAAATCACTATGGTCCGCTGCTATATATTTGTCAAGGCAAGAACATAGGCTGAAGGAGAGAAAAAAATGACTAATCACAAATTAATTGAAGCAGTAACTAAGTCACAATTACGCACTGATATACCTTCATTCCGTCCAGGTGATACTTTAAAAGTTCACGTACGTATTATTGAAGGTAATCGCGAACGTATCCAAGTATTCGAAGGTGTAGTTATTAAACGTCGTGGTGGCGGCGTGTCAGAAACTTTCACTGTTCGTAAAATTTCTTCAGGTGTAGGCGTGGAACGTACATTCCCTGTACACACTCCTAAAATTGAAAAAATTGAAGTTAAACGTCGCGGTAAAGTACGTCGTGCTAAATTATACTACCTACGTAGCTTACGTGGTAAAGCTGCTAGAATTCCTGAAATTCGCTAATCAGTATAAGACGAATAAAAAGACGAGCCTATATTTAGGCTCGTCTTTTTTGTGTTTAATGTTGCTTTTTGCGTACCCATATCGTGAAGCCAATACTCAATAATATGCTCAGTCCAGATATGGTAATTAATACCCAAAAATGTGGGGGTCTATAGTGTAATGTTAATTTTTCTTGACCCTTTTCAGCAGGTATTACAGTCATAATACCATTACCCTTTAGGACAGGGATTTCTTTACCATTACTTTTGGCATACATGCCATCACGATAGGCCATAGGTAATACGATATATCCTTTATCTTGTTTACGTTTCGTCACAGTATAACCATCTCGACGTTGTGCAACATCGACTTCGTTTAGAGATTGTGCGCTACGACGTAAAGTATTATAATTTTCGCCATAAATCCCTTTAATGCGATACTTATAAGTACCTTGAGCTAATTTTAACTTTAAGACATCATTAGCTTTAACTCGCATAGTTACTGGGTTAACCAATCGTCGATATTTATAATCTAATTCATTACGAGTTTGTTTATATTCATTAATGCCTACATAATGTTCTTTATTTGGTGCGAGTAACTGAATGTCTAATTCTACATACATATCTTTATACTGCTTAGCTATAGACTGTGGTAGCTTAAATTCGACACCCCCGTTATTTTTTGTAACGACAAGTTGCTTTTTATCATTTATATATGCATTTTGCATGGATTGCTCTGCTTTAGATAACAAATTATCATTAGCTTCAAATGAAGAGTTAACATATTTATCGTTATTGAATGTAACGCCTTGTAACATTGCTTGTTCTTTATCTAATGGTGATTTCAAATCAGATTGGTCGTACACTTTGTTAGTAATATGTGCACTAGGATAATCGATTTCATTTTTAGAATGTATAAATTCAGCTTTACCATCTTTTATAAGTTGATGTTCTTTAAAACCATAAGTCATATTAAGATCATTAGGACGACGTATACGATCTTTGACATTCCATAGCGACATTAAATTTGCACGGTTTGATAATAAGCGATAAGTACTATTTTTGTCTGTATGCATATTGATTTGTAATTGTTTATCGTAGTAATTTAAAATATCCCCATCAAAAATACTTGAGTATAAAGCTATACCATTAAAATGGTAAATCATCGGAGAATTCAGTCCATATTGTGACATGTAATCAATTCTGTTTAATGGATCATTTGGGTAAGACTTATTAATTGAGTCGATTTTTTGTGCTAATACTTTGCTTCGATAGGAAGAATCATCCAAATCAGCAAATGTATTTTCATATTTTTTGATGTTATTAAAATGGTAATCGTTAACGATTAAAGCTTGCTGTATTACAAATAGAGCTAAAAGTATAGGTAGTGCCCATTTTTTAGTAATAAGTGGCTTATTGTAAATCAAGCACCCAACAAAAATCATAATGATTATACACACAATCATCCAATTCATTTTCTGTGCTGTAACTGTGATTGACATAGTTACTATAATCAATAAAGCTGGTATACAAGCATATATATATGATTTTAACGTTAATTCCGCCATATATTGCACAAATAAAGCTATTAAAATAGCAGTAGTTAGTGCGAATAAATAAATCCATCTACGTTGTGGTGTTGAAAATCCATTGAACATACTATCGAAATAAGGTGTTAAAGCTCCGAGGAGCATTATCCAAGTTGCAATGGCAAACATTTTATAATAATAATGTCTGTATAATTTAAAAGCAAATAATGCAACTAAAGCAAAAGCAGTGACAGTAATATAAAAGCCATTGGAAAAGAAATGTGTTTGGCGTGCAAAATCAGTAAAAAGATTAATTTCAAATTCAGGATTAGCTTTGCGATCATTATTTAAAAATGAAGATACTCCCGTATAAAATCCCCAAATAGCTACTAATGTACTTAATACTACTGCAATAGTTATCGTATAAAATTTTTGCCATCGCGTTACGATATCGTTTGGGTGTACAATACAGAGTCGATAAATAAAATAAAAACTTAAAGCAACCGCTTGAAAATAACTAAAATAAAAATTTGAAAATAACGTTAAGGCAATGGCAAAAATGAATAAGCCAAGCTTACGTTGCTTGAAATAACGTTCAATTCCTAATAAAGACAACGGTAAGAAAATGAGTAAATCACCATAAAATGACCAGGTAAAATTAAAATAAATGACAATAGTTGACGCGCCATATAGTAGGGCAGCTAAAAATACTGTGCTGAATTTTAAGTTTAAAGATCTAAAGTAATAAAAAGCTAAAGTATAAGTAACTACCGTTTTAACGAATGCAACGATGAGCTGGTTACCAGGCCAAAATCCAATGTCACTAGGATTTAAATGAAATAATTGTGTTGCTAACCATACAAAAATAAAGTTTATATATGTAAATGGAGAGGTGGCATAGTAATAAGATAAGTCTTTAACATAATCGCCACCTAATCCGAAAGAATGATCATAAAAGCTCTGGAAAGACGTAAAGTGCTCATATAGATACATTTGAAATGGCATCATCTGGCGAAAGCCATCGCCATTACCGCTAAAAATAACCCCTTCAGTAAGAAAACGATAAATATAAGGTGTAAATTGCAACAAGGCAACTAAAATCCCCATTGCTATAATACAACACAAACGTGTTATTTTATTTGTCCATAATTGTTTTAACATGCCAACTATCCTCTTTTCTTTTTATGGATCGTGCTTTTTTTATATAACATAAATCGGAAAATAACACTAATGACTATACTAACTAAAGATATAATTATCATAGTAAACCAAAATGGTGGTTTATATTTAATAATGATAGTGTCGTTATTTGAACGTACTGGTACACCAGTCATGAAGTAATTTACTTTTTGTGGAGTGACTTTTTTACCATCCACGAAAGCTGTCATTCCTTGACGATATGGAATATTAATTTGTGCCATACCGCTCTCATGTTTTCCTAAATCAACTTTTACCCCGTTGTTAATATCATGATAATGGTGCGATTGTTGTTGTTTTGTCGCTTGCTTGAGTGTATCGTAATTTTCTCCATGTAATTGAAGTAATTGGAATTGATACGTTCCATATGGACTTATATCAATTGAAATATTACCGTCACTATCTGGTTGGGTTCTGTAAAGCTGTGTGTCTACTCCAGTTTTATAAGTCGAATTGTTAAATAAACGATTATTTTGATATTGATTAAGTTGTACTGAAAAATTACTGTCAGGTAGCCCACGTTTAATTTTCATTGTCAGATAAAAATCATCGTACTGCTTTCTTATTTTTTGAGGTATATGTAGTTTTATTTGTCCGGAATTTTTAGTAACTTTGATTTTATTTTTATGCTGTTGTTGAATATTATCAGTTGTAATTGTTACATCATTCAATAAATTTTTAGGTTGTTGCTGCAAAGCTACACCTTTATGCGGTAAGACAATTCCTGTTAACATAGCATGTTCACGCGCGATTGGCGTATGCAGTTTGCGAGCGTCATAAATTTTATTACTGACACGGACAGCTGGTAAAGGTAATTGGTTTTTATAAATTTCATATTGCCCTTGATGTTCGACTTTTTTAAAATATGACGGTACATTAGATTGATGTTCCTTGCGCATTAAATATTTTACAGATAATAAACTCGCTAAATTTTGTCTACCATTCGTTGATTGATAACGGCTGACAGATTCATTAACCATATTAATTTTTAAATGATCGTAATAAAAGTCTAAAATATTATGATGAAAAATACTGGAATATAGACTTAAACCTTTAAAGTGTTGATACATAGGTGTGTTATCTTGTTCATCGACACGCCAGTCAATACGTTCATCATCGTTTTTAGTTGTTTGCATCTTATTTACAAGTTCACGCTGTTGTTGTGAATTATACATACTACTTTGTACGTAATTTTTGTTTGCCCGTTGTTGGTGGTCTGCAAAATAAATTTGGTATTTGATAAAAACAAAAGATACTAACAATAATAATATAATAATTGACAGACTATACAGAGGTGTTAGTTTTACTTTGTATTTAGGTTGTTGTAATAGCAAAATTAATAAACCTATAACACATACTATTGGTACGAAATAAACCCAAGATACAACAGTGTCAACAAGCCAAGCGCTCGTAAAAATGACGCCTATGGCAATTACTGAAGTCGTACAATAGTGCCGGATAGATAAAGTCTTAAAATATTTTACATAACTTCCAATGAGCATAGCACTACTAAATGCTAATAAATAATGCCACCGTTTCTGAGGAGCGGAAAAACCATTAAATACTTGATCGATATAAGGGATAAATGCAGCTATTATACAAAATAGAGTACATAAAGCAAATAATTTAAAATAAAAATGTTTATACAACTTAAATGCCAATAATGCTTGAATTGTAATAAAGATAACGACAATTAAGTAGTTATCATAAAATAAATTAGTGTTTTTATCTAACGGTTCAAACAAAGGGACCTCTCCGTTAAATGGGATACGACGATTATTTACAAAACTCATAACTCCATGGAAGAAGAAAAATAAGCTACAACCTAAACCTAATAATGCAGCTATGAATAACACACTAAAATGCTTAATAGAAAGTTTAATATCATTTTTATGTCTAAAAATTAAACGTAATGCCAAATAAATAATACCAGTTAAGCATTGGTAATATGCAAAATAAAAGTTATTAATCAAAGATATGGCAACTACGATGATAAATAAACCAATTTTTTTATGTTGTAAAAACCTTTCTATTGCTAGTAAGAGCAAAGGTAATAATATAAAAATGTCACTGAAAAATGGCCAATATACAGTGAATCTAAAATATAATGGTGATAAGACAAATAAAGCTGCAACTAAAATAGCAACTTGTCTATTACGTAATATGTAGTGAGCATAGTAAAAGGTTGCGCACATTGCTAAAAATGCTTTGGCAATAGACAGCACTATGGCATTTGTCATCCAAAACATTACATCAGAAGTTGGCATATGTATAAACAGTTTGCAAATAGAGATAATAATGACATTGATAATAAATAAAATATTAGTAGAAAAATAATATGCTAAATCAGTAAAAAAATCTCCACCTAATCCGAAATCTGTGGCGTAGAACCAATTGCCTTGAGACCAATTATCATATAAAAACATTTGTATTGGAATCATTTGTTCCATACCATCATTTGGGCCAGTAAATAAAATACCATCCACCCAAAATCTATAAATAATATAGCTATGTCCTATCACTGCTAGTACAAATAATAGCATGAATATTAGTAGTTTTTGTCTCATTCTATAACTCCTGTGAATTGGATATATAAAGCGATAAAAATTCAATTAAGAAATATGTAGTTACAAATCATTTTGCACTATAACAACGTATACAGTAACTATACCCGTATTTCTTAGAAGCAACAGCGTGATTTGAAAATTTGTGATTAACATCTAAATAAAATGTTGAACATAAAGAAATGCTATCATAATTTACGTTATCATATTAAAATATGTAATGGACATAATATAAACAAAGGTAAATTCGAAATAACTAAATCTAAATATAATTTTTAAAAGTGAAAGGTGATGTTTATGGTAATACAATGGTACCCAGGACATATGGCCAAAGCCAAAAGACAAGTGACTGAGCAACTTAAAAAAGTAGACGTAGTATTTGAGTTGGTTGATGCACGTATACCATATAGTTCGCGTAATCCAATGATTGATGAAGTGATCCAACAAAAACCACGTGTAATTATTTTGAATAAAAAAGATATGGCAAACTTGAAAGAACTAGAAAAGTGGCAATCTTATTTTTCAGCACAAGGTAATTTTCCTGTAGCAGTTGATGCTAAGCATGGTAAAGGGTTAAAACAAGTAGAACAGGCAGCTATTCAAGCAACAGAAGATAAGTTTGCTAAAGAGCGTGAAAAAGGGTTGAAGCCACGTGCAATTAGAGCGATGATTGTAGGAATTCCGAATGTCGGCAAATCTACATTAATTAATAAATTAGCAAATCGAGCAATCGCTAAAACTGGAAATACACCAGGTGTAACGAAACAACAACAATGGATCAAAATTGGGAAGTCGTTACAATTATTAGATACACCAGGCATATTATGGCCTAAATTTGAAGACCAACTCGTTGGAAAAAAATTAAGTATAACAGGTGCGATTAAAGATAGTATTGTTCATTTAGATGAAGTTGCTATATATGGATTAGAATTTTTAAAACAACATGATTATGAAGGCTTAAAAAAACACTATAATATCGAAGTAGCGATAGATGCCGAAAACTTAGAATGGTTTGATGCTATTGGACGACGCAGAGGGCTATTACAACGTGGTAATGAAGTAGACTATGAAGCGGTTATTGAATTAATTATCAATGAAATTCGTAATGCTAAAATAGGCACTTATACTTTCGATGTTTTTAAAGAAATTGAGCGTGACTATTTTGAGTAAACAAACGATTAAAGATATCAAAAAAGAATTACAAACAATTACATCTTTAGAAAGTTTAGCGCAAAGTGAACATCAACTAGATGAACGAAAAGGTGTAAAACTAGCTATAACCCAAAGGCAGAAACAATTAGAAAAAGATGTAAGATTACGTGAACAATATGTTGAGATGACTCAGTTTGAGACTAATATAGCTAAACAACATCAGGACGCAGTGATATGTGGTATTGATGAAGTTGGCAGGGGGCCTTTAGCAGGACCAGTGGTGACGTGTGCAGTTATTTTAGATCCAACATATGACTTTATTGGAATTAATGATTCAAAGCAATTATCTGCCGATAAACGACAACAGCTACAACAAGAAATTCAAACAAACGCACTTGACTATGCCTATGGTGTCGCTTCAGTAAAAGAAATTGATACTTTGAATATATATCGAGCGACTAAACTGGCAATGCTCCGTGCAGTACAAAAGCTAACGGTAACCCCATCACACTTGCTTATTGATGCTATGGAAATTGATACAGATATTGCACAAACATCACTGATAAAAGGGGATGCGCGTAGTATCTCTATAGCAGCTGCTAGTATTTTAGCTAAGGAATATCGTGATCAATACATGAAAGATTTGGCAGAAACATATCCAGGTTATGCTTTCGAAAAAAATGTAGGTTACGGTACTCAAGCTCATTTAGATGGGATTACACGTTATGGTGTGACAGAGGTTCATCGAAAATCATTTGAACCGATAAAATCCAAGGTTAAAAACTTAGAAATTTAAAATAATTCTAAAGAAGATGGCTGAAACAGTTTACAATAGCGCTTACATTTCTTATAATTGAAATGCACTTAACCTAAGAAACAGGAGGATGGAGAATGAATATCCACGAGTATCAAGGTAAAGAAATTTTTCGTTCCATGGGCGTTGCTGTCCCAGAAGGACGCGTAGCATTTACTGCTGAAGAAGCGGTAGAAAAAGCAAAAGAATTAAGTTCAGAGGTATATGTGGTAAAAGCACAAATACACGCTGGCGGTAGAGGTAAAGCTGGTGGTGTAAAAATTGCGAAATCACTATCTGAAGTAGAAAGTTACGCTAATGAATTACTAGGTAAACAACTAGTAACTCATCAAACAGGTCCAGAAGGAAAAGAAATTAAACGCCTTTACATAGAAGAGGGCTGCGATATTCAAAAAGAATATTATGTTGGATTTGTTATCGATCGTGCGACAGATCGTGTAACACTTATGGCATCAGAAGAAGGCGGTACTGAAATTGAAGAGGTAGCTGCTAATACACCGGAAAAAATCTTTAAAGAGACTATTGATCCGGTAACAGGTTTAGCTCCTTATCAAGCTAGAAGAATCGCATTCAATATTAATATTCCAAAAGAGTCTATTAATAAAGCAGCGAAATTTTTAATTTCACTGTATAACGTATTTATTGAAAAAGATTGTTCAATTGTTGAAATTAATCCATTAGTAACTACAGGTGATGGTGATGTTTTAGCTTTAGATGCAAAAATTAATTTCGATGACAATGCGTTATTTAGACATAAAGATATCCAAGAATTACGCGATTTAGAAGAAGAAGATCCGAAAGAAATCGAGGCTTCTAAATACGATTTATCTTACATCGCATTAGATGGAGATATTGGTTGTATGGTTAATGGTGCAGGTTTAGCAATGGCAACAATGGATACTATTAATCACTTCGGCGGTAATCCGGCTAACTTCTTAGATGTAGGGGGCGGCGCTACAAAAGAAAAAGTTACTGAAGCTTTTAAAATTATTTTAGGCGATGATAATGTTCAAGGTATCTTCGTTAATATCTTCGGTGGTATTATGAAGTGTGATGTTATCGCGGAAGGTATTGTAGCTGCTGTTAAAGAAGTAGAACTAACATTACCATTGGTAGTTCGTCTAGAAGGTACAAATGTTAAAGAAGGTAAAGCAATCTTGAAAGATTCAGGACTTGCTATTGAACCTGCTGCAACTATGGCTGAAGGCGCACAAAAAATCGTTAAACTCGTTAAAGAAGCGTAAGGAAAGGATGGGAGCACTAAGATGAGCGTATTTATAGATAAAAATACAAAAGTAATCGTACAAGGTATCACAGGGTCTACTGCCCTTTTCCATACAAAACAAATGCTTGAATATGGTACACAAATTGTAGCAGGTGTAACACCTGGTAAAGGTGGACAAGTTGTTGAAGGTGTACCAGTATTTAACACAGTAGATGAAGCAAAAGAACAAACAGGTGCAAATGTATCAGTAATCTATGTACCAGCACCGTTTGCTGCGGATGCAATTTTAGAATGTATTGAAGCTGAATTAGATTTAGCAATCTGCATCACTGAGCATATTCCTGTAGTTGACATGGTTAAAGTTAACCGTTATGCAGAAGGTAAAAAGACACGTGTCGTAGGACCTAACTGCCCAGGTGTTATTACTGCTGACGAATGTAAAATTGGTATTATGCCTGGTTACATTCATAAAAAAGGTCACGTAGGTGTTGTATCTCGTTCAGGTACATTAACTTATGAAGCTGTACACCAATTAACAGAAGAAGGTATTGGTCAAACTACAGCAGTAGGTATTGGTGGCGACCCTGTCAACGGTACTAACTTCATCGATGTATTACAAGCATTTAATGAAGACGATGAAACAAAAGCAGTAGTAATGATTGGTGAAATTGGTGGTACTGCTGAAGAAGAAGCTGCAGAATGGATAAAAGCGAATATGACTAAACCAGTCGTTGGCTTCGTAGGTGGTCAAACTGCGCCTCCAGGAAAACGTATGGGCCATGCTGGTGCCATTATTTCTGGTGGTAAAGGTACTGCAGCAGAAAAAATCAAAACATTAAATGAATGTGGCGTGAAAACTGCTGATACACCATCTGAAATTGGAACAACATTAATTGAAGCTGCTAAAGAAGCAGGCATTTATGATCAATTATTAACTGTGAAACAATAATATTTAGAGTGCTCAAATCCCGAAATATGTCGGGGTTTGTGATTTTTGAGGTGCAGTAAATTCACGATGTAACACACTGTGACAACACAAGACAAACGTGTTGTCGCAGTGTGTTTTTACTTGTTAAAATTGGATGTCAATTCAGTGGAAAGTTAAATGTAATTGTAATATTAGAAAGTATAACGCCTTATCTATAATACATAGTAGAGGAGGTAACGTTATGTACCAAAAACAATATCTACGATTACTCTATAGTGGCTTAACTACCCAACAAATTTATAAATTAATAAATCAATTTCCTAATTTCTTCACAATTAATAACAGCAAACAAACCTCTGCTTTGAGAGGGTTTCTGACTACCACAAAGATCAATAACTATCATAAGCCACTGCAAAAATTTATATCGCTCGATGATAGTGATATTGCACAGCATTTATATCAATCACAAGTTAGCACAATATCCATTGATCACACTGCTTATCCCCAAATTTTAAAGGAAATAACTGATCCCCCATTTATATTATTTTATCGAGGACAGCGTGACTTGTTGCACAACATTCAAACAATCGCTATCGTCGGTTCAAGAAAAGCGAGTGCCTATACTACAAAAGTTTTGCAGAACTTATATCCTGCATTTAAAAACCATGGTTTAACTGTCGTTTCAGGTTTAGCAAAAGGTGCCGATCATATTGCACATCAGCTAGCATTAGATTATCGTATTCCTACCATTGCAGTATTAGCATTTGGACATCTCGTTCATTATCCTAAAGAAACTTTATGTACACGGAAAACGATGGAACAAATAGGGGTGGTTATTAGTGAATATCCACCATTTCAGCCAGTGTGCAAATATCACTTTGCACAACGTAATAGGCTAATTAGTGGGTTAGCAAAAGGATTGTTCATAACGGAATCAACTATTAAATCGGGGACTCAAATTACTGTAGATTGTGCTTTAGACCAAAATAGAGATGTATACGTAGCACCGGGAGATATGTTTAATGTATTAACACAAGGCAATATGTATATGGCTCAGCAGGGTGCAAAAGTTGTATTAAGTGCGAAAGATATTTTAATTGATTATATGGAAAATTGATATTTTAATTGAATTAATTGTATAAATGTACTAATGTATAGATACTTTGTAAAAATAAATGTGAAAATAGCGTAGGTTAACACTTTTTGCTTTAGGTAAATAAATAGTTGTTATTGATTTAATAATTAAAAACATTGACAAAATCAAAATACACCGTTTATTATTTATCTTTGTAAATTAGATGTAAAAAAATTGTGCAAGGGGGAACTACTTTGGCAGAAAATTTAGTCATAGTTGAATCGCCTGCAAAAGCTAAAACCATTGAAAAATATTTAGGTAAAAAATATAAAGTAATAGCATCTATGGGACATGTTCGAGATTTGCCTCGTAGTCAAATGGGCGTAGATGTGGATAATGATTATGAACCCAAATATATTACAATACGTGGGAAAGGTCCTGTTGTAAAAGAATTAAAAAAACATGCTAAAAAAGCGAAAAATGTTTATTTAGCAAGTGACCCCGACCGTGAAGGTGAAGCTATTGCTTGGCATTTAGCTAATATATTAGATTTAGAAGATTCAAATGAAAATCGAGTAGTCTTTAACGAAATTACTAAAGATGCAGTGAAAGATAGCTTTAAACATCCAAGGGGCATTGAAATGCAATTAGTGGATGCCCAACAAGCTAGAAGAATATTAGACCGTTTAGTAGGTTATAATATATCTCCAGTATTATGGAAAAAAGTTAAAAAAGGTTTGTCTGCCGGAAGAGTACAATCGGTGGCTTTACGACTTATTATTGATCGTGAAAACGAAATTAGAAACTTTAAGCCAGAAGAATATTGGAAAATTGAAGGTGAATTTAGATATAAAAAATCTAAATTTAACGCTAAATTTTTACATTTAAAAAATAAACCATATAAATTAACAAATAAACAAGATGTTGAAACGATAACGACACAATTGGATGGCGATCAGTTTGAAGTAACGAAAGTTACGAAAAAAGAGAAAACACGTTATCCATCAAATCCTTTTACTACGTCTACTTTACAACAAGAAGCAGCGCGTAAATTAAACTTCAAAGCACGTAAAACGATGATGTTAGCGCAACAATTATATGAAGGTATTGATTTGAAAAAACAAGGTACAGTAGGTTTGATTACTTATATGCGTACGGATTCAACACGAATTTCAGATCAAGCTAAAGCAGAAGCTAAACAATATATTCAAGATACTTACGGTAATACGTACACATCAAATCGCAAAGCTAAAGGGCAAGGTGATCAAGATGCCCACGAAGCTATAAGACCGTCAAGTACATTACGTACTCCAAATGAAATGAAAGATTTCTTGACTAGAGATCAACACCGTTTATATAAATTAATTTGGGAACGCTTTGTAGCAAGTCAAATGGCACCAGCTATTCTAGATACAGTTGCTTTAGATTTAACACAAAATGATTTGAAGTTTCGTGCGAATGGACAAACAATCAAGTTTAAAGGATTTATGACACTTTACGTCGAAGCAAATGATGATGGTGACAACAAACAAGAAAATAAATTACCTAAAATAGATGAAGGTGAAATGGTTACAGCTACAAATATCGAACCATCACAACATTTCACACAACCACCACCACGTTATACTGAAGCAAGATTAGTTAAAACATTAGAAGAATTGAAAATAGGTAGACCATCTACTTATGCACCAACGATTGATACGATTCAAAAACGTAATTACGTTAAAAATGAAAGTAAACGTTTTGTACCAACAGAACTTGGTGAAATAGTTTATGAACAAGTAAAAGAATACTTCCCGGAAATTATCGATGTTGACTTTACAGCTAATATGGAAACATTGTTAGATAAAGTTGCTGAAGGCGAAATCGAATGGAAGAAAGTAATTAGAGACTTCTTTAGTAGTTTTAAACAAGATGTAGAACGTGCTGAAGAAGAGATGGAAAAAATTGAAATAAAAGATGAACCAGCAGGGGAAGATTGCGAAGTTTGTGGCTCTCCAATGGTTATAAAAATGGGGCGTTATGGTAAATTCATGGCATGTTCGAATTTCCCAGATTGTAGAAATACAAAAGCTATCATTAAACCTATTGGTGTTACTTGCCCTAAATGTAAAGAAGGCGATGTAGTAGAACGTAAATCCAAGAAAAATCGCTTGTTTTATGGTTGTTCAAAATATCCAGAGTGTGACTTTATTAGTTGGGACAAACCGGTAGGAAGAGAATGTCCTAAATGTAGTGAATACTTGGTAGAACGCAAAAAAGGTAGAAGTAGTCAGGTTGTATGTTCAAACTGTGATTATAAAGAAGAAGTACAAAAATAATTGAATAATTGCTGTTATCTAGTATAGGAAAGATGTTAATATGTATTAGGATTAACTTTTGACTATCAAAGATAACAATAAGCAACTAACGATATCAGTAATGATTTTAGTTTTATAGTTATGTTATTACTATTGGTATCGTAGTTGCTATTTTAATGTATTGGAGGATTTTATATGTCACAAACAGTCAATGTTATAGGTGCAGGTTTAGCCGGCTCAGAAGCAGCATTTCAACTTGCTGAAAGAGGCATCAAAGTAAATTTAGTCGAGATGAGACCAGTTAAACAGACACCTGCACATCATACAGATAAGTTTGCAGAACTTGTTTGTTCTAATTCTTTACGTGGCAATGCATTAACAAATGCAGTAGGTGTATTAAAAGAAGAGATGAGACAACTTAACTCTTTAATTATCGAAGCTGCAGATAAAGCACGTGTGCCAGCTGGCGGAGCATTGGCAGTAGATCGTCATGATTTTGCTGGTTATATCACTGAAACTTTAAAAAATCATCCTAATGTTACGGTAATAAATGAAGAAATAAATAGTATTCCTGAAGGTTATACAATTATTGCAACGGGACCACTAACAACAGATAAACTAGCAGCTGAAATCGTGGAAGCGACTGGTAAAGATCAATTGTATTTTTACGATGCTGCTGCCCCAATCGTTGAAAAAGATTCAATTGATATGGACAAAGTATATTTAAAATCACGTTATGATAAAGGTGAAGCTGCATATTTAAACTGTCCGATGACCGAAGAAGAATTCAATCGATTTTACGATGCATTATTAGCAGCTGAAGTTGCACCAACAAATGAGTTTGAAAAAGAGAAATATTTTGAAGGCTGTATGCCATTTGAAGTAATGGCAGAGCGAGGACGCAAAACTTTACTTTTTGGACCGATGAAACCTGTTGGTTTAGAAGATCCTAAAACAGGTGAAAGACCATATGCAGTGGTACAGTTACGTCAAGATGATGCCGCTGGTACTTTATATAATATTGTTGGTTTCCAAACTCATTTAAAATGGGGCGCTCAAAAAGAGGTAATCCGTTTAATACCTGGCTTAGAAAATGTTGATATTGTACGTTATGGTGTGATGCATAGAAATACATTTATCAATTCACCGGATGTATTGTCGGAAACATATGCATTAAAAGGTAGAGACGGATTATACTTCGCAGGTCAAATGACAGGTGTAGAAGGTTATGTGGAAAGTGCAGCTAGTGGTTTATTAGCTGGTATAAATGTTGCGCACAAATTGCAAGATAAAGCTGAAGTTATTTTTCCACGAGAAACAATGATTGGTAGTATGGCTTATTATATTTCGCATGCGAAAAATGAAAAAAACTTCCAACCTATGAATGCGAACTTTGGATTATTGCCTGCCTTAGAAAATCGTATTAAAGATAAGAAAGAACGTTATGAAACATTAGCTCATCGTGCATTATCTTATTTAGAACACTACAAACAAACATTATAACTGTATACAGTGTTCGGAAAATTATGAATATTAGACACAATTTAATAGTTATTTTTAGCAGTCCCCTCCAACAATATGCTACAATGCTACATGATGGAGGGGTTTTTATTGGAAACAATTCAAGAAGCGTATCTTTATATGTTAAAAGTAGAACGTCAATTTTCCGAACATACACTAAAGTCATATTATGACGATATTGTGCAATTCAATTCATTTTTAGAGCAAGAATATTTGAATTTAAATACGTTTGAATATAAAGACGCAAGAAACTTTTTAAGTTTTTTATATTCAAAAAACTTGAAAAGAACTACAGTTTCGCGTAAAATTTCAACGCTGAGAAGTTTTTATGAATACTGGATGACACAAGATGAGACAGTTGTGAATCCATTTGTTCAACTTGTACACCCTAAAAAAGAACAATATTTACCCCACTTTTTTTATGAAGAAGAAATGGAAGCATTATTTCAAACCGTTTCGACTGATGTTAAAAAAGGTATGAGAGACAGGGTGATATTAGAATTACTATATGCCACAGGTATTCGTGTATCAGAATTGGTAAATATTAAAATACAAGACTTAGATATGCAGACACCAGGAGTTAAGGTGTTAGGAAAAGGTCATAAAGAACGATTTGTACCTTTTGGTGAGTTTTGTAGACAAAGTATTGAAGTTTACTTGCAGGAATTTAAACCTAAACTAAATAGTAATCATGACTTTTTATTAGTTAATATGAATGGGGCACCTATTACTGAGCGTGGTGTACGTTATGTATTAAATGATGTGGTAAAAAGAACGGCAGGAGTTACAGAAATACATCCCCACAAATTACGTCATACATTCGCGACGCATATGCTTAATCAAGGTGCTGATTTGAGAACTGTACAATCGTTATTAGGACATGTAAACCTGTCAACGACGGGACGATATACTCACGTATCTAATGAGCAATTAAAGAAAGTATATTTAAATGCACATCCACGTGCAAAAAAGGAGAGTTAACAATGAGCACTTCATTACATGCAACAACAATTTATGCTGTGCAACACAATGGTCATTCTGCTATGGCCGGAGATGGACAAGTGACTTTGGGAGAACAAGTAATTATGAAGCAAACTGCTAGAAAAGTAAGAAGATTATACGATGGTAAAGTTCTTGCTGGTTTTGCTGGTAGTGTGGCAGATGCTTTTACATTATTTGAAAAATTTGAGACTAAACTCCAACAATTTAGTGGTAATTTAGAACGTGCTGCTGTGGAATTAGCTCAAGAGTGGCGTGGAGATAAACAATTGAGACAATTAGAAGCTATGTTAATCGTCATGGATAAAACTTCTATTCTTGTTGTGAGTGGTACTGGTGAAGTTATTGCTCCAGATGACGATTTAATCGCAATTGGCTCAGGTGGGAATTATGCTTTGAGTGCGGGAAGAGCTTTAAAACGCCATGCAACTCATATGTCAGCTAAGGAAATGGCCTATGAAAGTCTAAAAGTTGCATCTGATATTTGTGTATTTACGAATGACCAAATTATAGTAGAAGAATTATAGTCATAGTTGTTTAATAAAAAAATCAGAATTACATGAAATTTGAAATTAATTCTAAAGTAATTCGAGGTTATAACATCAATTTTTGAGTATGAGAAGATGGAGGGAATCATTACTATGGATGATAATGGAATTAAATTAACGCCGAAAGATATAGTATCAAAATTAGATGAATATATTGTCGGTCAACATGATGCCAAACGAAAAGTAGCCATAGCATTGCGCAATCGTTATAGAAGGAGCTTGCTTTCAGACGAGGAAAAACAAGAAATTGCACCTAAAAATATTTTAATGATTGGACCAACAGGTGTTGGGAAAACAGAAATTGCCCGTCGAATGGCTAAAATTGTAGGCGCACCTTTTATTAAAGTTGAAGCAACTAAATTTACAGAAGTAGGCTATGTTGGTCGTGATGTTGAAAGTATGGTTAGAGATTTAGTTGATGTTGCTATTCGTTTAGTTAAAGAACAAAAGAAATTATTAGTTAAAGACGAAGCTGAACAAAAAGCTAATGATAAACTAGTGAAACTGCTTGTTCCGAGTATGAAGAAGAAAGCAAATCAAACATCTAATCCGTTAGAATCACTATTTGGTGGTGCCATGTCAAACTTTGGTCAAAATAACGAAGAAGAAGAGGAACCACCTACAGAAGAAATTAAAACTAAAAGATCTGAAATTAAAAGTGAACTGTTGAAAGGTAAACTTGAAGAAGAAAAAGTTAGAATTAAAGTTGAACAAGATCCAGGTGCCATGGGTATGCTTGGTACTAACCAAAATCAGCAAATGCAAGATATGATGAATCAACTTATGCCTAAGAAAAAAGTAGAACGAGAAGTTCCGGTTAAAACAGCACGTAAAATTCTTGCAGATGAATTTGCAGATGAGCTCATTGACCAAGAAACTGCGAATCAAGAAGCGATTAATTTAGCAGAACAAATGGGTATCATTTTTATTGATGAAATCGATAAAGTGGCAACAAGTAACCAAAATTCTGGTCAAGATGTTTCACGTCAAGGTGTACAACGCGATATTTTACCGATTGTTGAGGGTGGCATGGTTCAAACTAAATATGGTACTGTAAGCACGGAGCATATGCTGTTTATAGGTGCCGGAGCCTTTCACGTATCTAAACCAAGTGATTTAATTCCTGAATTACAAGGTAGATTTCCAATTCGTGTTGAATTAGAGAGTTTATCAGTATCTGACTTTGTGAGCATATTAACTGAGCCTAAGTTATCACTTATCAAACAGTATGAAGCATTATTACAAACAGAAGATGTGACAGTGAATTTCACAACAGATGCAGTTCAACGATTAGCGGAAATTGCTTATCAAGTAAATCAAGATACAGATAATATTGGAGCTAGACGCTTACACACTATCTTAGAAAAAATGTTAGAAGATTTATCGTATGAAGCACCAAATATGCCAAACGCTGTTGTAGATATTACACCACAATATGTAGACGATAAATTAAAATCTATTTCAACTAATAAGGATTTAAGTGCATTTATTTTATAATTTAAATTAAAAAGGAGAAGCAATAATGAGTCTATTATCAAAAACAAGAGAACTTAATACACTTTTACAAAAGCATAAAGGTATTGCAGTTGATTTTAAGGACATGGCGCAAACGATTAGTAGCGTAACAGTGACAAACGTATTTATCGTATCTAGAAAAGGAAAAATTTTAGGATCAAGTTTAAATGAACTATTAAAAAATGAACGTATTATTCAAATGCTCGAAAATCGTCACATTCCAGCAGAGTATACAGACAAATTAATGGATGTAAAAGAAACTCAATCTAACATCGATATTACAAACGTATTAACAGTTTTCCCACCAGAAAACCAAGAATTATTTGCACAAAGTAAAACAACTATTTTCCCAATCTTAGGTGGGGGAGAACGTTTAGGTACACTTGTACTTGGACGTGTACAAGATGACTTCTCAGAAAATGATTTAGTCTTAGGTGAATATGCAGCGACAGTAATCGGTATGGAAATTCTACGTGAAAAACATAACGAAGTAGAACAAGAAGCTAGAGACAAAGCTGCAATTAATATGGCGATAAATTCTTTATCTTACTCAGAGAGTGAAGCTATCGATCATATCTTTGAAGAGCTTGGAGGCAAAGAAGGATTATTAATCGCTTCTAAAGTAGCTGATCGTGTAGGTATTACTAGATCAGTAATTGTAAATGCGTTAAGAAAACTTGAAAGTGCCGGAGTTATAGAGTCTCGTTCTTTAGGAATGAAAGGGACATTTATCAAAGTTAAGAAAGAAAAGTTCTTAGATGAACTATCGCGCTTTAAATAATTAAGACTAAAAACGACGTAACATTTTACAATGCGTCGTTTTTAATTTGAAAATCTTTAATATTATTTTATTGCTTTATATATTTTCTTATGATATATTTAATAACGGCTAAAGAGCCAATACGCACATAAACAGTAGAAGTATAAAGGGTGCGCTGTTAATACGTCGTGTTTATACGAGCTGTTTATGGAGGTAAAAACCAATAGGAGGATTTTAATTATGGCAGTAATTTCAATGAAACAATTACTAGAAGCAGGTGTTCATTTCGGTCATCAAACACGCCGTTGGAACCCTAAAATGAAAAGATACATTTTCACTGAAAGAAATGGTATCTACATTATCGATTTACAAAAAACAGTGAAAAAAGTTGAAGAAGCTTATAACTTCATCAAGCAAATCTCTGAAGATGGTGGACGTGTACTATTTGTTGGTACTAAAAAACAAGCACAAGAATCAGTTAAAGCTGAAGCAGAACGTGCTGGTCAATTTTACGTAAACCAAAGATGGTTAGGTGGTATTTTAACTAACTATAAAACAATTTCTAAACGTATCAAACGTATTTCTGAAATTGAAAAAATGGAAGAAGATGGCTTGTTCGAAGTATTACCTAAAAAAGAAGTAGTAGAACTTAAAAAAGAATATGACCGCTTAAACAAATTCTTAGGTGGTATTCGTGATATGAAATCTATGCCTCAAGCATTATTTGTTGTTGACCCTCGTAAAGAGCGTAACGCAATTGCTGAAGCACGTAAACTTAACATCCCAATCGTAGGTATCGTGGATACAAACTGTGATCCTGACGAAATCGATTACGTTATCCCAGCAAACGATGATGCTATCCGTGCCGTTAAATTATTAACTGGTAAAATGGCAGATGCAGTCTTAGAAGGTCAACAAGGTGTATCTAATGAAGAAGTAGCAGCTGAACAAAATATTGATTTAGAAGAATCAAAAGAAGAAGCTACTGAATCAGCATCAACTGAAGAAGACACTTCTGTTGAATCAAACTAAGAATAATGTAAAATGGGTGATAAGATAATGAAGCTTATCACCTTTTTTTAAAAATAAATATTATAATTCATGAAATAATGGAGGAATTCGAAATGGCAATTTCAGCTAAACTTGTTAAAGAATTACGTGAAAAAACTGGCGCTGGTATGATGGACTGTAAAAAAGCGTTAACTGAAACTGATGGAGATATTGATAAAGCAATTGATTACTTACGTGAAAAAGGTATCTCTAAAGCAGCTAAAAAAGCTGATCGTATCGCAGCAGAAGGCTTAGTACATGTAGAAGTTAAAGGAAACGATGCAGCAATCGTTGAAATTAACTCAGAAACTGACTTTGTTGCTCGTAACGAAGGTTTCCAAGCATTAGTTAAAGAAGTTGCTACACAAGTACTTGAAACAAAAGTTGATTCTGTAGAAGCTTTACTTGAAACTAAATTAGCTGATGGTAAATCAGTAGATGAGCGCATGAAAGAATCAATTGCTACAATTGGAGAAAAATTAAGCATTCGTCGTTTCGCAATGAAAACTAAAACTGATAACGATGCTTTCGGTAGTTACAAACATATGGGCGGACGTATTGGTGTGCTTACAGTTGTTGAAGGTACAACAGACGAAGAAGCTGCTAAAGATGTTGCTATGCATATCGCAGCTATTAACCCTAAATATGTTTCATCTGAACAAGTTAATGAAGATGAAATTGCTCACGAAAGAGATGTATTAAAACAACAAGCATTAAATGAAGGTAAACCAGAAAATATCGTTGAAAAAATGGTAGAAGGTCGTTTACGTAAATATTTACAAGAAATTTGTGCTGTAGACCAAAACTTCGTAAAAGATCCAGATCAAACAGTTGAAGCTTACTTAAAATCTAAAGGTGGAAAACTTGTTGACTTCGTACGTTATGAAGTAGGCGAAGGTATGGAAAAACGTGAAGAAAACTTTGCTGATGAAGTTAAAGGGCAAATGAAATAATCTTTCATAATGTTGAACAAGAAAGAAGACACCTTTTGTGCCTCCGTATAAAAGACAACCTTTTGTATTGGAAGACCTATTGTGTCTTCTTTACTTGTATCAATTACATATCATTACAATAGAGAGGATAAGACAATGGCTGAAACTTCAAAATACAAACGTGTTGTTTTAAAATTAAGTGGAGAAGCACTTGCAGGTGATAAGGGTAGTGGTATTAACCCTATGATAATTAAAAGTGTTGCGAGTCAAGTTGCTGAAGTTGCAAAGATGGATTGTGAAATCGCTGTAATTGTAGGTGGAGGTAATATTTGGAGAGGTAAAACAGGTGCCGATTTAGGAATGGACCGTGGTACGGCTGATTATATGGGTATGTTAGCTACAGTAATGAATGCATTAGCATTACAAGATAGTTTAGAACAACTAGAGTGTGATACTCGAGTACTTACATCTATCGAAATGAAACAAGTAGCAGAACCATATATTCGTAGACGTGCGATTAGACACCTAGAGAAAAAGAGAGTAGTCATTTTTGCTGCTGGTATTGGTAATCCATATTTCTCTACAGATACAACAGCGGCATTGCGTGCAGCTGAAGTAGAAGCTGATGTAATTTTAATGGGTAAAAATAATGTTGATGGTGTTTATTCTGCAGATCCGAAAATCGACAAAGATGCGATTAAATACGAACATTTAACACATATCCAAATGTTACAAGAAGGGTTACAAGTAATGGATTCAACTGCTTCTTCTTTCTGTATGGATAATAATATTCCATTAAATGTCTTCTCAATTATGGAAGAAGGAAACATTAAACGTGCTGTAATGGGCGAGAAAATAGGAACATTAATTACAAAATAATTTGAGGTGTAAAAAATGAGTGACATAATTAACGACACTAAAAGTAAGATGACAAAGACTATAGACAGTTTTTCTAGAGAATTAGCTAACATTAGTGCAGGTAGAGCCAACTCAAATCTACTAAATGGTGTAACTGTAGATTATTACGGAGCGCCAACACCAGTTCAACAATTAGCGAGTATCAATGTACCAGAAGCACGTTTATTAGTTATTTCACCTTATGATAAATCATCAGTTGCAGATGTAGAAAAAGCAATCATCGCTGCTAATTTAGGTGTAAATCCTTCAAGTGATGGTGAAGTAATCCGAATTTCAGTTCCAGCTTTAACTGAAGAACGACGTAAAGAGTTAGTTAAAGAAGTTAAAAAAATCGCTGAAAATGCGAAAGTTGCTATTCGTAACGTGCGTCGTGACTCAAACGACTTCTTGAAAAAACAAGAAAAAGATGGCGATATCACTGAAGATGATTTAAGATCACAAACAGATGATGTTCAAAAATTAACTGATGATTCTATTAAAGAAGTTGACAGACTGTTAGAAGAAAAAGAAAACGATATTATGTCAGTATAATCATGGTTATTACTGTACCGATGACGATTTGTTCATGCATAAGTTAGTATACGTATTTGAAACTAGCATGTGTAATAATGCTTTCATACAAGTGTAGAGAGTATTATGTTATATATGGACTGTATCAAATCAGACTTTGGTACAGTTTTTTATTTGTTTATGCAACGTACTTATTTATTATGATAAAATGGTAGATAATTGTATAAATAAGCTATTATAATATACAGAGATGACCATGCTCGGAGGAAATACCATGTTTAAAAATCTTAAAAATAAGAAGAAATCACAGTCAATTCAAGAACATAGTGATTCAGACTTACATAATATACCAGAACATATTGCGATTATTATGGATGGTAATGGTCGTTGGGCAAAAAAACGAAAATTACCACGTATTAAAGGCCACTATGAGGGCATGCAAACAGTAAAGAAAATTACTAAAGCCGCAAGTGATATGGGAATTAAGTATTTAACACTTTATGCGTTTTCGACAGAGAATTGGTCAAGACCTGAAAGTGAAGTAAATTATATTATGAATTTGCCTGTAAACTTTTTGAAAACATTTTTGCCTGAATTAATCGAAAACAATGTTAAAGTAGAAACAATTGGATTCATCGATAATTTACCTTCTTCAACATTAAAAGCCATTGATAAGGCGAAAGAAGATACGAAAAATAATACGGGCATGAAATTAATTTTTGCAATTAATTATGGCGGACGCGCGGAAATTGTGCATAGTGTGAAATCACTATACGAACAGTTGTCAAAAGAACAAGCATGTGCTGAAGACATTACTGAAGCATTAATTTCAGAACATTTATTTACTAATAAGTATCCAGATCCTGACTTATTAATTAGAACATCTGGAGAACAACGTATTAGTAATTTTTTAATTTGGCAAGTGTCATATAGTGAATTTATATTTAATGAGAAACTGTGGCCAGATTTTGATAAAAATGAATTAGAAAATTGTATAAAAATTTATCAGTCACGCCAGAGACGTTTTGGTGGGCTATAAAAGATAGGAGAATAGTATGAAAGTTAGAACTTTAACTGCGATAGTTGCCCTTATTGTCTTTCTACCTATACTACTAAAGGGTGGATTCATACTGATGTTGTTTTCGTATTTGCTTGCTTTTATTGGATTAAAAGAATTGTTGAATATGAATATGATTAAGTTTTTATCAGTTCCTGGTATCATATGTGCACTAGGTATATTAATTATTATGTTGCCGCAAGATGCTGGCACGTGGGTCAATGACTTTCAATTAAAATCTTTAATTGCGATTAGTTTTATACTTTTAAGTTATACAGTATTATCTAAAAACAGATTCAGCTTTATGGATGCAGCTTTCTGTTTGATGTCAGTGGCATACGTAGGAATAGGTTTTATGTATTTGTATGAAACTCGCTCTGAAGGATTACACTTCATATTGTTTGCATTTTTAGTTGTGTGGTTAACTGATACTGGTGCATATATTTTTGGACGCTTAATGGGCAAGCATAAATTATGGCCTGTAATTAGCCCTAACAAAACGATAGAAGGATTTATTGGTGGATTATTCTGTAGTTTATTGGTGCCATTAATAATGATTTTATTTGTGGATTTTCAAACTGTAACATGGTTATTACTGATAATCACAATTATCTTAAGTGCATTTGGACAATTAGGTGATTTAGTAGAATCAGGATTCAAACGCCACTTTGGTGTAAAAGATTCTGGTAGATTGTTACCAGGACATGGTGGGATATTAGATCGTTTTGATAGCTTTATGTTTGTATTACCACTCGTTAACATTTTATTGATACAAGTGTAGGAGTTAATGAAATAGTTCAAGTTAAATGATCTGCACTCGTATGGAAATAAAATTGAATAATGTTTATAAAGTTGTAGCGAAGGAGTTAATGAGGTAAAATAACTAACAGTCATTGTAAAGTTATTTTATTTCTTAACTCCTTTTAACAAGGTGAAATTTAATAGTCACTGATTCATAGTAAAGTACTTTAATGTTAGTGTGAAAATTGCTTAACTAATGAAGTGTTATAATAATATTCATGTGTATAACATGATACAATTACTGTTCAACTTGAATGATTTAGACAGGTTGTAACACACATTTAAACATAATCTTAAATAAAAATACGAGGTGTAGTTAATTTGAGTTTCTTAGTAACGATATTTGCATTTATTGTCGTTTTTGGTGTACTCGTATCTGTTCATGAGTATGGACATATGTTTTTCGCTAAAAGAGCGGGTATTATGTGTCCTGAATTTGCCATAGGTATGGGGCCGAAAATTTTTAGTTTTAGAAAAAATGAAACATTATATACGATTAGATTATTGCCGGTTGGTGGTTATGTTCGTATGGCTGGAGATGGTTTAGAAGAACCGCCAGTCCAACCTGGTATGCATGTTAAAATAAAAACAAATGAGCAAGATGAAATTACGCACATTATTTTAGATGACCAACACAAGTTTCAACAAATCGAAGCGTTAGAAGTAAAACAGTGCGATTTTAAAGCTGGCATGTTTATTGAAGGTGTCACTGCACATGATCAAGAACGTCATCATTTTAATATTGCGAAAAAAGCTTATTTTGTGGAACATGGAAGTTTAATTCAAATTGCGCCACGTAATCGTCAATTCACATATAAAAAGCCATATCAAAAATTCCTTACACTATTTGCTGGGCCACTTTTCAATTTCTTGCTTACTTTAGCATTGTTTATTGGACTTGCCTATTATCAAGGAACACCAACCAATACAGTAGATAATGTACAAGGGAATTCACCAGCCGATAAAGCTGGCTTGCAAAGTGACGATACAATTGTAAAGATTGGTAGTCATAATATAGATGATAAAAGTGATATAGATGAGGCATTGCAAGACAATAAAGACAAAACAACGCAACTTACCATTAAACGAGATGGTAAAACCGAAAATTTAAATATAAAACCAAAGAAAATAGAACAGCAATTAACAAAAACTAAAACAGAAACACGATATATTTTAGGTTTTGAATCTCAAACAGAACATACAATATTTAAGCCGATACTGTCAGGAATTACACAATCTGTAGAAGCTGGTAAATTGATATTTACTGCGATTGTAAGTATGATAGCAAGTATTTTTACAGGTAATTTCTCATTCGACATGTTAAATGGTCCGGTAGGTATTTATCACTCGGTAGATTCAGTGGTGAAAACTGGTATTATTAATTTAATTTCATGGACTGCATTATTAAGTGTTAACTTAGGTTTAATGAACTTGTTACCAATTCCGGCGTTAGATGGTGGCCGAATTTTATTTGTTATTTATGAAGCTATTTTTAGAAAACCTGTAAATAAAAAAGCTGAAACAACGATCGTAGCTATTGGCGCAGTCTTTGTTTTAATAATTATGGTATTAGTAACGTGGAATGATATACAACGTTATTTCTTATAAGATTAGGAGGAGCAATTAAATGAAACAATCTAAAGTTTTTATACCAACAATGAAAGAAGTACCTGCTGGTGCAGATGCATTAAGCCATCGTTTATTGTTGAAAGCTGGACTAATAAAACAAAGCACAAGTGGTATTTATAGCTATTTACCATTAGCGGCACGCGTATTAAATAATATTGAAACAATTGTGCGTGAGGAAATGGAAGCTATCGATGCAGTTGAAATTTTAATGCCAGCATTACAACAAGCGGAATTATGGGAAGAATCAGGTCGTTGGGGGTCTTACGGTCCAGAATTGATGCGTTTAACAGACCGTCATGGTAGAGAATTTGCCTTAGGACCTACGCATGAAGAAGTCGTAACATCGATTGTGCGAGATGAACTGAAATCTTATAAGCAATTACCATTAACATTATTCCAAATTCAATCTAAATTTAGAGATGAAAAGAGACCTAGATTTGGGTTATTACGTGGCCGTGAATTTATTATGAAAGATGCTTATTCATTCCATGCAGATGAAGCATCACTAGAAACAACATATCAGGATATGTCACAAGCATATACAAATATATTCCGTCGAGTAGGCTTAAACGTCCGTCCAGTAGTAGCTGATTCTGGTGCTATCGGTGGTAGCCATACACATGAATTTATGGCGTTGAGTGATATTGGAGAGGATACGATTGTTTACAGTGAAACAACAGACTATGCTGCCAACATTGAAAAAGCAGAAGTAGCTTATGTACCGAATGTTAAACACGATGATGTTAAAGAGTTAACAAAAATCGAGACACCTAATGTTCACACTGCTCAAGAGTTAGCTGATTTCTTAAATAAACCATTAGATGAAATTACAAAATCAATGATTTTCAAAGTTGATGGTGAATTTATCATGGTGTTAGTAAGAGGTCATCACGAAATAAATGATGTGAAACTAAAAGCTTACTTTGAAACAGAGCACATTGACTTAGCGACACAAGCTGAAATTGTAAATTTACTTGGTGCTAATCCTGGTTCATTAGGTCCGATTTTTGAAAAAGATATTAAAATTTATGCAGATAACGCATTACAAGATTTAAATAATATTGTAGTCGGTGCCAATGAAGATGGTTACCATTTACTAAACGCTAATGTCGATAGAGATTTCACTGTAGAAAATTATGGGGACTTCAGATTTATTCTTGAAGGTGAATCATTAGCAAACGATGCTGGTATTGCAAAATTTGCAGAAGGCATTGAAGTAGGACAAGTGTTTAAATTGGGTACAAAATATTCTGAAGCAATGAATGCAACATTTTTAGATAACCAAGGCAGAGCACAACCATTATTAATGGGTTGTTACGGTATTGGAGTGTCTCGTACGTTGAGTGCAGCTGTTGAGCAAAATAATGATGATAGTGGTATTATCTGGCCAAAAGCAATAGCACCTTTTGATATACACGTCATAACATTGAATCCGAAAAAAGATGAACAACGTGAATTGGGTGACCAATTGTATGATGACTTACGTCAATCTTTTGATGTGTTATATGATGATCGTAAAGAACGTGCGGGTGTTAAATTTAATGATGCTGATTTAATTGGACTTCCAGTTAGAGTAGTCGTTGGTAAAAATGCGGCAGAAGGTATTGTCGAAGTAAAACGTCGTGACACTGGCGAAAGTGAAGATGTAGCTGTGTCTGAATTGGTAGATTATGTTACAGCATTGTATGCTCAAGTAAAATAAAACAGAAGCAAAACATACTAATTTTTGCTATAATATATAACGTATTTTAAATGTTCGAAAGTAAATGCATCATTGTAACTGTACAATGGTGCATTTATTATAGTTATAAATGCTAAATGTAGAGGTTTAATCATAAAAGTGTAATATAAAGTAAGGTGGTTTTCGTCATGACAATGACAAATCAGGAAAAATTTAGAATCCTAGCTGACCAAATAAAAATTGCAAACCAACTTGATTCTACTATCCTAGAAAATGGTGAATTAAAAAGGATAGATGTGTCATCAAAGAATAGGACATGGGAATTTCAAATTGCGTTGCCACATTTTTTATCCATTGAAGATTATCTGTTATTTACGAATGCTATAACTGAAGAATTTAAAACAATAGCCGATGTTAGATGGAGTTTTGAAATTACAGATACGTCACAACAAGATGAATATGCATTGAAGTATTTCAGTCATTGTATCGACCAAACACAACTTTCTCCAAAAGTAAAAGGACAGCTTAAGCAAAAACGTTTAATTATGTCAGGCGATGCTATTAAAGTTATGTGCCAAAATGATGTGGAACGTAACCATTTTGATAAAGCATGTAATGGTAGCTTAGTTAAAGCATTAAAAACATGTGGTTTTAACATTAATAAAGTGATATTTGAAACCGATAATGTCAGTACGGAAGATGATTTAGCTTCATTAGAAGCACATATACAAGAAGAAGATGAGAAAAGTGCTAAGGAAGCCACTGAAAAACTTGAAAAAATGAAGGCTGAAAAAGCCAAACAGCAAGATAATAATGAAAGTGCTGTAAGTAAGTGTCAAATAGGAAAACCAATTCAAGTTGAAAATGTGAGACCTATAGAATCGATTATTGAAGAAGAATTCAAAGTTGCTATTGAAGGTGTTATTTTTGATATTAACTTAAAAGAGTTAAAAAGTGGACGACATATTGTCGAATTAAAAGTAACAGATTACACAGATTCATTAGTATTAAAAATGTTCACACGTAAAAATAAAGATGATTTAGCACACTTCAAGGCATTAAGTGTAGGTAAATGGGTTAGAGCACAAGGTCGTATTGAAGAAGATACTTTTGTGCGTGACTTAGTGATGATGATGGCAGATATTGAAGAAATAAAAAAAGCATCAAAACAAGATAAAGCAGAAGACAAAAGAGTTGAGTTTCATCTACATACAGCAATGAGTCAAATGGATGGCATCCCTAATATTGGATCTTACGTAGAACAGGCTGCTAAATGGGGGCATAAAGCAATTGCTGTTACAGACCATAACGTAGTTCAAGCATTTCCAGATGCACATAATGCAGCTGAAAAGAATGGAATTAAAATGATTTATGGTATGGAAGGTATGTTAGTCGACGATGGTGTACCAATTGCCTATAAACCAACGGATAGAAATTTAAAAGACGCTACGTATGTGGTATTTGACGTTGAGACGACTGGATTATCAAACCAATACGATAAAATTATTGAACTTGCTGCGGTGAAAGTGCATGATGGTGAAATAATTGATAAATTTGAACGCTTTAGTAATCCACATGAGCGTTTATCAGAAACTATTAAAAATTTAACTCATATATCTGATGACATGTTAGTCGATGCGCCAGAAGCGGATGAAGTATTAACAGAATTTAAAGAATGGGTCGGAGATGCTATATTTGTAGCTCATAATGCATCATTTGATATGGGCTTTATCGACACAGGATATGAGCGTGCTGGATTAGGTGCATCAACAAATGGTGTTATTGATACGTTAGAGCTATCCAGAACAATTAATACCGAATACGGTAAACATGGATTGAATTTCTTAGCTAAAAAATACGGCGTAGAATTAACACAGCACCATAGAGCAATTTATGATACCGAAGCAACAGCATACATTTTCATTAAAATGTTGAAACAGTTAGAGTCACTGAATGTATCGAATCATCAAGATATTAATAAATCATTATCAAATGAAGATGTATATAAACGTGCACGTCCAAATCATGTAACATTAATTGTACAAAACCAAGAAGGTTTGAAAAATTTATTTAAAATTGTTAGCGCGTCATTGGTACAGTACTATTACAGAACGCCTCGTATACCGCGTTCTTTATTAGATGAACACCGTGAAGGCTTGTTAGTAGGTTCAGCATGTGATGAAGGTGAAATTTTTACTGCAGTTATGCAAAAAGATCAATCACAAGTGGAAAAAATTGCTAAATACTATGATTTTATTGAAATGCAACCACCTGCACTATATCAAGATCTAATTGATCGAGAATTGATAAGAGATAATAATACTTTACACGAAATATATGAACGTCTTATTCAAGCAGGTGCTGCGGCTAACATACCAGTGATTGCGACAGGTAATGCGCATTATTTATACGAACATGATGCCATCGCACGTAAAATTTTAATTGCCGCTCAACCTGGTAACCCATTAAATCGTTCGACACTACCGGAGGCGCACTTTAGAACTACAGATGAAATGCTTGATGAATTCCATTTTCTAGGTGAAGAAAAAGCTTATGAAGTAGTTGTAGCGAATACTAACGCACTCGCAGATCGTATTGAGCGTGTCGTACCTATTAAAGATGAACTTTATACGCCACGTATGGACGGTGCAAATGAAGAAATTCGCGAAATGAGTTATGGCAATGCTAAAGCGTTATATGGTGAGGATTTACCACAAATAGTTATCGACCGTTTAGAAAAAGAGCTAGCGAGTATTATCGGTAACGGTTTCTCAGTGATTTACTTAATTTCACAACGGTTAGTGAAAAAATCATTGGATGATGGCTATCTTGTAGGTTCTCGTGGTTCTGTAGGTTCAAGCTTTGTTGCTACTATGACAGAAATTACCGAAGTAAACCCATTACCACCTCATTATATTTGTCCTAAATGTAAAACAAGTGAATTCTTTAATGATGGTTCTGTAGGTTCTGGTTTTGATTTACCAGATAAATCTTGTGAAACATGTGGTAGCGAGTTAATTAAAGAAGGACAAGATATTCCATTTGAAACATTTTTAGGTTTTAAAGGCGACAAAGTACCTGATATTGACCTTAACTTCAGTGGTGAATATCAACCAGAGGCACATAACTACACTAAAGTGTTATTTGGTGAAGATAAAGTGTTCCGTGCGGGTACGATAGGTACTGTAGCTGAAAAAACAGCTTTTGGTTTTGTAAAAGGATTTTTAAATGACCAAGGCATCCATAAACGAGGTGCAGAAGTTGATCGTTTAGTAAAAGGATGTACTGGTGTTAAGCGTACAACTGGGCAACATCCAGGTGGTATTATCGTAGTGCCTGATTATATGGATATTTATGATTTTACACCGGTGCAATATCCAGCTGATGATCAATCATCTTCATGGATGACAACACATTTTGATTTCCATTCGATACACGATAATGTATTGAAGTTAGATATTTTAGGACACGATGATCCAACGATGATTCGTATGTTACAAGATTTATCAGGTATTGATCCAAAAACAATACCAGTAGACGATAAAGCAACTATGGGTATATTTAGTTCTCCTGAGCCTTTAGGTGTAACAGAAGATGAAATATTATGTAAAACAGGAACTTTCGGTGTACCAGAGTTTGGTACAGGATTTGTTAGACAAATGTTAGAAGACACAAAACCTACTTCTTTTTCAGAATTAGTTAGAATTTCTGGACTATCCCATGGTACTGACGTGTGGTTAGGTAATGCACAAGATCTTATTAGATCAGGAACATGTGATTTATCCAGCGTTATTTGTTGTCGTGATGATATTATGGTGTATTTAATGTATAACGGCTTAGAACCATCATTAGCCTTTAAAACAATGGAGTTTGTGCGTAAAGGTAAAGGTTTAACAGATGACATGGTAGAGGCTATGGTAGATAACGAAGTACCAGATTGGTATTTAGATTCATGTCGTAAAATTAAATACATGTTCCCGAAAGCTCACGCAGCTGCATATGTATTAATGGCGGTAAGAATTGCTTACTTTAAAGTACATCATCCATTATTTTATTATGCAAGCTACTTTACAGTAAGAGCTTCTGACTTTGATTTAATTTCTATGATTAAAGATAAAGAAGGTATCAGAAATACGGTTAAAGATATGTATAGTCGATATATGGACTTAGGAAAAAAAGAAAAAGACACACTAACAGTATTAGAAATAATGAATGAAATGGCACAACGTGGCTATAGAATGCAACCTATCAGCTTAGAGAAAAGTAAAGCTTTCGAGTTTGTTATAGAAGAAGATAGTTTAATTCCTCCATTTATTTCGGTACCAGGATTAGGTGAGAATGTTGCGAAACGAATCGTAGATGCACGTGAAGAAGGTCCATTTTTATCGAAGGAAGATTTAAACAAAAAAGCCGGTTTATCACAAAAAGTTATTGACTACCTTGATGAATTAGGTTCATTACCAAATTTACCAGATAAAGCACAACTATCAATTTTTGATATGTAAAATTAAGCATGTATGAAGAAAATAAAGTTAAGCTAAATATTTATGTAAGATATGTAAATATACACTTCAGCTCAACGTTAATACGAGCTTGCATATATACTTATTTGTGCCCATCATGAACATATGGTATAATATATTTGTTAAAAGATTAGACTCAGGCAGGAAGAGTGGGCTTATTACCCGCTCTTTTCTATTTGCCAAAAAAGGAGGTCAGCATGAGTAAAATAATTCAACAAGTTGAAGCATTGATTCAACCTGTATTAACTGACTTAAATTATGAATTAGTGGACGTTGAGTTTACAAAAGAAGGTAAAGATCATTTTTTAAGAGTGTCAATCGATAAAGAAGGCGGCGTAGACTTAAATGATTGTACGTTAGCATCTGAAAAAATAAGTGAAGTTATGGATGAAAATGATCCAATTGAACAAATGTATTATTTAGATGTTGCTTCACCAGGAGCCGAAAGACCAATTAAAAATGAACAAGATTTCCAAAACGCTGTGAATAAACCTATTTTTGTCTCATTGTATGCACCAATCGAAAGTGAAAAAGAATGGTTAGGTACATTACAAGCTGTCAACGAGGAACATATAGTTATAGAAGTTAAAGATAAAGCAAAAACTAAAAATATTGAAATTCCAAGAAACAAAATTGCTAAAGCACGTCATTCTGTAATGCTTTAAGTGATTAGGAGGGGACAAAGTGTCAAGTAACGAGTTATTGTTAGCTACTGAATATTTAGAAAAAGAGAAAAAGATTCCAAGAGAAGTGCTGATTGATGCAATTGAAGCAGCTTTAATTACTGCTTATAAAAAGAACTATGATAGTGCGCGAAATGTTCGTGTTGAATTAAATATGGACGAAGGCGTATTTAAAGTTATAGCGCGCAAAGAAGTTGTTGAGGAAGTATTCGATGATCGTGACGAAATCGATTTAAGCACAGCACTTGTTAAAAACCCAGCGTATGAATTAGGTGATATATATGAAGAAGATGTGACACCTAATGACTTTGGACGTGTGGGCGCACAAGCTGCAAAACAAGCAGTTATGCAACGTTTAAGAGATGCAGAGCGCGAAATTTTATATGATGAATTTATCGATAAAGAAGAAGACATTGTTACTGGTCTAATCGATAGAGTAGATCATCGTTATGTGTATGTTAATTTAGGACGCACTGAAGCAGTACTTTCAGAAGCTGAAAGAAGTCCTAATGAAAAATACATTCCTAATGAGAGAATTAAAGTCTTCGTTAACAAAGTAGAACAAACAACAAAAGGACCTCAAATATATGTGTCTAGAAGTCATCCAGGCTTACTAAAACGTTTATTTGAACAAGAAGTACCAGAAATATTTGATGGCACAGTAGTTGTTAAATCAGTCGCACGTGAAGCGGGTGACCGTTCAAAAATTAGTGTGCACTCAGATAATCCAGACATTGATGCTGTAGGTGCTTGTGTAGGTTCTAAAGGTGCACGTGTAGAAGCAGTAGTTGAAGAGCTTGGTGGCGAAAAAATTGATATAGTGCAGTGGAATGAAGATCCAAAAGTTTTCGTTCAAAATGCGTTAAGTCCATCACAAGTGCTTGAAGTTATTGTAGATACTGAAAACCAATCAACAATAGTTGTAGTACCAGATTATCAACTATCATTAGCAATTGGTAAGCGTGGACAAAATGCACGTTTAGCAGCTAAATTAACTGGTTGGAAAATTGATATCAAATCTGAAAGTGACGCACGTGAAGCAGGTGTATATCCTCATGTTGCAACAGATGAAGATGGGGCAATTGCTGAAGAGGATACATTGTCATTATCTGAAGAAGCAGATGTAGCAATTGAACAAGATATAGACGCAACACCAGACGACGAAGAACAAGAAAAATAATTGGGGTGATTACTTTATGAAAAAGAAAAAAATTCCAATGCGTAAATGTATACTATCCAATGAAATGCACCCGAAAACTGACATGATTAGAGTGGTAATTAATAAAGATAATGAAATCTTCGCTGATGCTACAGGTAAAAAACCGGGACGCGGTGCATATGTTTCTAAAAATGTCCAACAAGTTGAAGAAGCACAGCAAAAAGGTGTATTAGAAAAATACTTTAAAGCTGATGCTGACACTTTAGCACCAGTATACCAAGAAATTATTCGATTGATTTATCGTGAAGAGATTCCAAAATGAATAAAGAAAATATCGTGAATTTTTTAGGATTAGCTATGCGTGCAGGCAAAGTAAAAACAGGTGAAGCTGTAGTTCTCAATGAAATAAAAAAGAACAAAGTTAAGCTTGTTATTATTGCTTCAGATGCTTCTGACAATACTACAAAAGTAGTGCAAAATAAATGTGAAAGTTACCATATATCATTTCGAATATTTGGAACTAGAACGGAATTAGGACAAGCTATAGGAAAATCTGACCGTGTGCACATCGGTATTACTGATCAGGGTTTTGCTAAAAAGCTATTGTCTATGATAGAAGAATATCGTAAGGAGTGACTATATGAGTAAACAAAGAATTTACGAATATGCTAAAGAATTAAATTTAAAAAGTAAAGATGTAATTGATGAATTAAAAAAAATGAATGTGGAAGTATCAAACCACATGCAAGCATTAGAAGACGATCAAATTGCCCAATTAAACAAGAAGTTTAAACCGAGCACTCAATCGAATAATAAAGCTAATGCGTCAAAAGCTGACAAACCAGCTCAAAATAATCAAAAACAACAGCAAAAAAATAACCAAAAACCTAATAAAAACAAAAAGCAACAGAACAAAAAGAATAATGGTAAACAAAATAAAAAACAACAACGTGACAGTCAACCAGAAGTAAAAGAAATTCCAGCTAAAATAACTTATCAAGATGGTATTACTGTTGGTGAATTAGCAGAAAAAATAAATGTAGATTCTTCTGAAATAGTTAAAAAATTATTCTTACTTGGCATTATGGCCAACATTAATCAATCATTAGATGAAGAAACACTTGAATTAATTGTTGATGATTATGGTGTTGAAATTGAAAAAGAGATAGTTATTAATGAAGAAGATTTATCAATTTATTTTGATGATGAAGAAGACGATGAAGATGCAATTGAAAGACCGGCTGTTGTTACAATTATGGGTCATGTTGACCATGGTAAAACGACTTTATTAGATTCAATTCGTCACACGAAAGTAACTGCTGGTGAAGCTGGTGGCATAACTCAGCATATTGGTGCTTATCAAATCGAAAATGATGGCAAGAAAATCACATTTTTAGATACACCAGGTCACGCAGCCTTTACGACGATGCGTGCACGTGGTGCTCAAGTTACGGATATTACTATTTTAGTAGTTGCTGCTGATGATGGTGTAATGCCACAAACAATTGAAGCTATTAATCACGCCAAAGAAGCAAATGTTCCAACAATTGTCGCAGTAAATAAAGTTGATAAGCCGACTGCTAATCCGGATCGTGTGATGCAGGAATTAACAGAATATGGTTTAGTACCTGAAGACTGGGGCGGCGATACGATTTTCGTACCACTTTCAGCATTAAGTGGTGATGGTATCGATAGTTTATTAGAAATGATAGTTTTAGTGTCAGAAGTACAAGAATTAAAAGCTAATCCTGATAAACGCGCAGTAGGAACTGTTATTGAAGCTGAGTTAGATAAATCACGTGGACCTTCTGCTTCTCTACTAGTACAAAATGGTACATTAAATGTTGGAGATTCAATTGTTGTTGGAAATACGTATGGTAGAATTCGTGCAATGGTCAATGATTTAGGTCAACGAATTAAATCAGCTGGACCATCAACACCAGTAGAAATTACAGGTATTAATGATGTGCCACAAGCAGGAGATCGTTTTGTTATTTTCTCAGATGAAAAACAAGCACGTCGTATTGGTGAAGCACGTCATGAAGAAAATATTTTACAACAACGTCAAGAAAGTAAAAATGTATCACTAGATAATTTATTCGAACAAATGAAACAAGGTGAGATGAAAGACCTGAATGTTATCATCAAAGGTGATGTTCAAGGTTCCGTAGAAGCACTTGCAGCATCATTGATGAAAATCGATGTTGAAGGCGTAAATGTACGTATTATTCACACTGCAGTAGGTGCGATTAATGAATCAGACGTAACATTAGCAAATGCTTCAAACGGTATCATTATCGGTTTTAATGTTCGTCCAGATACAGGTGCGAAACGTTCAGCAGAAGCTGAAAACGTAGATATGCGTTTACACCGAGTTATATACACAGTTATCGAAGAAATAGAATCTGCCATGAAAGGTATGCTTGATCCAGAATTCGAAGAACAAGTAATCGGACAAGCAGAAGTTCGTCAAACATTCAAAGTATCAAAAGTAGGTACAATTGCTGGTAGTTATGTTACCGATGGCAAAATCACTCGAAATGCAGGCGTTCGTGTCATCAGAGACGGTGTCGTACAATTTGAAGGTGAATTAGACACACTTAAACGTTATAAAGATGATGTTAAAGAAGTGGCACAAGGATACGAATGTGGTATCACAATTGAAAAATATAATGACCTTAAAGAAGGCGACATTATAGAAGCCTATGAGATGGTAGAAATAAAAAGATAACTTAGATAATGAAAAAATACACTTCTGGTTGTTTAAGAAGTGTATTTTTTTCGTTAAAAAGGAATAGTTAGTGATCGATTGACAACAAGTGTCTAGGCAATCGTTTAAACTTGTAAGTGAAAATGTGATGGAGGAATTTATATGACAACTAAGCAGTTAAATAATTTAAATCACTTTTGGAAACAATATCTTGCAAATTATAACAATGAGTACAGTGAGAATACTTTGAATTTAATTGCTGACAATAATGACATTACTGCATTTTTACATCCTGAAGACCTAGAGTATTTTAAATCGCAATTTGGCAATGATTTTACAACTATTCCTAGATTTGAAAAAATGATTAATTTTGCAAATAATAAAATTTTCGTTAATAAGCAGCGACACAATATATTTCTAAAAGATAAACCGATTAATCCAATGATTCCTCAACCTTATTTTGGTAATCCAAAGAAAGCTGACATTATTATTTTAAATAAACAACCTGAAAATGACTTTCGCACAGACAATCCGTTAGTTGACGGTGAACGTAAAATCCGCTTGAGAAATCGTATTTTGCAAGATTTGCTCGGAGATGAGCTGGGATTTGATGAGAAAAAATTTCTACCATATGAAGATCAACACATATGGTTTATGAAATACTTTTACAGTGAATCTTCTATTTTAAAACAATTTAATATAGATCCAAACAGACTTATGTTATTTAACTATTTTCCGTATCAAACCAGTTACCAAGCCGGTGTACCTAAAGAATTCTTGACACTAAGTGGACATACCTTGCCTTCACAACGTAAAATTGGTGAATTATTTGCGAATATGGTAAGAGATGGTCGTAAAAGAATATTTATTGTACGTGAAGAAGAATTTTGGACTTCTAACTTTATAAAAGTATTTACACCTGAAGAATGTCAAATGTTAATAGATAATATGTTTGTTTTTGCTTCAAAACAAAACAAGTATTTAACATTAGGTAATATTTTAAGTTATAGAGAGCAGTTGGAAAAATTAAAACAAAAAAGGACATTGTCAAAAAGTGATTTTTATAAGTGGAAACAACATTTAAAAGAAGATCGCTTAATGGGTAAATCAGATATTTATCAAGCATTAAATAATTTTTAGACTAAAGGGGCGTCTGTACTGACGTCCCTTTATTTAACGTCTGATTTATGATGAATAGTGTGCTAAAGCAGCTGTTAAATGGTTGATATACGCCTCTTTATAATTTTGAGGGCTAATAATTTTAATCTTTTGAGGAAACCGTTTAGCTACAGATAGACATTCTATTTGCGACATAATAACTTCAGCAGTTTTAAAATTTTCGGTGGAATCGTAGTCAAGGATAACATATTCATTTTGTAAACAATGCCATAAGCTATTGTCACATTGAATTGTCACTATATTAGTAAGTTGCATAATGGAAATATCGTAAGATGTAGTAGTTGAAGTTAATTTGACAATATCACTAAAACGTATAGAACTTATTGTGGAGTTATAAATGTATGTCAGCCAATAATTGTCGTCGATATAATGTATGTATAACGGACTGACATAAATTGTAGTATTTTGGGATGTATGAATGTTTATATTAAATTTATTATTGATACATTGGGTTGCTTCAATTAATGTTTCTGAAAATATCTTGTTCGTACTCACCTGAAAATTATTAAGTAAATTATGTATATACCATTTATGATGCTGATTGGATAAAGAATATTGTTTTAAAAATCGATAACTTTCTTCTTGTATAAAGGGTAATGTTTCTTTCATTTGGTATAATAAGGCAATTATCATTTGCTTTCTAATTTTGATAGGTATCGTTTGTAAACTATGCATTGCTGTTGTGGTGTCATATGCTACTTTAGCTTTTTGATCAACCCAAGTGTCATCTTCGAAAATAAAATTATTTATATCACTAAAATCTCTTTGGATTGAACGTTCATTTACGTTTAATTTATGTGCTAACTCACTTTTGTTCAACTTCATTCCATGTAATAAACGAGTATATATGTATAAAACTCTTTCTGTTTTCTCCAACCAATTATTCCTCCCAATAATATTTTGAGCTTTTAAATTATACCACGCTTAATTTATTTGGAATATAGTTTTTGTATTTAAAGTTATTTTACATTTTTATAAATAACATAACTTTATTGATATGAAATTGTGGTAAGTTAAAATTGTGATATAACAGTTAAGCAATAAAATTAAACATTTAGGCAGTTAAATTGTTTTGAAAATCTTAATTTTATGTAACTTTATTACATGATTTAACAGTTAGGAATAAAAATAGTGCTTAACTGTATATATATATAGTACGATATAAATTTTTAGGTGATAGATTTTTACTATGCAAAAGTAAGATTTTATTAAACGAGTTAAATAATGGAGAAATAAGGTTTGACGTTAAAGATTGAACTATCTTATAATTTGAAGTAAGTAGACTATCTCATGAGTATATGCGAGGTGATATTAATGAATATGAGAGCAGAACGTGTCGGAGAACAAATGAAACAAGAAATCATGGACATCGTTAACAATAAAGTGAAAGATCCACGTATCGGATTCTTAACAATTACAGATGTGGAAGTAACGAATGACTTATCCATAGCAAAAGTGTACTTAACTGTATTAGGAAACGATAAACAAGTAGATGATACTTTTAAAGGTCTTGAAAAAGCAAAAGGCTTTATAAAATCTGAGTTAGGTTCAAGAATGAGATTACGTATAATACCTGAATTAAACTTTGAATATGATGAATCTATAGATTACGGTAATAAAATTGAACGTATGATACAAGATTTGCATAAAAAAGATTAATGGTGGGCTGGGACATAAATCAGTAGTGATTTGGAGTTCCAGCTTTTTCAATATTTAAAGCTAGTTGAAATAGAAAGTAAAGGACGTAGTGTATATGTATAATGGTGTATTGCCAGTATTTAAAGCTCGTGGCTTAACTAGTCATGATGTGGTTTTTAAATTGCGGAAAATTTTAGGCACGAAAAAAATTGGACACACTGGAACGCTTGACCCAGAAGTTTCAGGTGTCTTACCAATTTGCATTGGACCTGCAACTAAAGTCAGTGATTATATTATGGATATGGGCAAGACTTATCGTGCTACTGTATCAATTGGACGAAGTACTACGACTGAAGATCAAACAGGGGATATTTTAACTGAACAGCAAGTGGATACAACAATGATTACTACAGCAAAAATTGACGCAGTTCTCAAAGCCTTTGAAGGCACAATTACGCAAATTCCGCCGATGTATTCTTCAGTTAAAGTTAACGGCAAAAAACTATACGAATATGCACGTAACAATGAAGAAGTTGAGCGACCACAAAGACAAGTGGAGATATATGATATAATGAGATTGAGTGATTTAACATTTGACCAAGCACAATGTCATTTTGATATTCGAGTGTCATGTGGCAAAGGTACTTACATACGAACTTTAGCCACAGACATAGGTAAAGCATTAGATTTACCAGCGCATATGTCATTGTTAACGAGAATCAATAGTGGTGGTTTTGATATTGACGAGAGTATGACTTTGGAAACAATAGCGGAATTGCATGAGCAAGAAGCGTTACAAGATAAACTCTTTCCTATAGAATATGGTTTAAAAGGGTTGCAGGCCATTAATGTATCGTCTGAGAAACTAAAATCACAAATTCTAAATGGTCAAAAATTTGCGAAACAAACTTTTGAAGAAGTAATTGATGATACTGTTGTGATGATAGATAGTGCTACAAAAAAAGCACTTGCAATCTATGTACCGCACCCTACCAAATCAGATGAAATAAAACCTAAGAAAGTTTTTAACTAAAGGAGATATACACATGAAAGTGATAGAAGTGACTCATCCAATTCAAGCAGACCAATATATCACAGAGCCAGTAGCAATGGCATTTGGCTTTTTTGATGGTATGCATAAAGGACATGCTAAAGTATTCGAAACATTGCAACAAAAAGCAGAAGCAAACAATTTGAAAAAAGCTGTCATGACTTTTGATCCCCATCCTTCAGTTGTGTTAAATCCTGAAAAGAAACGTACTGATTATTTAACACCAATAGATGATAAGATTGAAATAATGGATGAATACGGCATTGATTATTGTATTGTTATCAATTTTTCATCAAAATTTGCTGATGTGCTAGCTGAAACATTTGTTGAGGAATACGTTTTAAAAAACAATGTAAAACAAATTATTGCAGGCTTCGATTTTACTTTTGGTAAATTTGGTAAGGGCAACATGATGACTTTAGACCAATTAGAGCAATGTGAAACAACTATTGTCAGTAAACAAGAAATAGAATCAGAAAAAATTTCGACAACAGAAATTCGCAAAGCTTTAAAAGAAGGAAACTTACAAAAGGCAAATAATGAATTGGGCTATCACTATCGCATTAAAGGAACAGTTGTACAAGGCGAAAAAAGAGGTAGAACTATAGGCTTCCCAACAGCCAATATTCAGCCTAGTGGTGATTATGTGTTACCTAAAAAAGGGGTTTACGCTGTTAGTATGAATATTGGGGCTAGTGATAAATATTATCGTGGAGTTGCAAATGTTGGTGTGAAACCAACATTTCATGACCCATCAAAAGCACAAATAGTTATAGAAGTGAATTTGTTTGATTTTAAAGAGGATATCTATGGTGAACGAGTGACTGTTTACTGGCATCATTTTTTACGTCCAGAAGTGAAATTTGATGGTATCGATCCACTAGTAGAACAAATGCACAAAGATAAAGATCAAGCAAAATATTTATTAGCTGTTGATTTTGGTGATGATATATCATATAATATTTAAGTCGAATGTAATTATTTACATTGCAATCCTTTCTCTTGGCAAGTCGAAACTCCGACGCTTTGCTCGGATTGAGGTGTATAGTTTAAATTAAAAGGAGGAAATTGATATGGCAATTTCACAAGAACGTAAAAATGAATTAATTAAAGAATATCGTACACACGAAGCGGACACTGGTTCTCCAGAAGTTCAAATCGCTGTATTAACTGCTGAAATTAACGCTTTAAATACACACTTACGTACGCATAACAAAGACCACCATTCACGTCGTGGTTTATTGAAAATGGTAGGTCGTCGTAGACACTTATTAAACTATTTACGTGGTAAAGATATCCAACGTTACCGTGAATTAATTAAATCATTAGGTATCCGTCGTTAATCTTTTGACGTATGCAAAAGGGAAAGAACCAAAAGGTCCTTTCCCTTTTTTATAATCTTTTGTAGTTTATTATCCATGTAAGTATAAATTTACATAATGAAATATAAAAAAACATTAGACTAATATAAAAATAATTAAATAAATGATATGATAGAAGTAATAGATATAGGAGAGGAGATTCATAATGTCTCAAGAGAAAAAAGTTTTTAAAACTGAATGGGCGAATCGATCATTAACAATAGAGACAGGACAACTAGCGAAACAAGCTAATGGCGCTGCACTTGTCCGTTATGGTGATACAGTTGTACTATCAACTGCTGTTGCTTCCAAAGAACCGCGCGATGGAGATTTTTTCCCATTAATGGTAAATTATGAAGAAAAAATGTATGCAGCAGGTAAAATTCCTGGTGGCTTTAAAAAACGTGAAGGTCGCCCGAGTGATGAAGCTACATTAACAGCAAGATTAATAGATAGACCTATCCGTCCACTATTTCCTAAAGGTTATAAATATGATGTTCAAATTATGAACACTGTACTTAGTGCTGATCCAGATTGTTCTCCAGAAATGGCGGCAATGATTGGTTCATCAGTAGCGTTAAGTGTTTCTGACATCCCATTCCAAGGACCTATTGCAGGTGTTAACGTAGGCTTTATAGATGGAGAATACATTATTAATCCAACAGTTGAACAAAAAGCAGTTTCACGTTTAGATTTAGAAGTTGCTGGTCATAAAGATGCAGTGAACATGGTTGAAGCTGGTGCAAGTGAAATCACTGAAGAAGAAATGCTAGAAGCTATCTTCTTTGGACATGAAGAAATTCAACGTCTAGTTGCTTTCCAACAAGAAATTGTTGACTACATTCAGCCAGTGAAAAAAGAATTTATTCCAGCAGAACAAGATGATTCACTCATAGCCAAAGTAACTCAATTAACTGAAGAACAAGGTCTAAAACAAGCAGTGTTAACATTTGATAAACAACAACGTGATGATAAATTAGACGAGCTAAAAGCGGCAGTGATCGACCAATTTATAGATGAAGAAGACCCAGAAAATGAGACATTAATTAAAGAAGTACAAGGCATTTTAAATGATTTAGTAAAAGCTGAAGTAAGACGATTAATTGCTGAAGAAAAAATCAGACCGGATGGCCGTAAAACAGACGAAATTCGTCCATTAGATTCTGAAGTAGGCTTGTTACCTAGAGCACACGGTTCAGGGCTATTCACACGCGGACAAACGCAAGCACTTTCTGTACTAACATTAGGTTCATTAAGTGAATATCAAATTATTGACGGATTAGGTGAGGAAGCAGAGAAACGCTTTATGCATCATTATAATTTCCCTAACTATTCAGTCGGAGAAACTGGACCAGTACGTTCACCGGGAAGAAGAGAAATCGGACACGGTGCATTAGGCGAAAGAGCATTGAGTCATATTATTCCAGACCCTAAAGATTTCCCTTATACGGTAAGAATTGTAAGTGAAGTACTAGAATCGAACGGTTCTTCTTCACAAGCATCAATTTGTGGCTCTACACTTGCTTTAATGGATGCAGGTGTGCCAATTAAAGCACCGGTTGCTGGTATAGCTATGGGATTAGTAACTCGTGACGATAGTTATACAATTTTAACTGATATTCAAGGTATGGAAGATGCTTTAGGCGATATGGACTTTAAAGTAGCAGGTACATCTGAAGGTATCACTGCAATACAAATGGATATTAAAATTGATGGTTTAACAAAAGAAATCATTAAAGAAGCATTAGAACAAGCACGCGAAGGTCGTTTAGCAATCTTAGATCACATGTTACAAACAATCGATACACCAAGAAGTGAGTTAAGCGCATATGCTCCGAAAGTTGTCACTATGACAATTAAACCAGCAAAAATTAGAGATGTGATTGGGCCTGGTGGTAAAAAAATCAATGAAATTATTGATGAAACAGGTGTTAAATTAGATATTGAACAAGATGGTACAATTTTCATAGGTGCAGTCGATCAAAATGCTATTGATAAAGCAAAATCAATTATTGAAGATATTACACGCGAAGCTGAGGTTGGACAAATTTATGACGCAAAAGTTAAACGTATAGAAAAATATGGTGCTTTTGTAGAATTGTTTGCCGGAAAAGACGCTTTAGTTCACATTTCACAAATTGCACAAGAACGCATTAATAAAGTCGAAGATGTATTAGCATTAGGTGACATTTTGAAAGTTAAAGTTACTGAAATAGATAAACAAGGTAGAGTAAATGCTTCTCATAAAGTATTAGAAACTAAATAATCTATATAAACAAGAAACTAGTATACGTTGTGTTGATTATACACATTTTGAAAGTTGTCAAAAAACATAACGTTAATACTAGTTTCTTTTTTTATGTCACAAAAAGTAGAAGTAAGGATACTTTTAACATGGAAATTACTTTAATAGTGTACACAGAGCCTAATATAACTTATAATATAAAATGAGATTATATATGGTCGGGGATTAAAATTAGGAGGTACCATTTTGAGTTTAATTAAGAAAAATAATAACAATATTCGCATAATCCCCCTTGGTGGAGTTGGAGAAATTGCGAAAAATATGTATATCGTTGAAGTAGACGATGAAATGTTTATGTTAGATGCTGGATTAATGTTTCCAGAAGACGAAATGTTAGGTGTAGATATTGTTATTCCTGATATTCAGTATGTCATTGAAAACAAAGAAAAGTTAAAAGGTATATTTTTAACACATGGTCACGAACATGCCATTGGTGCAGTAACATATGTACTTGAGCAAGTTGATGCACCCGTTTATGGTTCGAAGTTGACTATTGCATTAATAAAAGAAAATATGAAGGCACGTAATATTAATAAAAAAGTAAGATACTATACTGTTAATAATGATTCGATTATGCGTTTCAAAGGGGTAAATATCACTTTCTTTAACACTGCGCATAGTATTCCAGATAGTTTAGGTATATGTATTCATACATCTTATGGTGCAATCGTGTATACAGGAGAGTTTAAATTTGATCAAAGTTTACAAGGTCATTATGCACCAGACTTAAAACGTATGACTGAAATTGGAGACGAAGGTGTCTTTGCCTTAATCAGTGATTCGACGGAAGCTGAAAAACCTGGATACAATACTCCAGAAAATGTTATTGAGTCTCATATGTATGACGCGTTTACAAAAGTAAAAGGTCGTTTGATTGTCTCTTGTTATGCTTCTAACTTCATTAGAATTCAACAAGTGCTTACAGTTGCAAGCAAACTAAACAGAAAAGTGTCATTCTTAGGTCGTTCATTAGAAAGTTCATTTAACACAGCAAGAAAAATGGGCTATTTTGATATTCCCAAAGATTTGTTAATCCCGATCAATGAAGTGGAAAACTATCCTAAGAATGAAGTTATTATTATTGCAACTGGTATGCAAGGTGAACCAGTTGAAGCGTTAAGCCAAATGGCTCAAAAGAAACATAAAATTATGAACATTGAACCTGGAGATTCTGTCTTTTTAGCAATTACAGCATCTGCAAATATGGAAGTAATCATCGGCAACACTTTAAATGAGCTAGTGCGAGCTGGTGCTGAAATTTTACCGAATAATAAAAAGATTCATGCATCAAGCCATGGCTGTATGGAAGAATTAAAGATGATGATAAATATCATGAAACCGGAATATTTCATTCCTGTAAACGGTGAGTTCAAAATGCAAATTGCACATGCTAAATTAGCTAATGAAGCCGGCGTGCAACCTGAAAAAATCTTTTTAGTGGAAAAAGGTGATGTCGTTAATTATGATGGCGAAGCTATGATTCTTAACGAAAAAGTGAATTCAGGAAATGTACTTATTGATGGTATTGGTGTAGGAGATGTTGGTAACATCGTCTTACGAGATAGACATTTATTAGCCGAAGATGGAATATTTATCGCTGTTGTTACGCTAGATCCTAAAAACAGACGTATTGCTGCGGGTCCTGAAATTCAATCACGTGGATTCGTCTACGTGCGAGAAAGTGAAGCACTCCTTAAAGAAGCTGAAGAAAAAGTACGTGAAATAGTAGAGCAAGGACTATTAGAAAAACGTATTGAATGGTCAGAAATCAAGCAAAATATGCGTGATCAAATTAGCAAGCTATTGTTTGAAAGTACGAAAAGACGCCCGATGATTATTCCAGTTATTTCGGAAATTTAATATAAACCTATGAGTAAAAGAGGTTGAGGCTAATGCTTTATAAGCATGTAAAAATAGTGGTTGGGATTGCATAAAAATGTCAATCTACAAAGCTGTTTATACCTGTAGGAGGTAGTCTCTGCCTCTTCTTATTATTCATAACGCTAATTGTGAGATAGAGCATGGTAGATGTTTTTAGCATTGTGCTATGTTTAGATTAGTTTCAACTTTTTAAAAGAGGTGTAAAGTTTTGGCACAAACCAAAAAACGAGCGACGACAAGAAAAAAGGGAGCGACGACGCGTAAAAAGTCTACAAAACAACAAAAGAAACAAAAAGATAATGCGTTAAAATATGTCTTTGCGATAATCATCACTATTTTAACAATATTAGGAGCCTTTCAGTTAGGCATTGTTGGACGAATGATTGATAGCTTTTTCAATTATCTTGTAGGTACGAGTAGATACTTAACGTATATATTAATATTAATAGCTACAGTTTATATTACTTTGTATCGCGGTCTTCCTAAAACACGTAGAACAACTGGAGCAGTGATGCTACAGTTTACTTTGATTCTATTAATGCAAGTGATATATCACTTTACTCATAATAGCCAATCGAAAAGAGAACCAGTCTTATCTTTTGTCTATAAATCTTATGAAAACTCACATTTTCCAAATTTTGGTGGTGGCTTGATTGGCTTTTATTTATTGGAATTATTTATACCATTAATTTCTATTGTAGGTGTAATTATCGTTACACTGTTACTTATAATTTCAAGCGGTATCCTTTTATTAAAGCAAAAGCATCGTGATGTTTCGAAATTATTTTTAGAATCTTTGAAAGTTAAAAGTGAATCAGCATCCGACAATCTAAAAGCAAAAAGACAGCAACAAAAAGTTAAAAAAGAAGCAAAAGCGCGTGTGAAAGCTGAAAAACAAGCACAGCAAGCTGCGAAAAATGAAGAGTTGAAAGATGTATCAAACTTACCTGAAGTTAATGAAGCATCTCAAAAAGCTCAACCGGCAATTCCGATTTATGGACATAGTGATAATGAAGATGAGCACACAGCAACAGCTAAACAACCTAAAGGGCATGGCGATACTCTAACAAATGATGTGTCAGCTACAGAGGAACGTCAGAAGCACAAACAACAAAAACAACTTGCGCCTACTGAAGAAGAAGTAGAGGACAATACCGATAGTGAGTTGTCTGGTTCGATTTCAGAAGCAGGTGAAGTAGAAAACGAAGCTTATAAAGTGCCGCCACTTTCGTTGCTAAATCAACCGGCAAAACAAAAAACGACATCTAAAGCTGAAGTGCAGAAAAAAGGGCAATTGTTAGAAACTACATTAAAAAACTTTGGTGTAGATGCTCGTGTCACACAAATCAAAATTGGACCAGCCGTAACTCAATATGAAATACAACCAGCGCAAGGTGTGAAAGTAAGTAAAATTGTAAACTTGCATAACGATATTGCGCTAGCATTAGCAGCCAAAGATATTCGTATTGAAGCGCCGATTCCAGGTCGTTCGGCAGTCGGCATCGAAGTACCTAATGATAAAATTTCGTTAGTATCCTTAAAAGAAGTATTAGATGAAAAATTTCCAGCTAGCAATAAATTGGAAGTAGGATTGGGCAGAGATATTTCAGGCGACCCTATTACCGTAGAATTAAATAAAATGCCGCATTTATTAGTTGCTGGTTCAACTGGTAGTGGGAAATCAGTATGTATTAATGGTATCATTACCAGTATATTGTTGAATGCTAAACCACACGAAGTAAAACTTATGTTAATAGATCCAAAAATGGTAGAATTAAATGTATATAATGGAATTCCGCATTTATTAATACCAGTTGTAACGAATCCACATAAAGCGTCACAAGCGTTAGAAAAAGTAGTTGCAGAAATGGAAAGACGTTATGATTTATTCCAGCATTCTTCTACACGAAATATAGAAGGCTATAATGAATATATTAAACGTCAAAACCAAGAACTAGATGAAAAACAAGCTGAGTTACCTTACATTGTAGTTATTGTAGATGAGTTAGCTGATTTAATGATGGTTGCAGGAAAAGATGTTGAAAATGCAATACAACGTATTACTCAAATGGCACGTGCTGCTGGTATACATTTAATTATTGCGACACAAAGACCTTCAGTTGATGTCATTACAGGGATTATTAAAAATAATATTCCTTCAAGAATTGCATTTGCTGTTAGTTCACAAACTGACTCTAGAACAATAATAGATAGTGGCGGTGCTGATAAATTATTAGGTAAAGGTGATATGTTATATGTAGCAAATGGTGGTTCGGTAAGGACAAGGGTACAAGGTGCATTTTTAAGCGACCAAGAAGTGCAAGAAGTTGTTAATTATGTTGTGGAGCAACAAAAAGCAAATTATGTTAAGGAAATGGAGCCCGATGCACCCGTAGAAAAATCAGAAATGAAAAGTGAAGACCCACTTTATGATGAGGCATATCTATTTGTTATAGAACAACAAAAAGCAAGCACATCACTACTCCAACGACAATTTAGAATTGGTTATAACAGGGCATCAAGATTGATGGATGATTTAGAGAACAACCAAGTTATTGGACCACAAAAAGGCAGTAAGCCAAGACAAATACTTGTTGATTTAGATAACGATGAGGTGTAAATATGGAATTAACATCAGTTTATAGAGTGAAAGAATGGATAATTAACCAAATTAAAGAAGGTAAATTAGCACATGGAGAAAAACTACCTAGTAATTTAGCAATTGCTAGAGATTTAAAAGTAAAAACAGATGATGTCTATGATGGTGTAGATGAACTAATTACTGAACAAGTCTTAACTAATAATTTAGAAGAAGGTGTGAGCGTTAAATCGCTACACCCTTTCTTCTATCCATTAGGTGAATTAGTAAGTATTAGTGAAATGATTACGAATCAAGGCTATCAAGCAGGTACTGAATTTATCAGCTTAGACGAAAAGCCAGCCACATCATTAGACGCAAAATATTTGACGTTACCTGAAAAAACAATGGTTACTATTATTGAACGTATTCGCACAGCAAACCAGTTTCCTGTGGTGTATTGTTTAGATAAAGTACCCACATCAGAATTGACGTGTTATCAATATCAAACAAATAATCAATCCATTATTAATGCCATCGAGCAAAATTCTAAACGCAAAATTAGTTATGCTGAAACAGAAATAGAAGCAATTAGTTATGAACCACATATTTCAGATATTTTAAATGCGTCACCACATGAAGGACTCATGTTATTAAAGCTTATTCATTATGATAATGAACATAATCCTGTATTTTATTCATTTAATTATTTTAAAAGTAGTTTAGTAAAGTTTAAAACGGTAAGAAATAGACTATAAGCAAAAAGAAAGCGGGGAATGACAATTTGAATAACAAGTCAACGAGCAATCTTCATATTAATGTATTACCAACTTCGAAATTTAAAACCACTACGATTACATTAAAATTTATGGCCCCTTTAAACCAAGATACGGTTACTGAACGCGCTATTTTAAGTAAATTATTAATGCGTGCAACTAAAAAATGGCCGTCAGATAAAGCCTTGAATCGTCGTTTATCAGAATTATATGGCGCTTATGTTAATAGTTTTGTGTCTAAATTTAAAGATAAACATGTTATTACGATTTCATTAGAATTAGTTAATGAAAAATACCTCAAAGATACTACTCCACTGTTTGAACAAGGCATAAAATTATTAACAGAAATTATCTGGAACCCCTTAATAACTAATCAACAATTTGATGAAGGATTTTTAGCACAAGAAAAATCTTTGCTGACAAAAAAATTAGCTGCTATAGAAGATAATAAGTCACAACTCGCTTTTCTAAATTTATTGAAAAACATGTTTGGCGATCAACCATACAGTCAATTAGCGAGTGGACAAGTAGAAAACATAGCTCACATATCAAGTGCAAGTTTATATGATACATATCAATCTATGATTACTAATGATTTCTGTGCAATTTATGTTGTTGGTAATGTAGATGAACGACAAGTTAAGAATTACATACAGCAATATTTCCAAATTCAACCATCTCACTTTGATACATTTGCAACAGTAGAACCAGTCGCTACAGAACACAAGCCGAATGTTATTATCGAATATGATGAAATCGATCAAGCCAAGTTAAATATGGGCTTCGAATTTCCGGTAACTTATGGTAGTGAGGCATATTTTGCATTAGTAGTCTTTAATATGATGTTCGGTGGTGACCCATCATCCGTATTATTTAATGAAGTAAGGGAACGACAAAGTTTAGCGTACTCTATTCATTCGCAACTCGATACAAAAAATGGCTATTTATTCGTTTTAAGTGGAGTTTCAGCTGATAAATATCAAGTTGCACAAGAGACCATCATTAAAGAATTTGAAAAGTTCAAATTTGGAGAATTTAGTGATGAAAAACTTGAGTTAGCGAAAAAAGTTTTTATTTCACAGCGCCATGAAGGTGAAGATCGACCAAAAAGTATTATTGAACGGATGAATAACAATCTGTTATTAACAACGGATATGACAGATCAATCGTATGTAGATGCTATTATGCAAGTGACACGAGAACAAATCATTGAGTTAGTGAATGCAGCGACGTTAAATACTATTTATATTTTAACAAAAGGAGGGGAAGCGTAATGCGCGAAAAATATTACCAACAAATCGATGAACGCGTTTTTGAAAGTACCCTTAATAATGGTTTGAAATTATTTGTCATACCAAAACAAGGATTTCAAAAGACCTTTGTTACATACACTACACAATTTGGTTCTTTAGATAATAAATTTAAACCGCACAATCAAGATGAATTTGTTACAGTGCCGGATGGTGTGGCACATTTTTTAGAACATAAATTATTTGAAAATGAAGAAGAAGACTTATTTACAGCGTTTGCTGAGGATAATGCTCAAGTTAATGCTTTTACAAGTTTTGATCGTACAAGTTATTTATTTAGTGCGACAGATAATATTGAGCGAAATATTAAACGTTTATTAACTATGGTAGAAACACCTTATTTCACTAAGGAGACTGTAGATAAAGAAAAAGGTATTATCACTGAAGAAATAAAAATGTATCAAGAACAACCTGGATATAAATTAATGTTTAACACTTTACGTGCTATGTATGATTCACATCCGATAAAAGTTGACATTGCAGGTAGTGTTGAGAGTATTTACGATATTACTAAAGATGATTTATATTTATGTTATGAGACATTTTACCATCCATCAAACATGGTGCTATTTGTTGTAGGTGACGTTGAGCCTAATGCTATTGAACAAATCGTTACAGAACATGAAGATAAACGAGATAAAGAAGCGCAACCAGTTATTCAACGTGATCCTTTAGTTGAAAAAGCTTCTGTTAACGAAAAAGTCGTAACAGAAACTATGAAATTACAGTCACCTAGACTCATGTTAGGATTTAAAAATGATCCGTTAACTAATCTTCAACCAGAGCAATTTGTACGTAAAGATTTGGAAATGACTTTATTTTTTGAATTAGTATTTGGCGAAGAAACTGATTTTTATCAATCACTACTTACAGATGAATTAATAGATGATACTTTCGGCTATCAATTTGTACTTGAACCAACATATAGTTTTTCTATCATAACGAGCGCCACGCAACAACCTGATAAATTAAAAGATTTATTATTAACAGAATTGGAACAAAAAAAAGGTCAACTCGTGGATGAAGAAGCTTTTGAATTGTTGAAAAAACAATTTATTGGAGAATTTATTACAGGTCTAAATTCACCAGAGTACATCGCTAACCAGTATACTAAATTATATTTTGAGGGTGTCAGTCTCTTTGATTTATTGGATATTGTTGAAAATATAACATTAGAGAGTGTCAACAGTACTGTACAAACATGCTTGAATATAGAACAGATGGTTGATAGTCGTTTGGAGATGAAGTAAACTATGAAAGCTGTAGTAATTGGTGGCTCAGGTACGATTGGTAAAGCCATTGTGCAACGTTTATTAGATGATGGATATGAGGTAATTGTGCAGTATCATCGTGCAGAGGTATCGACCTTAATAACGCAATTCAAAGGTTATCCAGTACAATTTGTGCAATGTGATTTAACCGCAAGTCCACAATATGAAGAACTTTTCCAATCTATACAAAATATAGATTGTTTGATTTACGCTAGCGGTACAGCTCTTTATGGTCAACTTCAAGATACTAGTGATGAAGAGATTGATCGTTGCTATCGCATTCACGTCAGAGAATGTATCCGTGTTATTAGATATTTTGTAGATCAATTAAGAATGAGTGAACAAGGCAGAATTATTGTTATTTCATCTATCTGGGGAGAAACAGGAGCCAGTCTCGAAACAGTATATTCATCA
>ERZ1023266.30-NODE-30-length-49691-cov-7.989483_pt1 | contig 49691 bp, 48 predicted proteins | sample MGYA00380462_ERZ1023266 | MGnify/ENA primary metagenome ERZ1023266 (study PRJEB33173, sample SAMEA4830414) | metagenome | study: EMG produced TPA metagenomics assembly of the PRJEB25223 data set...
TTGCCGTAAAGCGAAAGCATGGTTACAAGAACATGACATTCCGTATACGGAGCGAAACATTTTTTCTGAGCACCTAACAATTGATGAAATTAAACAAATTTTAAAAATGACTGAAGATGGAACAGATGAAATTATTTCTACGCGTTCAAAAACATATCAAAAGTTGAATGTTGATATTGACGCGCTACCACTTCAAGATTTATATGCAATTATCCAAGATAATCCTGGCTTATTACGTCGTCCTATCATTTTAGATGATAAACGTTTACAGGTAGGATACAACGAAGATGAAATCAGACGTTTCTTACCACGTAAAGTACGTACTTTCCAATTGCAAGAAGCACAACGTCTAGTTGATTAAGTATACATTAAAAGAAGTAACGTTATAAAAAATAGAAATTGTGAATGAATTGTGAAATTCAAAAAACAGCGCTATAAAAAAGTGCTGTTTTTTTGGTATATAGCAGGGTATATGTTATTATAAGAAATCGATAGATGATAGTAAAATTTAATCAAACAAAACGATTGTAATTCTTACTACGTTCTAATACAATATGGTTACTATTCATCGACTGTAAGGAGTGAGATGATATGAGAATAGAGCGTGTTGACGATACAACAGTGAAGTTATTTATAACTTATAGTGACATTGAAGCTAGAGGATTTAAACGCGAAGATTTATGGACTAATCGTAAGCGTGGCGAAGAATTCTTTTGGAATATGATGGAAGAAGTAAATGAAGAAGAAGATTTTGTCGTAGAAGGTCCATTATGGATTCAAGTTCATGCTTTTGAAAAAGGCGTAGAAGTTACCATTTCTAAATCGAAAAACGAAGATTTAATGAATATGTCTGACGATGAAGCCAATGAGCAATTAGATTATCAAGTAAGCGATATTTTATCACAAACGTTTGACCAAGATGACAGCCTAGAAGAATTGCTTGAACAAAAAGCACAACAATCAACTAGTAATCAGCAAGAACAAAAAGAACACAAACAACAAAATGTTCGTACTGTAATTGTAAAATTCAATGACTTTGAAGAAGTAATTAGTTATGCACATCAACATAATATCGTTATCAATGAATTTGAAGACTTACTGTTCAGTCTTAATAATCAATATTATTATGCTATGTACTTCGATGAAAGTGTAGAGCAAGAAATTATTAATGATTGCTATAGTCAATTGTTAGAATTTGCACATCCTACAGACAAGTCAGAAGTATATTTAAATGATTATGCGAAAATTATTATGAGTCATAACGTGACTTCTCAAGTACGTCGTTATTTTCCTGATACAGTAGAATAAAATAAATACAGTATAGACAAATAAGCCATAGTTTTATGGCTTATTTTTTTGCCTTTAAAAGTAATTCGATGAGTAGCGTCGTGTATCCTTATGAGGTGAAAAAATGTATTATGCTAAACAAAATAACGGATCATTGATAACTGCACATGAAGCACAAAGAGGTAGTGCTTATTTTTGTCCGCATTGTGCTGAAACAGTAGTATTACGACAAGGAACAGTTAAAAGAGCTCATTTCACACATATTAAACGAAATTGTCGACCTAATCATAGTGGGGAAACGCTGACACACTATAAAGCGAAATATCGTTTAGCGCAAGACTTACAATTATTAGGTTATGAGGTGCAAATCGAACCACAAATACGCCAAGGTTCACAAATACCGGATTTATTACTAAATAATAAAGTAGTAGTGGAACTACAATTTTCCAACATTACGCTAGTTGAACTACAACGCCGTACTTCAAATTATGAATTACTTGGTTACATGGTTTGTTGGGTAGTTTTGTTACCTACAGTAAAGTATAACTATTTTAAATTAACGGATTTTCATAGTGCTTGTATTCAGCCTCAATTACGTAGATTATTTGCGTGGCATCCAACTAGTGAACGATTATACATAATAACACAAATTATGGCATACGGTCATAACAAGTTTAAAGGGGTCTATAATAAGTTAAACCAATTTACGTTCAATAACTGTTCAGAGCAACAAAGAGTATCAACTGCTAAAATCCCTGAGCAAAGTATATTAAAGTATTTGCAATTTTGTCGCAAAAGGAAGTCAGTGTTAGAACCGACATTAAGTTTAATGTATCAATTACAACTTACAGAACAATGGGTAGCTAAGCATTTAGGTCATGTATATCCTGAGCAACTATTAATAAAAACCCACCCTGTTTTATGGCAATTACGTTATATTTACGAATTACAACTACCTAATTTTCAAGTAACACAAGTGGTGAATAGTTTAAAGAGACGTACATTTGCTACGCCAAATATTAATACTACAAAAGAGTTACAACGTTTGATAAATCGATTTGCTCAGCATTATAAAACTAGTAAACAATATAACGTGCAAAATTAGACGTGTCATGAGAAAATTATAACAATTAGATTTCTAGGAGGTTTAGAAAGTTATGAGTCAACAATTAACAAGAGAAGAACAAGAAACTAAATATCCTGAGTATACATGGGATTTAACAACAATCTTTGAATCAGATGATGCTTTTGAAGCAGCATTCGCTGAGGTTGAATCATATTTAGGTCAAGAAGAACAATTTAAAGGGCATTTAGCAGATAGTGCTGAAACACTATACCAAGCATTAGCTCTAGAACAAGAAGTTGGTTCCAAATTGGAAAAAGTGTATGTATATGCGCATTTAAAACAAGATCAAGATACTGCAAATGATAAATACACTGGTTTAGAATCAAGAGCACACCAACTCATTATTAAATTTAATGCTAGTTGGAGCTTTTTAGTGCCTGAAATTTTACAAATAGATGAAGCACAAATACAAAGTTATATTGAAGCGTATGAACCTTTACAACAATTTGCATTTGATTTGAAATTAATTAATGAAAAGCGCCCTCACGTGTTAAGTGCAGATAAGGAAAAATTACTGTCTCAAGCACAAGATGCCTTGTCTACGCCGAATAATGTCTATGGTATGTTTAGTAATGCAGATTTAGAGTTTGAAGACGCTGTTGATAGTGAAGGTAATAAACATCCATTAACACAAGGTACATTTATTAAATGTTTAGAGTCGGATGATAGAGTGTTACGTCAATCAGCATACAATAATTTATACAATAAATATGGTGCCTATAATAATACGTTAAGTGCAACCTTAGCAGGCGAAGTAAAAACAAGTATATTTAATGCGCGCTCACATAATTATCAAACAGCAAGAGAAGCAGCTTTAAGTAATAATCACATTCCAGAGGAAGTTTATGACAACCTAGTGAAAACAGTTCATAAATATTTACCACTATTACATCGTTATACTGAACTGCGTAAATCATTATTAGAATTAGATGATATGAAAATGTATGATCTTTATACGCCGTTGGTAAAAGATGTTAAATTTGATATGCCATATGAAGAAGCTAAGTCATGGATGATAAAGGCATTGGAACCAATGGGCGAAGAATATATGAATGTAGTAAAAGAAGGCTTGAACAATCGTTGGGTGGACGTTTTTGAAAATAAAGGCAAACGTTCTGGTGGTTATTCTTCTGGTGCTCATTTGACTAATCCGTTTATTTTACTCAACTGGTCAAATACTGTTTCTGATTTATATACACTTGTTCATGAATTTGGCCATTCTGTACACAGTTATTTCAGTCGTAAGCATCAACCTGCTAACGCTAGTGATTATACTATTTTCGTAGCAGAGGTAGCATCGACATGTAATGAAGCATTATTGAGTGATTACATGGATAAACATTTGGATGACGATAGACGTTTATTACTACTCAACCAAGAATTAGAGCGCTTCCGTGCTACATTATTCCGCCAAACAATGTTTGCTGAATTTGAACATAAAATTCACCAAATTGAAGAAGCGGGAGAACCTTTAACAGCAACTCGTATGAATGAAGAATATGCAGCATTGAATAAACTATACTTCGGTGATGCAGTAGAAACTGACGAACATATTAGTAAAGAATGGTCACGCATACCTCATTTCTATATGAATTATTATGTATATCAATATGCTACTGGTTATAGTGCAGCCCAAAGTTTAAGCCATCAAATTTTAACAGAAGGGCAACCCGCAGTAGAACGCTATATTAATGAGTTCTTGAAAAAAGGTAGTTCCGACTATCCAATTGAAATACTAAAAAATGCGGGTGTTGATATGACATCACCAGAGCCAATTGAGCAAGCATGTGAAGTATTTGAACAAAAATTAGATGCATTTGAAAAACTTATGAAAGCTTAATATGAATGAATTCGTTTTCAATTTGACGAGTTTGTGACAAATTTAATTTATTCAGTTTAAATGGTTGAAAAGGGGGGGAGGGCGTGTTATATTATGTACATGAAATTAATCACATAACAAACATACCCCTTTGTTTGAAGTGAGAAATTTCTCCCATCCCCTTTGTTTAGCGCCGTGTAATCAGACACGGCGTTTTTTTATGTCTTTTTTTACTACTTAAGCATTTCTCTTTGACTTCTTTTAAGAAAAGTCTTATATTTAACTTGTATTTAAAATAGTTACAAGTAGGAGGCGTTCATATGAAAATAGCTGTAGTAGGAGCGAATGGGAAAGCCGGTAAATTGATTACTGAAGAAGCAATAAACAGGGGATTTGATGTGTCAGCAATAGTAAGAAATAACAATAAAACAATTGCTTCACAAGTAATTCAAAAAGATTTGTTTGACTTAAATCAAGATGACGTAGCGCCATTTGATGTTATCGTCAATGCCTTTGGTCAACCAGACCCACATAAACAATACGAACATAGTCAAGCGATAGCGCATTTGACAAGTTTAATAGCTAATAGTCCCACACGTTTTATTGTCGTAGGTGGTGCAGGTAGTTTGTATGTAGATGCTGATCATAAAATAAAATTAATAGATACACCAGAGTTTCCAGAACAATTTAAGGCTACTGCTCAAGCACAAGGCAAGACATTAGAGGAGCTGAAAAACCAATCTAATGTACAATGGACATTCGTAAGTCCAGCTCCAGACTTTCAATACGAAGGTAACCGTACAGGAGAATATCGTATAAGCAACGATGAAGTTATCGGTGATTATGTAAGCTATGCTGATTTTGCGATAGCGATTGTCGATGAAATTGCTAATGCACATTATGTACAACAGCGTTTTGCAGTATTTGCAAAATAATAAAATTGTATATAAAAAAATCCCGCAAGCGCTATGGACGCTAGCGGGATTTTTTTGGTTCATAATTTGGCTCTCCAAAATGTTCCTTTTGGATCACGTAATTTTTCTATTTTTTGTTGCAATGCTAATTTTTTAAGTTCTTTATTTAATACCTTTTCGGGCCATTCATAAATTGTTAGGAGTTCCTCTTTGGTTACGAGTTGTTGTTGTTGAATATATTCTTCTAACTTTGGAGGTAATTCTTTTTCTATTGATGTGCCCATCAATTCATTTATGATATAAGTATAAATATGATAAGGATACAAACCTTCTACTTTCAAGCCTTCTTCATGTACATCTTCACTAAAGAAAACTAATGAAGGCGCTTCGTTTATATCCATTTCTCGTGCAATGTGTAAATCAACTTGCAAGCTTTCTTTTAGTACTTTATTGTGTAAGTCTTCTTTGAACACATCGTAATCTATACCAGCATTATTTATACAATCATTGACCATACCCTCAGTAATAATATCTTTTTTTGTGATTATTTCATTTTGTACAAGGTGTATGAACCTTTCTGCACGCAATCTACCTTGTAATTCAGCTGCTTTATAAGCTAGTGCAATATTATCTAAATCAGAAGTACTTTGAGCTTGGCATTTCGTTAAAACTCTTAAAGATGGGTTTAGAATATGTCTAATTCGGATATATTGCTTATATTCAAGGCGCAATTTAGACAGAATTGCAGATAGTTTGAAACAATCTGTACTGAATGGATCGAAAAATGAATAAATTTCTATTTTACTTACAGGTGAAAGATTGGCATCTTCACGACTATTAGCATGTATCATTTTTAATTCTCCAGTCATGTGTTTTCACCTACAATTAATTTTCGGAATTTACCATATGATTAGCAGTTAGACGTAGACGTTCATATAAATAATCACCTACACCTGCAGGAAACTGAGCTGCTGTAATTGCAGTAGCCATATTTTCTAGCCAAGCATCACGTTCGAATGTCGTGATAGTAAAATCTAAATGACGTCTTTTAAGCATTGGATGTCCGTGCTCTTGTGAATAGAGACTTGGACCACCTAAAAATTGGGTCAGAAACTGTTTTTGTTTACGGCTCGTTTCTTCAAAATCTCCAGGAAATAAATGGTTTATACGTTGGTCTTTTGCTACAAGCATATAAAAGTGATCAATCATGTTGTATAAAGCTTCAGAACCGATAATTTCATAAGGTGTTTGAGTCATTGTTATCACCATATTTCATTTATATATTAATAATATAACATGAATATTTACATATGAAAGTAATTCGACTTTTAGGAGAATTGTCCGTGTTTATTATTGCAACCCTTCTTTACGGTTAAAGAAACGTTGTACTTTATTATCGGGTGTGACAGCATCGATATCATGTTCTGCTAATAACGCATGAAATTGTGCCAAACCTGAGTTATACTCTTGGACTTCATATTCTAATTCATAATCAGTTGTATTTAGGTAAGTACTTTTATCTAGGACTAATAGATTATTGTCTATCTCTCGTTCTAAACGTTCAGTGGTAAGTGAACCTAATATTACTAGTGATTCGATATCAATATGCATTTGCGATAAAACGTCTTTGATATCTTGAGGCAGTTGAGAAGGAGGTAGTGGTGCGTTAATTTCAGGTTGTACAGTAGTATCGAAGTTATATTCTAATAATCCTACTGCGGCTGGAACTTTTAACGTCATTTCATTGTGTTGGTCTTTTACACGAATGCGCAATGCACAACGTTGTGCTTTTAATTGAAAATCTGGTGTGTCTATATAATGATTCGTTTGTGAAAATGGTGTCTCATTTTTAAAGTAAAAATGTGTTAAATTGTCGTATTGTGTTGCTGTTAATAATTGTTTGAATTCAATTTCATTATTTGTAGCCAAAATAATTCACTCCTCGGCTTTTATTATGCAAAATTTTGTTGTAGATTTAAAGTAATCCGAAAAAATAATACTATATATACATAATAAATCTTTAAAAAAGTTGGATTTCATAATAGTCATGTGACGTGTTATGTAATAGGAAATTATGTTAAACTAATGAAGAATAAGGAGGAACAAGCATGCGTATTTATGTTAACGAAATCAAAATTACAGATGATAGCATTCTTTGCTATACCGAAGAATCAATAGAAGGATTACAAGAAGCAGGACAAATGCTTGTTGATAGTGATAATCATGCCTTCGCACATATTTTAGATAATGGGGAATCTTATACATACCTTATTTTTGTACAAGAAACATGGTCGATGTTACACGAAAATAAAGGTAAAAAAATAATAGTTAATGACACGTTAGAATTAACAGAATTTAATAACGAACTAACTTACATATTAGAAAATATTAAGGGTAATTCAAATTATGGTAAGGAGTTTGTTTCAGTAGTTGAAGACACGTTTGAATTAGAGTGAAGCGGAGTGAGACGCAATGAATCAATGGGATCAGTTTTTAGCTCCATATAAACAAGCTGTAGATGAATTAAAAATAAAGTTAAAGGGTTTACGTAAACAATACGAAGTTGGTGAACAAGCATCACCAATTGAATTTGTCACTGGTAGGGTTAAACCTATGACTAGTATTATCGACAAAGCGAATAAGCGACATATCCCTTTTGATCGATTACATGAAGAAATGTATGATATAGCAGGTTTACGTATGATGTGTCAGTTTGTGGATGATATTGATGTTGTGGTTAATCTACTAAGGCAACGTAAAGATTTTAATGTTGTTGAAGAACGTGATTATATTAGTAATACTAAGCAAAGTGGTTATCGTTCATATCACGTGATTATTGAATATCCAATAGAAACACTGTCAGGTAAAAAAAGAATATTGGCTGAAATACAAATCCGTACATTAGCGATGAATTTTTGGGCGACGATTGAACATACATTGCGTTATAAATATGATAGTGATTATCCGCCTGAGATCCAACATAGGCTTGAACGTGCGGCTGAAGCGGCATTTTTATTAGATGAAGAAATGTCGGAAATTAAAGATGAGATTCAAGAGGCACAACAATATTATTCCAAAAAGCGAGCGAAAAAACATAACAATGACTAGTGAGGTGTATATCCATGCGTTATACAATATTATCTAAAGGCGATTCTAAATCTAATGCCTTAAAGCATAAAATGATAAACCATATGGAAGACTTTAATATGGTAGAAGATGAAGACAACCCAGAAATTGTAATTTCTGTAGGTGGAGATGGCACCTTACTTCAAGCATTTCATAAATATAGTCATATGTTATCACGTTGCGCTTTTGTCGGGGTACATACTGGGCATCTCGGCTTTTATGCAGATTGGTTACCACATGAAGTAGAAAAATTAATAATAGAAATTAATAATTCACAATTCCAAGTAATTGAATATCCATTGTTAGAAATCATAGTGCGATATAATGACAATGGTTATGAAACAAGATATTTAGCGTTAAATGAAGCGACAATGAAAACTGAAAATGGTTCAACGTTAGTTGTGGACGTAAATATACGTGGTAAGCAATTTGAACGTTTTAGAGGTGATGGATTATGTGTATCTACACCTTCAGGTTCAACAGCTTATAATAAAGCACTTGGTGGTGCACTTATTCATCCATCTTTAGAGGCAATGCAAATAGCAGAAATTGCATCTATAAATAATAGAGTATTTAGAACAGTAGGTTCACCATTAGTCTTACCTAAACATCATACTTGTTTAATTACACCTGTGAACCATGACACTATTTTAACAACAATTGATCATGTAAGTATAAAACATAAGAATGTCAATGCCATTCAATTTCGAGTTGCGAATGAAAAAGTGCGATTTGCTAGATTTAGACCATTTCCATTTTGGAAGAGAGTGCATGATTCATTCATTTCTAGTGAGGACGATATTTGATGAAATTTGTCTACCGAATCTTTCGTAATGAAATGCTGAAAGATTTTTTACACAGACATTTATACTCACGTAAGACGATAAGCGCCATTAAAAATAATGGCGCTTTAGTTGTTAATAATGAGCATGTAACGGTAAGAAAAAAATTAACTGAAGGTGATGAGTTAGTTGTTTGTTTGCCACAGGAACAACCGAGTTTTAATTTACAGCCTTATCATTCACCATTAACTATTTTATTTGAAGATGATTATATTCTTATTGTATCGAAATCAGCGAATCAAAATATTGCACCTTCTAGAGAACACTTACATCAAAGTTTAGTAGAACAAGTGCTTGCATATTTACAGCAATCTTTCACACGCTATGTGCCACATATCGTTACACGGTTAGATCGTAATACTTCAGGTATTGTTATATTTACGAAACATGGGTATATTCATCATTTAATGTCTGAAACGCAAATAGATAAGCGTTATTTATGTATTTGTATGGGTAAAGTACAGGATAATGGAATAATCAAAGCACCGATAAAGAGGCATCCTGACAGTATTATTCAAAGGATGGTAGATCCAACTGGTAAATACGCAGAAACACATTTTAAATGTTTAGCTTCTACAGACAACTTTAGTTTATGTCAGGTCAAGTTACTAACTGGAAGGACACATCAAATTAGAGTTCACTTTCAGCATATAGGTCATCCACTAGTAGGAGATGGGTTATATGGGGGGATAACATCCCGTTATCATCATCAACTACTACAATGTATGCGTGTTTCCTTCACGCATCCTATTACGCAACAAATCATTACAATTGAAGATCAAACAGATAAACTTACTACTATTTATAATATGCTATAATTTTAAATATATTCTGGAGGTGTCGACTATGAATAATGAGAATGAAACAATCACACTAGATGATGAAAACGTATATAATAAAGTTTTACTTGATGATTTATTGTTACAAAATCATATAGATGAATTTAGAACTGAATTTTTAACAATGCATACATATGAACAAAGTGAGTATTTTGAAGATAGCGAGGATGAAATTCGACAACGTATATTTGAAGTCTTATCTCCAGAAGAAGTAGCTAATTTTTTCGATCAATTAGAAATTGATGAAGAAGAGTATGAAGCACTTTTTGATACGATGAATGCATCCTATGCCAGTCATGTGTTAGAAGATATGTCATATGATAATGCTGTAGACATAATGAACAATTTATCAAAACAAAAAATAGTCAGCCTCTTAACTTTAATGAATAAAGATGATGCCAAAGAAATAAAAGCATTGCTGCATTATGAAGAAGACACTGCCGGCGGTATCATGACTACTGAATATATTTCGTTAAAGGCTACTATGCCAGTGAAAGAAGCATTGATGCACGTTAAAGAACAAGCTCCAGACGCAGAAACCATTTATGTAATTTTCGCAGTGAATGATGATAAACAATTGGTTGGTGTATTGTCATTAAGGGATTTAATTATTGCTGAAAATGATGCATATATTGAAGATATTATGAGTGAACGTGTTATTAGTGCAAATGTAGCTGATGACCAAGAAGACGTAGCACAAAAAATGCGAGATTATGATTTTATAGCTATGCCGGTTGTCGATTATCAAGATCATCTTCTTGGTATTATTACCATTGATGATATTTTAGATGTAATAGATGAAGAAGCAAGCGAAGACTACTCACGTTTAGCAGGTGTTAGTGACGTCGATGCTACGAATGATTCTGTTACCAAAACTGCTTTAAAGCGTTTGCCTTGGCTTATTATATTAACATTTCTAGGTATGATAACTGCCACAATATTAGGCTCATTTGAAGACACATTATCACAAGTTGCACTATTAGCAGCTTTTATTCCAATTATTAGTGGCATGTCAGGTAATTCTGGTACACAATCGTTAGCCGTTTCAGTACGTAATATATCAACTGGTGAAATTGATGAACAAAGTAAATTCAAAGTGGCATTACGAGAAACTGGAAGTGGATTTTTAAGTGGTTTAGTATGTGCTGCTATTCTATTAATGATTATTATTGTCCTGTACCAACAACCTATTTTAGGGCTTATTGTTGCAAGTAGCTTAACTATAGCGATGACAGTAGGAACGTTAGTTGGTTCAATGATACCTCTAGTTATGAACAAACTTAATATTGATCCGGCAGTTGCTAGTGGGCCGTTTATTACAACAATTAATGATATCGTAAGTATGCTAATTTACTTTGGCCTAGCGACGTCATTCATGTCTTATTTATTATAGGAGGCAATATGGAATTTGTATCACTTGTTATAGTTGTTTTAGCAGCATTTTTAACACCTATTATTGTCAACAGACTTAATATTACTTTTATTCCAGTCGTCGTTGCTGAAATACTTATGGGTATTGTGATTGGTAACTCTTTTCTGAATCTTGTAGAAAGAGATGCTATGCTTAATATTTTGTCGACATTAGGATTTATCTTTTTAATGTTTTTAAGTGGATTAGAAATAGACTTTACTGCCTTTAAAAAAGATTCTAAAAAAGGTAGTAATAGTAAAAATGAGAAGAAAAAAGTGCCGGGACATTTACAATTGGCTGTTACTGTCTTTATGTTTATTATGATAATTTCAATTGTCTTTGCCTATCTCTTTAAGTGGTTTGGATTGATAGATGACGTCTTGTTAATGATTATTATTATTTCGACAATCTCATTAGGCGTCGTTGTACCTACATTAAAAGAAATGAACATTATGAGAACGACTATTGGACAGTTTATCTTACTCGTTGCTGTCTTAGCAGATTTGGTTACTATGATTTTATTAACAGCATATGGCACAATTCATGCTTCACATAGTGGTTCTATTTGGTTAATTAGCACATTAGTTGTGTTTACAGTTGTCTTTTATTTAATCGGTGGCGTATTCAAGAAAGCGCAGTTTTTACAAAAGTTAATGGACGGTACTACCCAAATCGGTATTAGAGCAGTATTTGCGCTAATCATATTATTAGTAGCATTAGCAGAAGGTGCTGGTGCAGAAAATATTTTGGGTGCGTTTCTAGCCGGTGTCGTTGTTTCCTTGTTAAAACCAGACGAAGATTTAGTGGAAAAATTAGATTCCTTTGGTTACGGTTTCTTCATACCAATATTCTTTATAATGGTTGGGGTAGATTTAAACATCCCTTCTTTAATAAAAGAACCGTCACTGTTAATTATTATTCCGTTATTAATGGCAGCTTTTTTAGTGTCAAAATTAATTCCGGTCTTTTATATAAGACGTTGGTTTGATCAAAAAACCACGATTTCTACAGCATTTTTATTAACGTCAACATTATCATTGGTTATTGCTTCGGCAAAAATTGCGGAACAATTAGGAACAATCACACCAGAAATTTCAGGCATTTTAATTTTAAGTGCTGTTATTACATGTGTATTCGTGCCGATCGTATTTAAAAAAATGTTCCCAATGCCTGAAGAAGCAACACGCAAAATTGAGGTCAGTATGATTGGAAAGAACCAATTAACGATACCAATTGCTCAAAATTTAGCATCTCAGTTATACCAAGTTTCATTGTACTATCGAACAGATTTAAGTGATAAACGTAAATTAGCTGATGAGATATCTATGATTGAAATTGCTGATTATGAAGCGGACATGTTAGATAGATTAGGTTTGTTCAAAAGAAATATCGTTGTCTGCTCTACTAATGACGATGATATTAACAAAAAGGTAGCGTTAATGGCTAAAGAACGAGGCGTTGAACGTGTTATTTGTCGTTTGGAAAGTAATACCGATGATCAAGAATTACGTGCACAAGGTATTGAAATCTTTAGTAGTTATTTAAGTAATAAAATTTTGCTTAAAGGTCTAATTGAAACACCTAATATGTTAAATATCTTAAGTAATGTAGAAACTTCATTATACGAAATTGCGATGTTGAATCATAAATATGATCAAATACAATTACGTAACTTCCCATTCGATGGCGATATTATTTTTGTAAGAATTATTCGTAATAATGAATCTATCGTACCTCATGGTGATACGCAATTACGTTATCGTGATAGACTAATTGTAACTGGCTCTAAAGAATATGTAGATGAATTAAAACGAGAATTAGAATTTTATTATTAACAACGCCCATGTCCAGTAGGCGACTTACTTAACATAATACAAATTAAATAATTAAATTAATGTATTTAATTGTTCAGTTAAATGTAGCAATGTTAAAATAATTACTGGTATAATTAAGTAATATAATGTGGATTGTACTAAACAATCATTGAAGTGAAATCAATTTATATAAATTAAAGGAGTTAGTCTAATGTTTAATTTGGAAAATAAAACGTATGTTATTATGGGTATTGCGAATAAACGTAGTATTGGTTTTGGTGTGGCAAAAGTGCTAGATGAATTAGGTGCTAAACTAGTATTTACATATCGTAAAGAGCGTAGTAAAAAAGAATTAGAGCGTCTAGTTGAGCAATTAAACCAAACTGAAACACATATGTATCAAGTTGATGTACAAAACGATGAAGATGTCGTTGCAGGATTTGCTAAAATTGGCGAAGAAGTAGGACACATTGATGGTGTATATCACTCTATCGCATTCGGTAATGTTGAAGACTTACGTGGCCGTTTTTCTGATACATCAAGAGATGGTTTCTTATTAGCGCAAGATATTAGTTCATACTCATTAACGATTGTAGCTCGAGAAGCTAAAAAATTAATGACTGAGGGTGGTAGTATTGTTGCTACTACGTATATCGGTGGAGAATATGCTGTACCTAATTACAATGTAATGGGAGTAGCTAAAGCTAGTTTAGAAGCTAATGTACGCTACTTAGCAGCGGATTTGGGTGAAGATAATATTCGTGTTAATGCTATCTCTGCAGGTCCAATTCGTACATTAAGTGCTAAAGGGGTCGGCGGTTTCAATACTATTCTTAAAGAAATTGAAGAACGCGCACCGTTAAAACGTAATGTAACTCAAGAAGAAGTGGGTAAAACAGCTGCATACTTATTAAGTGATTTTGCAAGTGGTGTTACTGGTGAAAACATTCATGTAGATAGCGGCTATCATGCAATAAAATAATAAAGTGTAAAACGTTGGTGCATGCACCAACGTTTTTTATATATGAACTGATGATAAAAAGAGGCTAAGATAATAAAGAGGACCAATCCATATAAGGATTAGTCCTCTTATTTTACGAATGGGGATTTAAGTCCATCCGTTAATCATGCACAGTAGATTGTGCTTTATCTATAATTTTTTGTCTATAGTTGAAAATATTTCTAACAATACATTTAATTACTGCATATAATGGTACAGCAATAAGTATTAGCATAAAGCCTCCTAAATTACCTGCAGCTAAAATCACTACAATGATAGTTAATGGGTGAATATTTAAAGATTTACCCATAACGTTAGGTGTTATGACATTTCCTTCTAATTGTTGTGCAATTAATGTAATGATACAAACCCAAATAAATGTAGAAGGGCTTTGAATAATTGCGATAATACCTGCTGGTGCAAACGCCATCCAAGGACCTAGGAATGGGATCATATTTGCTACAATCGCGAACATTACTAATAATAGTGTGTAATTTAAACCTAAAATAGAATAGCCGATATATAAGATTAGTCCCAAAATTAAACTTACTGTTACTTGACCTTGGATATAAGATTTTACAGTTTCGTTTAAATCTTTCAATAAATCTACAACAAATACTTTGCGTTCACCTTTAAAAATGCGTGCAATAAATGGTATAAAACGCTCATGATCTTTTAACATATAGATTAAGAAAAATGGAACCATAATTAATAAGAACATTGTTGAAATAATAGAAGTAATATAACTTAATGAATTAGATAAAATATCAGCAACGTTATCACCCATAGAGCCAACAACTTTATTGATTCTTTCCGTAACATCTGACGGCAAGCGTTCCATTTGGTTTAATGAAAATTGGATAATATTTTGTACTTCATTTTGTAACATAGGGATTTGTTGGATCAAATTATCAATTTGTTCTACAATCATTGGACCTACAATACCGACGATGATGCCGATAACAATGATTAACCCGATAAAGATAATTGTGATACTTCCCCAACGTGGTACATTATATTTCTCTAAAATCTTTTGAAAAGGAAGACATAGATAGAATAAAAAACCACTTAATAACAATGGTAGAAGTACAGATTGTAAAATAATGATAAACGGTATGAAGATGGAATGAACTTCCATTACTAATTTAATTAGTATAAATAGGATTATTAATGCAATCCCAGTTCTAAACCATACTTTATTTAACATAGAACTGTCCTCCTAAAGCAATAATAGATTACACTTTAGTATAGCTTATAACGTGGCACAACAAAAGACAAAAATAGAACCATTCATAAATCTACAATTAATGAATGGAAAAGTAAAAAATATCCATTGTGCAAGCGCTTACATATGTGTATAATAATAAGCATTATATCACGCAAATACTGTGATATGACAAGGGGGATAAAATGATGTTAGAAAATTTTGTTGCATGGCTTAATGAATTAGTATGGAGTAAACCGCTAGTTTATGGTTTGTTGTTAACCGGTGTAATATTTTCGTTTATGATGCGTTTTGTTTAAATTAGACATTTTAAAGAAATGATAAGGTTGATGTTTCAAGGTGAGAAATCACCTACTGGGATATCAAGTTTCCAAGCGATTGCTTTATCTTTAGCAGGACGTGTGGGAACAGGTAATATTGTAGGTGTATCTACAGCTATTTTTATTGGGGGCCCTGGTGCAGTATTTTGGATGTGGGCGTCAGCGTTCTTAGGTGCGAGTAGTGCCTTTATAGAATCGACATTAGGTCAGATCTACAAACGTGAAGAAAAAGGGGAATATCGTGGTGGACCTGCTTTCTACATTGAATATGGAATGAAAGGTAAAATTGGGAAAATTTATGGTTTAATATTCGCGATTGTTACAGTAATTTCGGTAGGGCTTTTGCTACCAGGTGTTCAATCAAATGCAATTGCAAGTTCAATGAAAAATGCTTTTGGTTTTGATGCATGGATAATAGCTATAGCTTTAGCTGTGTTATTAGCGTTAATTATTTTCGGTGGTATTAAATGGATTGCTAATGCTGCCACTGCTATCGTACCTTTCATGGCGATTGCGTACATTTTAATAGCAGTTATTATTATCATTATAAATATCGAACATGTACCAGCTTTATTTGCGTTAATTTTTAAATCAGCATTCGGAATGGAAGCTGCTTTTGGTGGCATTGTAGGGGCTATGATTGAAATTGGAGTGAAACGTGGACTCTACTCAAATGAAGCAGGACAAGGTACAGGGCCTCATGCGGCTTCGGCTGCTGAAGTGTCTCATCCTGCCAAACAAGGATTAGTACAATCATTTTCTGTTTATGTTGATACATTGTTTGTCTGTACAGCTACAGCACTTATTATTTTATTATCTGGCACTTACAATGTTACTGATGGTAAAACAAATAGTGATGGTGGTCCGAGACTTATTGAAAATAACGAAATTTTTGTACCTATGGCTAATGGTGACAAAGATTATTCTGGTACTGCAATGTATGCACAAGCTGGTATTGATAAAGCATTCCAAGGTAGTTCATATCATTTCGATCCAGCATTTTCTGGTATTGGGTCGTACTTTATAGCGATTGCATTATTCTTCTTTGCTTTTACTACAATATTAGCGTATTACTATATTGCAGAAACCAATATAACCTATCTTACAAAAAATAAAAATTATTCCAACACATTCTTTTGGATTAACGTCACACGTATAATTTTAATAGCTGCAACTATTTTTGGTGCCGTTAAAACTGCAGAGGCTGCTTGGGGTATGGGTGATCTAGGTGTTGGCTTAATGGCATGGTTAAACATCATAGCTATATGGATATTACATCGCCCAGCAATCAATGCTTTGAAAGATTATGAGCGACAAAAGAAAAAATTGGGTTCAGGTAAGCAAGCGATATATAAACCAGATAAGAATGAAGTGCCTAACGCAGTATTTTGGCACTATGATTATCCTGAACGGCTTGAAAAAGAACGACAAAAAGAGTAAATCTATACAATTTAATACTAGTCAGTATATTTGAAAATACTGCGTCTCTTGGTACAATGGCGTTAAGAAAACTAGGAGGCGCATATTTTTATGACCGAGTTTCAAGCAGGAAGCGTAAATGAAATTAACTTTCCCAGTAAAATATTAGAGAGGGATATTAAGTTGTCTATTTATTTACCCAAAGACTATACAGCCTTATTTAAATATAAAGTAGTATTTTGCTTTGATGGTAAAGACTTTTATAGTTTTGGACAAATTCATAGAACTTATGAAAAATTAAGAGCAAACAATGAAGTAGAAAGAGCGATATTTGTTGGATTTAACTATGAATCGGTAGATAAAAGAAGAGCAGAGTTTCACCCACAAGGTGAGCGTACACCTTTAACAGTTAAAGCTATGGCTCAAGAAATATTACCGTATATAGATCAACAATTTCCAACTTATAAAGTAGGTAATGGACGACTACTACTTGGAGATAGTTTAGCAGCCAGTGTTGCTTTAATAACGGCGTTAACTTATCCACGCGTGTTTAGCCAAGTAGGTATGCTTAGTCCACAACATGACGACGTGATTACAACATTGGTGCAAAGATGTCAATTTACTGACATTTTAACAGTTTGGCATACTGTAGGATTAGAGGAGGCCGATTTTGCCTTACCAACAACTGGTAAAAGAGCCGATTTTTTAACGCCTAATAGAGCATTGAATCAATTATTAGCAACACAGGAAATGACCTATTACTATCAAGAATTTGATGGTGGTCATCGTTGGAAATCTTGGAAACCATTATTAGCTGATACACTTACTTATTTTTTATCAGATAATATTTCTTTTTAATAAAAACTAAAAATTGAAGTTAAATAAAGTTTAAAGTAACGAATTTTTCTGAAATTTGCTATAATGGTAATATGTTAAACAAAGGAGGAATTTCAATGATTTTAGGATTAGCATTAATTCCGTCAAAAGCATTTCAAGATGAAGTAAATGCTTACCGTAAGCGTTATGATTCACATTATGCGACAATTATGCCGCATATTACAATTAAAGGGCAATTTGAGATTAAAGATGAAGATTTCGAAGCTGTTAAAGAAGATATTAAATCACGTCTAGAAGGGCTTCAACCAATCGATGTGCATGCAACTAAGGCTTCTAGCTTTGCACCGATAAATAATGTTATTTATTTTAAAGTGCAAAAAACAGATGAAATTCAAAACTTGTTTGATCAATTTAATAATGGTGATTTTTATGGACAACCTGATCATCCGTTTGTTCCACATTTTACAATTGCTCAAGGATTAACAAGTCAAGAATTCGAAGATATTTATGGACAAGTTAAATTAGCAGGTATTGATTATAAAGAAACTATTGATCAAGTTTCTTTAGTGAAATATGATGATGAAGCTGAAAAGTGGAAAGTTGAAGATACTTTTAATTTAGCTTAATTGTAAATTATCCTCATAGAGACTAACAATGTTAGCTCTAGTGAAATAAAAGGTATTATTGCAATAAAACCTAATTGAAATAATACTTGATTAGGCTAGACTGTCGACAAAGTTTCCGGCTTTGTTGGCAGTTTTTTTGTGCACGCTTTCCGCGAGCACTGCCTCAGCCTGTAGTCTTCGGCGAGCGCTATTACCACAGGAGTCGGCCAAAATCGCTACCAAAATTAATCATTGTATTTAAATCTTAAATATACATTAGTAAATATAAAGAAGGGGAGATATGGGTCAAGGCGTTTCCGCTCAGCAGTTTCACAATAAGAAGCATTTAAATAGCAACTATGTAATTATAAAAAACACGGTCGTAAAATTTAATAGTGTTAACTAAATTTTACGACCGTGACTTTTATATACGTTAAAACATTATTGATTGTCAGTAGTACTTTATATTAAATTTTTGCGGTTTTTTATAAAGTAGAGCGCATAAAAGACTGCTAAAAATAAAAAGACTAGTGCTGAAAAATAAAATGTATTGTTAACACTATGCGTGAACTCTTTAATAAGTCCGCCACATAACGGACCAATCATAGAACCGAAACCTTGAACACTATTAAAAACTCCCCAAGTTTCTTCTTGTTCTTCAGGATTAATGTGACCTGCCATAAATGTATTCCATGCAGGTAGTAGTAGACCGTACATTAAACCGATGAAAACAGCGAGTCCCCATACTATATAAATATTAGTAATAAGAGATAATGCAAAAATTAATAATGCATACAATGTGAAGCCACCGATGATTACACTATAGGTAAACAGTCTTCCATTATTATCTATTAATTTTGACAGAATAAGCATTGAAATGGCACAGCCAATGCCACCAATAATAAGTGCAATGGTGTATTCAACAGTTGATACGCCAACAACTTTTGTTGCATAAATAGGTAAAATTGGGACTAATGCAGTAATTGCTGCACCTTGTAGTAAAATACCTGGAAATAGCAGCATATGCTTTTTAGTTACATTTTTAATTTGTGTGATTTGTTGGGCTACTGGTTTCGTATTGTAATTTGTTAATCTGATTTTTACGAAATAATATAATACCCATGCGACTAAAACCATGAGTGACATCATAAAGGCAAAATTCGTTGGATGGAATTTAAAGATAATATTCATTGAGACCATACCAACTAATAAACCTAGCAACCAAGAAAAATAAACATAGCCCATTTGTTTGCCACGATTTTTTTCTTCAACACTAGCTAACATTATGACCCAAATTGGACTAACAGCGATTCCTAGTAAAATTGCACTAGCAATTAAGACAATTGGATTTGTTGGAAACCAAATAACTAGAAATAAGCTGAAAAAGGCAAGTAAGAAACCTAATGTTAATACTACTTTAGTACCTAATCGTTTGAGTAAAAAGCCAATGACAAAATTGGTTGCAGCGTCTGCTATAAAATGAATAGAAATAGCGATAGATGTAACACCTACCGCTATGGAAGTTGCAGTTGGAAGTAGTGATAAATAACTCAATATATACATTCCTCGGGCAAATTCCATTAAAAATAATATTATAAGCATGATTATGAAATTTTTATTGTGTGCGTAATTATTTAACGAAGAGCTTTGCATATAAAGGAACCTTTCCATATACTTCCTCATATTGACTAGAATGATGCATGAGGTCTAGTAAATCTTTACATAACTTATAAGTTGAATATGTTACTCTAGAGTCGTCCATTTGTTGTGACATCATTGCTAAAGCGTCAGGCTGTGATGTTAACTCTGCAACATACGAGATAGCATCATCTGGTGTATAAGCGATCTTACCGAATCCTTTGGCCTCAAAATAATGTGCGTTTTCTAACTCTTGACCTGGTGCTGGATCTAAGAAAATCATAGGAATTTGTCTCGTCAGTGCTTCAGAAATAGTTATACCCCCTGGCTTAGTAATCATCAATTGACTCGAAGCCATCCACTCATTCATATGTTGAGTATAACCTAAAATTAACACATTATTATAGTCTTTAAATTGTGCCGTTAAGCTACGTTTTAATTCTTTACTTTTACCACAAATCATAACTATTTGAGATTGTGGACTTTGGATAAGCATATCTTTAATCATCTGACCGAAACCAGTAGAAACACCAAAAGCGCCTGCTGACATTAATATAGTAGGTTTATCAGGATCTAAGTGATTGCTACTTAACCACTCACTTTTATCGATAGCTGCCTCAAATTTATCAGAGATAGGAATACCCGTTACTTTGATGTTATTTTTAGGAACACCAATAGATGCAAATTCTTCTTTTAAGTCCTCAGTAGCTAAATAATATCTTTCAGAATGAGGGGTAATCCAATTTTTATGCATTTTATAGTCAGTCATTACTGTGGCAACAGGAATATTAATGTTAAATTGTTCAGTCAATACTGACATAACCGGAGTAGGGAATGTTAGTAAAATTAAATCCGGTTTTTCTTTTAATAATAAATTTATTAATTTATTTAAGCCGTAATATTTATAAAAACATTTGTCTAACTCCTCAGGTCGACTATAATAAAATGATTTATACATGTTTCTAAAATACTTAAAACTATTGATATACCATTTTTTACATATAGAAGTTAATAAAGGGTGAGCTTCTAAAAATAAATCATGTTCAATTACAGTTAGGTTATCAAGGTTCATAGCATTAAATTCATTCACGATACTTTGCGTAACTTGTAGATGACCATTACCAAATGAACCAGTAATTATCAATAATTTTTTCTTTTGAGTAACCATGAAAGCCACCCTCCAATAATGTAGTGTGATGCATAATTATTTTATCGTAATTTTAAGCAGTGCGAAAGAAAAAAACGCAATTAAAGAAGATTATATCATTTTACAAGTTGATGTAAAATGATTCATACTAGTTTAAGTATATATAAGTTACAATGAAATCTATTTTTATAAGTATAGATTAGCATTAATAAAGTAAAATGTATCGTCAGATTCATTATAATAAGCAAATTATAGAAAGACTTAACATATGACTTACATCAAGTTAAAATTCTCCAAGTATTATTAAACTTTCTAATAGTTTGTTTATTTAAACTATAGCCATAAAATGAAGAAACAAATCATGAATTTCAAGAAATCATTGCTATAAAAACAAGAAAAAACGTGTATAATAAACATATGTGATTTAAAGGAGCGATAGATGTTGGATGCGAAAACGTTGTTTGACAAAATAAAAGTAAAACAAGTTATTGGATCATTAGAACAAGATATAGTTGATATAACAACTGACTCACGTACTGCTACAGCACAAAGCATATTTGTAGCATCAGAGGGCTATACAGTGGATAGTCATAAGTTTTGTCAAGATGTAGTGGATGCAGGGTGTGAAATTGTAGTAGTTAATAGACAGTTGACACTTACAGGTAATGTGACACAAGTTATAGTGCCTGACACTTTACGTGTAGCAAGTATCTTAGTCAACTTATTGTTTAATTATCCAAGCCAGCAATTAATAACTTATGGTGTAACTGGAACAAATGGTAAAACATCTGTTGCGACAATGATTCATCATATTTATAGAAAATTAAATAAAGGCAGTGCCTATTTAGGTACTAACGGCTTTCAAATAAATGAAGAAAAAACTAAAGGTGCTAATACAACACCTGAAACGGTAGTATTAACGAAGAAAATAAATGAAGCTGTCCAACAACAAGCTGAAGCGATGACTTTAGAAGTATCGAGTCATGGTTTGGCGTTGGGACGTTTACGCGGAGTCGAATTTGATGTGGCAATCTTTACAAATTTAACGCAAGATCACTTAGATTTCCATGGCACTATGGAGGCATATGGGCATGCTAAATCATTATTGTTTAGCCAATTAGGTGAAGATTTAGCAAAAGAGAAATATGCCATTGTTAATAACGATGATGATTTTGCTGAATATTTAACATCTGTGACACCGTTTGAGGTTTTTACTTATGGTATCGATCGTGAAGCACAATTTACGGCCATTAATATTAATGAAACATTGCAAGGTGTTACTTTTGATTTGGCAACGCCTTTTGGTGTGTATCCAGTTAAATCCCCATACGTTGGAAAATTTAATATTTCTAATATCATGGCAGCAATCATTGCAGTATGGAGTAAGGGCATACCTTTGACAGAAGTTATAGATGTTGTTGAATATTTAGAGCCTGTCGATGGACGTTTAGAAGTGCTAGATCCTGAATTGCCAATTGACTTAATTATTGATTACGCGCATACAGCTGATGGAATGGATAAATTAATTGATGCTGTAAAACCATTCGCACAACAGCGCCTAATCTTTTTATGTGGAATGGCGGGAGAACGTGATTTAACTAAAACTCCTGAAATGGGCCGTGTCGCTTGTCGTGCTGATTACGTTATTTTTACTCCTGATAATCCGGCAAACGATGATCCGAAAATGCTAACTTCAGAATTAGCGAAAGGTGCTACGCATAATAACTACGTAGAGTTTACTGATCGTGCAGAAGGAATTAAACATGCTATTGAAATTGCACAGCCAGGAGATACCGTTGTGTTAGCTTCGAAAGGTAGAGAACCTTATCAAATTATGCCAGGACATGTTAAAGTACCACATCGTGACGATTTAATTGGTTTAGACGCAGCATATGCAAAATTTGGCGGTGGGCCACATGCAGATTAGACACTTACCAGATGATACTAGAGTGTACCTGCATAAAGATGACCAAATACATCACTATTTTGTAGGGATACCTGATTATAATTGGTCGTTAGAGTTAACAACTCAGGTCGATACTTGTGAAATGAAAGAAGAAATAATCATGCATTTATTTACAATATTCGACGAACAAAAATGTACCCAAATTGCAACAAGAGTAATTGAATGGATAGACGAGTATTAAAGGAGAATTAAAATGACAATTAAGGAAGAAATTGAAGCACGAAAAACGTTTGCTATTATTTCTCACCCCGATGCTGGTAAAACGACATTAACTGAAAAACTATTGTTATTCGGTGGTGCAATTCGTGAAGCTGGGACAGTAAAAGGTAAAAAAAGTGGGAAGTTTGCTACAAGTGATTGGATGAAAGTAGAGCAAGAACGTGGTATTTCAGTAACTAGTTCTGTGATGCAATTTGATTATGATCACTATAAAATTAATATATTAGATACACCAGGCCATGAAGATTTTTCAGAAGATACGTATCGTACATTAATGGCTGTTGATAGCGCAGTTATGGTAATTGACTGTGCGAAAGGGATTGAACCACAAACATTAAAATTATTCAAAGTGTGTAAAATGCGTGGTATTCCTATTTTTACATTTATTAACAAACTAGATCGTGTAGGTAAGGAACCATTTGAATTATTAGAAGAAATAGAACAAACACTCGAAATAGAAACTTATCCAATGAACTGGCCAGTAGGCATGGGACAAAACTTTTTCGGTATTATCGATAGAGAATCAAGAACTATTGAACCTTTTAGAGATGAAGAAAATTTATTACATTTAAATGATGATTATGAATTGGAAGAATCTCATCCTATAACGAATGATAGTGCTTTTGAACAGGCTATCGAAGAATTGATGCTTGTCGAAGAAGCGGGTGGTTCATTTGATAATGATTCATTATTAGCGGGTGAATTGACACCGGTGTTCTTTGGTTCGGCATTAGCTAATTTTGGAGTAGAACAATTTCTAAATGCTTATGTGGATCATGCGCCTATGCCAGATGCACGTCAAACAAAAGAAGATACAGCTGTTTCTCCTTATGACAAAGACTTTTCTGGTTTCATTTTTAAGATTCAGGCCAATATGGATCCTAAGCATAGAGACCGTATAGCATTTATGAGGATAGTGAGTGGCGCATTTGAACGTGGCATGGATGTGACATTACAACGAGCAAAGAAAAAACAAAAAATTACACGTTCAACATCCTTTATGGCTGATGATAAAGAAACGTTAAATCATGCTGTCGCTGGTGACATTATCGGATTATATGATACCGGTAATTACCAAATTGGAGATACCTTAGTAGGTGGAAATCAAAAATATAGTTTCCAAGAGCTACCTCAATTTACACCTGAATTATTTATGAAAGTTTCTGCTAAAAACGTTATGAAGCAAAAACATTTCCATAAAGGAATTGAACAACTAGTGCAAGAGGGTGCAATTCAATATTATAAAACATTGCACACGAACCAAATCATTCTAGGTGCAGTAGGACAACTCCAATTCGAAGTGTTTGAGCATAGAATTAAAAATGAATATAACGTAGATGTAGTTATGGAACCAGTAGGGAAGAAAATAGCACGTTGGATTGAAAATGAAGATGATATTCAAGAAAAAATGAATTCTTCACGTTCGATATTAGTGAAAGACCGTTATGATCAATACGTCTTTTTATTTGAAAATGATTTTGCAACGCGCTGGTTTGAAGAAAAATTCCCTGAAATTAAGTTATATAGTTTATTATAAGTAAAGTTTCGTGTATAATAAATAAAAAATAGAATACCTATGACTAAATGTCAGAGGGGAGTAACTTAGCTCTAATAAAGCACTGTAGTAATACAAGGAGCAATTAGAGTCGTTTTATCGTCATTACGAAGTGTTTGCACTTCCGGTAAAATGGGTAAATGTATTTTTGCTGAGTGAGACCTTTGCTTGTAGTTGTGTCTTTCTGTAGTTTATGTGAAGCAGTGGGTCATAACTTATTAGCTTAGGTCTCTATTTTTATGTAAAATTAAAGGAGTTGTAATGTCATGGATCCGAGTTTGATCTTACCTTATTTATGGGTAATAGTTGTTTTAGTATTCTTAGAAGGTTTATTGGCGGCTGATAATGCGGTCGTAATGGCTGTTATGGTTAAGCATTTACCCCCAGAACAACGTAAAAAAGCCTTGTTCTATGGTTTATTAGGTGCATTTGTATTTAGATTTTTAGCACTATTTTTAATAAGTATTATCGCAAATTTTTGGTATATCCAAGCAGCAGGTGCACTTTATTTACTTTATATGTCCATCAAAAACCTGTACAATTTCTTCCAACATAAAGATGAAAATGAAGAAATTGGCAATGATAGTCATCACTACGATGAAGATGGAGAAGAAATTAAAACAAGTTCCAAAGCGTTTTGGGGCACTGTAGCCAAAGTTGAATTTGCAGACATTGCTTTTGCTATCGATTCAATGTTAGCGGCAATGGCTATCGCTATTACTTTACCAAAAGTTGGTATTCATTTTGGTGGTATGGACTTAGGGCAATTCACTGTAATGTTCCTAGGTGGTTTAATCGGTGTCGTAATCATGCGTTTTGCGGCAACATACTTTGTAGAGTTGTTAAATAAATATCCAGGTTTAGAAGGTGCGGCATTTGCTATCGTAGGCTGGGTCGGCATTAAGTTGATAGTTCTTGTGTTAGCGCACGAAGACATTGGCTTAATACCTCATGAATTCCCTCACGGTGCCATTTGGCAAACTATTTTCTGGGCTGTTATGATTTTACTTGTTATCGTAGGCTGGTTAACGTCTATGCGTAATAACAAAAAACATAAAAACTAATTATCAAAGCATTGGATGGACCTTTTCAAAGGTGTAATCCAATGCTTTTTCAGTTATATTATGGTTAACTGTTAAAAAATTAACAAAATAAAGATATTGTGTATCAACTTTTTGCATATTAAGATGAAATAAAGAAGAATTTTTTTGTGCAATATGTCATAATGAAAGGATAATGATAAGCGGATGAAGGAGGAGATTTGGTGGATAAAGACAACAAAATAATCATACCTAGAAAGAAATATCGTCGTAAACGCCGCCAGTTCTTTCATAATGAAGAACGTGAACAACGTATCAAATACGAGCAGCAGCTACAACAACAACAAGCACTTAAAGATGAAGAGGTAGCTAAAAACAACGAAGAAAGAGTGAAAGAAAATTTACAAAAGTCACGTATCGAAAAACTCACTCAAGAAGAAATTCAACAGCAACAACAAGAAATGAAAAAGCGCAACACGTCAGTTGAAACTGACGCTCAAACTAGCCCAACAGCTAATGAAGATGCAACAACAGATGATAAAACAATTGAGCAAGAAACAACTGAAGTGCAAGAAAGTTCGAGTCCAGAAGCAACAACATTATCAAAATCGACATCAAATGAAGCAACAACTGATCAAAATGAAGATGAGCATCAGTCACAATTAGCAGCGGATGAAAATACGAATTTTCACTCTGAAGAAGCACAACAATCTCAGGTGAGCGATTCTGTTGATGCAGACACTACGTCGAATACAACTAGTGATGAGCAACAGTCAGCAACACAACAAGCAACATCTAAAACTGAACCAACATGGCAAGATAAGACACGAGCTTTTATTAAATTCCATTGGGCTAAAATCTTAATTGTTATTGGCGTAATTTTAATATTAACCTTGATGAATGCGATATTTAATAATGTAGATAACAACGGTCACAATAAAGATGGATTTTTAAATGGCAGTATCGATGATCATAAACAGTACACAAACACGATGAAGAGTGCGAATAAAGCTATTCATTCTGTAGTCACTGTAGAAAATAATACAAGTGATGACGCTTCATCAGTACAGAATGAAACTAAAGAAGCAGGACAAGAAAATGAACTAGGTTCTGGTGTCGTCTACAAAAAAGTGGACGACTCTATTTTTATTATAACGAATGCACATGTTGTTGGAGATAAAGAACAACAAAAGATTACATATGGTGATGACAATGAAACAATTGGTAAAGTCATTGGCACTGATAAATGGTCAGATATAGCAGTTGTCAAAGCTAAAATAAAAAAACAAAGTGATATTAAAGCAATTAAACATGGTGATTCGCAAAAACTGGTTTTAGGTGAACCAATAATTGCAGTAGGTAATCCGTTAGGTGTTGATTTTAAAGGGTCTATTTCCAGTGGAATAATCTCAGGTCTGAATAGACATGTACCAGTTGACATTGATAAAGATGACAACTATGATGTGCTGATGGATGCATTTCAAATTGATGCTCCAGTAAACCCTGGTAACTCTGGTGGCGGCATTATAGATAGAGATGGCAAGCTAGTAGGTATTGCTTCCTTGAAAATTAGTATGGATAATGTAGAAGGAATTGCATTTGCTATACCTGTAAATACAGCATTATCAACTGCACAAGAACTAGAAAAAAAAGGTGAAGTAAAATATCCAAATACTGGCGTGAAAATTATTGATACTGCAGAATTAAATGATGACGCTAAAGCTTCATTACAATTACCTGAAGACATCGATAATGGTGTAGTTATTGGTGAAGTACAAGAAAATAGTTTAGCTGAAAAATCTGGGTTGCAAAAAAATGATGTCATAGTAGAATTAGATGGTAAAGAATTAGAAGATAAACTAAGATACAGACAAATTATTTTTAGTCACAAAGATGATTTGGATACTCTACCACTTAAAATATATAGAGATGGTAAGGTAAAAGATATTAAACTTAAATTGAAGTGACGTTGAGGTGAGTAAAAGCGTTGTCTATTTTTAATAAATTATTTAAAAAATCTAGCCCTCAACAAGGGATTGTCATGTATTATCTCGTTGCTATAGTCGTATCATTTTTATTACTCAATTTACCATTTGTATATAAAAGTGGTGTAGATGTAAAACCGATTGATACTTTATTTGTCGCAGTATCCGGAGTAAGTGTTACGGGATTGACTCCTATAAATATTTCCGAAACTTTTTCGACTTTTGGCCAAATCATTATTATGGTGATTTTAAATATTGGTGGCATCGGTGTTATGGCAATCGGGACGTTATTATGGGTAGTTTTAGGCAAAAGAATTGGTATCCGTGAACGTCAACTCATTATGTTGGATAATAATAAAGATACGATGAGTGGTACAGTTAAATTAATATTAGATATTGTGAAAACAATGCTTGCTATTGAATTTGTGGCAGCTATGTTATTAACATTTTATTTTTACAGAGATAATCCGGATTTATCATATGCGATCATGCAAGGCTTTTTCGTGTCGGTATCAGCAACAACTAACGGTGGTTTAGATATAACCGGCCAGTCCTTGATTCCTTACGCAAATGATTACTTTGTACAAACTATAGTAATGTTTTTAATTATTTTAGGTTCAATAGGTTTTCCGGTGTTACTTGAAGTGAAAGCGTATATTAAAAATAGAATACCTAATTTTAGATTTTCATTATTTACTAAAATTACAACGTCAACATACTTATTCTTATTCGTTTTTGGTGTAATTATTATTTTAGTACTTGAGCATAATCACGCTTTACAGAACATGAGTTGGCATAAAAGTTTATTCTATGCACTATTTAATTCTTCAACTACACGTAGTGCAGGTTTACAAACTATTGATGTAAGTCAATTTAGTGAAGGTACAAATGCCATTATGGGATTCTTGATGTTTATTGGTTCATCTCCAAGTTCCGTCGGAGGAGGAATAAGAACAACAACATTCGCAATATTAATCTTATTTCTACTTAACTATAATAATAATTCAGAGAAGTTTTCCATTAAAGTATTTAATCGTGAAATCCATGCGATGGATGTACAACGTTCATTTGCAGTTTTCACTATGGCTAGTTTGATTACTTTCGCTAGTATTGTCAGCATTTTAATCATTGAAAATAGTGAAATGACATTGTTAGAAGTGTTTTTTGAAGTCATGTCAGCATTTGGAACATGTGGTTTATCGTTAGGAATTACGAGCGATTTACATTCAACATCCAAAGTAATACTTATGGGTCTCATGTTTATAGGACGTGTTGGATTGATTAGCTTTATTATTATGCTCGGTGGTAGGAAAGAACCAGATAAGTATCATTATCCAAAAGAACGTATTCAAATTGGTTAATATTAGACTAAGCTAAAAAACAATATAAGGTCATTTGTACTAATAATTTTGTGGGCAAGGTGGCAATGTCAAAAAAGTAATATTGACATTGTTATTGAGTCCACATTTTTTAATCAGTAACATGGTTAATTAATTACTTTAGTATCGTAATATAGCGCAATCGTGTTAAACTGTGAGTGATAAAGGGGCGAGGTATATGACACAAAGTGAAAAAATAAATGTTGATATTATAGCGACTTCGGATATGCATAGTTATTTTTTAAATGGACATCATGGATCTAACATTTATCGCGCTGGTACATATGTAAAACACATGAGACAGCGCAATAACAATGTAATATTGCTAGATAGTGGAGGTAGTTTAGCCGGTTCTCTAGCTGCATTTTATTATGCAGTAGTAGCACCGTATAAACGACATCCGATGATTAAGCTCATGAATGCTATGGAATATGATGCGAGTGGCATAAGCCCAAATGAATTTAAATTTGGGTTGTCATTTTTCTCCAGAGCAGTATCACTATCAAGGTTTCCTTGGTTATCTGCAAATATAGAATATAATCGTACTAAGGAACCATATTTTTCAACGCCTTATACGATAAAAGAAATAGAAGGTATTAAAATCGCTATCGTTGGTTTAACTTCCGATGGATTAATGGAACGTGAATATTTTGAAATGGAGCACGATGTGGTTATTGAAAAAACACTAGTTTCTGCCAAAAGATGGATTAGCTATATTCATGAAAGTGAAGCCCCAGACTTTTTAATTGTTATATATCATGGTGGTCTAAATCAGCTTAATACTTCTACGAATGAAAGAGAACAAAAAGTAAATGAAGCAGAAAAAATAATGCAACATATAGGAGTGATTGATTTATTAATCACAGGTCATCAGCATCAAACTTTTGTTGGTAGAAACGACCAAACAGTATATGTACAAGCAGGTCAAAACGCTCAAAAATTAGTACATATTAAAGTTGATTTTAAAAAACGAACAAGTTCTTTTGAATTAGAAGGTATTAACTCTGAAATTATTGATTTAAATGCTTTTGAAGAAGATAAAGCATTATTAACAGAGACGTATTACGATAGAAAAGCAGTAGAATATTGGGCAGACGACATTATTACTGCTCATAACTTAGAAGCTGGAGTAAATGGACTCGAAGATGTAATTACACAGCCCCATGCTTTTACCCAATTGTTACATGATAGCATTAGATTAGTTTATGACTTAGATATTTCTTGTGTTCATTTACCGAAGAGTGGGGAAACAGGATTACAAGGAACAGTAACAAATGCGGAATTATATAATGCTTATCCACATCCAGACGTACCTATGGATTTAACAATTAAAGGACAACATATAAAAGATATTTTGGAATACAGCTATGCACATATTGAATTTTCAAATGATGCCTTAAGCGTTACAATTATCGATGAAACTTTATGTACATTTTGGCAAGGCGTGGATTATACAATTGATATGAATGCACAACCATTCAATCGAGTTACCTTAAACAATATTAATTTAAATCATATGTATCGCGTATCAATGACTGACTATTGTTACCGCAATTACCAATCATATTTAGAAAATGCAGTTATCCATGATAAACATTCAATTACTATGAATGATCTTATTGCTGATAATTTAAGTAATGATAGTTATCAAATACAACAAAAACAACAATTTAAAGTTTATTTATAAGTGAAAAAGCGTACCCACTATGGATACGCTTTTTATTATTCAGAAATATTTAACCATGGAAAATAAGTAAAAGCACCACAGCAACAATTTGTGCAATAACAGTAGTAGCTATTCTACGTGTATAGAGGTAGCTAATAGATAGTAATATTTGGACAATGAAAATAAGACTAACTATCCATAAGTTATCTAAGTAATAAAATAATGAAGCTGAACAAAGTGCTGTAATTATAATACTTAACCAATTTGGTATATTTAATTTAATTAGTTCTTTTTGAAGTACGGTTCTCATATATAATTCATGGCAAGGTATTACAAATAATAATGTGACCAACATTTGCCACTTGAAATATACACCTGTACGCGTAAGCTCTTTAATAAGCTCAGAATATTTCAAATCATATGATATAGCAGCAAAAATTAATTGAATGATAATGAGCGTCAGTCCACTCAAAATACCTACACCTATAGATGTCAGTAGTCGTTTTGATTCTATATCACGTTGATAAAAGACGTAACTAACGCCTGCAATTAGCATGATACCAGTATAGAGGTACCAATACTCTTGCTTTTCGCCCCACATAATATATAAAATTACGTGAAAGACCAAAAAACTAATGATAAACCACACTAATGCTTTTGAAATTGATTTCATAATATTATCCTTCTTGGTCGACGATTTTATATCGTTTATGATTAATGACCGTTTTTTCAGGTAAGTCTAATTCAGTGAAATTCTCCATGATTGTTAAATCGACAATTACTGAATTATCATTAATTTTTTCTACACGGCCTTTTAAACCATCATAAAATTCTACAATATTTCCTACTTCTGCAACAGTCATTTTGAGTCCTCCCTAGAATAGTTAACTAGATATATTGTACTAAAAAATACAAGACAAATAAACAAATATCCATTATATCGTGTGAAATGAATGAATTGAGTAATAATTATAAAAAATGCGAGTATATAATTGGCAATTTTAATAAAAATAATGCATAAATAAGATAAGGGTATATATTAGGAGAAGGAGAGATACAATGAAGTTTATTAGTAATAAAAATATTACAGACCCAACTATGAATTTAGCTATGGAAGAATATGTGTTAAAAAATATGCCTAATGATGATAGCTACTTTTTATTTTACGTTAATAGACCTTCAATTATAATTGGGAAAAATCAAAATACGATTGAAGAAATTAACAAGCCTTATATTGATGAACATAATATAGATGTAGTAAGAAGAATATCTGGCGGTGGAGCAGTTTATCATGATACAGGCAATTTAAATTTTAGTTTTATTACAAATGACGACGGTGATAGTTTTCATAATTTCAAAAAATTCACCGAACCTATTGTAGAAGCATTAAATAAACTCGGCGTAAATGCTGAATTAAGTGGGAGAAATGATATACAAGTAGGTCAAGCTAAAATATCTGGTAATGCGATGGTTAAAGTTAAAGATCGTATGTTCAGTCATGGTACTTTGATTTTAAATAGTGATTTGAATGAAGTACAAAACGCATTAAAAGTAAATCCGGCAAAAATTAAATCTAAAGGTATTAAATCCATACGTAGTCGTGTTGCTAATATCGTTGAATTTTTAGATGAGCCACTCGATATTGAAACCTTTAAATCCATTATATTAAAAACTATTTTTGGGGAACAAAGTGATGTGGAAGAATATGAGTTAACTGCAGACGATTGGTCAAAAATAGAAGAACTAAGCAATACTAAGTACCGTACATGGGATTGGAATTATGGCAAAAATCCTAAGTATAATTTTGAACGTGAAGAAAAATTTGAAAAGGGCTTTGTGCAAATTAAATTCGATGTAAAACGAGGACGTATTGAACATGCTAAAATATTTGGAGATTTCTTTGGTGAGGGAGATATTACAGATTTAGAAGAAGCATTGACAGGCACTTTACATGATTTTGAAAGTATTGAAGCAGCATTAGATGATTTTAATTTGTATCATTATTTTGGTGATATTGATAAATATGAACTAATAAGATTGATGTCATAACATTAAAAAAAGTCTATTCTCATACTTGATTTAAAAGTAGGGAATAGACTTTTATTCTAAATGTGTGGAGTATAAATTAGCCAACGAGAAATTCCTCCAAGTTTTTGTATTCTTCTGTGTAGCGCTTGAAATCATTCTCATTTTTGTTCTTAAGTGCATTGTCTATAAGAATTTCTAATTGTTCTTTACGAACATTTCTCAGTGACTCATCTATAATAAGTTCAATGCCTAAGTCGTTAATTGTAGAAACAAAAGATTCTAATGTATTATATTTTACATTTGTGTTGTGTTTCATTTTGAACACGTCCTTTCTATATATTTAATTTCATTATACAATCATTATTTTTTGAAATCAACGAATATTCTGACTTTTTAGAATTTAAAAGTGTAAAAAGAAACTTTTAAAAGTTAGAATTTTACAGCCAAATATCCCTGAAATTTAATTAATGGAAATATTAAAGAAGAAAATAATATAAACAATTGATTTTAAAATAGTAATACTATAATATATTGTTAATTAATAGCTGAGGAGGCGATTACAATATTTAGTAAATATGTCATTAAGAAAGGAGACATGGTGATACAACCCATTGACACTAAAGAAAGAAAATATGGAGGGACGCGAATATTAAAATATAAACAACAGATAGAAGAAGTAAAAGATAGAACACACAAAATTATTGAGAGATCATGTCGTTTTTATGGCAGTAGCTATCACTTTAAAAAAGAAGATACCATTAGAATTACTGGAATTATCAGTAAACCGCCGATATTATTTACACCGCTATTTCCTACTTACTTTTTTCCTACCCATTCTGACAGAAAAGATGAAAATGCTTGGATTAATATTCATTATGTACAACATATAAAGAGATTAAAAGACAGAAAATGCAAAATTACTTTTGTTGATGAGCAAACACTCAATATAGATATTTCTGCACATAGTATGAGGCATCAATATTTAAACGCCATTTATTACTATTATATGATGGATAGAGCAGCAAGGATTGCTACTTTTGATCCAGATGCACCAATCGATTATACTAAACCGCAATTAAATATTTATGAAGCATTAGCTAAGTACTCATTATTTGAACATAAATAAAGAAATACTTGTAAAAATGAAATATGCGGAATAAAGTATTAAATTAGTGTAAATATTCCGCATATTTTTTTAACATTAACACTTGAAAATTTATGTGTAATTGATATAATTATATTTGTGCTTGATGAGAGACACATATTATTCCACAGTAGCTCAGTGGTAGAGCTATCGGCTGTTAACCGATCGGTCGTAGGTTCGAGTCCTACCTGTGGAGCCATTGGAAACGTACTCAAGTTGGCTGAAGAGGCGCCCCTGCTAAGGGTGTAGGTCGCGAAAGCGGCGCGAGGGTTCGAATCCCTCCGTTTCCGTTATAACATGTAAGTATTTACTATGAATACTTCACATTATCGTAAGAACGTTGTTAACGCAACGTTCTTTTTTTTATCTAAATGTTAAGAAACAGCGAATGCTAATAAAATGTAGGGTGATAAATATTATAACTTCCACTTTAATTACTTTACATTTATAGTTATAAAGCTAATTTTGAATATCAAATAATATGATGTATTAGTCATGTGAATAATGTCATTTTATCTCACACAAATTTGCACATGATATTTGGCTTCAGTAGTATGATGTGCAAGGAGTGATAAAATGATTAGATTGGCACATGAAGAAGATTTACACAACATAACGAAAATTTATAATGATGCGATATTAAATACTACAGCTGTTTATTCTTATGATCCGGTGACACTTGAAAATAGACAAGCATGGTTTGCGCAAAAACTTGCAAAAAATGAACCAGTAATAGTTTATGTAAAGGATAATGAAGTGGTAGGTTTTGCTACATATGGTTCGTTTAGAGATTGGCCTGCATATAAAAATACTGTGGAACATTCTATATATGTTGATCCTAATACTAGAAAAGAAGGTATAGCTTCTAAGCTGTTAACTGAATTAATTAAAGAGATAGAGTATAAAGGATATAAAACTATTGTTGCTGGCATAGATGCTACTAACGAAGGAAGTATCAAATTGCATGAAAAATTCAACTTTGTTGCGTGTGGTAACATTAAAAGCGTAGGATATAAATTTGATAAATGGCTAGATTTAGCATTCTATCAATTAATACTGAAGTAATCCCATAAAAAACCCATCCATATTCGAAATGGATGGGTTTTATTATGTTAAATGATGATTATTAAGCATCATTTAATAGAGAAAATAGTTGTTTGTAATTATTTATAGCGGTGTCATATTTTACTGTTGATGTCGTTTCAACACTTTTGAGTGGTGAGTCAATGATCTTCGTCATGTATTCTGTTAATTCAGGTATATTGTTGGCTTCGACTAAATATCCATTTTCACCATGCGTTATGATTTCGGATGGACCATATCTAATATCATATGAAATAACAGGACATCCAACTTCTATACTTTCCATTATGGTTAAACCGAAGCCTTCATATTGACTTGTAAGAAGGGAAGCTTTGGATTGTTGTAGTTCTTGTATGGGGTTATTTGTATGTTCATTAATTGTTATTTTTTGTTGTAGCTCTAAATCATCAATCAGTGTTTTTATATATGAGCTATAATTGGCGTCGCCACTACCAAAGATACTTAATGTAGTCGAGTATCCTTTAGCTACGAATTTTTTGTATGCATGAATAATATGTTCTATTTGTTTTTCAGGTACCAATCGTCCAATAAATATGAAACGATTTTGTTGTGGTAGCTGTGTATCTATATTTACGGGTTTAATGAAATGAGGTATAACGGAAATTTTGTTTTCAGTTATAACATTATTGGTTAAAATATCTGCTTTTTGTTGGTGTGTTAAAACGATGTATTGTGTCACTTTGTCAGCGTTTTTTAAAGCATATTTATATGAGCTTTTTATATTGTGTTTACCAAGGTGACTACTGTGAAATACTAAAATATTTTTAGTACGCTTTGTTTGTTTTAATAGTGGTGCATCCAATAAGCGTGCATCATTAAATATTATGTCGCCATCTTTGAACTTGCAATCAAAATAATATCGAAATAATTGTTTTTCTGAAGTGAAAGTTTTATGTGGCTGTTTATCCTTGTACGTCTGGATAAAGCTTAAGTCATTGTCTGCATTATCTTCAAAAAACTTCATACAATAAATAGCACCATAAACATCGAAAAATTCTTCTAATATTTTTTGAGAAGATTTGGGTGCGTAATATACTTTTTTGTGCAATATGCCATTTTTATTATATTGCCAGCGTTGAACTTTTTTCTTACTGATAGGGGACATATAGTCTTCAAATTTAACTACTTTAGTATTGTCATAATAGCGTCTATATAAAACATACGTTTCATTATCGTAGTACCGTACGATGCTATTGTCTTTTGAAATTTCTGAAGTAAAACCTGATAATTCATAAGGCGTTTCATGGTAAGTCAGTTGATTGGGATTATCAGTAGTGGGTTCAATAAGTAATTTATAATCTGCTAACCAGTCATAAATGTTTTCAAAATAAGTATTAGTTGTTATTTTTTCATCTTCTAAATATGATTTATAAATATCGTTATAATTGGCATTATAGTTAGTTGTTAAAATTGTTGTATTGATATTTAAAGCTTGATCTATTAATTTTATTCTATTCAGTAAAGCTTTTGTTCTTCCGCCATGTTGTAATGGCAATGTTGAAGTTATTGTATAGATCATTTTTAAATCCTTTCTGTTTTTCGTAAGTATCGGTAACCCAACACCATATTGTAAGTTATTAAGCTATTTTATCATTATAAAAAATCAACAATATATGATTGTTACGGCAATAAAACTAGCAGTATCTACAGCATAATTATAAAAAATTAGCTATAAGTTATTAACATAGTACCAGAGTATTTATATATTGTTTGAAATAATATTATGGACAGTAAAATAGTATATAAGATTTGATTTTCAATTTAAAGTCTAAATGAAGGAATTTAAAAAAGTTAAGCACTCTGCGGAGTTATAATTTGGAATAAGTAGGTATATTTACATTTTTAGAGACTTTTTTAGTTAAGATGAAAATAATTCGAGTCAAAAACTTTAAATGATATTGATAATTATTATCGATTAAAGGTATAATGGATAAAAAAGAGGTAAAGTATATGAAGAAATTATTAATAATAGCATTATGTTTATGCTTCATTGTAGCAGCTTGTGGCAATAAAAAAGAAAGTGAAAATGAGCAAAGAGAATATACAACTACAGATGATAGCAAAGTGAAAATACCTAAAAACCCTAAACGTATAGTATTGTTAACTGCAAATTATGGTAGTTTGAAAAAGTTAGGGGTTGAACCTGTAGCGATTACGAATGCTTTTCCAGATTCTAAATATCTAGGGAATAGTAAAGTGAAAAAGGTAAATCCAGAAGATGTTGAAGCTGTAGCTAAATTAAAACCAGATTTAATTATTACATATAAAGAAAATAAAAATAATAAAAAATTCTCTAAAATTGCACCAACAGTACCAATTAAAGTACAAAAATTAGATTATAAAGAAACACATATAGAATATGGTAAACTTGTTAATAAAGAAGATAAAGCTAAGAAACAGGCTAATGAAGTTGCGAAAAAATTAGAACAAGATGGTAAAGAGATCAAAAAACACATCGGTAATGATGCAACATTTTCAATAATGGATATTCAACAAAAAGACATTTATCAATTTGGACCACGTTTTGGTAGAGGCAGTGACACATTATATGATGGTTTTAAAGTAAAACAAGATCCTGAGGCACAAAAAGCTATGCCTGCAGAACGCTTTATGAAAGTACCTAAAGAAAAATTTAATGACTATGCAGGAGATTATTTAATGATTCCTACGCCTGATGGTAAAAAATCAAAAGCAGAATTTACAACTTCAGATATGTGGAAAAATAATGAAGCAGTAGTACAAAATAACGTGATTTATTATGATGCAGATGAAGCCATCTATAGTGACTTGATAACAATTGAAAAACAAGGTGAACAATTTAAGAAAGAAATCATGAACATTAATTAATACTATGATAAGAGCACTGAATGGTCGTCATTTTGCACGCATTCAGTGCTTTTATTGTAATTTAATGACATAGTCATGGTGTAAGGTTATACAAAAAAGCCCTTTGAGTCACGTTAAGTGCTACAAAGGGTGGGGTGTGTTTATTACTTGTTATTTTTTTTACTAAATAAGCGTTTTATGCCTCTAATGATAAAACTAACAGCTACTGCTCTTAGTACACGTTGTATAATTTGTTGCATTTTTTATACCTCCTAAGTTGTTACAACTGGATATTATTTATTTACCCAAATTCGTTAAGTTAAGTCTATAAAAATTAAACTTTAAATAGTAATCATGTAAATTAAGGGAAGTAAATCATGCCTTCATCATCTGCTTTTTTGAAAAATATCGTAATAATTCCACTAATTATAGCGATGATATATGGAATGCCGGTCCAAAAGAAGATGATGTGCATTATACCTTGTAGTACTTGATTTGAATAAAATTTATGAACTCCTATCCAACCAAGGAAAAAGGCTAAAACTACATAAATAACTTTGTTAACTTTCATTATTCTAAAAACCCTTTCTTTCTTTTTCTTTATTATAACAATATTACTTACAAAAGAAGATTAATAACATTTATTGTCATAATAACAATAGTTTTTAAAGATAGATAGTTAATTATTTCAATTACTAGTTCAAGTTATTATATAATGAAAAGGATAAAGAATTTAGGCAAAAGGAGATATAAAAATGATAAGAAAGGCAGAAGCGAAAGATAAAGCAGCTATTGCACAACTGTGTTATATCATATGGGATGAATTAGAAGTAGATATGGTGAAATTTGTAGAGCGAGAAAGATTGTTGTCAATTCTTGAACGTAGCATAGTCGAAGTACCATATCGTGGAAATTTAAATAATATATGGGTATATGAAATCGATGGCAATGTAGCAGGGTGTTTAATTGCATATCCAGGGGAGAAAGAATTGGAATATGAAAAGGCATGGTTAGACATGGACTTAGATCATGATGTTGCTGCATTAGGCTCACCAATGCCTATGAAAGAAGCAAAAGATGATGAATACTACATTGAAACAATCGCAACTTTTCCTAATTATCGTGGTAGAGGTGTCGCTACACAATTAATACAATATGTAATTGATCTAGCACCACACGAAAAATGGAGCTTAAATTGTGATTATCACAATGAACGAGCTTTTTATGTCTACAATAAATTTGGTTTCGTCACTGATAGTGATATCGATTTATATGGTCATAAACACAGACATATGATTTACCAACAATAAATCAACAAAAAAGCGAGAGTACCAATCAAAGATAACTACTTTGATTTAGCACTCTCGCGCTGGTTGATGTATAACATTTGAGAGACACTTAATTTTAAGACTTAAATGCCTCCAAGAAGTGCGCTTATATAAATACCTAACGCATATAACACTCCGAAGAATGTATTAGTTTTACCAGTAGCTGCCATAGCTGGCATCATTGTCGCAGGTGTATCATTCTTTTTAAACCTACGAACTGCTTTAACAGGCAATGGAAATGACAGTAAAGCTAATAAAAAGAAAATTGAACCACCAGGTATGAAAAATGTAATGTAAACGACAAACGCATAAGCAACAATGTACATTAATGCTAAGAAGCGGATGGAATTTGCTTTACCTAAAACAATAGGTAAAGTTAAGCGTCCACTTTCTTTATCTTTAACTCGGTCTCTTATGTTATTAGCCATGTTGATTAAGCCAATTGTAATGATAATTGGTACGCTAATCCACACTACTAACGTTTGTAGGTTGCCAGTTTGGATAAAAAAGGCAAGAAGTATAATTATTCCGCCCATAAACACACCTGAGAATAATTCGCCAAAAGGTGTCCAAGATATTGGCATAGGGCCACCTGTGTATAAGTATCCAATTGCCATACACACTAGACCAATAGGTAGAATCCAGAACGAACTTTGGACAGCTAAATATATGCCGAGTAGTGCGGCAATAATATAAAAAGCAATTGCAAGATTCATGACTAGCTTAGGACTCATTCCATTGCGAACAATTGCGCCGCCGATACCTACTGATGTATGGTCATCTAGACCCTTTTTAAAATCATAATACTCATTAAACATGTTTGTTGCAGCTTGAATTAATAAACAAGCTAGAAGCATGGCTAAAAGTAAACTGATTTTAATGTGGTCTTCACTACCTAGCAAAAATATTTTTGCAGTAGCTGTACCAACTAAGACTGGAACAATTGCTGCTGTAAGTGTATGAGGTCTCATAAGTTGCCAATACTTTCTCACAGTTGAATATTGTTGATATTGAGAAGCCATAGTTTAATTACCTCTTATTCTATTATTTATATTTTAATAAAGTAATTTTAATAGAAGTTGTATTAAAGGTCAAATTACGTAAAGTTTCTTATGTAAGAATTAAGCAAGAATGCGTACACACATTGTGAAAGATGGTACAATATACTAATGAGTAAATTAGAATTATGAAAGAAGTGAACTAGATGACTGTGGACGTCAAGGAAGACAAAATTGTCTCAGCTGTATACGATAGTAGCCGTACATGGGTTTCGGTAGAAGCCAAAATAGACTATGAACTTGACCCGACAATGTTATTCCAAATAACTGAAGACAGTGCTGACGACCGATTTTTCTTCAAAAAAAATGATAATACGATGTCATTCTTTGGTTATCGCGCTATTAATAGGTTTAAAAATGATTTCGAAAATAAACAATCTATATTCCGGGAATGGGAAAAATATAAAAATGATATAGAGCTTATACATCCGAATTCAGATAAACATCACTTAAAGATTTGTGGTGGTTTTCAGTTTTCATCACACAAATCAGGCGATGAATGGCGTCAATTTGGCATTAATCATTTTATTTTGCCCGAAGTATTAGTAACTATGACAGAAGGCAGTACTTATATTACTTATACTACAAAACGAGCAACATTTGAATTAGCTAAATTTAATGCTGTGATTCAACATTTAACACAAAATACGACAGTTATACACGATGACTTAGGGAAGGTCAAACGTATAGAAGATATTTATAAAGAAGAATGGCGTGATTTAGTACGTGATACTATTGCACAATTAAATGAAAACAATAAAATTGTGCTAGCTCGTAAACGTATGATTCAATTTGAAAAACAAATTAAAATACCATTTATTTTAAATCAAGCAATGCAATCCGAACGAAATAGCTATTTATTTGTGTTGGAATCAGAAGATAGTATCTTTTTCTCACAAACACCAGAACAGTTAATGGAAGTAAAAAATGATGTGATTTATACGAAAGCAGTTGCAGGTACAATTAAGCGTACCCACGATGAAGCAGAGGACTTGAGGAATATTGAACAATTCCTACAAGACACTAAAAATTTAAATGAACATCAATTTGTTGTGGATAGCATACTTAATGATATTAAACCATATGTCAATGAAGTTAATTACAATGAATCACCTAAAATATTAACAAATGATCACCTGTACCATTTACTTACAGAGATAACTGGAACGTTGACAAATGAATCTTATATTGGACTTATAGATCATTTACATCCAACACCAGCATTAGGTGGTTTTCCGAAAGATGAAGCGGTTAGCTATATCGAAAAAAATGAATTTGGTACGCGTGGATTATACGGAGCACCAGTAGGCTTTATTGATATGTATGATGATTGTGAGTTTATTGTGGCGATACGTTCAATGTTGATAAAAAATCAACAAGCAACTTTATTTGCTGGTTGTGGAATTGTACATGATTCAGATCCAGATAGTGAAGTTGAAGAGACTGCAGTTAAATTCACACCAATGATGAGAGCATTAGGAGTAGATGGAAATGACTAAACATGTAGAAGCCTTAACTAAACAAGTTTATACTTTGGCATCGGAATTATATGCATATGGCATAAGAGAAGTTGTTATTAGTCCAGGTTCGCGCTCAACACCATTAGCTATAGCAATTGAAGCTCACCCTAAATTAACAACATGGATACATCCAGATGAAAGAAGCGCGGCTTTTTTTGCTTTAGGTTTGATGAAGGGTAGCGAGAAACCTGTAGCTGTATTATGTACTTCAGGCACTGCTGCTGCCAATTACACTCCAGCAGTGGCTGAAAGTCAAATCAGTCGTTTGCCTTTAGTATTACTCACAAGTGATCGACCACATGAATTGAGAGGCATTGGCGCACCACAGGCGATTAATCAAATACAAATGTTTGAAAACTATGTCCAATACCAGTTTGATTTTCCTCTTGTTGACAGTGGTGAAAATAGTGAAAAAATGATGGATACTATTGCTTTTCAAATGCAAAAAGCAAGTCAACATTTATATGGACCACATCGTGGACCAATCCATTTCAACTTGCCGTTTAGGGAACCACTTACACCAGATTTAACAAAGGTGAGTTGGTTAACGTCAGATAATAAAGCTTTACCACATTATCAAAAAACGACAACACTAAATGAAATTGCGACAATTATTAAAAAGAAACGCGGTCTTATTTTGGTAGGAGATATGCAACATCAAGAAGTAGACCAAATTTTAACATATGCGACTATTCACGACTTACCAATACTGGCAGACCCTTTAAGTCAATTAAGAAAAATTAAACATCCAAATGTAATTAGTACGTATGATTTGATGTTTAGAGCGGGTCTCGAACTTGAGGTAGACTTTATAATTCGTGTAGGAAAACCAGTTATTTCCAAAGTTATTAATCGTTGGTTGACTCAAACATCTGCATATCAAATTTTGATTCAAAATAATGATCGACCAGATGCTTTTCCAATAGCACCGCATATTTCTTATGAAATGTCAGCGAATGATTTCTTTAGACAATTATCAGAAACAGTGACTGTAGAACGTAAACAATGGCTAGAAAAATGGCAGTTGTTAGAAGTGCGTGCACAAAATGAAGTGAGAGATTATATACAGTCAGCTACAGATGAAGGTGCATATGTGGGTCATTTACTGGATAAACTGACTGATAAAGATGCATTATTTGTAAGTAACAGTATGCCAATACGAGATGTTGATAACTTATACATTAATTGTGAAGCTGAAGTATATGCGAATCGAGGCGCAAACGGTATTGACGGTGTTGTTTCGACAGCGATTGGGATGGCTGTCCACAAAAAAGTTACATTACTAATAGGTGATTTAGCATTTTATCATGATATGAATGGCTTATTAATGGCTAAATTAAATAATATTAATTTAAATATCGTGTTACTGAATAATGATGGTGGTGGCATCTTTTCTTATCTACCTCAAAAAAATGCTGCAGAACCTTATTTTGAACGATTATTTGGTACGCCAACAGGATTGAATTTTGAGCATACAGCGTTATTGTATGATTTTGCGTTCCATAAATTTGAAACAATGGCAGATTTTAAATATGAATCATTATCGCAATTTGGCTCACATATTTATGAAATTATAACTGAGAGAGACTCCAATCAATTACAACATCAAACCTTGTATCAAAAATTGGGGGACATTATCAATGCTACATTATAATTTTCATGGTGCACAAATAACTACTAATAATTTAATAATATTATTGCACGGTTTTATAAGTGATCATTCAGGTTTTGATGACCATATTGATACTTTGAATCAACATGCAAATGTCTTAACAATTGATTTACCAGGGCATGGAGATGATATTTCAGCGAATGATGTGACATGGGATTTTGATTTTATTGCACAACAATTAGATGAAGTTATCCGACTATATGCAAGTTATAATATTTACTTACATGGTTATTCTATGGGCGGTAGAGTCGCCTTATATTATGCTTTATACGGTAATATGGCACTTACAGGGCTTATTTTAGAAAGTACTTCTCCTGGCATCGCAACTGACAGTGAGCGCGAAGAGCGTCAAAATGTCGATAATGCTAGAGCTAAAGTTTTGGAAATTGCTGGCCTTGAAATATTTGTCAATGATTGGGAAAAACTTCCACTCTTTTACACTCAATATGATCTTGAAAAGCCAATACGTAAAAGAATACGTAATATGAGAATGAATCAAGATCCGTATAAATTGGCCAAAGCTTTACGAGACTATGGCAGTGGCTATATGCCTAGTTTATGGTCAGAAATAACACAAATTGATATTCCTGTTGTTATATTGGCAGGAGCGTTAGATCAAAAGTTTGTTGCCATCGGTAATAAGATGACTAATTTAATACCACGCAGCAAATTTTATGAAGTTCCACACGTTGGACATACAATTCATGTGGAAGATGCTTCAGAATTTGATAAAATAGTAGTAGGTTTTTTAAATAAGGAGGAGCAAAATGACTAGACAGTGGGAAACAATTAAAGAATACAAAGAAATTAAATATGAATTTTACAATGGTATTGCCAAAGTAACGATCAATCGTCCAGAAGTACGTAATGCGTTTACACCTAATACAGTACAAGAAATGATAGATGCATTTACACGTGCTAGAGATGATCAACGTATCTCAGTTATTATTTTAACTGGTGAAGGCGATAAAGCATTTTGTTCAGGTGGAGATCAGAAAAAACGTGGACACGGTGGTTATGTAGGTGACGACCAAATTCCTCGTCTAAATGTGTTAGATTTACAACGTTTAATTAGAATTATTCCTAAACCGGTTATTGCAATGGTTAGAGGATATGCAATCGGTGGCGGTAATGTATTAAACGTCGTATGTGATTTAACGATCGCTGCAGATAACGCTATTTTCGGTCAAACAGGTCCAAAAGTTGGTTCATTTGATGCGGGTTATGGCTCAGGCTACTTAGCGCGTATCGTTGGACATAAAAAAGCTCGTGAAATTTGGTACTTATGTCGTCAATACAATGCACAAGAAGCATTGGATATGGGCTTAGTAAATACTGTAGTACCTTTAGCTGAAGTTGAAGATGAAACTGTTAAATGGTGTGAAGAAATTATGCAACATTCACCGACTGCTTTACGTTTCTTAAAAGCTGCTATGAATGCTGACACTGATGGTTTAGCAGGTTTACAACAAATGGCTGGCGATGCTACGTTATTATACTATACAACGGATGAGGCAAAAGAAGGCCGTGATGCGTTTAAAGAAAAACGTGATCCTGATTTTGATCAATTTCCAAAATTCCCATAAATCAATACAGAAAAGCTCGAAGGTGTAAAATGCTACCTTCGAGCTTTTTATTTTAACTAAATTAGATATGTACTAATAATTTTATGAATTTAATATAGTTGAATTAGCAACCAGATAAATAAATATAAAAAAATTAACACTTAATTTAATGAATTTTGTTTTAATTAAAATATATATTTGACACACATTAATTTACATATTATATTATAATTAATGAGGTGAGTAGTCGATGAATAATGAATACGGAGAAGATGCAAGAAAAGAACTATGCTTTTTATTTTATGTTTCTACTAAAGAATTCGTTAATCGTTTTAACAAATATTTAAAGCAATATAATATTAGTTTCCCCAATTATATTGTGTTGCTGTATATAGAAAATAATATTCCAATCTATATAAAAACGCTTTGCGAAAAATTATATTTAGACTCAGGGACGATAAGCCCAATAATTAAACGATTGGAAAAGAAAAATCTAATCCAACGTACACGAACACTAGAAGATGAACGACGTGTGAAGGTTCAGTTGACAGCTGAAGGCATTGAGTTAAAACGACATTTTAATAAAATTTCAGAAGAAGTATTTAATCAATTTGATATGGAAGAAGAAGATACGCGTCAATATCACAAAATATTAAAAAAATTCACACAAATTAATGTAGTAGAAAATTCCAATGAATCATAACTTTCATGTGACTATGTAGTCCAATATTACATAATAAAAAACAACCCTACAATGCTTAAGCGTAGGGTTGTTTTTTATTATACAGCACTATAATGTTCAGCGATAAAGTGTTCTAATCGACGCATGCCTTCTTTTAAAACTTCTAAGTCATATGCATAAGATATTCGAACATGTCCTTTACCATAATCAGTAAATGATGATCCAGGTACAATGGCTAAATGAGCTTCTTCTAATAATTGGACGCAAAATTCAAAGTCATTGTCTGTAAACTTGCGAATACCAGGAAAAATATAAAATGCTCCTTCGGGTTGAGCATCTAATTCAAAACCAAGTGATTCTAATTTTTGAACTAAATAATTTTTACGTTCAATATAAGCTTCGTTCATATATTGAGGCGCCTCTAAACCTTCGTTTAAAGCAGCTATACAAGCGACTTGTGCAGGTACATTTGCACAAATGCAATTATAGGCATGCATGAACGTCAGTTTTTCAATTAAATATTCAGGACCAATTAAAAAGCCAATCCGAATGCCAGTAGCAGAATGTGATTTACTTAGACCACCAATTAATAACAGTTGATCACGAATGCTGTCAAATTGTGCAAATGATGTATGCGTACCATTAAACGTATTTTCCGCATAAATTTCATCACTGATAATAAATAACTCATGTTGCTGTAAAGTCGTTACTAACGCTTCGACTTCGTTAAAAGTTAAAGTGACGCCAGTAGGATTGGTAGGGTAGTTAAGTAATATTGCCTTCGTTTTAGCTGTGATATGTTGTTCAATCGCTTCAGGTGTAATTTTGTAGTTGCTGTGAGTTGTGTCTATATAAACGGGTTTGCCACCTAATGTTTCAATTAAAGGTATATAGCCAGCATAAATGGGTCCAGGAATTAATATTTCATCCCCAATGTTTATAATACTTCTTAATGATGTATCTAACGCTTCACTCGCACCATTTGTAATAATAATTTCTTCTTCAGAGTATTGGAAATTATATTTATGATAAAAATAATGGCTTACAGCACGTCGTGTCTCTATTAAACCTTTGTTATGAGAATAGCTTGTCATATCTTCATTAATCGCGTTAATATACGCATCTTTTACGACTTGTGGCATATTAAAATCAGGTTGACCTATAGTTAAATTGACACAGTCCTCTATATCTTTCATCCGATTAGAAAACTGTCTAATACTAGGTGCTCTTAAATACTGTGCGCGATCGTTTAATGAAAGTTTCATTTTTTTCACCTCAAAATAAAATACCGAATTGTAATTTGATAATAGTTATGTATAATTTGAATATTTCAAATTATTTCTATCATAACATATTTTCTAAGACTACAATTCGGTAAAATATTAACCTTTAAAATTAGAAGGCTTCTCCAAATTAATAACTGGATTTGTCCATTTTGCAACTTTGTATGAAGACAATAGATAGACAATAATACACGTTACAACAATTAAATAAATATAGGTTAAGAAGGACGTAGGATCTTTAAATGGGTAAATTTTGAAACCTCTAATAATCCCAATAAACAATCCGTGTAATAAATACACTTGCAATGTCCTAGTTCCAATATAGGTAAAAATCCTTTTCTTTTCTGGTACCAAATTTAAAAAAGAAAACATTGTTATTAATATAGTGAAATATAAAAACAACCTTTTAAGTGGACTGTACAAACCTTCTTCATCTTCTAAAGAAGTATAAGGCGAACTGCCTAACAACCAATCGGAATTAATAGGATGAAGGGTATAGCCTATGTAAAAGACAATCAACACTAAAATTGATAGTGGGATGAACTTTTTGTTTCTTAATACTTGTGTATGTTCTTTTTTAAATAAATAGCCTAGATAGAATATTGGGAAGAAAATAATAGTTCTGGAAAAACTTAAATAATTACCAATATCATCTGAAAAACCAGCAAATAATGCAATTATAATTGCAATAGGTAAAACAAAATATGGTTTATAATTTTTAACTAACACTAAAATGATATGAAAAAAGAAAAGTGTTAATAAAAACCATAATGCAAATACTGGATCAAAAGGATCGAGTGTGACATTATCTTCTTTACCTGTAAAATAATAATATAAAGAGAAGAATGCAAAAAATATAAAATAAGGAACAAGTAACTTTTTAGAAACCTTTTCTAAATATCCTGGTTGACCAGCTTTTTTAGCAAAATAGCCTGATATGAATAAAAAACAAGGCATATGAAAGCTATAAATAGTTAGATAGAGAGACGTTAAAAAAGTATCTGATTCAGTATAAGGTTGTAATAAATGGCCAAATACAACTAAAAAAATTAACAATGCACGTGCATTGTCGAAAAAGAAGTCTCTTTCTTTAATTTGTGTCATGATTCTTCTCCTTTAGTAAAAGCTCGCTATTTATAATTTATTATAAATTGGATACGAAATGCAACAATTATGTCATGAATGTAGATTATTATTGAGCATTTGATAGAATATCTTTATAATTAAAACTATTAAAAATAGTATAGAATAAATATTATATAGTGGAGATGGTCAACTATGTATAGACAACTAGAAAAATTAATCACACATACGAGTAACGAGTTGAATTTAGTAAGTAGGCATTTGAGTCAACGTACAGAATTATCACCAGATCATATTGATTTACTTTCCATTTTATTTGATTACTCAAAGCTGTCGCAATACGATTTAACTATGAAACTTAATAAAGAACAATCAATTGTTTCTAGGTGGATCAAAAAATTATGCAAATTAGGTTATATTATGAGTATACAAAATAAAACAGATTTACGTTGTAAAGATTTAATTATTACAGAAAAATCAAAGTTATTAATTCAGCAAATTAACGACAGTAGGGTAGCATTAATTGAAGCAAGATGCCAAAGTTTATCACAAGAAGATATTTTATTATTTCAAATGTTATTGTTAAAGCTATCTAGTTTAGAACAATACAAACAAAATGGTCCTAGATTATAATAATTGCTAAAAGCATGAGCATTGTACTATTTTTAACAGTTATCTCAGATTCAAACATGGTCATAATTAATAAATAAAACAGGTGGAAGTTAATTAACTTCCATCTGTTTCACTTTGTTGACAGTTTTTTGTGCACGCTTTCCGTGGGACTGCCTCAGCCTGTAGTCTTCGGCTCGTGCTTTTCCCGCAGTAGCTGTCTCAAAATAGTGTCAATATTAAACTAAAATTATTAGTGTTGTTTATGAACTTGTCGAAAACAAATTTTGTCTTAATAATGGCAGATTACTTATAGTCTCAGTTATTTTATTAAAATTATTATTTATTCAAAACCTATTTGGCATCAAATTAATGAGACAAACAATTAAAGAAATAGAAATAAATATAATTTAACTTTGCTTTAAGATTTAAAGATACTGTAAAAACGCAATATCAATTAAGCAGTGAAACAGTAGCAAAAAGCCTGACTGGCACAAAAACACTGTTATTTAATAAAATTAACTAATAACTATAAATAAACAAACCTTAGGCGATCTATGAACTGACCCCAATTAGTGGGAATAAAATAAAAACACTTTCGTTGAATTCA